>Ga0070729_10000750_pt1 | contig 61193 bp, 37 predicted proteins | sample tdDd472_FD_66725 | JGI IMG/M metagenome (GOLD analysis project Ga0070729, IMG submission 66725) | Marine sediment microbial communities from the Atlantic coast under amendment with organic carbon and nitrate - tdDd47.2 | ecosystem: Environmental > Aquatic > Marine > Coastal > Sediment | place... | reverse complement strand
GTGCAGCGCGACCACGTCGAGGGCGCCGTCGTAGCCTCGGGCCCGCAGCACCGCCGCCGTCTCGGCCGTCACGATCGCGCGACCGTGCGCCGCGACGTGATCAGCATGCGCGTGGGTGATGACGGCGACCGGCGCCGGGTGAGGCGGATCGAGGGCGAGCTCGACGCCGCGCACGCGCAGTCGCCCGGCCCGCCGTTCGAACACCACCGCGTCGATGTCGCCGGGCGCGGCCACGTCAGAACGTGAACGAGGCGCCCGCGCCGATGGCGAAGTCGTCCACCGGCTCGTACTGCCCGTCCGAGTCCAGCTGCCAACGCCGGTTCACCTGCCCCGTCACGTAGAGCCACGACGTGAGCATCACGCGCGCCTCGGCGATGGCGAGGGCGTTCTGCAGGTCGAAGAACTCCTTAGCGCCGTCGAACCGGGTGTTCACGTACCACGCGGCGAACTGGACGATGTCCAGCGCGGGCACCTCGAGCCGCACCCAGGCGGTCGAGTTGTCCGGGCCGGTGTAGTCCTCCCACGCCGCCGAGATGCGCAGGATGCGCCGGACATCGAGCCCGGACTCGACGAGCCAGCCATGGCGCAGCTCGTTCTCCTGCCCGGTGCGCAGCCACTGCAGCTTCGGCAGCCGCGTCGGAGCGCCGGGCAGCGCGCGGTAGGCCCACCGCTCGATCTCGTAGAGCGGCCCGAAGTACGTCGGCACGTAGTTGCGGCCGAGCAGCCGGTACTCGGCGCGCAGATCGAGGGTCACCGTGTCGGTCAGCCCGAAGCCGTTGAACACGCCAAGGTGCCAGCCAGCACCTCGCCCGAGGTGGGTGTTCACGTCGGTGTACGGCGTGACGTTGACCCGCTCGGTCTGCACCGCCGCGAGCTCGGCGTCGAACCCGAGCACGCCGGTGGCGAGGTCCCGCTCGACGCGAAACCCACCGTCCCGCGCCGGCACGTACTGGCCGGCTGCGTCCGTCTGTAGCCGCGCGGGGGCGTCCACGTCGCCGAAGAGCGAGAGCCCGACGGCGAGGCGGTTCCACCACGAGCTGCGGTCGACGAACGCCATCGGGCGCACATAGAAGCGCGACCCGATCAGGTCGGGGTTCGCGACGTTGTCGATGAGGGTCTCGGTGCCGCCGTACACGGTGTTCGTGTTGACGTGCAGGCCCCACTGAAAGTGGTCGACGTCCAGCGAGTTCGCGTAGTTGTCGACGATCGAGCGGTGCCCGATCCGCACGTTCACCAGCTCGCCGCCGCGCCAGTACACGCCGCCCCAGGGCTGCCCGTACTCGATGACCCGCAGGATGCGCATGAACTCCGCGGGCTCGTCCCACGCCTCGTCGCGGAAGAAGTCCTCGTCGTTCGGCGCGCGGTCGGCGATGAGGAACTGCAGCGGCGCATAGAAGAGCAACCGCAGGTCACCGGTGACGTCACCGCCGAAGGTGTCGCTATCCTCGGCGAGCGTCAGTTCGGGGAAGCGCACGAGCAGCGAGAGCCCGAGCTGCGCCCACCAGTCCTCGCCGATCTTCGCAGCGCTCACCCCGATGCCGAGGCTGGGCTCGGCGCGGGCCGGATCCGACGACGCACCCGACGTCTGGGCGACGACGGGCATCGCGGTCGTGAGGACGAGCGCGGCGGTCAGAGCGGCGAGGATGCGGTGCATGAACCAGTGACGGTCGAAGCGGGTGTACACGGTGACGCACGGCGGTGCGCTCCCATTCACCTACATGGTGCACCGAGCGATCCATCGGGGGCAGTTTTTTGCGCCCTGCCCCCGGTCCGATCGTCAGACGGTGGGCAGCTCGGGGGCCGGCCGGCCGATCGAGTAGTGCACGAACCCGAGGTCCTTCATCGTGTCGGGCTCGTACAGGTTGCGACCGTCGAACACGATCGGCGCCTTCAGCAGCTCGCGCACGCGCTGGAAGTCCGGGTTGCGGAACTCCGGCCACTCGGTGACCACGAGCAGCGCGTCGGCGCCTTCGAGGGTCTCGTAGTCGTCCTCGACCCACGTGATGCGGTCTTCGAAGTGCACGTGCGCGGTCTCCATGGCCACCGGGTCGGTGCCGCGGACGGTCGCGCCGCGCTCGAGCAGCGCGTTGATGATCGTGATCGACGGCGCCTCGCGCATGTCGTCGGTGCCCGGCTTGAACGCCAGACCCCAGACGGCGAACGTCTTGCCGGTGAGGTCCTCACCGAAGTGCTCGACCACGCGCTCGACGAGCCGCATCTTCTGGTTGCGGTTCACGTCGACGACGGCCTTCAGGATCGACATCTCCTGCCCGTACTCCTCGCCGATGCTGACGAGCGCGCGCAGGTCCTTCGGGAAGCACGAGCCACCGAAGCCGACGCCGGGGAAGAGGAACTTGTTGCCGATGCGCGGGTCCGAGCCGATGCCCTTGCGGACCATCGTCACGTCGGCGCCGACCTCTTCGCAGAGGCGAGCGACCTGGTTCATGAACGAGATCCGGGTCGCGAGCATCGCGTTCGCCGCGTACTTCGTCATCTCGGCGGACCGCACGTCCATGAAGTAGATGCGGTTGCTGGTGCGCTGGTACGGGGCGTACAGGCGCTCCATCAGCTTGCGGGCGCGGTCGTCGTCGGTGCCGACGATGATGCGATCCGGCTTGAGGAAGTCGTTGACCGCCGCGCCTTCCTTCAGGAACTCGGGGTTCGACACGACGGCGAAGTCGCCGGTCGTCCGGCTGGCGATCGTGTTGGCGACGAGGTCCGCCGTGCCGACCGGCACGGTGCTCTTGTTCACCACGACCTTGTAGCCGTTCAGGTTGTCCGCGATCGTCGCCGCGACGGCGAGGACGTGGCTGAGGTCGGCCGAGCCGTCCTCGTCCGGCGGGGTGCCGACAGCGATGAAGACGATCTCGCTCTCGCGAATCGCGGCGCCGACGTCCGTCGTGAACGTGAGGCGCCCGTCTTCCTGGTTGCGCTCGACGATGTCCTGCAGACCCGGCTCGTAGATCGGCAGGTCATTCTGCTTGAGCATCGCGATCTTGCGCTCGTCGATGTCCGCGCAACGCACGGTGCAACCGGTGTCCGCGAAGCACGCGCCCGCCACGAGTCCCACGTAGCCACTGCCGATGACACAGACCTTCATGCGTCGTCCTCGATCCATTCGGGGGATTCGGCCCGTGGGGCCGGAGTGCCCCGGGGCTAGTCCATCGCTTCGCCGCTTTCAAGCGATGGTGGCGCGTCGGCGGGGCCATAGCACCCGTTGTACGCGTCGACGGACCCGCCGCACCGCACCGCCTCGCGCGCCATGGACGCAACGCCGGCGAGCATCGCCCCGGCGACGACCACCGCGACGACCCGCGCGGTGAGGCTGCGTTCGACGCTGCGGCGATCGACGGATGGCGCGCCCATCGCCGCCGCGACCCCCGCGCCCGCGACGAACCCACCGAGATGGGCCGCGTGATCGATCGCGTCCGACGTCAGCGCGAGCACGACGCCTGCGCAGGCGTAGAGCGCCACCTGCACGCCGAGCACCCGTGCGAATCGGCGAGGCAGGTGGTCGCGCCAGCGCACCGCGAACACGGCGAGCGCGCCGACGAGCGCGAACCCGGCGCCGGATGCGCCGACAGACGGCGCAGCGGTGAGGCCGACGCTGCACGCGGCCCCGGCGAGCCCACCGAGGCCGACGATCGCCACCCACCGCCGGGGGCCATAGAGCCGCTCGGCGAGGGGGCCGAGCAGCCAGATCGCCCAGGCGTTGATCATCAGGTGCACCGGGTCGGCGTGCAGCCAGACCGACGACGCGAGGCGCCACACCTGCCCGTCGAGGACGAGCGCGTTCACCTTCTCGCCGAAGCGCAGCGCGTGGCGCCACGTGAAGTCCTCGAGCCCCGGGCGGGCTCGGATCGCCTGCCCGGCGGCGGCGAGGGCGGCGGTGCAGACGAGAAGCGACACGACGAACGCGCGGGCGAGGATCGGTCGCCGGGCCATCGCGCGCGTCAGCAGGATCTCGCGGTCGATGATGTCGGCGGCTTCGGTCGGCGACCCGCTCATGGGGTCGTCCCGTGCACGATCTGCGGGCGCCCCTGCCCCACGGCGCGGACGCGATCCCGCATCTGGTCGGCAAGCCATCGGCGGCCGAAATCCACCGCCCGGTCCACCGGGTCACCGAGGGCGAGCCGCGCGAGGATCGCCGAGCCCAGGTGGCACCCGGTGCCGTGCACGTCACGCCAGGGCGCGTCGAGCACCGGCAGCCGCTGGACGCGTCCGGCAAGGACGAGACGATCCGCACCGGCGGGCTCGACGTGACCCGCCTTCGCCAGCACCGCGGCGCCGGTCCGGCGATGCAGCTCGAGCGCGGCGGCGTCGAGGGCGTCGGCGCGATCGATCCGGGCGACCCGCAGCAGGCGCGCGAGCTCGGGGGCGTTGGGGGTGATCAGGGTCGTCGCCGGCATCGGGCGCGCGTAGGCGAGCGCGAGGTCGGCGGACCCCATCGACGGGGTGTCCGTCGTGCCGCCGGCGAGCACCGGATCGACCACGCGCGGCATCGGCTGCGCACCGTCGAGGGCGTCGAACACGGCGTCCGCGATCCCCGCCGTCACCAGCGCGCCGAGCTTCACCGCGCCGGGTGCACCGTCGTCGAGGGCGCGTCGAAACTGGGCGACCACCGCATCGACGTCGACCGGCTGGACCGCGCGGACGCCGTGGGAGTCCTGGTCGACGATCGCCGTGACGACGACGAGGGGCACGACGCCGAGGTCCGCGAGGGTCGCAGCGTCGGCAAAAACGCCCGCGCCGCCGAGGGGATCGGTCCCGCCGACGACGAGGGCGCGAGCATGGGCACGAGGCACCGTCACCGGTCCACCGGCCCGATCAGAACGTGAACAGCTCTTCCTGACTGGAGACCTCGCCGAGGCGGGTCATCAGGTCCTCCTGCTGCTCCACGACGGTGCTGAGGACCTCCTTGATCTGCGCGGCGCGCGCCCGGTAGCGAGCGAGCGGCGTCTCGGTCGTGATCTCCGGCAGCAGCTGCTGGCGCGGCAGGACGACGAGGTCGTGCACCGGCACCTGGATCTGCTCGCCGGCGAACGACTCGACCGCGTAGAAGCGGACGACCTCTTCGCCTTCGCCTTCGGTCTGCACCTCGAGGGTCTCGAAGCTCACGCGCTCGCCACCGAGGGGCTGCCACTCGAGCTCCGGGTCCTCGAACATCGCGTTGAACTGGCCGACCATCTCGTCGAACGAGAAGGCGATGCCGACACCGCGGGTGTCTTCGACCGCCGCGATCTCCCGCTGGATCTCCGAGAGGTCACGCTCCGTCTTGCGCAGGTGCGTCGCGACGAGCTCCGAAAGGAACTGCGTGCTGATCGCGTACGAGACGAAGAGCCGGCTCGTGGTGCCGTCGTAGGCCAGAAGCGGTCCGGCGGACGTCAGCTCCGAAGAGTCGACCACCGGGCGGGTGTCGCCGTAGGTCGCCCGCAGCGTCGTCTCGAAGTCCGCCTCGTAACCGTTCTCGGCCATGATGCCGGCGAGATCGGCGTTCAGCGAGCGGAGCTGGTCCGCGATCGGCTGCAGCGCCGCCGCGGTCTGCTCGGCGCTCGCCGTCTGGGCGTTCACGAGCTTGCGCACCTCGTTGCCGGACGCCGCGGCGAGGCCGAGTCCGGCACCGACGACGAGCGACACGACGCACGCGAGGATGAGCGCGACGGGGGCGCCGCTGCCGGGCGCTTTGAGCCCTTCTTCGACGGCGTTCGGATCGATCGCGTCGAAGGTGGCGCTCTCGGCGTCCGAGACGGCGCTCGCGAACGACGCGGCGTCGAGCGCCGGCTCGTCGTCGGGCTCGGCGAACGAGGCCGCGGGCGCAGCCGGTGCCACAGCGGGGGCCGCCGGCGGTGCCGCAGGGGCGGCCGGGGGCGCGGCGGGCGCGGCCGGTGCGGGCGCGGCGTCCGATTCGGACGGGCCGGCGGTCACGACCGTCGGTGCATCGCCGTCCCCGTCATCGCTGTCGGGGGTGGGCGTCGGGGCGGGGGCGGGGTCCGGGGCGTTCAGCCCCAGGCGGGCCTTGAGATCGTCGAGATCGGCTCCGCCGCGTCGTCGGGTCGCCACGGCTGTACCTCCATGTTCGCCATGTTCGCGCACCCCGAGGTCGTCCTGCTCAGCGAGCAGGTCGCAGGCCACTCGGGCGGCTCCGAGAACGGGTGCGACGGTACGACAGCGCGCCGCGGACCGTCAAGGCGGGCGACCCCTCACCACCCCCCGCTGCACACCTTGCTTCGCGGTGCGAACCTCGTGCTATAGTCCGCGCTCGCCCGGCGTGCCGGGTGCGCTCTGCTTTTCTGCGCGCGCCCGCGCGCGAATCCCTTTCGAGAGACGCCATGCGGCCTCCTATCCGCTTTGCCCCCGTTCTGGTCTCTGCGCTCTGGCTCGCGCTCTTCACCCTCGCCTGTGGCGGGGGGGACGACGGCGGCACGCCGGACGACCGGTTCGGTGTCGCGATCGTGCAGCCCGGCGCCGACGCCGTGCTCTTCCCCGATCGCGTCGTCACCCTGCAGGCGGACCTGGTCGCGCCGGCGGACGACGTCGACGCCTCGACGATCGCCTACGACTGGTCGTTCGGCGACGGGTCGACGGTCGTCGGGACGGACGGCACGGCCGACCACACCTGGCAGTCCGCGGGCACCTTCACCGTCCGCGTCACCGCCCGTGAGGTGGACGAGGACGGCGACGACGTGGCCGAGGCGACGGCGACGGTCGAGCTGACCGTGGCGCCCGCGGCGGATCTCGTCGTCGGTGTGCCGACGCTCTCGATCCCGTCGACGACGGTCACGAGCCGCGACACCCTGCGCCTCACCGTCGACCTCGAGAACACCGCCGGCGACGCGCCGGTGCCGTTCGAGGTCGGGTTCTACGTCGCCAGCGCCGACGCGGTCGACCCGACGGCTCCCTTGACCGTCGACGCGCTCGGCGATCTGCTGCTCACCGGCGACGCCATCCAGCTCGACGCCGAGGGCTTCGAGAGCCTCGCCGCTGGCGATCGCGCCAACATCGACAAGGCGAGCCTCGCCTTCCCCGAGGACGCCTCCAGCGGAGACTACTACGCCTTCGTCTTCGCCGACCCGAACGACGCGATCGGCGAGACCGACGAGGCGAACAACGCGTCGTTCGACCCGAGCCTGTTCACCTTCGTGAACACCTCGAGCGACGGCCCGGACCTCATCGCCCGCAACGTGACGGCACGCCCGACCCGGGTGAACCAGCTGGCGACGGTGACCCTCGACGCGGAGATCGCGAACGTCGGCAACCAGCCGGCGCTGCTGACCAGCTGGGCCGTGTACCTGAGCTACGGCGACGCCGAGCTCGACGAAGACGACGTCCTGCTGTCGACCGGCGACCTGGACAACGTGTCCCCCGAGAACCCGGCCGTGCTCGACGACCTCGTGCTCGACGTCGACCCCGTCGCCACCGAGCTCGGCGAGTACTTCGTGCTCGTCGTCGCCGACGACGGCGGCACCGTGGACGAGACCGACGAGGACAACAACGTCGGCGCCTCGCCGCGCATCATCGTCACCGACGAGCCGGTGCCCGGCGTCGACATCGTCATCGACGCCTTCGAGATCCTGCCCGGCACGACCTTCGTCGACGGCTCGGTCGACATCAACGCGACCGTCCGCAACCAGGGCACCGACGACGTGAACACGCAGTTCTTCTGCCGCGTGTTCCTCTCGCCGGACGAAGCCCTCGAGGACGGCCCCGGCGGCGACCGGGTGCTCGACACGCTGCAGGTCACGCCCCTGCCTGCTGGCGAGAGCCTCGAGGTGACCCGCGTCGCCCGCATCCAGTCGTTCTTCGAGCCGGGCGAGTACTACGGCTTCATCAGCTGTGACCCGTCGTTCGTCGTCGCCGAGAGCGACGAGGACAACAACATCCGCGCCCTCGACGACACAATCACGATCGCCGACGAGGCGAACATCGACCTCGAGATCGGCGAGTTCACGATCGACCCGCTGACCGTCGACAACGAGACGAACACCACCGTGTCCGTCGAGGTCTGCAACCGCGGCTCGAACGGCTCGACGCCGTCGATCGTGCGCGTGCACATCAGCCCGGACCCGATCTTCGACGCCAGCGACACGGTGCTGCTGCAGAGCCGCGTGCCGCCGCTCGACCCGGACGCCTGCCTCGAGATCCGCGCCGACGTGCCCGCGATCTGCGACACCTTCCAGGACCGCTACCGCGTGTTCGCGGTCGCCGACGCGTCCGACTCGGTGCCCGAGCTCGACGAAGAGAACAACATCGCCGAGCTGCCCGAGCAGTTCACGATCGAGGGCCTGATCTGCGACTGCGAGGACGACCGCTTCGAGCCGAACGACAACCTCGCCCGGGCCGCCTACCTCAACCCCGGGGTCGACGGCTACGAGGGCCTGTCGATGTGCGACGTCGCGACCGACTGGTACCGCATCCCGCTGCTTCGCGGCGAGACCGTGCGCGTCGTCGCCCTCTTCGACAACGACCGCGGCAACCTCGACCTCACCCTCTTCGGCACCGACCGGTCGAGCGTGCTCTCGCGCTCGTTCACCGACGGCGACCGCGAAGAGGTCTCGTACTTCGTCGCGCCCCAGTCCGGCGACTACTACCTCAAGGTCGAAGGGCGCACCGAGGACGACCGCAACGTGTACGACCTGCTGCTCTCGGTGAGCGCTCGTGAAGAGGGCACCGACCTCGTCGCGCTGAACGTCTCGGTGAGCCCGGAGCGCCCGGTGCTCGGCGCCGACATCGAGCTCGGCTTCGACGTGGTGAACCTCGGCACGACCACCGCCGGCGAGCACACCGCGCGCTTCTTCCTGTCGAACGACGCCGACATCGACCCGGTGTCCGACACGCGCATCGGCGAGATCGTGATCGACGAGGTCGTCGACCGCGTGACCCGTGAGATCGTCGTCTCGCTGCCCGACGACGCAGACGGCGGCGAGAGCTACATCGGCGTGTTCGTCGACGCGACCGAGACCGTCGACGAGCTCGACGAGGACAACAACATCGGCGTGTCGCCGGTCTTCGAGATCGACGCCGAGTGCTTCGACGCCTTCGAGCCGAACAATACCCTCGACACCCCGCGCCTGCTCGAGCTCGCGACCGAGCCGCCGGTCATCTTCGGTGACCTCCTCGCCTGCTCGTCGAACCGCGACGTGTACGAGGTGTGCATTGACGACGGCGAGTTCCTCGACATCCTCGTGGAGTTCGACAACGCCGACGGCGACATCGACGTGCGCCTGTACGACATGGAGGGCGACGAGGTCGACCGCAGCGAGGGCATCGGGCCCGAGGAGCGCGTCGGCGTCGACTACGCCACGGGCGAGAGCTGCTACCGCGTCGAACTCTACGTGGCCGGTCGCGACCGCGAGGTCCCGTACACGATGACGATCGACGCCGGCGCCGCGCCGGACGAGCTCGCCTGCAGCCGCATCGAAGAGCCGAGCGACGCGTTCGGCGACGCCGTGCCGCTGCGGGACTTCCTCGACACCGACGTCTCGATCTGCCCGGTCGAGGACGTCGACTACTACCGCGTGTCGCTGACCGCCGGGTCCGAGGTGCAGCTGCGCCTTGCCCCCGCCGAGGGCGAAGAAGAGGTGCCCGGCCAGCTGCGCCTCGCGCTCTTCAGCCCGTCGCGCAACTTCATCACCAACACGGTCCGCGCCGACGAGGAGATCCGGTACACCGTCGCCCTGAACGGCACGCACTACATCCGCGTGCGGTCGAACGGAGACGCGGCGCGCAGCCAGCCGTACCGCCTCGAGATCGACGGCATCTCGGGCGTGGACCTCGTGCCCTCGGACTTCGTCGTCGAGCCCGAAGCCGTCGCCCCCGGCGACGTCGTCCGGTTCTCGTTCGAGCTGTCCAACGCCCGGGACGAAGAGGCCGACGCCGCCCACTACGCGGTGTGGCTGTCGAGCGATCCGGTCCTCGACGAAGACGAGGACATCCTCGTGCGCGAAGTCGCGATCGACGCCCTCGCCGGTCTCGCGACCCGCACCGAGGGCCGCCGGTTCACCGTGCCCGCCGACCTCGTCGACGGCGGCGTCTGGTACGCCATCCTTCACGTGGACAACCGCGGCGAGGTCGAAGAGTTCGTCGAGCGCAACAACTACCTGCTCGCCGAGCTGGTCGTGTCGCCGGAGTGCGTGCCCGACCGGTCGGAGCCGAACAACTTCGCGTTCGAGGCCCCCGACGCCGAGGACTGGCTCGACGTGCCGCTGACCCTGTGTGGCGGCGATGTCGACTGGTACGCGTGGTCGCCGCCGTCGAGCGGTTCGTACACCATCTCGCTCGACTTCCTGCACGCGGACGGCGACCTCGACCTCTACGTGTTCGAGGACCCCACCGAGGAGCCGATCGCGGTGTCGGACGGCATCTTCGACGGCGAGTCGGTGACCTTCCCGGCGTCGTCGACGACCGACTACCTCATCTACGTCGAGTCGTTCTACGGGGACACGAACGAGTACTTCCTCTTCATCGAGTAGGCGCGTGCAACCGCACCTGCTCACGTCGGGGGCGACCCGCCCCCGGGTGACCGTCGACGACGCGGTCACCCTGCCTCGCGTCGCTCGCATCGCCGCTCGCTGCGGCGACGGCGACGTGCACGCCCACGCGGTCGCCACCGATGACGGCGCCACCCTCGTCGTCGAGGGCATGAGCGCGCTGCCCCTCACCGCCGGCGACGGCGGGCTGTGGTGGGTCGGCGACGACGGCGCCACCGACCTGCTCGGACTCACCGCGGCGATCCCCGAGGGTGACCTCGGGCTCGTGTGCGACGACCTCGCCACCGTGGCGCACCTCACGGCGCGCGCTCGGGACGAGGGCCTCGGCTTCACCGCGATCGGGGTCACCGCCGATGGGCTCGACGCGGATCGCCTGCTCGAAGCGCTCGACGCGGTGGCCCCGGCGCGCGCCTGGGTCGTCGCGACCCGCCGGATCGGTACGCCCGAGACCCTCGCGGCGCTGCTGCGTCGCATCGCGCTGCACCGGCCGGTCTTCGCCGCGTGGCCGCTTCCCGCGGCGTCACGCGCCGAGGACGCGTGGCGCGATGGCCTCGCGGTGGTCACGGCCGCATCGCTGGATGGAGCTTTCGATCGCGCCGCCGGACTCGCCGCGCTGGTACCGCCGGCCGGGCCGTCGATCGGCGTCTTCGCCCGCGACGAAGGCGTCGCGATCTGGGCGGCTCGCTCGATCTCGCGCGCCGGCGGGCGGGTCGAAGTCCACGCCGTCGACCACCCCATCGAAGCCGCGGCGCTGCAGCGCGAGCGCCTCGACCACGACCTGATCGCCGTGGTCGCACCGCCCGGCACCGGCGGCGCCGTCCGTGCGCTGACCCCGTCGGATCTGCTCTCGGGGCCCGAGCTGCCGATCGTCGTCATCGCCGCCGACCGGGACACCCGGCTCGCCGCGCGCCAGCACGGCCTCTGTGCCGTGCCGACCCTCGACGCGACCGCGACGCTGCTCGGTGCGATGTCGCACTGGGGTCGAGCGGCCGACCGTGCCCTCGCCCAGCTCGAGCCGACCGGCCGCGTCGCCGACCCGGCCCGCCTGCGCGGCGCCCTCGCCGCGGCACGACGCCGCGGCGCGCCCTCGGTCGACGACGGACCCGAGGTCGCCGCAGCCCTCGGCCTGCCGATGGGCGAGCGCGCTACCGTCCGCTGGCCCGACGACGCGCTGCTCGCCGCGTCCGGCTTCGGCTACCCCGTCGAGGTCGCGTCTGTCGAGCCGCGGTCCACCGAACGCGCCGACGACGCCGACCACCTCGCCGCGGTCGTGGCGCGCCGCCTCGCCGACGCCCGCGCCGCCGCGGGTCCCGAGGCCGCGGTCGAGGTCCGCGCGCTCGGCGCCGACGCCCGCCGCTGGGTGCTCTCGGTGCGCCGCGAAGCCCCGTGGGGCGCGTTCATCGAGGCGACCGTCGACGGCGCGCACCGAGCCTGGGCCTGCCCCGTCGACCATCGGTTCGGGGTCGGTCTGCTCGATCCGCGCCCGGCCCGCGGCGCCCTCGAACAGGACGTCCTCGTCGACGTCGCCCGCGCCCTGGACGCCGCCGCGGCGACGGTCCAGGATGCTCCGGCGCTGCGCCTCACCCTCGACGTCGACGACCGCGGGGGCCGTGTCGTGGCGCTCACCCTCGAAGCAGACGAGTGACGATGCGGATCGGCCAGCTCACCGACATCCACGTTTGGGACCCACGCTCGATGCGGCGGGTCGACTGGCTGGGCAAACGCGCGACGGGCTGGGTGAACTACACGCGCAAGCGCGCGGCCGAGTACTCGATCGACGTGCTCTGCGCGGCCATCGCGCGTCAGGTCGAAGCCCGTCCCGATGTGGTCTTCGTCAGCGGGGACCTCACCAACCTCGGACTGCGCAGCGAGCTCGAGGCCGCGTCCGAGCACCTGCAGCCCGTCCGCGATGCCGGCATCCCGATCGTCGTCGTGCCCGGCAACCACGACTTCTATGTCCCTGCGGCGATGCGCGGCGACTTCGAGACCGTGTTCGGCGACGAGCTCGGTGAGCCCGCCGGCGTCGGCACCTGGCCGCGCTGCGTGCGCGTTGGCTCGACTTCACTCGTGCTGGTCAACAGCGCCCTGCCCGTGCCCCCGCTCATGGCGTGGGGGCGCATCGGCGACACGCAGATGGCCGACATCGATCGGGTCGTCGCCGCCGAGACCCGCGCGGGCCAGACCGTCGCCATCGGCCTGCACCACCACCCGACGCGGGCGCCGCACAAGCGGTACGACGGATCGCGCAACCTGCGCGACGCCGCCGCCCTGCGCGCCATCGCCGAGCGGCACGGCGTCGCTCTCATGATGCACGGGCACAACCACTACTTTCACGTCCGGCGGATGCGCGAGGCGACCACGATCATTGGTGGCATCTCGAGCAGCACGACCGCGCACCCGGGTGCGCCGTACCGCATGGGCCAGACCGCCATCTGGACGGTCGCCGACGGCACCGTCGGGCTCGAGGTCGCCAACGTCGATCCCGACACCGGCACGTTCGGGGACTGGATCGAACACCCGCTGGACGCGGTACCCGAAGAGTCGCTCGCCGAGGCGACGACGGGCTGATCTCGGCGGGCAGGACCGACGGTTCGGGTACGCCGGATCGCCGCGCACCGACTCGCCACCGCCGTGCATCCCGTGTTGACGCACCGCACGGTGGACTGCGCTTGTCGATGCGCCAGCCTCGCTGGTACGACCGCCGCAGCACACACGTCGCCGCGCCGAGCGCGCGGCCTCAGGCACACCTCGCCGCGTCCGACGCGCGGCCAACGACCCGGACTGGACCATGACTCGAGAGTTCCACCGCATCGGCGTGCTCGGCGCCGGACAGATGGGCAACGGCATCGCTCAGGTCGCCGCCACCGCCGGCCTCGACGTCGTCATGATCGACCTCGACGAGGCGGCCTGCGCGAAGGGCCTCGCCACGATCGAGCACTCCCTCGGGCGCCTCGTCCGCAAGGAGCGACTCTCGGAGGCGGATCGGGACGCTGCCCTCGCGCGTGTCACGACCGGCACCTCGATGGAGGCCTTCGCCGACTGCGACATCGTGGTCGAAGCGGTCGTCGAGAACCTCGAGGTGAAGCTCGACGTGTTCCGGACCCTCGACCGCATCTGCAAGCCCGGCGCGATCCTCGCGACGAACACCTCGTCGATCTCGATCACGCACATCGCCGGCGCGACGAACCGCCCCGACGACGTCATCGGCATGCACTTCATGAATCCCGTGCCGATCATGAAGCTCGTCGAGGTGATTCGCGGGCTGGCCACGAGCGACGCGACGCACGCCGACACCTGCGCGCTCGCCGAGCGCCTCGGCAAGACGACGGTCACGGCGGCGGACTACCCCGGGTTCATCGTCAACCGCATCCTCATGCCGATGATCAACGAAGCGGTGTACGCGTTGATGGAAGGCGTCGGCACCGTCGAAGACATCGACGTCGCGATGAAGCTCGGCACGAACCAGCCGATGGGCCCGCTGACCCTGGCCGACTTCATCGGCCTCGATACGTGCCTGGCCATCATGGAGGTCCTGCACGACGGGCTCGGCGACGCGAAGTACCGGCCCTGCCCGCTGCTTCGCAACTACGTCCTCGCCGGCTGGCACGGCCGCAAGTCGGGCCGCGGCTTCTACACGTACGACAAGTGAGCGAACCGATGACCGACTCGGCCAACGTGAAGCTGGTCGTCGACGACGGTGTCGCGACGATCACCATCGACCGTCCGAAGGCGCTCAACGCGCTGAACACCGCCACCCTCGACGATCTCGCGGCGGCGATCGACGCGATCGATGCCCGCGGCGATGTCCGCGCGATCATCGTGACCGGCGCCGGACCGAAGGCGTTCGTCGCCGGTGCCGACATCAGCCAGATGGTCGACCTGACGCCGCGTGAGGCGCGCGCCTTCTCGGCGAAGGGGTCTGACCTCTTCGCGCGGCTTGAGGCGCTGCCCGTCCCGGTCATCGCGGCGGTGAACGGGTTCGCGCTCGGCGGCGGCTGCGAGCTCATGCTCGCGTGCGACTTCGCGATCGCGTCGTCGAACGCCCGGTTCGGGCAGCCCGAGGTGAACCTCGGCCTCATCGCCGGCTTTGGCGGCACCCAGCGGCTCACGCGCAAGGTGCCGTACGGCATCGCGATGGAGCTGCTCGTTACGGGCCGCATGATCAAGGCCGACGAGGCCCTGCGGATCGGCCTCGTGAACCGGGTCGTCGAGCCCGAGGCGCTGATGAGCACCGTGCGCGGCATCGTCGACGAGATCCTGTCGAAGGGCCCGGTGGCCGTACGTCGCACCCGCGAACTCGTCCGCAGCGCGCTCGACACCACGCTCGCCGACGGGCTCGCCGACGAGACCGACGGCTTCGGCGGTGTGTTCGAGACGGCCGACGCGCGCGAGGGCATGACGGCCTTTCTCGAGAAGCGAGCGGCGGACTTCACCGGCGCCTGAGCCGAGGCATCCGCCCCGGCCCGCACTGCGGTGGCGAGCGGCGCGGTCGCGCCGACGCGACCCCGTACGACAGCCACGAACGACAAACGCCGCCGGGATCCCGGCGGCGTTTGTTGCATCCGCCCGTCGCTCGATCAGAAGCGGTTGGCTGCGACGTCCATGCCCGAGGCGAGGCCTTCGATGTCCGTCGACGCCGTGTCGAGCGGCTCTTCGACGTCCTCGCCCTCGATGGGCAGCCGGCTGAAGTCCGGGCGCGCACGCCGACGGTGCAGCTGATCCTCGAGGGCCGGGATGACGTCGCCTTCGAGCCAGTCGCCGATGCGCAGCGTCATGACGAGCTCGTACACACCGTCCTCGTCGAGGGTCACCTCGGCGAGGGCCACACGCACCACCGCGTCCGAGCGGTAGATGAACGGCACGAGGCTCTCGTCCGCCTTGGGCATCCACGGCAGCGGCGACGGTTCGGCGACCGCGTCGGACCCCGGGTTCCACAGGCCCGCAGCGATGACGCTGGAGTCGGCGTCCGCTTCGCTCTTGTCGCCGTAGTCGCCGGTCGACGACGCAGGCTCGAGCAGCACGCTCACCGCGAACCGACCGCCATAGGGCAGCACCAGCTCGGGACCGAGCAGCGACGTGTCGCCGTCCACGACCCCGAAGTCGAGGGTGAACGGCAGCGGGTTGACGAACGACGCCTGACCGGCGCGCTCGTCGAGCGGCTCGAGGATCACCGCGCCGATGTTCAGCGAGAGGCGCTCCAGCTCGAGGCGCTCCGCCGCGGTGTCCGCGCCGGCGAGCTCGAACCGGGTCTGCACCACGAGGCCCTGCTCGACCTTCGACGGGGTGTCGTCATGCAGCGAGCTGGTCGGGCCCGACGTGTCGCTGACCGGCAGGTCGCCGCACGCGGCAAACGCGGGCAGCAGGGCGAGCACGGCAAGTCGGGTCCAGTGGCGCATGAAGCCTCCGATGATTCGGCTACAACCATCGACAATAGGGACAGAAACGAGGTCGGTCAACATGCGACTCGGTCAACACGCTACCCTGTGCCGCGACTCGTCAGCTCGTCCTTCAGCGCCGACAGCCCCTCGTCGCCGTTGATGATCTGCGAGAGCCGGGGGCGCTTCATGTCGAGCAGCCGCGCCGCCCGCGACACGTTGCCCTCGGCTTCGACGAGCGCCTGACGGATCAGCTCGGCCTCGAGCCGCTTGCGCAGATCGGGCAGCCCGACGCCGGCGTCCAACGCCCAGGCGGCGATCCGCCCCTCCATCGAACCGCCGTCGGGCAGCGCCTCGTCGGCGTCCTCGCCGGGGGCCGCGCTCGCGGGCACGACCGGGGCGTCGGCGCGAGCGGCCTCGACCCATGCGTCGAACGCCCCGGGCATCTCGTCGACGAACGCCCCATCGGCGAAGAAGTCGTCGAACTGCCGCACGTTCGCGAGCTCGACCCGGTCGCCGTCCACGAAGAGCAGCATCGACCGGACGAAGTTCTCAAGCTCGCGGATGTTGCCGGGCCACGAGTACCGCACGAGCCAGGCAAGCGCGTCGCGGCTGAACTGTCGGCGGCGCCCCCCCTCTTTCGCGAACTGATCGCAGAAGTGCTCGACCAGCCGCGGGATGTCGGACCGACGATCCGACAGCGGCGGCAGCTCGATGACCACGCCCTTGAGCCGGTAGTACAGATCGAGGCGGAACGCGCCGGCCCGCACCATCTCCTCGAGGTTGCGGTTCGTCGCGCAGATGAGCCGGACATCGACCTCGATCGTGTCGCTGCCGCCCACCCGCTCGAACGTCTTCTCCTGCAGCACCCGCAGCAGGGCGACCTGCGTGTTCGGCGAGATGTCACCGATCTCGTCGAGAAAGAGCGTACCGCCATGGGCGAGCTCGAACCGGCCCTTTCGCACGCCCATGGCGCCGGTGAAGGCGCCCCGCTCGTGGCCGAAGAGCTCGCTGAGCAGCAGCGTCTCGACGAACGCCGCACAGTTCACCTTCACGAAGGGCCCGGCGTCGCGCTGCGAGTGCTGGTGGATCGCCTCGGCGATCAGCTCCTTGCCCGTGCCCGACTCGCCCTGGATGAGGACGGTCGAGTCCGACGCGCTGATCCGGTCGACGACGCGCAGGATCTGCATGAGCCGCGGGTCCTCGCCGACGATCGATGGGTACCGGGCCCGCCAGCGGAGCCACGCCGGATCCGTCGACGCCGCGGCCTCGTCGACGCGCACCGCCGGGTGCACGCTCGGTGTCTCGCCGGCTTCGAGGGACTCGACGACCGCCGCGACCTCGCGCCGACCGCCGGAGTGGAGCCACGTGTCGCGCAGGGCGTCCGGCACCTGCTCGGCGATGTGCCGCACGAGGTCCAGGGCGCCACGGGCCGCACGCAGCGCGCCGCGGGCGTCGTCTTCGGCGGCGCGAGCGAGCGCGAGCCACACCCGGGCCTGCCAGACGCGTTCGTGCAGCTCGTGCTTCTCGAAGGTCAGCAGCGCGGCCTCGAGGCGCTCGACGGCGGCGCCGGTGCGGCCGTCGTGCAAGGCGAACCAGCCGCCATAGAGCGACGCGTCGGCGCGGACTTCGGCGTTCTCGCCCTCGTCACCGGGCAGATCCAGATCCGCCAGCAGCGCGTCCCGCCAGGCGTGGTTGCCGAGGGCGTGGGCGGCGCGTGCGAGCCCGACCTGCAGGCGCCCGGCGAACGTGCTGCCGGTGCGACCGAGCAGCTCGCCGGCCTGTTCGAAGGCCATCGCGGCTTCGGACGGTCGCCCGTCATCGAGCTCGAGGTTGCCGAGCACGAAGAGCGCGCGGCCGTGAAAGTACTTCATCTCGCGGTGCGAGGTGACCGCGATGGACGACTGCAGCAGGTCTCGCGCTCGATCGACGACACCCAGCGTGTGGTAGAGCGAGCCGAGGTTCATCGCGCAGACGGCGAACTGCAGGTCGTTGCCGCTCTGTCGGAACATCCCGAGGCTGCTCAGGTAGGCGTCCAGCGCCTCCGCGTACCGCAGCGTCTTGTGGTACACGACGCCCAGATTGAGCTGCAGAAACGATCGGGTGATCGGGTTCGACGTCTCGGCGCCGAAGCGCATGCACTCGTCGAAGATGCGTTCGGCGTCGTCGTACTGGCGCCGCTGCAGGGCGATCGTGCCCAGGTTGAAGAGCGCGCGGACTTCTTCGCGCGGCAGCACCGCCGACCGGGCGAGCGTCTGGTTCGCCGAGAACGTCTCGGTCGCCTCATCGTAGCGCCCGACGAAGAGGTGCACCTTGCCGCGGGTGTTCGACAGGCGCAGCGCGAGGTCCGCCGGCACGTCACTCTCGGCGAGCGCGGACTCGGCGACGGCCACCGCCTCGTCGTAATCCCCGAGACCGTAGTGGGCCTCGGCTTCGAGGGCCGCGAGCTCGAGGGGCAGGCGCGGATCGCCGGCGTCCTCACCGGCCTCGGCCACTGCAGCCAGCGCCGTTCGCGCGGCGCCGACATCGTCGAGGGCTTCATCGTACGAGCCCATCTCGAGGTGCATCTCACCGCGCCGGCGCCGCACCCGGGCCAGCGCGCTCGGGTCCTCGCGGACGAGCGCCTGCCAGGCGTCCAGCGCGCCGAGGGCCGCTTCGTGATCCGTCAGCGACGCGTACAGGTCGGTCTGGCGCTCGAGCACGATGGCCCGCACGTCGGGCGCCTCGACCCGGGGCAGCAGCGCCTCGAGCACCTCGAGCGCGCGCTGCCACGCCCACGCGATGTGCAGGCGTTCGGCGGCGTCGAGGGCGTACTGCACCGCTTTGTCGTCGACGTCCGAGTTCAGGTAGTGATGGGCGATCGTCTCGATGTCGACGGACTCGCCGAGGCGAGAGCGCTCTTCGAGCAGCCCGGCGACGCGTCCGTGCAGCCGCCGGCGCCGCTGCTCGTCCATCGCCGTGTAGACGGCCTCGCGGTTGTCCGGCGAGGGGAAGTCCACGAGCAGCTCACCGCGGTTCACGCGACGCTCGATGAGCCGGGCGTCGGCCAGCGCGGACAGCGACGGCGGGTCGCCCTCGAGCTCGGCGACCCGCAGCAGAAAGTCCGGCTTCACGGGTCGGCCGAGCACGGCGAGCGCCTCGAGCACCGGGCGGTCCTCGCGGGGGCGGCGTTCGACGCGGCGCAGGTAGAGGTCCTCGACCCGCCGCGGCAGCGCGTCGAGCAGCTCACGCAGCTGATCGACCGACCCGCCGCTGGCTTCCATCAGCCGCTCGACGACCTCGTCGGACTGCGCCCACGCGCGGACCTCGGCCTCTTCGATGTCGCGCAGGTCGACGAAGGTGACGTTCTCGCGGTCACCGAGCCGGTCGCGCAGGTCGTCGAGGGTGCCGCCGCGCTCCGACGTCGTGACGACGACGACGGTGTCGAACCCCGTCGACCGCCCCGGGCTCGGCGCGAACCGGGCCACCGGGTCGGTGGCGACATTCTCGAGCACCCACGACATCGCGGCGCGGGTCGTCGAATCGGCGAGGTGAAAGTCGTGCCAGAGGACGACGCCGGGCAGGCGCCGGCTCATCGCGACGAGCAGGCGCCCGACCGCCTCGAAGAAGAGCAGCTGGCCGGCGTCCGCGCGATCGGCGCCGCCGCGTCCGCCGTGCCGCGCCGAGGCGAGCCCGAGGGCGTCGCCCACCCGATCGAGCCCGGTGGTGATGTCGCCATCGACCAGACCGAGGTCGTCGAGGTTGCGCGACCACAGCGAGACCACCTCGCGCAGGGGGCGGTAGGTCGCACCGTCGGGGCGCGCGTGCCCCTCGAACACCGGCACGCGATCGACGTGCAGGTGGCGGCGCAGCTCCTTCACGAACCCCGGCCCGACCGTCGCCCACGGCGTGTGCAGCACGACGACCGCGCCCGCTCGGCGTGCGCGCGCCGCCGCGATGGGCTCGACGATCCGGGACACCGCGTCCCGGGCTCTGGTGGGGTCAGGAGGAGTCATTCACGCCCGTGCGTTTCGTCCCCCGAACGTAGCAGAGCCCGCACTTCGTGTAACGATCCGGTGCCTGTCCACAGGCACAGGTCGACGCGTGTGCCCGATCCTGACGGGGCGCACGGCCACCGGCGGGTTCTCGACTTGCCGGTGGGCCTCGTGTCTGCCAGGGTCTCGGCTCCGTCCTGCGCACACGAACGAGGCTCTCATGGCGCACCGAACGCTTCGCTGGCTGCTGACCGCTCTGCTCGCTCTGTCCACGATGACGCTCGCCTCGTGCGAACTCTTCGAGGACACCGAGGACCTGCTCGCGATCAACATCCCGCTCGAGTACGAGATCCCCCAGGCGCTGCCGATCATCATCCCCGGCAGCGAGGCGATCGCGAACTCGCCCGTCGAGAACGGCGAGATCGTGATCGACATCCCGACGGTGTACCTGCCGGTCGACATCGCCGGCCAGGACGAGCGCCTGTCGGCGGGCACGAGCGTCGTGAAGTCGGTGCAGATCGTCGGCATGGACATGACGATCGACGAGAACACCCTCGACATCCCGATCCAGCCGATCGAGCTGCGCATCGGCACCACGGATCAGGACTTCGACCAGGCGCTGCCGGTCGCGATCACGAGCGAGCTCGCGCCGGGCTTCACCGGCACCGACGTCGCCGAGATCATCGCCCAGAACTCCGAGGCCGCCGGCGAGTACGTCGGCAACCTGCAGTTCGGCATCGGCATGGGCACGCAGCTGATCATCCCCGAGGACAACATCCCCGAGGGCGGCCAGGCGAACGCCCGGTTCACGCTGCGTCTCAACATCAAGATCGCGCCCTGACCGCGATCGCGTGCTGGAATGCGCGACGCCACCGGCGCGTTGCCGCAGCCGCCGCCCCCGATCCCCGCGACGTGATGTTCGCCCGCTTCGTTGCCCTCGTTTCGCTCGTCCTGCTGCTCGTTCTGCCCGTCGCTTCGGCGTCGGCCCAGGACGATCCGCTGCGTATGCGGTACACGGGTGAGCTGCTCGACGCGGACTTCCGTCCGTTCAGCGGCGTGTTCCCCATGACGTTCAAGCTGCTGCCGCGGGACCGCAACGAGCCGCTGTGGACGTCCACGCGCTTCGTCGCCGTCGAGGGCGGCATGTACTCGCTGACCCTCGGTCGCGACGTGCCGCTGCCCGCCGACGCCGAAGGGCAGTCGATGATTCTCGTCGTCGAGATCGGCAGCGCCGGCGAAGTCGCCCGGCACCAGCTGACCGTCGAGCGCGAGGCCGTCGTGCCGCCCCCGACCGAGTCCGCCACGATTCACCGCATCCCGATTGCCGACCTCGCCGGTCGTGCCGTGTTCGCCGACGAGGCAACTCGCGCAGACGACGGCCAGCGCATCGGCGGCATGACGGCTCGTGACTTCGCGCGCTACGAAGACCTGCGCGAGCGCATCGCCGAGCTCGAGACCGAGCTGCGCGAGGGCCGCGGCGTGACGATCGGCGCGGACCGCGCCACGATCCAGCGGATCGGCGGCGAAGGCGGCATGCCGTACCACACCGAATGCCCGCCCGGGTACGTCGTGACCGGTGGTCGCGGCGGCGGCGGCAACCTCGTCGACGGGTTCCGCGGCGTCTGCAGCCAGCTCGTGTCCACCCCCTGACTCGACCTCCCGATCGGAGACCCCCATGCGTATGTCCCTGCTCTGCTTCGTCTTCGCCGCGTCCGCGGCCACCGCGGCCTGCCAGCCCGGCAACGAAGCCGCGGCGAACGAGCCCGAAGCCGAGGGTTCGGCGGCCGCGAGCGACGAGACCGCCGAAGGCGGCGACGAGGGCGAAGGTGAAGGCGAAGCCGGCGAAGAAGAGGCCGCCGCCGAAGACGACGGCCCGGTGCCGCCGGTCGGCAGCGAGACGCCCGAAGAGATCCTCGCCGCCCTGCCCGGCGAAGGCGACACGCTGGTCGCGACGATCACGACGAATCAGGGCGAGTTCACCTGCGAGCTCTTCGAAGAGCAGGCGCCGCTCACGGTCTCGAACTTTGCGGGCCTCGCCATGGGCCTGAAGACCTACGTCGACGTCGAGACGAACCAGCCGGCCCGTGGCCATTTCTACGACGGCCTCATCTTTCACCGGGTCATCCCCGAGTTCATGATCCAGGGCGGCGACCCGCTCGGTCGTGGCAACGGCGGCCCGGGCTACCGGTTCGACGACGAGTTCCACCCGTCGCTGCGCCACGACCGCGGCGGCCTGCTGTCGATGGCGAACGCCGGCCCCGGCACGAACGGCAGCCAGTTCTTCGTCACCGAGGTCCCGACGCCGCACCTCGACAATCGGCACTCGATCTTCGGCGCCTGTGAGCCCGTGGACCTCGTCGAGTCGATCGCCCGCGTGCCCACCGGCCCCGGCAACCGCCCGCTCGAGGACGTCGTGATGGAGTCGGTGCGCGTCGAGCGCCGCTGACCTTCACGCGCCCCAACGACGCCCTGCCCGGTCCGCCGCGCAGGGCGTCGCTCGTTCGTGCCGCCCCCGCCGGGTCACGTCGGGCTTCGCTCGGTCGCGCCGGGCCCGATGCGCGCACGTCGCGCAAAACGACGGCGCCCCGCACCATTGCCGGCGCGGGGCGCGTCGAATCCGTCCCGGCGGCTCAGGGCCCGGGGTCGATGCAGACGGTGTCGGTGCACGACAGGCCGGCCTCGCAGTCGTCGTCGCCGACGCAGCGACCGCCTTCGGCGCACGGATCGCAGCGGTCACCGCCGCAGTCGATGCCCGTCTCGGCGCCGTTGGTGACGCCGTCGTCGCAGGTCGGTGTGCGGCACGCGCCTTCGGTGCAGTAGCCGCTGAGGCAGTCGTCGTTGACAAAGCAGCCGATCCCGTCTTCGCACCCGCCACAGTCGCCACCGCAATCGACGCCGGTCTCGCCGTCGTCGATCAGGTCGTTGCTGCACACGTCGGGGCAGAAGCCGTCGATGCACGCGCGCGACGCGCAGTCACGCGGGCCGTCACAGGCCGATCCGGTCGGGCACCCGCGCCCACAGGCGACGCTGCCGCAGTCGATGCCGACCTCGTCGCCGTTCTGCACGCCGTCCTCACACGTGCCCTCGGCGCAGATGCCTCCGTCGCACGACCCGGAGTCGCAGTCGTCACTGACGAGACAGGCATCGCCCTCGGTGCACGGCTCGCACGGCCCGCCGCAGTCGACGTCGGTCTCGAGGCCGTTCTGCTCGCCGTCGTCGCAGGCGAGTCGGCAGATGCCGTCGACGCACAGCCCGGTGGCGCAGTCCTCATCCGCGCCACATCCGCTGCCTTCGATGCAGATGCGGTCGCACACGGCGCCGCAGTCCACGTCGCCCTCACCGCCGTTCTGCACGCTGTCGAAGCAGGTCGGCGCGGCGCAGGTGCCGGCGTCGCAGACGCCGCTCACGCAGTCCGTCCGCACATCGCATCCGAGGCCGTCCTCACACGGTTCGCAGAACGGTCCGCCGCAGTCGACGTCGGTCTCTTCACCGCCGAGGGCGGCGTCGAGGCACGACGACGAGCACACACGGCGATCGCAGGTGGCATCCGCGAAGCAGTCATCGGCCGAGCGACACGCGGCGTCTTCGGGGCACGGACCACACGAGCCGCCGCAGTCGATGTCCGTCTCGTCGCCGTTGCGCGCGCCGTCCTCGCACGTGCTCGAACAGAGCCCGTCGACGCACCGGCCCGACACGCAGTCGAACGAGCTGCCGCAGGCTTCGCCGTTGTCGCACCGGGCGCAGGTCGGCCCGCCGCAGTCGATCCCGGTCTCGAGGCCATTCACGAGGCCGTCGTCGCACGACGCCGGCGCGCACTCGCCATCGAGGCACGTGTCGTTCAGGCAGTCGCTGTCGGCTCGGCACGCGGCGCCCGACGGGCAGGGGTCGCACGAGCCGCCGCAGTCGCGCGCGGACTCGTCCCCGTTGCGCAGCCCGTCGTCGCACGTCGCCGCCTCGCAGAGGGGCGCGTCGCAGACGAGGCTGTCGCAGTCGCGGTCGAGGATGCATACGCCGTCCGCCGGGCAGCCCGCACAGATGGTGCCGCCGCAGTCGATGTCCGTCTCGTCGCCGTTGCGCACCCCATCCGTGCAGTCGGTCGGGGTGTCACAGACGCCTTCGATGCACCGGGTCGACAGGCAGTCGTCGCCGACGATGCAGTCCCGCTCGGCCCCACAGGGCGCACAGGTCGGACCGCCGCAGTCGACGTCGGTCTCGTCGCCGTTGGCGTCGCCGTCGTCGCAGGTCGGCTCCGGCGAGCAGATGTCGCCGATGCACTCGAGCGAGAGGCAGTCGACATCGCCGAAGCATCCCTCACCGACCGGGCAGGGGTCGCACGGGCCACCACAGTCGAGCCCCGACTCACGGCCGTTCGCGACACCGTCATCGCACGTCGGCTCGGCGCACTCGCCGTCGGCGCACGACCCGGTCTCGCAGTCGTCGCCCGACCCGCAGGCGAGTCCGACCGCGCACGGGGCGCAGCCGCCACCGCAGTCGACGTCGGACTCGTCGGCGTTGAGCACGGCGTCGTCGCAGGTCGGCGCCGCGCAGACCTCGTCGGCGCAGACGCCGCTGGCACAGTCGCCGGCCTCGAGGCAGGCGAGCCCGGCGTCGCAGGCGGGGCAGTCGCCACCGCAGTCCACGTCGGTCTCACCACCGTTCATCGCGCCGTCGTCGCACGACGCCGCGGGCTCGATGCAGCCGTCGGTCTCGTCACAGACCCGGCCCTCGTCGGCGCAGTCCGTGCGAGTCTCTTCGTACCCGCAGGTACCCGTGTCGTCGCACGTCCCGGGGGCCGACGACGTGACCAGCACATCGCCCTCGCACCGATCCGCCGGGGCTTCGGAGCAGTCCACGCCGTCGCACGGGTCGGTCGGCACGATGCAGGCGCCGTCGAGGCATCCGTCGGCGCAGGTCTCGGTCGAGGTGGGGTAGATGCACGCGTCACCCTGACACGAGCCTTCGGGGGCGAACCGGACGACGGTGTCCCCGTCGCAGATCGCCGGGGGCGGCGTCGTGCAGGAGGCATCGTCACAGGACGACGCGGGCCCATCGTCGCCGCAGCCCGAAGCGGCGAACGCCGCCACCGCCGCGAGAGCGGCGAAGGCGGCGAACGTGCGACGAGCGACGACGGTGAAGTCGTTGCGTTCGTTCATCAAAGTGCGGCTCCACAGGTGGCGGTGAAGTCGTCGAGGATCGGGCCGGACGAGCTGACCGAGCTGTCCGTGTCGAGGCGGAACCGGATGCGCACGTTGTCGTCACCCGCCGAGCTGGCGATCGTGATCGCCTGGGCCCCGGGCATCGAGCCCGTCCAGGACTGGACCGTCGCCCACGTCGATCCACCGTCCAGAGACCGGTCCATGCGGACATAGTCGAAGTTCGTCTCGGTCATGCCCGTCAGGTTGAACGTCACGTCCATGTTGGACGCCTCGCCCGAGCAGTCGAGCACCGGCGTGACCGCCGCGTGGTCGATGCTGTTCGGGTACGACAGGTAGCTCAACGCACCGCCGGAGATGGACCAGCCCGTGGCCGTCCAGTCACCGAGCCCGGCGTCGAAGTTCTGCGAATACGAGCCCGCAGCGGCTGCGCCGCACGTCGACGACACGTTGTCGAAGCGCGGTCCGGCCGAGTTCACCGAGCCATCGGTCGTGAGACGGAACCGGACGACCACGTCGTCCTGCCCCGCGCTGCCCGGGATGGTCAGCGACTGCCCGGCGCCGGGCATCGAGCCGGTGTAGTTCTGCACGAGCGTCCACGACGAGCCGCCGTCGATCGACCGCTCGAAGCGCACGTTGTCGAAGCCGCTCTCGGTCGAACCGGTGAGGTCGAACGAGAAGGTCATGTCGGACGCTTCGCCCGAGCAGTCGAAGGTCGGACTGATGGCGCTTCGATCGATGCTGTTCGGGTACAGCAGGTAGTTCACGTCGCCGCCGCTCGCCGCCCAACCGGTGAGGTCCCAACCGGCCGCACCCCCTGCGAAGTCGTCTTCGTAGGGCGCCGCCTCGGGGGCGAGGTCACAGGTCGCGGTGATGTTGTCGAGGCGCGGGCCCGCGGAGGACACGGAGCTGTCGGTGTCGAGGCGGAACCGCACGAGCACATCGGCCTCACCGGCGCTGCTGGTGATGGTGACGCTCTGGCCGACGCCGGGCATCGTGCCGGTGTACGAGTTCAGCGTCGACCACGTCGATCCGCCGTCGAGGGAGCGCTCCAGGCGCACGTAGTCGAAGTTCGTCTCCGTGGTACCGGTGAGGTCGAAGCCCAGGACCATGTCGGCGGCTTCGCCGGAGCAGTCGAACGTCGGGCTGACGGTGCTGTCGTCGAGGTTGTTGGCGTACGACAGGTGATTGAGGTCGCCACCGGAAGCCGTCCAGCCACCGAGCGTCCAGTCGCCCGCGCCCGCCGCGAAGTCCTGCTCGTACGGCGGGGGAACGGCCGCCGCCTCACAGGTCGCCTCGAAGTTGTCGATGACCGGACCGGCCGAGTTGACCGAGCCGTCCGTCTGCAGCCGGAACCGGAACACCACGTCGTCCTGACCCGCGCTGCCGGCCAGCGTGGCCGACTGTCCCGCACCGGGCATCGTGCCCCGCCACGAGTTCACCGAAGCCCAGGTCGAGCCGCCGTCGACGGACCGCTCGAGGTAGACGGTGTCGCAGCAGGACTCGGTCGACCCCGTGAGGTCGAAGTCGAGCACCATGTTGGACGCCTCGCCGGAGCAATCGAAGGTCGGGCTGACGGCGGAGTGGTTGATGCTGTTCGGGTACGACGGGTAGCGGACGGTCTCGCTGGCCACCGACCAACCGGTGAGGTCCCAGTCGCCCGCGCCGTCGGCGAAGTCCTCTTCCCACGCCGGCGGCTCCGGCGCGCCCTCGCAGGTAATCCCGAAGTCGTCGATCACCGGGCCACTCGTGGTGACGGAGCTGTCCGAGTCGAGGAAGAACCGGACGCGCACATCACCCTCACCCGCGGCGCCGCTGATGTCGATCAGGCGCTGCGAACCGTCGAAGCTGCCGGTGTACTCCGACTGGGTCGTCCACGTGCCGCCGCCGTCGATCGACGTCTGGACGAAGAGGTCGTCCCAACCGCTCTCGGTCGACCCGGCGAGGTCGAACGTGATCTGCGGGTCGTAGATCTCCGCGGTGCAGTCGAAGGCGGGGAAGGTCGCGTAGTCCAGCGCGTTGTTGCCGTACGCGTTGCGCAGTGCGCCCGACGACACGGCCCAGCTCCCGGTGAAGGTGATGCCGTGGTCGCCGTCGGCGAAGTCCTCGGTCGCCACCGGCGGGCGCGGGCCGGTGTTGCAGGTGGAGCGGACGTCGTCGAGCACCGGACCCGCAGAGCTGACCGAGCTATCGGTGTCGAGACGGAACCGAACACGCACGTCGCCCTCGCCCGCCGTGCTCGGCATCGCGAGCGTGACGGTGCCAGGCATGGAGCCGGTGTAGTTCGCGATGGCCGTCCAGGTCGAACCACCGTCGATCGACCGTTCGACACGCACGTAGTCGAACGCGTTCTCGGTCGTGCCGGTCAGCGCGAACTCCATCGACATGTCGCTACCGGCGTCCGTGCAGTCGAACATCGGCAGGTGGAGCGAGTCGTCGGCGTTGTTCGGGTACGACAGGTACGACGCCGAGCCGCCGCTGACCGTCCATCCGTCGAGCGCGGCGCCGTGGTCGGCGTCGGCGAAGTCCTCGTCGTAGACATAGACCGGACCCGCCTGCACCGGGCAGGACGTACCGAAGTCGTCGAGGATGGGACCGGACGCGGACACCGAGCCGTCGCTGTCGAGCAGCAGGCGGATCACCGTGCTGCCCTCGCCTGCCGAGCCGGGGATCGTCACCGAGACGTCGCCGGGCATCGTGCCCCGCCACGTCTGGACGGTCGTCCACGTGCCACCGCCATCGAACGAGCGCTGCAGGTCGACGTCGTCGCAGCAGGCTTCGGTCGCGCCAGTGAGGCTGAACTCGACGGTCATGTCGGTCGCTTCGTCGCCACAGTCGAGCACCGGGGACGTCGCGGTATCGAGCACGTTCGTGCCGTACGACAGGTTGCGAATCGCGCCGGACGACCACGACCAGCCGGACACGGTGAAGTCACCGGCGTTGGCAGCGAAGTCCTCGAAGTACGCCAGCGAGCAGTCCGGCCCGAAGAAGCCGGCGTCGCAGGCACAGGTGCCCGCGCCGCCGATGCCGTCGTCGCAGGTGCCGTTGCCGCCACAGGGCGACGCCGCGCCACCGGGGCAGGCCTCGCAGGAGGCACCGAAGTAGCCCGCCTCGCACGCGTCACAGGCGGCGCCGGTGAAGCCGGTCGCGCAGTCACAGGTGCCCCCGTCACAGCCAAGACCGATCGCACAGTCGATGTCGGCCGCACAGACGTCGCCGGAGTCACCGACCGGGCAGCCCGTCGTCCGTGCACCCATCGCGCCGTTGGTCACCTCGAAGTCTGCGGCGTTGCGGCCGGCCGGGGTGTAGGCGTCGGTGCCGTCGAGGTTCTCGATGCCCTGGGTGATCGTGCCGCCGTCGCTGAGGCACGACGCGCAGTGGATCTGCACTTCACCCGACTCCCGCAGAATGATCTGGCCGGTCACCCCCGGGTCGCCGCCGAAGTGCGGGACGTCGGTGAACGACACGACGAACTCGCGGTTCGGCGCGATGCCCTGCGTGCCGTAGCGGATCGTGCCGCCATCCGTCGGGTTGAGGTCCGACCAGTACAGCGCGATGACGCCGTTCGGCGACGAGACGCTGGGGAACGACTGACCACTGCAGCAGCCGGACCCCTGGTCCGAGAAGGTCAGGAACCCGTTCGACGAGACATACGCCTCGGTGTAGTCGGTGCCGAAGTACGTGAAGGTGAAGCCGATGGGCAGAGCGGCCGAGACGTCATCGTCGCCGAGGGTCAGGGTGTTGCCCGGCTCGGTACGCAGCGAAAACGCGATGTCGCTCGAGCCGGTCGCCGCGGCGCAGGAGCCGCCGCAGTCGACGGCGTCCTCGTCGCCGTTCAGCAGGCCGTCCTCGCAAGACGCGCCGCAGGTCGCGCCGTGGAAGCCCTCGTCGCAGATGCAGACGCCTTCACCGTCGATGCCGTCATCGCAGGTGCCGTTGACACCGCACAGGGGGCACGGGTCGCAGGCCGCGCCGTACCGGCCCTCTTCGCACTCGGTGCAGCCGACGCCCGCGAACCCGGCGGGGCAGATGCAGGTGCCGTCGCCATCGATACCGTCATCACAGGCGCCGTCGCCGCAGTCACACGCCGCGCAGCCGGCGTTGCCGGACCACGCCGCACCGGCGTTCGAGGCGTAGTTGCGCACGATCGCGTTGGCGACACCCGAGCCGTCGGCGGCTTCGGTCGTCCAGCTGCTCGTCGAGGTCGTCCCGCTGTTGCCGTTCGACAGGTAGGCGATGTAGCCGGCGCCGAACGGGCGCAGCGTGATCGACGCGCCAGCCGCGTCGCCCTGCACGGCGACCACGTCGTCCGCGAGTCCGGTCAGGCGGTCACGGTCGAACGAGAGCCCGGACGGCGTCAGTCCGCGGACGTCCTGCTCACCGGTCGTCAGCACGTTGTCGACGTTCTCGATGGCCGCCGAGATGCCGGAGTCGATCGACGAGGTGCCGCCGAGGAACGCGATGAGCTGGTCGTCCGTCGGGCTCGCGATCGTGTCGTAGCCGACGACCATCACGTAGCCGCCGTCGTCCGCGTAGTCCTCGAGGGCCGCGAACGTTTCGCGCGAGTGCTCGCTGCCGAAGCCCGCACCGGTCGCCGACCAGAACACCGTCGCGAACCCGTCGAGGTTGCCGAAGTCCGTGGTGTCGGTGTCGTCGTCGAACGCCGCCGTCCGGCGCGTCACGGCGAAGCCAGCGTTCGTGAGCGCGGTCGCCAGCGCCTCGTCGGCGGTCAGGTAGTCCGAGATGACGAGGACCGGCGTGGCGCCGTAGTAGTCGACGTCGCATCCGTCACACGCGGCACCGACGTAGCCGGTGGCGCACTCGCAGAGCCCGTCGCCGTCGACGCCGTCGTTGCACGTGCCGTTGCCGCTGCACGGGTTGAGCGCGCCGCCGGGGCAGGGATCGCAATCCACGCCGAACGAGCCCGGGCCGCAGCCCGCCTCGCACACGCCGCCGAGGCAGCTCTCGGACACACAGTCGCTGTCTTCGAAGCAGGGTTCGTCGGCGGCGAAGAGGCGGCAGCCGTTGTCGACGACGCCGTCGCAGTCGTCGTCGATGTCGTTGCCGCAGATTTCTTCGACGTAGTAGGCGATCTCACCCGAGAACTCGAAGGCACCGTCGCCCTGGTTCTTGAAGGTCCAGAGCGTCGTCGTCGACTCGAGGCCGCTGTCGGCCGCGCCGAGCGAGCCGAAGCGGAACACACCGCCGTCCGCCGCCGTGGGGGCGTTGCGCCCGGGCAGGTCGCTCACGTCGGCGCCGTTGCCGTACGGGTACTGCCACGGCGCGTTCGCCGCCTCACGCGTGTAGCGGATGTCGGCGTGGACGTCGCTGAGCGGCCCGTCGTAGAAGCTGCGGATGCCGACTTCGGCGCAGAAGACGCCGTCAATCAGGTAGAGGTCGTCGTACTGGGGTCGCGTCAGCGCGAGCTCGTCGTCGATGCAGCCGGCCGCCGTCGGCTCGCCGGGCAGCGAGCTCGCGATCGAGCCGTCGATGGTGAAGAGCTCGACCGTGTCGGGGCTACCGGTGCCCTCGACGCCGTCCTGCTCGACCACCGCGTCACACCACGACGCCTGCTGCACACCGCGCAGTCCGCCTTCGGACACCACCGGCTCGACCATCTCGATGACGACTTCACCGGTTGCGGTGTCGCCATACCCCGAGAACGTGGCCAGTACCTGCCGGCGGGGCGTCGCTGCCGAAGCGTAGGACATGCCGGGGTCGTGGTCGCTCGATAGCGCGGCGTCACCGCCGGCGACGTCGGTCGCGTGCCCCGCATCGGGGCGCGCGTCAGAGGCCTCGTCGCAGCCGGGGGCGACACACGCGAACATCGCGAGCGCGCCCAGACTGGACATGCGCATAACCAATCGACGAATCGACATACAGGACTCCGGCGTGCACCAGATCGCGGGTCTGGAACGCCGGGTGGGACGGCAAAAGCCGCTTGTGGTCGGGTCTGGAGAGGACCCGAGGCGCGGCGCGTTGGACGGCGAATCGAGGGCAGTCAACCTGACATGTGGCAGAATTCGCGTAGACCCGCAGAACTTCAACAGTCCCCCGTCGAGTTTGTGACACCCCCGGCCTCGACCCGGTGCGGCGAGACTGCGGCAGCTCGTCACAGAGGCCCGCCCCATCGAGGCAATACGCGCGTACACCGCTCGTTCGTTCGGTCGATACGGGCGTGCACCCCCGACACGGATGTCGCGTGCACATCCGGGTGCGGTCGCCGAGGTCCACAAACGATCGTCGTGCCCCAACCCTACCGGGCTCGAACGACACCGGTGCAGGTCGCCGTGGGCGCTCCGCCGTGCATGCGCGGCAATCCACCCTCACCCGTGGCCGTCCAACCCGGGCTCCCCGTCCCCATGCAGAAAGCCAGCGTGAGCCGCCCCCGCGTCGCCGGCCTCGGAGGCCCGGGACGGACCGACGGCCCGTCTCAGTCGGCGCTGTCTCGCCGAGGACGACGCGGACGGCGCGGGCGACGCTTCGGCTTCTCCTCTTCGCTCGTGGCGTCGTCGGAGTCGGTGGACGCGCCCACGGTCTCGGACGCCGGTTCGGCGGCCGATGTGGCCGGCTCGCCCTCTTCGCCCTGCGCCGCACCGTCGGCGTCGGGCCCTTTTCGAGGACCTCGCCGCAGCACGCGCTCGAGCACCTCGCTCGCGCTCGACCGGATGATGTCGTCGAGCGCGTCGGCGAGGCCGGACGCTGCTTCGGGGGTGGTGCCGTCCTCGGACTCGACGGGCTCGCCGCCGGGCCCCTTCATTCGCACCGACGACCGGACGTTCGGCTTGAGCGCCTGGTCGTTGGGGATGAACCGGATCTCGGTGCGCACCTCGAAGCTGACCGTCGTCAACAGACGCGCGATCTCTTCGGTGAGGTTGGCCGACTCGAGAAACTCGCGGAACTCGCGCGCGGCGACGCGCACGATCTCCTTGCGGGTGTGGTCCGCCATCTCGGCGATGTAGCCGACCGCCTCGCGGGGCAGCTTCACGTCGCCGACGACGCCGCGGATCACGTCCTCGGTCATCTGCGCCGCGCCGACCCCTGTGGACACCGTGCGCTTGATGACCGACGGCAGGATCGCCTCGAGTCGTCGACGCAGGCGCGCCGGCGTCTCTTCGCTGTCGTCGACCCCGAGGTCGTCGTGCGGCAGGTCGCTCATCCGTCCCCCTGCGCCGCCATGGCCGCACGGGCCCGGTCGATCTCGGTACGGACGGGCCCGGCGTCGACGCGGCTGCCACCGAGGTCGACGAAGAGCGACACGTACCAGGCGGCGGACTCGAGGTCGCCCGCGACGAGCAGCGCTCGCGCGGCACCGAGGTACCGCGCAAGGTCGTCGGGGTGGGCGGCGACGGCGTCGAGGCTCGAGGCCACCCACGCGTCGGTGTCGCCCTCGAGGGCGGCCCGTTCCGCGTCGACGAGCGGGTCGGTCACCGCGGCGGGATCGAGCTCGGCGCGGACGCCGAGGAGCCACCGACCGGTGTCGAACGCGTCGGCCCGGGCGGACTCTCGAATGGCCGGGTCTGCGAAGTACCCCGGGCGGTCGATCCCTCGCTCGGCGTCCCATGCGGCGCGGGCGGATGCGGCCTCGATGCGCGCGTCGATGCCGGCGATCGAGGGGTCGAGCTCGCGGGCGCGGCGAAAGGCGGACGTCGCCGCCGCCGCGTCCCCGGCGATCGCGTGGGCCGTACCGAGCCGGTACCAGGCACCGGCTCGCGCGGGGTCGTGCAGGCACGCCGCCGCCCACGCGTCGACCGCGTCGCGCCAGCGTCCGGCCGCAGCGGCGGATGCGCCAGCCGACTCGGCGGCGTCGGCGGTCGCGTACGCGCTCATCAGCTGCTGCCGCGCGGCGTCGTCGCGGGGGATGGGCGGCACCGCATCGGTGCCGGTGAAGGCGCCGGTCGTGCCGACGGCCGCGGTCGTCATCGCCCCGCCATCGCCGGACGTCGTCGTCGTGACGGGCGTCACGGGACCGCGCAGGCGCGAGAGCGCGGCGACGGCGCTCGCCCGGACGTCGTTGTCCCCGGACGCCTCGGCGCGGGTCTGCACCTCGGTCCATGCTTCGATTGCGCCGTCCGTATCCCCCGCGGCCTCACGGACCTGGGCGAGAGACGCCCATGCCGCCGGGTCGTCCGGCGCCGAGCGGGTCTGGGCCTCGAACGCATCGATGGCGTCGTCCCAGCGCTCGGCGTTGCGGTGGATGACGCCAAGCATGAACGAGAACCGCGGGGTGCCCGGATGGATGCGCCGCGCGCCCTCGAGGACCTCGATGGCGCGGGCTTCCTCGCCGGCGCGATAGAGCATCGAGGCCCACGACTCCCACGCTGCGGCGTCGTCTGCGCCGGCATCCCGCACGGCGTCGAAGGCCGCTGCGGCGGCCTCGACGTCCCCTGCGCGGAGCGCCGATTCGACGTCGCCCATCGTCTGCGCCGCCGCGAGGGCGGGCAGCAGAGTCAGGCCGACAGAGACGAGGAGCGCGCGCAGCTGCATGCGATTCGAACGGGGCTTTGGGCCCGTGGAGGCTACACGAACGGTCCAGGCGGGCAAAGGCGTTCGACGCCCTGCGTCACGCAAACGGCGACAGGATCTCGATCGTCTGGTCGCGTTCGGGTCCGACGGACACGAGGCCCACCGGCACGCCGGTCTGCTCTTCGATCGTCGTCAGCACACGGCGCGCCGCCGCGGGCAGCTGGTCGAGGTGGCGCACGCCGGTGATGTCCTCGGTCCAGCCGGGCAGCGTCACGTACACCGGCACGGCCTTCGCGACCTCGACGACGTCCATGTCGGACACCTCGATGGTCTTGCCGTCGACCTCCCACGCCACGCAGATCCGCACCTCGTCGAGCCCCGAGAGGACGTCGAGCTTGGTGATGGCGAGGCTGGTGAAGCCGTTGAGCCGGTGCGCGGCACGAAGGGCCACGGCGTCGAACCAGCCACAGCGGCGCGGCCGCCCGGTGGTCGAACCGTACTCGTGCCCGGCGTCGCGCAGCTGCTGGCCGACGGCGTCGTCGAGCTCGGTGGGGAAGGGACCCGCGCCGACACGAGTGCAGTACGCCTTGGCGATCGCGACGACGTGGGTGAGCGTCGACGGGGGCACGCCAGCCCCGATCGCGACACCGCCGCTCGTCGTGTAGCTCGACGTCACGAAGGGATACGTGCCGTGGCCGACATCGAGCAGCGAGCCCTGCGCGCCTTCGAAGAGCACGTCGTCGCCGCGCTCGATCGCCGCGGCGAGCTCGCCACGGACGTCGGCGATGAACGGCGCGATGCGCTGGCCGAGGGTGGCGAAGCGCTCCACGAGGGGGTCGAGTTCGAACGCCTCGGCGCCGTGCCAGGTGAGCAGCGCGTTGCGCTCGGGCAGGACGCGCTCCAGGACCGCACGCAGCCGGTCGGCGTCGAGCAGGTCACGGATGCGCACGCCGCGGCGGGCGGCTCGGTCCTCGTAACACGGGCCGATGCCGCGCCCCGTCGTACCGATCCTGCCGCCTTCGAGCCGCGCCTCTCGCGCATGGTCGAGGGCACAATGGTACGGCATGATCACGTGCGCGTCCGGGCAGATGCGCAGGCGGTCGGGGGTGACCTCGAGGCCGCCCTTCGCGAGGCCCTCGAGCTCGCCGAAGAGCACCTCGACATCGATCGACACGCCCGAACCGATGAGGTTCAGCGTGTCGTCGTGCAGGATCCCGGACGGGATCAGGTGCAGCACCGTCTTCACGGGACCGTCGGGCCCATCGACGACGAGCGTATGGCCGGCGTTGTTGCCGCCCTGGAACCGGGCGACCACGTCGGCGCGCCGCGTGTACAGGTCGACGACCTTGCCCTTGCCTTCGTCGCCCCACTGGGCGCCGATCACCACGCAGGCGATCATGAGGTGTACTCCGAACCGGATGCGTCAGGTGACTCCGCGCCGCACCGGCGCGAAGCCAACGCCGCGTAGCAGTGGGTCTGACGGGGGTCAAGGAGGCGCCGCTGGCGGTTGACCCCCGCGGACGCGGCGTGCGACTCTCGACCGCGCGCGGCGGGTGCTCAGGCCTGATGCTGCCGCGCCCTGCCCCGCCGACGAGCTGCCCATGAAGCCGGTCGCGACCTATGGTCCGTACGCGCTGATCAAGCGCATCGCGCAGTCCCCGCTCGCCACGAGCGTCGCGGCGCGGTTTCGTCCGATCGAAGACAGCGAGCGCGTCGTGGCGCTTCGCTTCCTCGATCCGACCGTCACCGGCGACGAGCCGCTGCGCGATCGCCTCGTCGAAGAGGTGCGGCGCGCCGCGCGGCTGAACCACGTCAACGTGGCGCAGACGTTCGACTTCGCGCACCACGAAGACCACTGGTACGCGGCCCTCGAGTTCGTCGACGGGCTGCCGCTCGCGATGGTCGTCGAGGCGCTGACCGAGGCCCGCCGCTCGATGGAGCCGGACGTCAGCGCGTTCGTCGTCGCCGAGCTGTGTGCCGCCCTCGCCTACGCGCACGGACGTCGCGACGAGAAGGGGAAGCCGCTCGACATCGTGCACTCCGACGTGCGGCCGCGCTTTGTGCTCGTCTCGCGCAACGGTGAGGTGAAGCTGACCGGCTTCGGCTTCTCGCGCGCGCTGCTCGAGGTGCGGGGCGACGAGCTGCTCGACCGCGACGATCGGCTGCACTACGCGGCGCCGGAGCTCGTGCGCGGCGAAGCGCCGACGCCCCGGTCCGACGTCTACGGCGCCGGCATGATCGCGTGGACCCTGCTCGCCGGGCGGCGTCCGTTCGAGGGCATGACCGGCGCCGAGCTGCGCCGCCACGCCGAGAACGGGCTGGTGCCCGCGCTGCGCGAGCAGGAGCCGTCCGTCCCCGAGGCGCTCGAGCAGATCATCGAGCGGGCCCTTTCGACGGATCCCGAAGAGCGCCCGCGCAACGCGACCGAGCTGCGCACCGCCCTCGCCTCCTGGCTCCGCTCGACCTCGCCGGGGTTCGGCCGCCACCGCCTCAAGGCGTGGCTCGGCCGCAACGTCGAGCACCGCATGAACGACATCCTGCCCGCCGGACGATGGCGGGCGCTGCACCGGCGCGAGTTCGCTCCGGCGGACGACGCGAGTGTGCTGCACACCCTCGACGAGGCCTCGAGCTTCAACCAGCGCGACGACGTGTCGGCGCTGCTCGCCGCTGCGGCGGACGACGACGGCGGCGTCTCGGACCTGCCGGACTGGGACGTCTCGGCGCCCCACCCGGCCGTACCGTCCACGGCGCCGCGCCCGCCGAGCCCGAAGGGTCCGCCCCGCCTCTCGCCGGCGCGCCCGATCGCCAGCGCCGCGAAGCCGAAGCCGTCGGCCGCACCGAAGCCGGGCGCCGAGCCGGCTCCGGACGCAGAGAAGGCCGGGGGTGGCGAAGTCTTCGCGACCCGTTCGTTCCTCGACGAGGGCGGCGGCGACTCGGTCACCGCCGAGCCGCCTACCACGGACGTGCCCGCGCCGAGCGCCGCATCTGCACCCGCGCCGGCCCCGAAGAAGGCTGCGCCGAAGCCGCCGCCGGAGCCGACCGGCCCCGTGCGCGAGTCCGGCTCGGCCGAGGTGGCGCCAGCGTCGCCGAAGGGCGACGGCATCGACGCCCCGGCGGCGCCGCTCGTCTCGCTCGACTACGAAGCCGAGGTCGCTGCAGCCAGCGCGCCCGCCGCCGACGAACCCACTGCCGACGACGCGTGGGACGAGGACGAGGGCTTCGACCCCGAGGCCATTGCGACTGCGGTGTACGACGACGAGGTCCCCGAGGCCGAGCTCGCCGCCGAGGTGAAGCTGGAGCGCAAGCAGGCGCGCGCCCGCCGCAAGGCCGAGGAGCGTGCGGCACGCCGGTTCCCGTGGGTCGCCGTGCTCGTCGTGGTCGCCCTGCTCGGCGGTGGCGGCGCGTGGGTCGCGTCCACGATGGGCGCGGACCCGGAGGCCGAGGAACCGGTCGAGACGATGGGCTCGCTCTTCGTCACCTCGCGACCGGCCGGTGCGGAGATCCTCGTCGACGGCGCGCCGATCGGCCGCACGACCCCCGCGCCCGTCGACGGTCTGGCCGCCGGTCGGGACGTGCAGGTGTCGGTGCAGCTCGCTGGCCACGTGGCGCCGGCGGCGCGAACGGTGGCCGTCGAAGGCGGCGCTCAGGGTGAGGTGCGCTTCGAGCTATCGCCGATCCCGCACCGGGTGCGCTTCACGTCCGAGCCCGGCGGCGCACAGGTCATCCACGGCGGCCACATGGTCGGCGTCACACCGACGACCATCGAAGCCTACCCGGTCGGCGGGCGGTACGAAGCCACGGTCATCCTGCGGATGGACGGGTACTTCGACGAGCTCGTCAACGTCACGTGGAACCCGGGTGAGACCGACTCAGCCTCGCTCGTCAATCTGCGGGTCGACGAGAACTGGGAGCCGCCGGAAGAAGAAGAAGGCGACGAGGGCTGACGCCCGCAGCGGGCGTCACCGGTTCAGGAGGCCGACGGCGTGCCCCGGTGAGGGCTCGCGGTGCGAGGCGCTGCCCCGCACGGGCCGGGTCAGGAGGCCGCTTCGTGGGCCCCGGAGAACCGGCGCGTCATCGCGAGCAGTGACCGGGTGAGCTGCATGAAGTCGGTCGCCGTGAGGATGCCGACGAGCTCGTCACCGTCGAGCACCGGCAGGCAGTCGAACTTGTGCACGAGCAGCAGGTTCACGGCATCCTCGAGATCGTCCTTCGGGCCGACCGTCACGACGTCGCGCACCATCACGTCACCCACCGGGATGCCGGCGAGCAGCGCCTCGCGCTCGGTCGCGTCGACGTCGGCGAGGCACGAGAGGCTCGCGGCAAGCACGTCGCGCTGGCTGACCAGACCGACGAGCCGGTCCCCGCGGACGACGGGCAGATGGCGCACCCGCGCCACGCGCATCGATTCGACGGCGGCCTGCAGGCTGGTGCCTTCGGTCACGGTCAACGGATCAGCGGTCATCAGGTCAGCGGCGACCATGGTTCTCTCGGGTCCCTGTCGTGGTGGGGCGACTCAATACCCCTCGGAGTCTGACAGACGCCCCGTGCCCGGACAACCCGAGATCGGCGGCATCTCGATCGCCTCGACGGGCGCCATGGCGTCGAGCCCATACGCCGCGCGCAGCGCCGCGACCTCACCGGCGGGCAGGCGCGGGCCACCGAGGGCATCGACGCGCAGGGCGATGCGGGCGACGTGCTCGAGGGACTCCATCCGGGCGAGGGCGGCCTCGACCGACACGTCCCACGTGACCGCGCCGTGGTGGGCCAGAAGCACGACGCGGGCACGCCGGGCGGCGGCAGCGACCGCCGTGGCGAGCGCGTCGCCGCCGGGTCGCACCCAGCCGATGCGTGCGATCGGCCCGACCCCCGCAGCCCCCTCGGCGGTCACGGTGAGGTCCACACGCTCGGCGGCCGTCGCGAGGGCCGTGGCACACTCCGGGTGGGCATGCACGACTGCGCCGGCCTCGGGGCACGCGTCGTAGATCGCCAGGTGCATCGCGATCTCGGACGACGCCCCGGCGGGCCGGGACCACGCCGCGCCGTCGTGCGCCAGCCGCACCAGGTCGGCCGCCTCGAGGTCGCCCTTGAACCGCGCCGTTGGCGTGGCGAGCACGATCCCCGGCGCCGTGCGGGCCGACACGTTGCCCGAGGTGCCGGCGACCAGCCCTCGCCGGTCGAGCCGCCGGCACGCGTGCACGATCGATGCGGCGGTCACGCGTCCCCCGGGTCCGTCGCAGCGGGCCCGTCGTCGGCGTGCGGATCGCCACCGACCGTCGCGAACGCTCGCGTCAGGCCGTACCGCACGTAGCCCGCCCCATCGTCGAGCAGCGAATACACGAGCGGCACGACGAAGAGCGTCAGCGCCGTCGACGCCACGAGCCCGCCGATGACGGCGACGCCGAGCGGCGCATACGGGATGCCGACGAGGGACGCATCACCGATCGCCATCGGCACCAGCCCGAAGATCGTCGTCATGGCGGTCATGAGGATCGGGCGCAGCCGGTGCCGTCCGGCTTCGACGAGGGCTTCGTCGCGCCCCATGCCCTGCCGCCGCAGCTCGCTCGCGAGGTCGACGAGGACGATCGCGTTGTTCACGACGATGCCGATCAGGATGATCAGCCCGACGCCGGCCATCAGGTCGAGCGACGTGCCGGTCAGCCAGAGCAGCCAGTACACGCCGGTGAACGCGAACGGGATCGACAGCACGATGCTGAACGGCAGCACGAACGACTCGAAGAGCACGCCCATCAGCAGAAAGACGAAGGTCACGGCGAGCAGGATGGCGAAGTTCTGCTCGCGCCGGCTGGACTCGAGATCGGTGAACCGGTCGCCGAGCTCGAGGCCGTACCCACGGGGCCAGCGCATCGACTCCACCGACGCGTTGATCTCGGCGCCCAGCGCCTGCAGATCGTCGCGCCCGGTGGTGATGGTCAGCGAGAGCATGGTGCGCCGGTTCTCGCGGTCGATCGAGCCGAACCCGGGCACGACCTCGGACGTCGCGACGTCGGCGAGGGTCACGCCGTCATAGAGCCCGGGCATCTCGAGGCGCTCGAAGTCGGCGCGGTCGTCGGTCTGCGTCAGGTCGCTCTGGATGTAGATCGGCAGGTCGCCGGTCGAGGTGCGAAGCCCCGGCAGCTGGCGACCACGCAGGGCGAAGTCGATCGTGCCGCCGACGAGCCACGGCGACAGCCCCAGCCGGTGGGCGCGCTCGCGGTCGACGGCGAAGTGCACCTCGTTCTGCCCGTCGTCCTGGCCTTCGACGCGCACCGAGGTGACCCCGTCGATGTGGCGCAGTCGCCGGGCCACCTCGGTGGCGAGCCCGGTGAGGGTGCGGCTGTCGGGGCCGACGAGACGCACGGTCGTGCCCTGCCCGGACCCGACGCCCCGCCAGGACAGCGACACGGACACGCCGGGCCGCTCGGGCAGGAGCTCCTGCGCGCGCTCGACGACCGCGTCGCGGTCGAGCGGGCGGTCGTCCGGGTCGACGAGGAACCCGCGCAGCATGCCGCGCCCCCACTCGGCGCCGTACCGGACGAGCAGGTCACGAAGGCCGAGCTCCGTCTCGTGCGCGAGCAGGATGCCCTCGTACTCGAGCAACAGGTCGGCGCGCTCGTCCCACGACCACGTCTCGGGGAACGACACGTAGATCGAGAAGTCGTTCATGTTCGGCGAGCTCTGGTCCGTCGACGAGACCGCCTTCATCGGCACGTACGTCGACGCGAACACCGCGAACCCGATCAGCGCGACGTCGGCGCGGCGGCGAAGGGCCAGCGCGAGCGTCGCCGCGTACCGGTTCTCGAGCCACGTGATGATCGGGAACCGGGGCGGCGCCGTGTGGCCGAGCACCCGCGAGGTGATCAGCGGCAGAAAGAGCAGCGAGACGAAGAGGCTCGACACAAGGGCCACACAGACCGGGACGCCGATCTGCGACAGGTAGAACGAGAGCATGTCGTCGCCGGTCATCAGGATGAGCGGCAAGAACACGACGACGGTCGTGAGGGTGGCGACGACAATGGCGAGCGCGACCTCGGCGGCGCCCTTCAGCGCAGCCTGCCGCGGGCTCGCGCCCTGCTGCAGGACGCGCTGGATGTTCTCGACCACGACGATCGAGTTGTCGACGACGAGCCCGACGGCGAGCATCAGCCCGGTGAGCGAGAGCACGTTCAGCGACCGGCCCATCGCGTACATTACGACCAGCGTCGCCAGCAGGCTCGCGGGGATCGCGATCGTGACGACCAGCGTCATGCGGGCGTGACGCAGAAAGAACGCCAGCACGACGACGGCGAAGAACGCGCCGAACACCGCCGTCTGCTGGAGGTTGCCGAGGCTGCCCTCGATCAGCTCGCCCTGGTCGAAGAAGTAGCTCGGTTCGGCACCGGCGAGCGCGGGATCGTCGGCGAGCCCCGCTGTCATCGTCTCGCGCACGAGGCGCGCAACCTCGACGGTGTTGGCGGTGCTCTCCTTGTACACCTGCAGGTACACGCACGGGCGCCCATTGACGCGATAGAGCGCGCGCTCGGCGCGGTCCTCGATGCGCACGTCGGCCACGTCGCCGAGCACGAGCCCCTCGCCGACCGGCAGCTCGCGCATCGCCTCGATCGACGCCCACCGCGCGACGATGCGCAGCGGGCGCACGGACCCGGCGTCCTCGACCTCGCCCCCGGCAAGCGCGAAGTTGTCGCGCGACAGTCGCTGCACGAGGTCCCACAGGCTGGTGCCCGCGGCTTCGGCGAGGCGGTCGTCCACGTCGACGGCGACGACGCGCCGGGCGAGCCCGTTCACCTCGACCCGGGACACGCCGGCGATGCGTTCGATGCGCGGCACGAGGCGACGCTCGATCACCGCGCCGGGGTCGTCGGATCCCTCGGGCAACGTGATGGCGAACCAGAGCACGGGGTCGTCCGCGGGGTTGTACTTCCAGATGAAGTACTGGCCGATGTCGTCGCCGAGGCTCGGCAGCAGGCGTTCGACCCGGTCGCGTACCTGGTTGTAGGCGACGTCCATGTCGGTGCCGTCGCGAAACTCCATGATGAACGACGCCGACCGCGTGCGGATGCGGGTGCCGAGACGCTCGACGTTGCGCACCGTCGACAGCAGCTCTTCGGCAGGCAGCGCGATGCGCTCCTCGACGTCCTCGGGGGACGCCCGCAGCGTAGGGATCTGGACGAAGAGAAACGGCGGAGTGAACCCGCCGGGCACCAGCTCGAGCGGCAGGTCGCGCCACGCGATCGAGCCCACGACGATCAGCGCGATCATGCCCATGACGACCGTGACCGGTCGGCGCAGGCTGAACCCGGGCAGCAGCCCGCCGCGCAGCCGGTCCGTCACGGGGACTCCGGCGGGGCGAAGGCGTGCAGCCAGAGGTCGGCGAGCGCCCCGGTCTGCCACGCGATCTGCCAGCGCAGCAGCTCGGACTCGGCCGCGTTCGCGGCGACGGCGAGCTCGGTGGTCTCGAGCTGTTCGAGGGCGTCGAGCCCCGCCTGCACGGTCGACAGGCCCTGGGCGAAGCGGGCCTCCTCGGCATCGAGGGCGCGTCGGGCGAGCACGACGCGGGCGTCCGCCACACCCCGGCGCCGATCGACGGCGTCGAGGCGGCCGACGAGCTCGACGAGGTCCCAGCACCGTTCGCGACCGGCGACCTCGAGGTCCCAGGTCGCACGGTCGATCTCGATCTCGGCGCGGGTCTGCTCGTCGATGGCGGCGGTGCGCTGCAGGGGCATCGAGAACACGACGGCGCCGAACACGGTCGTAGCGCGCAGCCCGAGGGCCTGGCCCCAGCTGTCGAACCAGCCCGGGTCGAGGCCCGCGTGGGACACGCCGGCGGACACCTCGAGCGAGGGGCGGCGCAGGTCCCGGGTACGTACCCGATCGGCGCGGGCGGTCTCGATGCGCGCGCGCAGGGCTTCGTCGGACGGATGCGCGTCGCGGGCGGTGGCGCAGGCGGCGTCGAGGCTCTCCGGCGGGGTCGGCGGCGCGACGGGCGCCGGCGCCCAGAGGGTCGTCGCCGCCGCCGGATCCGCGCCCATCGTGCGCTGCAGCTGGCGGGACCGCTCTTCGGCCGTGGTGACGGCGACGAGCAGGGCCTCGTAGTTCGCGATGCGGCGCTCTTCCAGGCGATCCAGCTCGATCGGGGCGATGCGCCCGGCCCGCAGCTCGGCCTCGCCGATCACGCGCAGGGTCTCGGTGCGTTCGAGCGATCCCTCGCGCAGCTCGATCTCGTCCAGCGCGCGGCGCAGCTCGATCCACGCCGTCGCCAGCTCGACGAGCCGAGCGTTCGCCTGACCGCGCCACTGCGCGCGCGCGAGGTCTTCACTGCGGCGGGCGAGCAGCACCGGCAACAGGTTCACCTCGCGGCCGAACCCCTGCAGCAGGGACTGCGAGACCGTCGCCGACCACACGGACGACACGTTCGGGCCGCGGATGATGCGGTCTTCGATCAGCGACGACGAGAGCGGGAACACCGAGCGACTCAGCCCGTTCTGCAGCCCGAACTCGATGGACGTGCCGGTCGCCCAGCGGCGGCCGATCGACGCGTCGAGCCGCCAGCTCTCGCTGACCGACTCCCCGGACGACAGTCCGTCGTCGACGGGCTGCTCGCTGCGGGCGATGTCGAACTGCGACTGCAGCGTCCAGTCGAACGGCGCGAGGGCGCCCTGCATGCGCGACCGCGCGGCGCGCAGGTCGAAGGCGACCGCAGCGAGCTGCGGGTCGTCCGCGACCATCGCAGCCACCGCGTCGTCGAACGCCAGCGCGGTCGTCTCGACCTGCACCGGCGGCAGCACCAGCGGCGGCGCAGGCGCGTGCCCCTCGCCCTCGTGCTGCGCATGGGCCGCGGGCACGCCGAGCGCGACCGTCACGACGAGCGCGGCGACGAGACGACACGAGAGCGGCGAGCAGGCGGCGAACACGCGGGCATCCGGGCGGGCGAGCGGCGGCGACGAGCCGACGCGCACGGTAGCCGCCGCCGCGGCTCGGACGCAACCGCAGCCGGACGGCGCGCCGATCCGCGCCCCATGCCGGGCGGCCGACGATCGGATGCGAGGACCCCGCAACCGCCTCGACAGTGCGCCGTCTGCTCGGCGCGGCGGCACCCCGGCGCCGAGATCAGTAGAGCGAGCGCAGGGTGGTGCCCGGGTAGTAGCGCGCGAGGATCTCGTCGTGCCCGAACCCGCGCTCGGCCCCGCCGATCGCGCCGCTCTGGCAGAGACCGACGCCGTGGCCGAAGCCGGCGCCCTCGAAGGTCACGCCGGACACGATGCCGTCCGCCGCCCGGGCGATGTCGACGACGAAGAGCGCGCTCTTCAGCCCGCCGAAGGTGCGGCGGATGTTCAGCTCTCGTTCGACGATCGCCTCGCCCTCGACGCCCTCGACGCGCAACCGCGCGACCCGCCCGCTGGGCGCCCGCTCGAGGATCTCGATGTCCGTCACGGGCCCGACGTCGGGGTACCGGTTGGCCACGGCCAGGCTCAGCGCGTCGCCGTCGAGGGTCTCGGACCACCGAAACGAGCGGCCCGAGCCGAAGCTCGTGATCGCGCTCCACGCGTCCGGCGGCGACGAGAGAAACGCCTCGACCTCTTCGTCGGTCTGCAGCCCGTCGGACCACTCCGCCATCTCGTCGACCCCGTCGTAGCGCGCCGCGACGTAGGGCAGCTGCTCGCCCCCCCACGTCCACGCATTCGAGGCCGAGAACCCGCCGTTGTTCGCCGAGAACCAGGCCCGGATGATCTCGTCGCCGTGGGTCAACACCTCGCCGCGGGTCGCGTCGACCGCCGCCGTGGTGCGCGCGTCCTCGTAGTCGATGCCGCGGTACATCTGGCAGCGCTGATCCGAGCACGTCATGTACGGGTCGGCGAGGTGCCGAACGCCGAGGCCGGTCAGCAGCTCGCTGCGGGCGGCGACCGCCTGGGCCTGCAGCGCGTCCGCCGGCGCCGACGCGTAGATCTCGGCAGGGACGACGCCGTACAGGATGCGCTCGAGCGTGGTCTCGTTGACCAGCGTGAGGCCGCCGTCCTGGTTCGCGGTGAACACGAGGTGGCCGACGTAGCGCCGGGTCTCGACGCCCTCGTGGCGGGTCCCGACGTCGTAGGGCACGTCGTGCACAGTGAATACGGTGTCGGCCGTGCCTCGGATCTGCAGCAGGTCGCGGTGCTCGACGGTCACGCCGCCCGGCAGCCCCGAGAGCACGAGCCGCCCCCCGGGGTAGCTGTCGAGCTCGGCATGCACGCGCCCGTCGAAGCCCCAGTCGGCGACAAGGCGATCGAGCGACGCCTGGGCCTCGGACCGGCTCGCGGTGGTGCTGGTGACGAGCAGCGTGCGGCGGGTGTCGAAGCGCTGGCCGGCGATCGCGAAGATCGAGCCGACCTCGACGACCGCGACCTCGATGCCGCGGGCCTCCCACCGGGTGCGCTCGGCGCCGAGCGCGTCTCGCTCCGACGGCGGTAGCTCGGCGAGCACCACGCTGTACCGGTACGCGCCGGCCTGCCCGTCCTCGAGGCGCACCTCGAGTTCGTGCCCGGCCGGGATGTTGATCCGCGCCCCGCCGGGCCCCAGCGGCAGCACGTCGATGGCGGTGTCCGCCTCGAAGCGGATCGCATCGATCCCCTCGGCGAGCCCGATCTTGATGAGCGGCTCGCCGCCCGGGGCGAACGTCAGCTGGGGCGTGTAGAGGATCGCGAGGCGATCGGCGCGGGTCAGCTCGACGCCCTGCGCATGCGCAAAGTTGGGAGCGAGCGCGACGAGCGCGGCGAATACGACGAGGATCGATCGCAACATGGTGCGTCGGGGCGTGCGGCAACGCGCCGTGCGGAGCGGTAGGGCACGGCGGCGCTCCCACCCTGATCGACGCGGCGATCCACGTCCAGAAAAGCTGCGACGACGACTTGTGAACCCCCGCCGGCGCTGATAGTCCCGTGCGCCATGCTCGCTCACCGCACATTCCTGTCGGGGCCCCTGGCCCTCGCGCTGTGGATCCTCGTCGCTGCGCTCGCCTGCGTGGCCGCGCCCGCCGCCGCACAGACGACGTCGCTGCTCGGCGTGACCGGCGACGACGTCGGCCTGACGACCGATGTCGAAGAGGGCGTTCGGGCCGGCCTGCGTGAAGCCGCGGGCCGCGAGGCCGTACCCGCTGGGGTCGGCGACCTCGACGAGGCGCTCATGCTCATCGGCTGCCCGACGGCGTCGCCGGACTGCCTGTCGAGCCTGTCCGAGCTGCTCGCCGTCGAGAGCCTCGTGTTCGGTCGCGTCGTCGAGTCGGACGAGGGCCTGTCGCTCTCGCTCACCGGGTTCGACGCCACCGCGGGCACCTGGTCGTTCTCGTCGAACGTCCCGCTCTTCGACGGCGCGGACGCACGGCGCATCGCCGAGGACGCCACCCGCGCGCTGCTCGAGGACGCCCCGGTGCTCGTCGTCACGGGCCCGCCGGGCGCGGTCGTGCTCGATCGCGGCGTGCGGCGCCCGCTGCCCACGGTCATCCCGGCAAACGGGGTCGTCTCGTCGTGGGACGTCGAGGTCGGCGATGCCGTCGTCGGCGTCGTCCGCGCCCCCGCCGGCGGCGGTGCACGGGTCGCCCGGGTGCAGCCCGAGGCCCCGGCGCCGGTCGTCGTCGACACGGACGACGGCGAGGCCCCGTCCACCCTACGCATCACCGGCTGGTCGCTCGCCGGCGTCAGCGTCGTACTGTCGGGCGCCACCCTCGCCCAGGGGCTCGCCACCGCGCGGACCCAGCGGGCCTTCGACCGCACGCGCATCCAGCGCGACGCCCACGACCTCGCCGATCAAGGTGCCTCGCAGGCCCGTACCACGAACACGCTGCTCGGGTTCACGGTGGCGACGACCGTCGCCGCCGGCACGCTGCTGGTCATCGACTACACCCGCGGCGGCGAAGAGCGCGACGCGACTGCACGGCCCCGGTTCGGGGTCGCGCCGACGCGCGGCGGGGCCCACGGCGCCCTGGGCTGGACGTTCTAGCCGAGCACGCCGGTCCGTCGCCGGACCGCGCGCTCGACGCGCACGCTAGAAGAGCGCGTCGGGATTGCGACGCTCTTCGCGCACGCCGCGCACGAAGGTGATCGGCCGCTGCGAGCCGTCCGGACGCCGGAACGACTCGGGGCGGCGCTCGTTGTCGAGGCGCACGCCGATCGGGTCGGGGTTCGGCGCTTCGCCGCCCCCGGGGGCCGCCGTCGGGTCGCCGAAGCGCTCCTCGAGCAGCTCGGTGTACGTGCGCGTCGGGGGCGTCACCGTCTGGCGCACCTGATCCGCCGGCACCCCCTCGGCCATCATCTCGGCCAGGGACGGCGGGCGCTCGCCCTCGGGCGTCGCCTCGGCCGGCGTCGCTGCAGCCGCGATCGGGTCGTTCACGTACGTCAGCATGACGCCTTCGCCGTGCCGCTCCCGGTACAGATACACGGAGCGCCCCCGCGCGTTCGCCGGCTCGATCCGGACCCCGCGCTCGAAGAAGAGCACGGAGTAGCCGGCCTCGAGCTCGCGATCATAGAACGCCATCAGGTCGTCCCAGTCCGCGCGCGACCGGTAGTGCTGCAGGTGCGTGTCCCACGCCTCCATCGTCACGCCGGCCGGCAGAGGCAGGTCGAAGACCCGCTCCCACGCGGTGTACAGGCCCTCGTGCTGCGGAGGCGCCTGCGGCGCCGCCGCCTCCGGCTCCGGAGCCACCTCAACGGGGTCCGGGTCCGGGGCGGCGCACCCGGCGAGCACGACGGCCGCGCCCGCTGCGAGCACGACGTGCCTCATTCGAAGATCACCGTCCACGAGGTCGGGATCGCGCGGGCCTGACCACCGGTCACGGCCACGTCGCGCACGGCGCTGGCCGGCTCGTTCGGGACGCCGTCGGCGTCCGGGTCACCGGCGTCGTAGAACGAGCTGCCGATCTGCAGGCGATACTCGCCCTCGTCGACGCTCGTGATGCGGCCGCTGGCGTCGCTGCCGCCACGCAGACCGGAGTCGAACTCCTCGGTCGCGAAGCAGGTCGCGGCACGGATCACGTCCACCGAGTGGATGATCGCCTGCTCGGGGATGGCCCGCGACGCAGCCGGCTCGGACGCGAAGTTCGACGCATCCCAGTACGGCACCTCGGGGTTCGAGGCGGTCGGCACCGGATCCGTCGGATCCTGCGTGAACTGGCAGTCGAGGTCCGAGCAGTTCGCATCGCCGACGTACCCGTTCGGCACGAACTCCTCACCGATGTAGTGGAAGTTGTACAGGCGGGCGCCGCCGATCTGGCAGAGGTCCACCGCGTTCGGGACGAAGGTCGCGAAGTACGCGCGACGGTTGAAGATGCGCGGACGCGCCGTCAGCTTCTCGTACTCCTCGAGCTCCGTGGCCCAGTTCAGCGAGCTGGTCACGATGCGGGTGTCGCCCTCGAGGCGGTACTGCTCGGTGAGGCTGAACACGTAGTTCTTCGTGTCACCGAGGTCGTCGAGGTCGTCGACGTCGCCGGTTCCGTACACGACGACCGCGCGGTAGCCCTGGTCGATCGCGATCGTCGGGCGGAACACCACCTCACCGTACGTCTGCCGATCGTCGATCTCGACGGCCGGGTCGAAGAAGATGTCCAGTCGCCAGTCCGCAGGGTCACCGCTCGACAGGTCGAGGCGCAGCAGGCGGCCTTCGGCGTCGCCGATGAAGCCGCGGGTCGCGAGGGCGCCACCGATCGTGTCGAAGAGCGCAGCGGAGCCGGAGATCTCGGCCGGGACCGGGACCTTGCGGCCGTCCATGTCGTACACCTCGGTGAAGCGGCGGAGCACCGCACCGGTCTCGACGTCGACGACATAGAGGAGGTGGCCGATGTTCGTGCCGTCGTCCGCGCCGACCGGGGCCCGGCCGCCGGGGAGCACGGCGATGCCGCGCTCGCAGGACACCGAGCGGTCGTCGACACACTCGCTCATCAGCACCGTACCGAAGGTCGGCTCGCCGTAGGTGTAGCCGAGCTGGGGGTCGACCGTGGAGTCGAGCTCCCAGAGGAACCGGGGCTGCTCCGGGTCGGTCACGTCCATCGCCACGAAGCCACGTCCACCGGCGCGGTAGCCGGCGACGAGCACGGTGCGCCAGTCGGTGCGGATGATGCCGCCCTCGTCGCGGCGGTCGACCGCCAGATTGCCGACGACGGGCGAACCATCGAACATGAAGCTGTGACCCGTGCTGATCCACTCGGCGATGCGCGGGCTGAACGACGACGGCAGGAACGCCCACTCTTCTTCGAGCGTGTCGGCGTCGAACGCATGCAGCAGGCCGTCGTTCGTGCCGACGTACACCATCGTGCGGCGGTCGGCCTGGTCCTGCGCGAACGCCTGGTAGTCCTCCTCGCGGCTGACGAGCTGGTTCGGCGGGCCGATGATGGCGGGCGCCGAGTGGTAGATGTCGGCGAGCCGGCTGACGCGGTCCCGCTCGTAGCGACCGAGGGCCGCGTCGTACTCGAAATTCGGCGGCACGAGGTCGTCGACCGGATCACCGACCGCGGCGCGAATCTCGCCGAGGTTCTGGCCCATGAGCCAGCGCAGGTTCACCTCGGCCTCGGTCTCGTTGCCGGCCCCGAAGAGGGGCGGGTAGACGTCGCCGAGCGCCGGCGTCACTTCGACCAGGCAGGCGTCACGCAGGGTCGCGTTCGACTCGGTGAGCGTCGTGTTGTGCTCACCCCCGCTCGTGCGGAGGTCGAGGCACGCGTCCTCGCGGCCCGACACACACTCCGCCTGCGCCTCGGCCGGCGTTACACCGGTCGCGGGATCGAGCAGGTCATCGAACGCCTGGAACCCGGACGAGTTGAACAGGCTCTCGTCGTCCGGACCGGGGCTCTGCACCGCGTGGCAGCTGTGCCACTGCGGCGAAGTCGTGAAGATGCGGCGGGCCCGCGGGCCCGAGAACGGACGCGCGTCGAGACGCTCGCTGGCCGACATCGTCGTCGCCGCGCCCGGGGGCTGTAGCTGACCCGACGGGTCACACTCGCGGGCGATGCGATCGAGGTTGCCGGCCCAGTACTTCGAGTCCTCGCGGATCGAGAAGCTGGCGGTGAACCGGTACAGACCGCGGCGATCGTCGGACACCTGCGTGGTCGTCGCCGGACGCGTACGGCTCGGCGTGCCCTGGGCGATCTGCGAGAGGATGTCGCCGAGTTGGAAGAGCAGCTGCCGGCTGCCGTCGGCGAAGTACACCATGCCGCAGCCTTCCTCGCCGGGGGGGCAGCCCGCTTCGGCGATGCGCTGCAGGCGCTCGAGGGGCGAGACATCCGCCGGGTCGTCCACCGTCACGTTGAAGCCGACGACGTAGGTCGTCACGCCCGCGGCGAGCAGCTGGGTCGCGTAGTACTCCGCGTCACCGTACCAGTAGCCTTCACAGCCCGTGTCCCACGGGTCGGCCGAGGTCTCGGACCCGCGCCGCACGCACGCGTCGTACGTGGGCAGACCGTCCGTGATGAGGATGGCGTACCGGGGACGGCACTCCTCGTACGGGTCGGTCAGACCGCGCGAGTAGTCGGCGGTGCCGGCGTCGGTGCCGCCGGGGTTCGTCTGGCGGTACCAGCTGTAGTCCCCGGCCTCGTTGCGACCGGTGTAGAACGTCAGCGCGTCCTCGAGCATCGCGCCGATCGGCGTCGACCAGTACGGCACGACCCCGAGGATCGAGTCCTCGACGTCCTGGTTGATCTGGTCACGGCGCTGGCTCGTGTCGCGCCGAGGGTCGATGGGAGCGACGGCTCCGCCCTCGACGCCGGCGCCGGGGCGGCGCGCGCCGAGGTTCCAGCAGTTCGGCCCGATGCACGGGGCCGGCGCGAGGCCCGGTGAACCCGACGTACCCGTCTGGCCGTACGAGTACATGCCGTTCACGAGCGGCGACTCGTCGGGGAAGCTGTCGAACGCCATGAAGCCGAAGTGGATGAACGAGCCGTAGAGGTCGATGAGACCGTCGTCGAGCTGCCGGAAGTTCCGCGGCTCGATGATCGTGCCGGTCACGTCGCGATAGCACTCGTTCAGGATCGACGCGCCGATCGCGCCCGAGCTCGAGCACGCGATCGAGTGCCGCACGCCCTGATCGGGGCTCACGAGCGGGATCTGGTCCACGCGGTCCGGATCGCTCGAGCGGTCGTCGCAGTACGCGTAGTAGTTCGGGATCGTGCCCGTGAGGACCTCGACCGCCGTGTGGTACCGCGAGCGAGAGAACGCACAGCGCCCCGTCGTGCCGTCACAGAACATGCCGGTGCCGCAGTCCGCGTCGTCGGCGCACAGCGACGCCCGCGAGGCGTAGTCGGCGGCCGAACCCAGACAGACAGGGTACTCGTCTTCGTTGTCCAGCCACTCCATGCTGCCGCTCGTGTCGAGCAGGATCATGGCCATGGGCGTGGCGTTGACGCCGGCCTCGATGGGCTGCGCGGACGCGCTGCTGGTCGCGAGACCAGCCACGGCGAACGCGGCGAGCGCGAGGGTCAGGCGCGTCGATGGGGTGATTCGTGTCTGCATCGTCGTCTCCCTCCTCATTCGAGATTGCCGCTATCCAGCGGCATCGGCCCGATGAGGGCGTAGCCACGTGCCGTGCGCCGGTAGACCGTGTCGTCGGTCTGCCGCGCGCCGATGTTGTTCGCGCGTCCTGCCATCGTGACGAGGCCGTTCACTTCGACCTCGTAGCGGTAGAACACCATGCCGGTGTCGAACCCCACGCCACGCGGGCCGACCGAATCGGCCCGGTAGGTCGCGAGGAATTCCGGCTGGGCCTCGAAGCGGCCCATCGCGGTGTCCGAGAAGAACGGCGCGTCACGTCCGCAGAGCGGATCGCTGGAATGATAGTCGTAGGCCTGCAGCCCCTCGTCGGCACGGTCGGCCTCGGGGCTGGCGAGGCACACCGCCTGCTGGATCGCCGCGCGGATGCCCGTCTCGGCGGTCATCACAGCCTGCTTGTTCGCGCTGAACGTGCTGGCCGTCTGGCCGGCGTTCACCGCCGCCGAGAAAGCGACGACGCCGAGGCCGGTGAGGCCGAAGATGACGAGCAGGGACACGATCAGCACCGAGCCCCGTCGATGGGTCGGCTGCAGGTGTCGGTTGTGGTCAGCGGTGCGCATGATGCCTCCGGACGTCGCGAACGCGACGGGTGCGGTACTCACAGGTCGGTCAGGCTGATGTTCGTCAGCTCGACCTCGGCGCGCATGGTGAGCACGCGGGTGTTCTCGCCAGTGCGGACCCAGCCGCCGTCCTCGAAGTCGATGATCTCGACCGCCGGACGCAGCCCGACGCCGTCGTCACCGATGCGCAGGCCCGGCACGGGCGTGTCGAGGCGCACGGACAGCTGGATGTACGCGTATCGGGCGAGCTCGGGCTGGGCGAGGGCCGAGCCGCTCAACCACGACGTCGGCATCGAGCCGCCGTCGTCGGTCATGTCACGGGTGCCCGAGTCGTCGTCGACGTCGATGTCCGGCGCGACGCCCATGCCGGCGCCGTCGCGGTCGAACCAGATCTGAAAGTCGACGACGTTGCGCGCGACGATGTAGCTGTCGAGCACGGTGCCGTCCCAGCCCACCTCTTCGCGAACGAGGATGGTGCCTTCTTCGTTCCGGTCCTGCCGCACGGTGTACCGCACGAAGTGCAGCGGCGTGACGGTCATGTTCTGGTTCGAGATGCTCTCGAAGCGGCAGATGTCGCTTCCGTCGCCCGACGTGCCCTGCACCGAGTCCGCGGCGCGGACGCGCAGGCGGGTCGGCGAGGTCGGGTCGTCTTCGACCGTGCCTTCGCCGGCGCGCATGCGCAGAAACTGCACACCGCCGGTCGGCGCCTGCAGGGCGAGGACCGCCGAGTCGAACGCGTACTGGGCCGCGGTGTTCGTCGCGCCGTTGCGCCGCTCGACGCTGAGGTCGGTGCCGCCCGACGGGGCCGCGCCGATCGTCCAGGCGCCCTCGGTGCGGAACGCCCCGAGCATCTGGATGCGGTCCGGCGCCGAGCCGACCATCACGCGGTCCGCGTTGGACGGCTGATAGTCCGCACCACCGTTCCACCAGCGCAGGGCGTGCAGCGGCCCGCCGAGCCCGGCCTGGAACGACGTGTTCGGGCAGACGCGCGTCGCGTTGGCGTACGACGACAGGCCGTCGTTCGGCACCGCGAGGTAGCCCGTCCGACGCAGGTCGGCCTTGATGGTGTCCATCGCGAAGTTCAGCCGGTCCATCGACGACGCGACATCGCTCTGGATGCGGAAGGTTCGCGACGAGGTCGTGAGGACGGCGAAGATGGCCGAGAGCACGAAGCCGGCGATCGCGACGGCGACCAGCAGCTCGACGAGCGTCAGACCACGACGGGTATGCAGGTTCATCGTGGGCCTCACAGGGTGGTGTCGTTGCGCTGGACCATGCCGGTCACCTGCACGTCGGCGAAGAGGAGGCGACGCCGCTCTTCGGCGAGCCCGAGCACGTTCGTGCAGTTGCCCGCGAACACGGACTCGCCTTCGGTCGTGCGCGGCCAGAACACCCGCACCTCCATGCGGACCATGTCGGGGTTCTGGACCCACTCGGCCCGGTAAGCGACGCAGAACTTGCTGTTGCGCTCGACGAACACCTCGCGGCCGTCCGGCACGCGACTGTCGTCGACCCGCGGAAGCCCGAGGTCGTTGAACGACGGAGCCGTCTCGCCCTCGTGCGGCGGTGCCGTCCACACCGACGTGGCCGACATGCCCTGATTGAGCCACGTGCGATCCGGCCAGCCGCCGGCGACGTTCCACATCAGCGAGTCGCGCTTGAGGCGCTCGAGCGTGGTGTCCGCCAGCTCCGTCGCCATACGGCGGTCGTACGCCGCGCGGTTCGTCTGGATGGCCACGGACTGCATGCCGAAGATCCCGATGAAGCCGATCGACATGACGAGCACGCCGACGAGCACCTCCAGGATGGTGAATCCGGCGCGTCCACGAAGGTGCGCGGCGGTGTGCATCTGGTTCAGGGTCGTCTTCATGGCATCTCCGTGCCCCGCGGCAGCGCCGCGGTGAGCCCGTTGAAACTGATCTCGATGATCCGGTTGTACGGCGCCGGCTGGCAGTTCGCCCCGCGGCACAGCGCAGGACGAAGCTCGACCAGCGCCTGGCCGGAGTAGTCGCTGCCACCGATGGCCGCGACCGGGCGCGCCGTCAGCGGGTCGACCACGCGACCCGTCGGCGTGATGCACAGGGTCATCTGGCTGCCCGACGCCGGCGCGACGTCGGTGATCGTGATGTGCCGCGTGTCGCCACCGAAGCCGGTGTGGTTGAACACGATCTGGCCCAGCGCCGTGCCCGGCAGGTTCGTGCAGGTGTTGTCGAACGACGCCCACCACACCATCCGCGCGTTGGAGCCACCGCGCCCCAGCGGGCCCTCGTCGAAGCGCACGACGACGGCACGACCGCTGGATTGTGCGTAGGCCCGCAATTCCTGCACGGTGCCCGTCACGAGCGCCGAGGTGCCGCGGAGCGCACGTTCGTGGCCCGGGCTGCCGAGCGCTGCGAAGCCCACGGCGGCCAGGATGCCGATGATCACGACCGTGACCATCAGCTCGGTCATCGTGTAGCCTGCGCGCTGTCGGCGTCGTAGCGGCGTCTGAGGCATGGGTTCGCTCTTCTCTTCGAGGGGACCAGACGGTCTCACCCGCTGATCCAAGCAAGGGGCATGCCACGCATGATCGGGCCCGGAACCCCGCAAAACACCGTTCGATCGCGGGGTTTCACCCCTCCCGGGGGCGCACTCGTTGCGCAGGTGTGCAATGTTTTTCATAGTGCCTCGCCGTCCTCGCGGGGCGCGCGCGCGAGGGCGCGGGCGATTCCCAGAGGGGCCGTGGTGATGGGGATCGTGCTGGTGACGTTCGCCGTTCGGGCGTCGGCCACACAACCGCCGAGTCCCCGGGTCCATGCCGAGAGTAGCACGGTCGTTCGCGCTGATCAGGTTCGCGGCGGAGATCGTCGTGTCGTCACCACCCGGGCGTTCGCGTCCCGGCTGTCCCTCACCGCGATCGCCCGCGACGCACCGGTGATCGGGCGCGTCCGGTTCGACTATCGGTTCGACGGCGGGCTGCCCCCGGACCCGGATCATCCGCTGCTCGCCGAGCGCCAGCTCGAGCCCGGGCTCGCCGAGGCGTGGGTGCGCACGGCGACCGCGGACGGCGCATGGTCGGCGACGATCGGGCGCCATCCCGTCGTGTCCGCCGTCGACATGCTCTCGCTCGACGGCGCGTCGTTCGCGATCCGTCTCGACGCCGGGCTGCGTGCCCGGGCCGCCGTCGGCCAGCGCGTCGAGTTCGAAGCCCTCGGCATGAACGGCTGGGCGTCGGACGACGAGTCCGACCTCGGGCGCCGCACGAGCTGGCGCCGAGGCGCGACCGTGGTCGACGTGAGCCTCGGCTGGACGGGGCGCCTCGCGTCCGGCGACGTGCACGTGCGCGACGAGCAACGGCATGCCGACGACATCGTCGTGCGGCGCGCGGTGGGCGCGGGCCTGCGCGCCGGGCCCACCGACGGGTGGCACGGCACCGCGGTGGCGCGCCACGGGCTGGTGCTCGGCCTGCTCGAGCACGCCGACGCCGGCGTGGCCGGGCCGATCGGCGACCACGTCCGGCTTTCGGCGTCGAGCCGGCTCGTGCGCCCGGTGCTGCCCCTCGACTCGCTCTTCTCGGTCTTCGCGATGACGCCGCGCCGCACGGACCGCCTGTCGACCACGATCACCGACGCCGCCGGGCGCCGGTGGGTCGTCGAGGCGCACCACGCGGTGCTCACCCTGCGCGAGGATCGGCTGCCGATCGGCGACGCGATCGACCGACGACGCGCCGGCGGGCGCTTCGCCTGGACCTCGGCGGCGTCGGCGTCCGGGCGCACCAGCCGCACGAGCGCCGCGGTCGAACACGGCGACCGATCGAGCCGTGTGGACGCGCGCCTCGGCTTGTCGCGTCGCTTTCGCCGGGGCCCGCGCCTGACCGGCGATCTCGTCGGCGTGTGGCGGCAGGACGACCGTGCCGCCATCGCGTCGCCGCGCACCGGCGTGTACGTCGCCGGGACGATGCAGGCGCCGGCGTCGCGTCTGGCGACGGTCATGGTGCGCGCGACCGCCGGCGGCGACTCGTCGAACCGGGCCCGCCTCGCGGTGCTCGCGCTGCTCGACGTTCGGCTGCCGAACGGGGGGCCGTGATGCGCACCCGCCTGCAGACCGCATGGCCGCTCGTCGCCGCAGCCGGCGTCGCCCTCGCTCTCGTCGCGTCGGGGCTCGCCGATGCCCAGCGCGCCGACGACCCGTGGCGCAACGCCGTCATCGCGCCGAACGCGCTGTCCCCGGTGCCCGCGAACACCGCCCGGCCCGCGGACCACGACGCCGCGTTTCTCACCACGCACGGCGCCCGACTCGCCGCCGGCGACCTCGCCGACTGCGCGAGCTGCCATACCGAACAGAGCTGCGCCGACTGCCACGAAGGGCTCGTGGCCCCGGTGTCGGTGCACCCGGTCGGCTGGCGCATCGTGCACGGGTTCGAGGCCGCGAACGACGTGGCATCGTGCGCGACGTGCCACACGGCGACGCGCTTCTGTGCGTCGTGCCACGTCGAGTCCGACATCGTGTCGGCGCCCGACCGCACGCCCCCGCCGACCCTCGCGGCGCACCCGCCGACGTGGATGGATCCGGGCGCCGCGACGAACCACGCCGACGAGGCCCGCGCGAACCTGATGAGCTGCGCTTCGTGCCATACCGGGGCCCAGTGCGCGACGTGCCACGCGACGATCAACCCCCACGGGCCGGGGTTCTCGGACCGGTGTCGGCGCATGCTCGACGCTGGCGCGCCGACCTGCGCGCGGTGCCACGACGGCGTCTCTGCGATGCCCGTCGAGGCCCTGCCCGGCCACCCCGGCTGCGCGCGCTGATCGGCGCCACTGCGGGCGCGCCAGACGATGGGGCCGCGGTTGCGGTCGTGCAGCGGCGAGGCTACGACTGGCGACGCGGCGTTGGCCGCCATCCCCGTTGCCCCTGACTCGCGATGTCCGCGACAGACGACGCCCTGTTCGGGCGATTCGAACCCGTCGCCCGCGACGCCTGGCGCGCCGTGGTCGAGCGGGACCTCAAGGGTGCCGACTTCGACCGGCGCCTCGTCACGCGAACGGCCGAGGGCCTGTCGATCCAGCCGGTCTACTCGGCGGACGACGCTCCCGCGCCGACCCTCGCTGCCCGAGCGACCGACCGCGTCCGTGTCGTGCAGCGCCACGCCGCGGCCGACCCCGAGACGGCTCGCGCCGCCATCGCTGCGGATCTCGCCGGCGGTGCGCACGGAATCACCGTCCGCTTCGACGCACGGATCCGCACGACGAACATCGACGGTGCAGGACTCGGCGTCGACGGCGTCGCCGCGCCGGACGCACGCCGCCTTGCGCGCACCCTGGAGTCGGTCGACCTCGCGACGACGCCCGTCCGCCTCGAGGCGGGGGCCGCGTCCCTCGCCGCCGCGGCCACGCTGATCGCCGTCGCCGACCGCCAGCGGGTCGACCGCGGGGCGCTCACCGGCAGCCTCGGCATCGACCCGTTCGCGACGTACGCGAGCATGGACGCTGTGCCCGGCAGCTGCGACGACCTGATGCGGCACGCCTGCTCGACCGCGTCGTGGGTGCTCGAGCACGCCCCCGGACTGCGTGCGATCCGCCTGTCGACGCGGCCCTGGCACGAGGCCGGCGCCCACGCCGCCCGCGACCTCGCGTTCACCCTCGCGGCCGGGGTCTCGACCCTGCGCAGCCTCGCCCGCCTCGGGATCGCTCCCGCCGACGCCGCGCGGGTCATCGAGCTCGAGGTGGCGGTCGGTCGTGATGTCTTCATCGAGCTGGCGCGGGTGCGCGCCCTGCGCGCCACGTGGGCCCGCGTGCTCGAGGCGTCCGGCGCCCCGGACGCTCGCGCCGACATCCGCGTCCACGCCGAGACGTCATGGCGCACGCTGACCACCCGCGACCCGTGGGTGAACGCCCTGCGCACCACCCACCAGACCCTCGCCGCGATCGTCGGCGGGGCCGACACGGTGACCGTCCGGCCCTGGGACGAGCGGCTCGGTGCCGCGACGGCCTTGTCGCTGCGCCTTGCCCGCAACACGGCGCTCGTGCTGCTCGAGGAGTCGCACCTCGACCACGTCGTCGATCCCGGCGCGGGCAGCGCCTACATCGAGGCGATGACGAACGAGATCGCCGAGCAGGCCTGGGCGGAGCTTCAGGAGCTCGAGACCGCCGGCGGGCTGTGGATCGCCCTGCGCAACGGCGAGGTCGCGCGTCGCGTGACCGCCGACCGCGAGGTGCGCGACAAGCGCCTGCGCACCCGCCGCGATGCCCTGACCGGCACGAGCGAGTTCGCCGACCTGGACACCTCGCCGTTCGAGCGCGCCGCCGTCGACCTCTCGGCCCTCGCCGCCCGCGACGTCGCCGAGCGCGCGGCTGCGACCGCCGAGACCACCGCCGCCCTCGACGCGGTCGAGGCCACGCGCACGACGGACCCGGTCGGCCACTTCGACGCGGCCATCGCCGCCGCGACCGCCGGCGCGACGATGCTCGACATCTCGAACCGCGCGTACGCGGACGCGCCCGTGCACGGGACGGAGCTGCATCGCAGCCCCGATGCTGCGCCCTTCGAGGCGCTGCGCGACGCCGCCGACGCGGCCGACACGCCGCCGCAGGCGTTCGCCGCCACGTGGGGCACGCTGCCCGAATACAAGGCGCGGCTCGGCTGGACGACGAACCTGCTGGCCGCCGGTGGCGTGCGGCTCGAGGCACACGACAACAGCACCGTGCATCTCGACACACCGGACACCGGCGACGACGTCGCCGCGGTCGCTGCGGCCTTCTCGGCGTCGGGCAGCCGCCTCGCCGTCCTCACTGCGAGCGACGCCCGGTACGGCGAAATCGGCGCCGACGTGGTCCGCGCGCTGCGCGAGGCCGGCGCCGCCGAGGTCTGGGTCGCCGGCCGCCCCTCGGACGCCCTGCGTGACGCCGGCGCCGATCGCTTCGTTCACCTCGGCGTCGACGTCGTCGAGGCCCTCGAGGCCGCCCATCGCTGCATCGGAGTGACGGCATGACCACGATCCCCGACTTCTCGACCGTCCCGCTGCACACCGACGCCCGGCCGACGACACCCATCGCCGACGACCCGTGGACGACGCCCGAGGGCATCGACGTGGCCCGCACGTACGCGCCCGGTGACCGCCCCGCCGACGCCGGCGTCTTCACCTGGCCCGGCGTCGCACCCTACGTGCGCGGCCCGTACTCGACCATGTACGTGATGCGCCCGTGGACGGTGCGTCAGTACGCCGGGTTCAGCACCGCCGAGGCGAGCAACGCCTTCTATCGCCGCAACCTCGCGGCGGGCCAGAAGGGCCTGTCGATCGCCTTCGACCTGGCGACCCACCGCGGCTACGACAGCGACCATCCGCGGGTCGCCGGCGATGTCGGCATGGCCGGCGTGGCGATCGACTCGATCCTCGACATGCAGATCCTCTTCGACGGGATCCCGCTCGACCGCATGTCGGTGTCGATGACGATGAACGGCGCCGTGCTGCCCGTCATGGCGCTCTACATCCTCGCCGCCGAAGAGCAGGGGGTGCCGCCCGAGAAGCTGGCCGGGACGATTCAGAACGACATTCTGAAAGAGTTTATGGTCCGCAACACGTACATCTATCCGCCGTCGCCCTCGATGCGGATCATCGCGGACATCTTCGAGTACACCTCGGCGCACATGCCTCGGTTCAACTCGATCTCGATCAGCGGCTACCACATGCAGGAGGCCGGAGCGACGGCCGACATCGAGCTCGCCTACACCCTCGCGGACGGCCTCGAGTACGTGCGCACGGGGCTCGCCGCGGGCCTCGACATCGACGCGTTCGCGCCGCGGCTCTCGTTCTTCTTCGCGATCGGCATGAACCCGTTCATGGAGGTCGCCAAGCTGCGCGCCGCGCGCCAGCTCTGGGCGTCGCTCATCCAGCCGTTCGGGCCGAAGAACCCGAAGTCGATGTCCCTGCGCACCCACTGCCAGACCAGCGGGTGGTCGCTGACCGCGCAGGACGTGTTCAACAACGTGGTGCGCACCGGCGTCGAGGCCTTCGCCGCGGCCTGCGGGCACACCCAGTCGCTGCACACGAACAGCCTGGACGAGGCGCTCGCCCTGCCGACGGACTTCAGCGCGCGCATCGCCCGCAACACCCAGCTGCAGCTGCAGCAGGAGGCCGGGCTCACGCGCACCGTCGACCCGTGGGGCGGCAGCTACTACGTCGAGCGGCTCACCGCCGACCTCGCCGAGCGTGCGCGCGCCCACATCCTCGAGGTCGAAGAGCTGGGCGGCATGGCGAAGGCGATCGACACCGGCCTGCCCAAGATGCGCATCGAGGAGGCCGCCGCACGCACGCAGGCTCGCATCGACAGCGGCCGCCAGACGATCGTCGGCGTGAACCGCTGGCAGCCGACCGAGGCCGACGACATCCCGATCCTGAAGGTCGACAACGCCGCGGTCCGCGAGGCGCAGATCGCCCGCTTGAACACGCTGCGAGCGAACCGCGATCAGGCCGCCGTCGACGAGGCCCTGCACGCGCTCACTCGCGCCGCAGAGACCGGCGAAGGCAACCTGCTGGCGCTCTCGGTCGACGCCGCGCGCAAGCGGGCGACCGTGGGTGAGATGAGCGACGCGCTCGAGAAGGTGTTCGGACGCCACCGCGCAGAGATTCGCATGATTCAGGGTGTGTTTGCCGGCGAGGTCGGCGACGACGACGACCGGGTGACCGGGGTGCGCGCGCGCACCGAATCCTTCGTCACCGCCGAGGGGCGCCGCCCGCGCCTGCTCGTCGCGAAGATGGGGCAGGACGGCCACGACCGCGGCCAGAAGGTCATCGCGACGGCCTTCGCCGACCTCGGGTTCGACGTCGACGTGGGGCCGCTCTTTCAGACCCCAGACGAGACCGCGCGCCAGGCCGTCGAGAACGACGTCCACATCGTCGGTGTGAGCTCGCTCGCTGCAGGGCACCTGACCCTCGTGCCCGAGCTGCGACAGGCCCTCGACGCCCTCGGGCGCGAGGACATCCTCGTCATCTGCGGTGGCGTGATCCCGCCCGACGACTACCCCGCCCTGCACGAAGCCGGCGCCGTCGAGATCTTTGGCCCCGGCACGGTGATCGCCGATGCCGCCGATCGCCTGCTCGACCGCCTGGGTGAGGTGCTCGAGGTCGAAGTGTGACGGCGAAACGCCCCACCCCGCGCCGCCGCGTGCCGACGATCGACGCGCTCGTCGATGGCGTGCGTGCTGGCGACCGGGCGATGCTCGGCCAGGCGATCACCCTCGTCGAGAGCCGGCGGGACGACCACCGGCGCCGGGCGCAGGACCTGCTGGCGCGGCTGCTGCCCTACACCGGGGGCGCGCATCGGGTCGGCATCACCGGCGTGCCCGGGGTCGGCAAGAGCACGTTCGTCGAGTCGATCGGCGTGCGGCTCGCGGACGCCGGGCACCGGGTCGCGGTGCTCGCCGTCGATCCGAGCAGCGCGGTGTCCGGCGGCTCGATCCTCGGCGACAAGACGCGGATGCAGCGGCTGTCGGTGCACCCGGGCGCGTTCGTGCGCCCGTCGCCCACCGCGGGCAGCCTCGGCGGCGTGGCCCGCCGGACCCGCGAGTCGATGCTCGTGTGCGAGGCCGCCGGGTACGACATCGTGCTCGTCGAGACGGTCGGCGTCGGGCAATCCGAGACGACGGTCGCCGGCATGGTCGACATGTTCGTCGTACTGATGCTCGCCGGCGCGGGCGACGAGCTGCAG
>Ga0070729_10000748_pt1 | contig 61315 bp, 58 predicted proteins | sample tdDd472_FD_66725 | JGI IMG/M metagenome (GOLD analysis project Ga0070729, IMG submission 66725) | Marine sediment microbial communities from the Atlantic coast under amendment with organic carbon and nitrate - tdDd47.2 | ecosystem: Environmental > Aquatic > Marine > Coastal > Sediment | place... | reverse complement strand
AAAGGGGGCAGGTTCAGCATCTGCACCGCCACGAGTTGCTACAGAGGGAAGGAAATTCACAGCAAGTGAGATTGTTGAAATCCTCAGTCGGGATGGGGAGGACGTTCCACCACCACCAAACATTGGTGTTACAATCGGAGATTGGGCAAAAGCCGTTTCTGAAGCGCGTCGAGCGGCGGAAATGTATGCAATGTTCATAGCAGAACAAAACGAATCTGGTTCTGGAGGACAAATTGATTTCAAGCGCGTAATTAGCTTCCTCAGTGAACAACACCATATCGTTTGTAGAGCTTTAAAACTCGCTGAATCTGAACAAGTCGCAAAGGCTTCCATTCTTTGTGGGCTTGAGCAAAACGAACTGCTTGGTTGGGCATTTTGGGGAATTAACTTTGTCTCATCAAGTGCTAGCGTCTACTTCAATGGGCTTTTAGCTGATAAAAAGGATACTGATCCATTTGATAACACAACCGTGTTAGCGGCCATTAGTTCAACAGTTGTAGCCGGTGCCTCACAGTATGCCTCTGATCGGGTTGCAGCTGTAAGAAAAAAAGAGGAAAAAGTCACCACACGACTGGAAAAGTTAATACGAGAAGCTACGGTAGCAAAAAAATATATAGAAGCGCATTTAACTCGCTATAGAGCTTTTGTTGATGTGCGCCCAGAAGAACCAGAAGAGGATTTAGCGGTTTCTGGTGGGAGAGGAGCTAGTGCAGCGTTATTCTTCCCTGCTTCAGGGCTCCGCGCAGCAAGTAGTGTTGGTGCGATGAGCAGAACGGCTCATCTTGTGCGCGAACATGGTATGCGCGGAGCAATAGAGCGGATGGTGGAGAAGCTTCGGGAATTTACTGCAGGGGAAGATGGTATGACGAGAAAAGATTGCGCATCCATGCTTGTTCAGCAGTATGCAGGGAGGTTCCCTGATTTGTGCCCGGATGACTTTACTCCCACAAGTCCAGAGGAATTTGAACTCTTCAAAGCATTTGTGAAAATGGTCTCTTCTCAAAAAGCTGCTAGCGCAGGTGAAAGCGGATGTGTGCGATCGTATCCAGCTGAAGCGACACATGGAGCGGCCGCTGCCGCTGCTCATGATGATGGGCTACTTGGAGCAGGGGTAGGAGTTCTAGGTAGAGATGAAGAGGTGGTAACACTAGATGAAGAGTTGGGTTTACGAAGCGCTATTGACTGGCGGGCTCTAGAAGAGGGCGTTACTCGATATAACCGTCGTCCTCTTATTGATCATTTAGTTGCAGCGTTTTCTGCCACCGATGGATCAGATGAAGTAGCAAGAAGGCTTGTTGAGGAGTGTTATGAACACTACCCACTTCTTAGAAGTGGTGACTTTTCTAACATTAGTACTGATCTAAGAGAATATAAACTATTAGAGGCCTTTTTTAGAGTAAAAGCTGCCTCAACGTTGCCTTCGGGCGTCCTAGAAGTATGAGGGGGTTGAATAGGGAGGAAGAAAGTTAAAAAATTACCTCTGCTTTGTAAACCAAGGTAGAAATAAAAATGCCATAATAATCCCCAGCGCGCGTATACTCTCTGGAGTATGCGCGTGCTTTTTTAATAACGGAGGACTCATGGCAGCAGAAGCAAGTCTACCACCCGTATATTTTCCAAGCGTTGGATCGGGAATGGGTAAGCAAATACAAACGGTAGCAATACAACTTGAACGAAATACTTCCGCATTACACTCCTGTATTGAAAGTGGGAATGGTCAGCTAGCTGGACGTTGCTTTCAAATGATCCGGAAAGATTATTCAATACTCAAAGCGGTGAATGATGACTTTGAAATGTTCTCAGACCCATGTGCTCCGAGACTAAGTCGTTACTATGAAGCAAGGATATTTGAACTTACAGCACTTGCTGAAACGATACTGAGAAGCTCAACTAGGCTTTTCGATATAGAATGTGATACGATACGGTTTTCTCCAGCAGCAGTGGAGCTAAGCGGGCATTACAAAAGGGTAGGAAAAGAGTTGCTTGATAAAGTAAGAGCGGAGGAGATGGCTTCCAATATTATTTTAGAAGACTTTGCTGCAGAATACCGGGCGCGGTTTATAGCCTCGTGTCCGGTAGCGACGCCGATAATGTCTCCCGATCGCCCTCCTACTCTTGATGAAATTGCGGAAGTTGTTGATGTGTTGCTGAATGGAGAAGTTCCGATACGAACAGAGAGAAGAGAAGAAATTTTTGCTGGAGATTCCGATGACGATGAAGCATTCGGATACACATTCTGGGACTGTTGTAGAGGTTTTTGGAATCGGTTTATAGGAGTGTAATGTTTACTCGTAAAGGGTACTTGCCCAGCCGCTCAGTTTCTTTATCGTTTGTGCCGGCACCTTTTTTGGCAGTTCTGAAAATTGTTTTGCGCGCGCAATGTCTATGAGTGTTTTCCACTCTTCTGTTGTAAATCGATTATCGGGATGGGAATACGAAAATGCCCCTTCATGAATGAGGAATTTGGTGAGAAAGCAAGCATGCATCGAGTCTGTATCGTACTCAGGGAGTTTTTCAAGTATTCGAATCGTGAGCATAAACAGCGATGGAGCTGGTTTGTTTTCGAGCTGCGATTTATAAAGTAAAGTAGCTATTTTGCCGGCGGCTTCAAGGTGGTGAAGCGAGGATCTAAGGTGCAATTGTAACGAGAGTATCGATCCATCGGAAATAGTGTCCATCCCTCTTCCCGGCTTGAGAACTGCTTCTGCATGACAAAGCGGTGAGGCTAGCTGCTTTTTTTGGAGGGTCGAGCCAAAGAGAATACACGTTTTTTTACCTTCTTCTTTTGTGAAGAGGGTGACGATCGTAGAGCGTTCCTTATATGGCACCGTTTTGAGCACTAATGCTTCAACCGTGGTGTACGAATTTTTTCCGCTAGTAATTTTTCATGCCCTATGTTATAAAAGTGCCCAATCTGCACCGATAGCTCAATTGGATAGAGTACCTGGCTTCGGACCAGGTGGTTGGAGGTTCGAGTCCTTCTCGGTGCGCATTTTCATATCAGCCCATTGCGTGTACGCAATACCAAATACACAAAATACCATTCCTAACATAAGAACGATTTGTGGACCAAATAGATCGCAGAGCAGTGCTCCCGTCATTGGCCCCACAAGGCCTCGCACACCGACCATCAGTACGTTGACACCGGTATACTGAGAGCTGTCATCTTGTCCTGCAAAAAAGGTTCCAGAAAGATTCCACAGAAGGTGGCTTCCGGCTTGTGCTATTCCATACATCAAAAAGGCTATATAAACATAAATTGTATTCATACTTCCAAGGAGGAGAATGACTGGGAATGATGCGAATCCAAGAAGCATACAACAGCTTAAAAAGGGGATTGATTGCTCGCTAATCCCTCTTCTCCAAAAATAGGTGGAGCCGAGTACCCCAATTCCCATAAAAATACAGCGAGCTATCACGATGTCAGAGTGCGTGAGTCGGAGGGTGTCAGCAAAGTAGATCGATTTTGCCGGAGCAATCAACATCAATCCGAATCCGCCGAGCATAAATCCCCACTGAAAGTGGCGAAAATCAGGGCGCTCTCGAAGTAGAGTAAGCATTCTCTTCCATGGGTCGATGATCCGTTTTTTAAAAGAGATTTTCTCAATGATTTTCGGCTCGGCAAACGGAAGTGGAATTCTTAATTGATAGAGAAGGGAAACAAGACTAAGAAGGGTCGAGCCAATCATGAGTGTTTGCCACATCCCAACATTATTATCGAGAAGCTGGCCAAGGCCTATGCCAAGGAGAATACTTTCCGCAAAGCTCACAACAAAGCAGGCAGAAAAAAGACTTTCTCTCGTTTTTTTCTCGATATTGACTTTGAGGATCTCAATGAGTGCGGGGGTTCCGGCTCTGTTAAATAATTCATACATGCCAGCAGCAAAAATCATAAACCAAACGTTTGAAAAAAATGGGAGGAGTAAAAAAGAAATTCTCGCAAGAAAGAAGGCACTCATCAGGTTTGTTACCAGCTTTTCCCTTCGCCGAAGTAGGTTTGATCCCCAATAGAAAGAGAGTACGGCAAGAATTGGTCGAAGAGAGGCGAAAAGAGCAAGTTGGAATGCCGTTGCGCCCAAGTCCTTTCTGAGGACGAAATGCAGCATGGTAAAAAGAACCATGAACGGCTCATTGAGAATATGCATCGCAAAGAGCGCTTTTTTCGTCTTCTGTAAACTTCTTACTTGATACGTCATGGGAGAGATTCTACTCGCTTGGAGGAAATAATTCCAATCGAATACCACATATGCTATCCTCTCCTCAAATAGAGAGAGGCAAAAATGGCAGCAGCAAGAGATATACCCTCCACTGTGTGTGGGGCGGTACTCAGTGTATATGGAGACATAGAAAATCCAATGGTGCTTTCGTGTGGGCATACCATGGATATAAAAGACATTGCGTCAAGTGATGGGCGGTGTGAGACGTGCCACGTAACATGTATTTCAGGTCAAGTTGATGCGGTAGGGAGGGCGATGCTCGAAGCTGCAGAAGCTGGGGATGAAGAGGGTGTTAAAGAGTATTTGAAGGATGCTGTTACACTTGATAGAATGAGCAATCCATATTGTCTAGTTCCGTGTGCGCACAGAGTTGATCGCTGTGTGATTACTCGATTGAGAACGCCGCTCAGTTGCCCAATCTGTAGAGCAGAAGTAGAAGATTTTACTCCGGATCCGCTTTGGACACAGATTATTAAAACTGCATTTAGACCCGCTCTTGTTAAGGGATTGGAAGGAGATGGATGGGATACCGACCCGCCACCGCAGTGGGAAAAAGTAATGTCACTCACCTTCGATGAAGAAATGCTTCCTCATATCTTTTGTGAAGTTATCCTCGGCAAGCTTAAATCAGGATTGTATTGCTTTCATGGAACACCGAGGAGTACAAAAACTCTTGTTGCTACTCGCTATTTAGAAAAATCCAAGGTAGATGAAACCGTATACTGCTCTCTTACGAAAAATATCGTTACCTACGAAAAAGGTGATGTAAAAAAACTTGTCGCAAGGCTTATGAGCGAATGCAATATGCCTTCCGAAATAAAGGCTACACTCGATGAACTTGTTGCAGAGCTCTAGAACACCCTTCACATATCGAAGATAAATCGGTGGAAAAAAAGAGGAGGAAGCGCTAGTATCGCTTCTTCTGATTCAGTATGAGGTATACCATGAGTTTCGCTATCAAACACACAAGTGAACACAACCAAGAATTTCAAGTTGAAATCATTGGGAAAAACATCGAAGTTACGAATTCTCTTCGCGAGTTTGTTCTCGATAAGTTGGCGAAATTTGAAAATATCGTAACAGACATCATCGATGTCCATGTTCGCTTAGAAGTGAACAAAAACCAAGTTGAACAAGAGTGTTTTCTCCGCATGCGTTTCTCTCACTTCAATGTGACAACCCATGCAGTGACATCTGATCTGTATGCATCCATTGAAAAAGCGTTTCATCGCCTCTTTCAAAAGGTGCGGAAATGGAAAAATAAAATCCAAGACCATCATCACAAAAGTATCTCGATGCAAGAGATGCAGATCCAAGTATACGATAGCCGTGATAATGCGCAACAGGCTCACGACGAAGAGGTCATTGATATGAATAACGATACCCTTCCTCTTGATTTTGATGTGCCCAAAATAGCAAAGAGCAAAACACGTCCACTGAAAACGTTGACGATGCATGAAGCGCTCATGAAGCTAGATCTTTCAGGTGATCATTTCCTTGTCTTCCGAAGCGAAGAAGAAAGAGGGCTAAAGGTTATTTATAAGCGTCGTGACGGAAGTTACGGAGTGATGACTCCAGAATAGTGGAAACAGATTCATTCTTCGATCCTTTGAGAGAGCGTGTTATTCGGAACGCTCCGGAAGAAGTGGTGAGGCAGGCTGTTTTACAAAAAATGATTGGGGAATTTAGGTTCCCCAAAGCATATCTTGCTGTGGAACGGGCTCTTAGTGATTTTGCCAAAAATCCAGAAGGAATTCCAAATAGACGTCTCGATATTGTTGCTTATACCAAAAGTGAAGGGAAACTTACTCCTCTCCTTATTGTCGAATGTAAAGCTGTGATCCTTCAAGAAAAAATGCTCGATCAAATTTTTGGGTATAATCATTTTGTACAGGCGCCTTTTGTAGCACTTGTGAATCAGAAGCAGACAATTTTTGGCCAGTATGATACCCATAGTAATTCATACACACTTACCCGTGGATTTTGCTCCTATGACAGTCTTCTCAAGAAAATCACTCGCTCGTCTTGAAACAATCGCACCACATTTACTGACGAGAGTTTCACTTGCCGAAGATAGCGAAGCGTCGTTTTCTGAATATGTACTGCCAGAAAATGCAGAGACCTATGTTTGTTTTGGGTGTGGTTTTCCACCTGAGGGTGCGAAAGGAAAGTGGATCCTTATAGAGCCTTCTATTTCCAGGCTGAGGGCATTCCTACAGTGTGATGAGAGTGAGCGTTTTTTTTCACAGGAAGTTGTTTTTGTTTCCCTGGAAGATGAAGTCTCGCTGCGAACCCTTTCTTGGATGCTTTTTGATACCTCTTTTTCACTTCTCGATGGGGGATACTCCGACTTCCCAGCGTTTGCAACGAGTTTTATGAATAGGATTGAAGGAACCGCGCATCTATTTAATGAGTATGCTGATTTTGGTGTGCTTCCTATGCGCAATATGCTTTCAAATATTCAAGAGGAGCTCACACGTCCCGACCCATACCGAGGGTCACAGGCTCAGTGTGATGCGATTGTGATTGGAGCAGGGCCATCGCTCGATAAAGAAATTGACAGACTTCTGGGTCTTGCAAACGACGTTATCCTTATAGGATGTGGTTCAGCTGTACAGATTGCGCAGAAGAGAGGGGTACCACTCGATTTCGCAACATACCTCGATCCAGAGCCACCTAAAGAGAGGTATGAGCAGGTTTCAAGTACAACGCCATTTGTGTTCTTAACGAGAACGTCCCCAGATGTAGTATCACATTTTTCGGGTGAGAAAATTCTTGTGGGAAGTAATGGATGCCATCCGATCGAATCTTACGTACTTGAAAAGGTTGGTATTTCTGAAATCCTCCAAGGAGGATGGAATGCCGCAACACTCGGGATCGAATGGGCGGAATACTTAGGCTGCCGTCGCATCTACACGGTGGGGGTTGATTCAACTATAGATGGGTACGCGGAAGGAATTAAGGATGACAAACAACGTCCCATTGCTGAGCTGCGAGAAACAAAAGAATGGTTAGAGGGGTATGCTCCTTTATCCAAAGGATTTTCACCTAAAGGTAGCAAACGCTCTGTAACATCTACCCAATATCGTAGTGACCACACTGAAATACGGAAGCTTCTAGAGAAAGCAAGAGGTGATGCCCTTGAGGCTGTCGAGGGGCTCATTAAGGGTGGGAAAATCGCGTTGCTTCATCGATTTGAACTAGAGCAGAACCCATGGTATCAAACAACGCTAACGTTTCTTTGGAGTATTTGGAAGTATAGATTTGAAACAGCTAATGATTTGGCGGAATGGGAATTTTACAAAGAGGTTTTGAATGAGTTTGCAGCTTCATAATGAACGAATTCGACATCAATTTCTTCTACAGGCGCTTGGAGTTACAAGAAAATCCAAAGCTACTGTTTCAAACAGGGAGAGAAGTGCATTGGAATCACTTCTTCTAGGGACAAATGCAGAGGTAGTGTTTCTTCTTGGTGTTGGGGCTGTGCAATGCATACATGAGCTCCTTAGATGGGTAGACGAAAAAGAGATTCGTGAACTTGTGATGCTTGAGGAGTCGTTAGAAGCGGTGAACGGTTTTTTAGATGTTCCCTTTGCTGACATGTTTATTGAACATCCTCGTTGCTCACTTAAAGTGAAAATGCCTTCGTCTACACGAAAAGAGTACCTTGAAGAAGTAGCCGAAGAATTTGCTTCTGACGCTGTAGAGTGCATTGCATTTGGAGAGATGGAAGCATTCAGGGAAGAATACGAATACCAACTTCGAAAAGATGCCTCATTTGAATACTTTGGCTTGCAAGAAGACGTGGAATACCATCGCCTTGTAGAGAACATCGTTGGGAATATTCCGGCAGTATCGCGTGCAACACTTTTTGATAACTGGGGAAAGGTCTTTGATGGGGCGACTGTTATTATTTGTGGTGCTGGGCCGTCACTAGCAGAACATTACGATGTGCTCAAAAAAGCTAAAGATGATTTCCCTATTATTGCAGGGGGATCAGCAATTGCTCTTTTAACGAATGAAGGAATCATTCCAGACCTCGGCGTAGCAGTCGATCCCAATGAAACAGAGCTCGATAGACTCAGTGAGCTTGATCCAAAAATGCCGCTTATCTTTTCAGGGCGACTTCATCCAGGGGTATTGAAGCAGCACTCTGGTCCAGTTGTTTATTATACAGCGCGAACAGGCGGTCCCTTTGAGAATGGGATTATTGACGCACTTGGCCTTTCTTTTGATACAAATGAAAGTGCATTGTTTCAGTCTACGACTATTGCTTCAATGTGTATTGAGGTAGCATGTAGGTTGGGGTGTAACAAAGCAATACTTGTAGGATTTGATCTCGCCTTTTCAGGAGGAGAGAGGTATCCTAAAAAATTGCCAAAGAAATTCGGGGAAGTTTCCCTTCCAAAAGAACGCTCACACCAAAAAGTACTTTTTGAGCCAAACAGGCACAATGCTCCTGTTGAGACAACGGTACTTTGGAAAATGGAGCGGGACGCACTTGCACGCCTTGTTGCGGCCCGTCAAGAGCACTCATTTGCGTCACTGCCCCACGATGGGCTTGTTCTTCCAGGGGTGCCCTTTGTTGCCTCCCTTCCAGAAGAAGGCGCTCCCTTTAGAGAAAAGTTAGAGAGAGCAATCTCTACAAACACCCATGCCCATAGCGGTAAAATCGAAGCCTACCTTTCGAAAGTAAAGAAAAGCTTGGCTTGTGCAAAGGGGATTTTGGAGAGGATCAGTGCTGAAATCGAAAAAGATAAGCCTAAAAACCCCCTTATCGATGTCCTTCTTATGGATCTTCATGAGGAGTTCGCATATGAAATCTTTTTGAAGACGACAATGGCCACACTTGAACGACTGATAGAAAGAAAAATCTACGACTTCAAATCATTAAAGAACAAATGCTTGTATCTAATTAAATTAATTAATACTTATATAGATATTTTAAATTAAAATTAATATTTGGTAAGGTTAAATAAAGAAGAGAGAATTCTCTAAGAGGTGACCCATGCCAGATGAACCATCAATCAATGACCTTGACAATCCAGGGCCAATCCCAAGAGAAGAATACGCAAAAAAGGAAAATATGGGTAGTGGGCTCAATGAAAAACCGCATCCTTGGAGACGACTCTGGGCGCGGCTTCTCGACTATTTAATCTATGGTTTCGTGCTCGGCGTTATCTTTGCTCTATGCGGAGTCGTAATTCCTCCGGTCTATTGGGGGGTTGCAGGCATAGGACTGATCTTTTTCTGGACCTTCATCGAGGCAGGCTTCTTATCAACATGGGGAACGACCCCGGGAAAAGCGCTCCTGTCAATGCATGTTCGAAAAAAAGATGGGACCAAGCTTAGTTATCTAGATGGAATTAACCGAAGCTTTTCTGTGTGGTGGCTTGGTGTAGGTGCGGCAATCTATCCTATAACGATCATCACCATGATTGTTGCGTGCACAAAACTGTCAAATTTGGGTGAAACTACATGGGACAAGAAAGGTGAATACACCGTATCGCATGGTCGCGTCGGTCCACTTCGAGTTATCATTGTAGTGGTCATTTTTGTCATTTTACTTGGATTGGCACAAAGTGGAACTCAAGGTTGAAATACTTCCATCGCTCATTGACAACTACATCTACCTGGTCCGGTACAATTCAAGTGTTATTGTTTTCGACCCGGGTGATGCAGCGTGTGTAGAGCACTATCTTGAAGAGAATGATTGCTCACTTAAAGCAATTGTAATCACACATCATCATAGCGATCACATTGATGGTTTATTGCCTCTCAAGGAAAAATTCGATCCTGCAGTGTATGCACCACAAGATGGAACAGTACCGAAAGTAGATACCATTGTTAAAGATGGTGATACACTTAAAATAGGTCCGCTTAAGCTTCAGGTTATTCATACCCCAGGCCATACCAAAGGGCATGTAGTGTACTACGAGCAAAACAAGAAGTGGCTTTTCTCTGGTGACACCTTATTTGGGGCTGGGTGTGGAAAGCTCTTTGAGGGGACTGCTGCGGATATGTATAGCTCCTTTCTTAGATTGGGAGAGCTCGATCCGAGTACTCAAGTATATTGTGGCCACGAGTATACCAAAACAAACCTTACCTTCGCGCATAGTCTTGAGCCAAATAATGTCTTAGTTGCAGAACGGCTTGCGTCGGTTGAAAAAATGCAGCGAACGGTTCCATTTGAATTGAGAAATGAGTTTGAGACAAACCCATACTTTAGGGTGGATGATGGCTCTTTACGAACAGCGCTCGATATGACAGCTGCTTCTTCCACTGAGGTCTTTGCTGAAATACGTAAACGGAAAGACTCTTTCAAGCCGTAATACCTACAATAGCTAGAGGTGTCAGGCGTTTAACTTATTTCGAAGTGTGCGAATACTCATTCCAAGCATCTCCGCAGCGCGGGTTTTGTTGTTATTACACGCATGAAGAACCTGCAAAATATGGATTTTTTCAACCTCTTTAAGCGTCAGATGTGCAAATGGGTACGCGGTATGAAGGAGGGGAGATTGTTCGCAAAGAGGAAGGTGTTTTACTTCGATAACATCCTCTTCACAGAGCACGGCTGCATGTTCAATAACATTTGAAAGCTCCCGAACATTGCCAGGCCATCTATACTTCTTTAAAAAAGCTATCGCATCATCGGAAAGATGCATCTCTTCAAGATGGTTTTTTGTGCATGCAACCTTCAGAAAATGAAGTGCAAGGGGCGCAATATCTTCTATGCGGTCACGAAGAGGTGGTAGGTAAAGCGGAACGACCCCTAATCTATAGAAAAGGTCTTCTCTAAAGGAGCCCTCCTTAATTGCTTTGTCAACATCTCTATTTGAGGTCGCAATAAATCGAATAGAAACGGAGATGAGATCATTCGACCCAATCTTTTCAAACTCTTGTTCTTGGATTGCTCGTAAGAGTTTTGCTTGCAGACTGAGGGGAATCTCACTCACCTCATCGAGAAGTAGCGTCCCAGCATTTGCCATTTCAAAACGTCCTTTCCGTTCAGCTACAGCTCCGGTGAATGCACCTTTGACGTGTCCAAAAAATTCAGATTCTAAAAGGGTGTCTGGTATAGCAGCACAATTCACTTGTACGAAGGGCTTTGCCACCCGTTTCGAACGGGAGTGGATAAAATTCGCAAGGACTTCTTTTCCCGTCCCCGATTCTCCAGTGATAAATACATTCGCTTCACTTTTTGCGATTTTTTCAGCCTTTTCGAGAAGCTCTTTCATTCGCTGACTTTCCGCGATAAATGTCTGCTTCTTCTTTTGAGAACATTGAGAAAGGAATGCTTCGAGCAGATTTTGCGAGAAGTTGGAGAGCTGAAGTAAGGGAATGTCATAGGTTCCAAGCCGAGAGGAGTCCATCTCCTGAGAGAAAATCACATCAATTTGGTTTGAATTCACATACTTGAGCGCATCAGTGATCGTTTCAACATAGATCACCTTAATATTTTTCAGTCGAAGCAAGGCAAGGAGTTGCTCCTTCGCCTTAGGCTTCTCTTCGAAAATAAGTGCAGTTCGAACGCTCATGAATACAAAACCCCTTACCACCGAGATAGCTTTCCTCGATTTTTATTGCAAGAGTCGATCCTCTTTTGGCAGAATGTGTCCATGAGTCGATCCTTGTTTTTTCTTTCACTTTTTTTCTTAGTTAGCTGTGTCTCAGTGGAGGAGACGCAGATGGAAAAATTTTATGCAAAGAATGAGCACAGGGAAAAAATCTATCGTTTTCAGGATGAGATAGAATACCCTCTTTTACCTCCCCAAAAAAAAATACGACTTCCTTATCCATGGGAGTTAGCAGAAAAAAGTGCGCCGCGCGCCCTTGTCTCTAGCGATTTTTCTTGCAAAGGGAGAAAACAACACGCTGATCGAGTAATAATGCTCAGCGGGCAAGAGGAGCGTCGCTTTTCAGATTGTGAAGGGGGAGAGGCTCATGGAATACCAGAAATAACCCCGATTCTTTTAACCCTATTGAATCACATCCAGGAGACGACGGGTCGACATGTTGTCATAACCTCGGGACATCGATGTTCACAGCATCAACGATATCTTTACCCAGGAGATCTCACCTCCTCCTCCTTATATACCGTTGGTGCGGCATGCGATTTCTATGTTGAGGGGCTTGAAAATAGCCCTCAGACGGTGATTAAAATCATCCAGGAATATTATCGGAAAGACAAGCAAACAGCGCATGATCCATCCTACACGCTCTTTCATCGGTTACCGCTCGATCGATCGCAAGTTATAACGCCATGGGTAAATAGAGAGATATGTCTTATCGTTCATACAGAGCAAGAACATAGAAATCCCGACAACGCACACAATCATCCGTACATATCTCTTCTTGTGCACTTTGATCGATTGAAAAACCGTTCAATCGAATCGGAGCTTCGTCAGGCGCTTCCCGCTGCTGAATAAAGAATAACTATCGTTTATTCAATTCCGGAAGCAGTTCTAAAAGTTCAATGAACGTTTCAAACTTGGTCAAGGTCTTCGAAAGGGGGTCTTTCATTTGTGGGTGGGTTGGGTCACATACCAAAACAGGTTTGACATGTGCAGCAATGAGTGATCGTGCTCCACGTAGGGAATCCTCAAAGCCAACCGCTTCATCTGCAGTCGTATTCAAAAGCTCCAGGGAAGCTAAATACCCATCAGGTTCCGGCTTAGGATTGGTATAACACTCTCTCGTTATCCAATGGGGGATCTCATTAAGTAAAGGAAGGTGAGATCGGATCTTATCAGTGAGCTGAGAGCTCGAATTGGTGACGACACAAAGGGCTTTTCCTTCATCACGTAGGTATTCAATAATTGCATCAGCCCCCGGCATGAATTCGAGGTTGTCTTTTGTAAGAAGTGAAAGAAAAATCTCTTGTTTTTCTGCATAAAGTTCATTCCATGGAATTGCAGCAAGCTCTTCAAAAGTATCAAGGAGGTATGCCTTCAGCGCTGTACTTGATGTATGCGCCATTGCAGCAAACTCGATAAAGTTAATAGCAAGATTACCGTTATGATTCTCAACGAGTTTCTTATACGCTTGATAATGAAGTTGTTCTGTGTTTACCAACAGCCCATCAAAATCAAACAATATTGCTTTATACCCATCAAAAAATCGTGTCATACGTATTCCGGTTCCTTAGACTATTCTTGCGTAATAAACATGAACAATTATAATCACCTCCTCCCTAAACAATCAAGGATTGAAATTGAGAACTCTTCTGACTGTTTTATGCACTTTTTTTACCGCAATGATTGCAGCGTATGAGATCGACGTTGTTATACCCTGTATCGAGAAAGACCTAGATACCCTCGAACTCTGTATTGACGGGATTCGAAAATACGGAAAAGGGGTTCGTCGGATTATCGTTGTTTCCGAGAAACGTTTGACTGAACATGCAGAGTGGTTTGATGAAAACTCATATCCCATGAAAAAAGAAGACATAGCTCGGGTACTTCATGGAAATGACAATCCCAAACAGGCGCGGGTAGGATGGGTTTTTCAGCAATTTCTTAAACTGTATGCTCCATTTGTTATTCCAGACATTTCAGAAAATGTACTTTTGCTCGATAGCGATACCATTTTCTTGCGCGATGTAGAGTTTATCGATGAAGATGGAACAGCGCTCTATAATGTTGGAACGGAATACTACAAACCCTACTTTGATCAACAAGCGAGACTATTCCCAGGACTACCGAAGATCAACAGCATGTATTCTGGAATCTGCCATCATATGCTTATTCAACGTGCTTTTGTTGAAGAAATGATGGGAGAGATTGAAGCATTACATGGGATGCCATTTTGGGAAGCGGTATTGACGACAATGGATAAAGATTTAAAGGCTTTTTCCGAGTACGAGCTCTATTTCAACTATATCTTTTGGAAGAAAAAGCCTGTGCGAATTCGTGGTCTTCGATGGGCAAATATTTGTAAAATAAACCGGATCAATAAATATCGGCGTCGGAAATTTGATTACGTTTCTGCACATGTTTGGATGAGGAAGTAAGCATGTTTCGGCTTGTCGCTCTTTTTTTTATTTGTTGTCTTACTGCCATTTCGGCTTCAGTTCCTATCGTTTTTGTGCACCTGGGTAGGCATGTTCCCTCCTACTACAAAATTGCAATTGAGCAAGCACATACCTTTAATCCGGAAAGCCCAATCTACCTGATCATTCATGCACGGGCAGCTCAACGCCTTATTCGAAAAAAAATGCTTCCAGAGTATACCCAGCTCATAATTGCCCAGGACCTTACTATTTCAGAGAAGCATAAACGATTTTCACAACTCCCTTTTCAGACAGTGACCGACTCGATGCTGAAATTCTGGAGGTATTCCCTTGAGCGGTTTTTTCTTCTTGAAGAGTTCATGAACGATTATGAAATAGAAGAAGTAGTTCATATGGAAGGTGACACACTGCTTTATACCGAACTCGATGGGCTTGTGCCTCGTTTTCGAACCTGTTATCCCGGTTTGGCGCTCCCATTTCTTTTTGATGAGGAGAGTGTTTGCTGTTTTCTCTATGTGAACAATCGTACCTCACTGGGCGATCTCACACAATTTATCAACGACAACTTGATTGGGGAGGGGTACCGCAGTGATATGACGCTCCTTGCACTCTTTGCAAAAGAGACGGGGATTGCAGAACACCTCCCTTCCGTTTCACCACGCTACCTTGCAACACAACCGATGGTGAGCCTCAATGGGCGGAAAACAAGTTCGCCAGAAAAATATGCAAACAATGCCGAGTATCTGGGGGTTCTTTTTGATCCCGCTCCAATCGGCCAATATTTAGATGGGGAAAGCAATATGCAGGTCAATCGAAAGCCTTCGGTCATTAACCAAAATGCAGTATACAATAGCTCCCATTTTAAACTGATGTGGGAAAAAGATGCCAAAGGACGTCGAGTTCCGTTTTTACACTATCTCGAAGAAAAATGGCCTCTGGCAAACATTCATGTACACTCTAAGCAATTGATGAAATTTTCTGAGGAGGCAGTGTGGTAATCCGCGTTCTTGCTTTATTCTTATTTTGTATGCAGTGCTGTATTCAAACAGCAGTTCCAATAGTTTTTGTGCAGCTTGGACATAAACTTCCCCACTATATCCACACCGCGATTCATCAAGCGGAGTTGTTTAATCCAGAGAGCGATATCTACCTTATTGTTCATGCACGGAATGCAAAAATCCTCCGCAGCAAAAATCTGTTTTCTTCTCAGGTGCACATCATAGATACAACACAGCTTCCACTGACAGAAAATCATAAGGCCTTTGCACCGATTGCTCTTACTGAAATGAAATACTGGAGATATACACTCGAGCGTTTTTACATTCTTGAAGAGTTTATGAGGGCATTTGCGATCGATGAACTCATCCAGCTCGAGAGTGACAACCTTGTCTATCGTAATTTAACAGAGCTACTTCCTGTTTTTCGGTCTGTGTGTCCAGAGATTGGGATCCCATATATCTCTGATAAACGGTGTACACCAGGTGTCGTTTACATTGGAAATGTCGATGCACTTGCTGAATACAATGCACGAATACCTGCGCAGATTGCACGGTATAATGCCTTTAGCGATATGGATTTCTTTGCCGACTTTGGTCGGGAGACGTCCATGTTAAAATCGCTTCCATCGATCCCGAAAAAATACGTAGATGAAAACCATACCTTCACCTCGCTTCTTGGTATTACATCACATTCTCTCGAACATTTTTACGCTCATTGTGAAGAGTTTGGAGGGGTGTTTGATGCACTCCCGTATGGAGTTTTCTTAGATGGGGTGAGTGGAGTACACTCGGAATACAAATTGCGAAAAAGACTTGAAGAATCAGCGATTGACCCTTCTGTTTTTACATATTTATGGAAGCGTGACGATCTAGGAAGACAACGGTTGTTTATCAAGCTTGGAGATGAGGAATGGCCGATTTACGTACTCCATGTTCATTCGAAAGATTTACGAAAATTTGTATCGGATAGGTAATATGAGACGTTTCTTTCTATTTCTTCTCACTACAGCATCGCTCCTCAGCGCTGAGCTTCCCTTTGTCCGTGGGAGCGCCTTTCGCGAGCTGGCTGACCACAGGTATGACTCAATCCAAAGGCTAGAAAATGGAGCTTCGGTCAAAGAAGGCGATATCATTTTTGTAAAAAGTGACCTTGTACATGAATTTAGGCAAAATATCCTTCCAACGATTTCAGAACGTTTTATTCTCATCACGCATAACAGTGATGCCGCATCCCCAGGAGAAAACCGTGATTTATTGGAGGATGACCGGTTAATCCACTGGTTTGGGCAAAACCCCGATGACACACATGTGAAATTTACAGCTATTCCAATCGGAATTGCAAATGAGATTGACTCATGGGGAAGAGTGATCCAACATGGAAAGGGAGAACATCTTTTGCACATTTGCGAAGAAATTCCTGAGGATCATGAACCGACAAAACTTTTGTACGTTAACTTTCTCGTCTCCAATAACCCAGAAAAACGGCTTCCGGTCTACCAGTACTTTCAAAAGCAAACGTTTTGCAAAATTGCAAAAAAAAGACCCTACTTAAGCTATCTCGCAGAAATGGCAGACTACAAATTTTCCTTAAGTCCTGAAGGGAATGGTCTTGATTGCCATAGAATATGGGAGTGTCTCTACGTCGGTGTTATCCCAGTTATGCTTCATTCACCACTCGATACACTTTTGGAAGGTCTTCCTGTGCTTCTTATAGATGATTGGAAAGAAATTACAGAGGCAATGCTCTCCGAGCAGTATGAGAAACTCAAAGTAGGCACATATGACCTCGATAAAATCTACTGGTCATATTGGAAGGAACACATCGTAAGCATGCAGCAGGAAAATAGAGGAGAGTAGTATGTACACACCCATTGTTGGGACACTCGGATACGTACTTTCTCACGATGGAAGAAAAGTACTGCTTGTTCACCGTAATCTCCGTTTAGATGATGATCATTTGGGGAAGTATAATGGTCTTGGTGGAAAAATGGAGTCGAATGAAGATGTGGTTACCTGTATGAAACGGGAGATCTTTGAAGAGGCTTCAATAGAGTGTTTGCAGATGTCGCTTCGGGGTACTATTAACTGGACCAATTTTGGCAAAAATGGTGAAGATTGGCTTGGGTTTATCTTTCTCATTACTGCGTATTCAGGTGAGCCTGTCGATTCTAATCCTGAAGGTGATTTACACTGGGTTCCCGTTGAATCAATATTTGACTATCCGATGTGGGAAGGTGATAAGTACTTTCTTCCCCTCGTCTTTGATGGTGATCCGCGACCTTTTCATGGCTACATGCCCTACCATGAAGGTTCACCAACCGGATGGACGTTTCATAGGTAAGTTGATGTAAGTCTATACCTTCTGCACAAGTCGAGAAGCTTCGCGCTTTCTGTTTTCAGGCCGAGTGATGAAAGTGCACGTGTTATACGCAAGGCTTTATTACGGACGTATTTACGTTCTCCGATTCCCGCTAGTCTTATTGCTGAACTAAGGACGGTAATTGCGAGGTCTATCTTACGGGCTGCAAAAAGTCTGTGTGCACGGAAGGCCCTTTTGCGTGCTTTAATGCCCCATGTTATTTGGGCAAAGTCCTTCGGGGAAATGTCTTCATAGCCGGTATGTTTGATAACGGCGCCATAGCGAGAAAAATAGACTCCCTCAGTGAAGTTAATAGGAAAAGATCCTCTTACCGTTAAGTAGACTGGATTTGGTTCAGTATTTACCGTATCGCTACAATTACGAGGGGCAAGAACATCAACACCTAATCGTGCAATTCGTGAGGCGATCGATGTATATCTGTTAAATCCTGTTGAGCATGAGAGTAGGACAACCTTCCGACAAGATGTTTTCAGAATTCCGGCTAAGGGTCTAGCAGAATCGAGACGATACGATTCTGAAAACTTGATGTATTCATTCGTGCCGTGGCCAGCCAAAATGAGGCAGTCAGCTCTTTTTACGCTTGTCTCTAGATGTGTTTTTAAATCGCTCTCATTTCTAATTACGCACACAGTTACTCTTGTTACGAGGCGTATCTGTCTATAAAAAGGTTCCATTTCCGCAGGCGAAAAAAGGCTATTATGATCGCTTTTTGGTGTGCATAAAAAAACAACAACGTGGGGTTTTGCGGGTGTGAGTACCCTTAGTGGAGGAGGGGAACAGACAATTTCACTCCATGACCTGCTGCGAAGTCCTTCTGCCAGTGGTTTTTCAGAAAAAGATCGATCTCTACTTGCAGTAGCAGAGACAACTTCAAGCCACGACTTCTTTGAGGCTATTGCGGCTGCCATATCAAAAATCCTCACGCTGTCAATAACAAGGCGAAGATGATAGCATCTCTCTTCTATTAGATTGTACTAAAAAAATGATGCAACAGTACGAATGGATTAGATTTTTGAGGGGAGTTATGCCGATGACCGGACTCGAACCAGCACCTTGTTGCCAAGAACAGATTTTGAATCTGTCGTGTCTACCAATTTCACCACATCGGCATAGAATATGAAGACAGTATCATACACAGCGCAGCTATTCTTTAAAAGCGGATTTTGATGATCAATACTCGACTTTTGAGAGAAAAAGTCCCTTTGGAGAAGCAGCCATAGGTGCTTGCCTCCGATCCTTTGAGTCAAAAATCCTTGGGATATCATCTGCTTGTAATTTTCCTGTGCCAACACGTAAAAGTGCACCCATGATATTTCTGACCATTTTATACAGGAAACCATTGCCATGGAACGTGAAGGAGAGTCCACCTTGGATCTCTTCGATGGAAATGGAGTAGATGGTTTTTACCGGGCTATGTTTTGCGCTCCCTTTGTGCGCCTCATTAGCAAATGAGGTGAAATCGTGCGTTCCTTCAAACTCCTTTGCAGCTCGTCTCATCGCATCAATATCGAGATGAAATCGAATGTGTGTCCGGAACTTTTCGGTAAAGGGGTCGACACACCGAGATGTGTGCACAAAATAGGTATACACTTTCCCCTTTGCAGAGAATCTGGCATGAAAATCAAGAGGGACTTCTTCAATTTCATAGACGGTGATATCTTTTGGAAGCATACAACTCAGTTTGTAATGGACCATATCGATATCGAGAGGGGTCTCCGTTTTCATAGTAGCTACCTGCTGATACGCATGGACGCCGGCATCAGTTCTTCCTGAACTCTGTAACTTCGGGCGTTTCCCTAAAAGCTTTTCTAGAGCTGATTCAAGAACCTCTTGAATAGAGAGGGCATTCGGTTGTACTTGCCATCCGCTGTAACGAGTTCCATCATATGCAAGGGTAAGCTTATAGTTGCAGGAGTGCTTCTGCGACATGATAGTCCTCATTACGAGTGATTTTAAGGTTTGGCTTAGACGATGGAACAAGCTTTACTGGGAGGTTAAGTGATTCAATAAGAGAGACATCGTCTGTCACGAAGGAATTGGTCTTGTGCAGGTGTTCAAACCCTTTATGTAAAAGGGATTTTTTAATGCATTGAGGGGTGTGTATTTCCCATAGAGACTCTCGTGGAATGGTGCGGATAACGAAATGATCCTCATCTGCTTCCTTGACTGTTTGCACTGCTTTTTGAGCGAGCGTTGCCGCTCCACACATCGTGGCTTCTTCCAGTAAAGTGTATATATCTTCTTCTACGAGTAAAGGGCGTGCTGCATCGTGGATAAGAACGAGTGATTCCTCGTCTGAAAGTATTTTTAAGCCGCTTTCAACCGAATGGTGACGTTCTTTTCCTGGAGGGGCAAATTGTATGAGTGGGTGAGAAGAGAAGAGGGGGTAAAATTCTTTTTCACAAACGACCGAAATCTCGGTAAGGCCACGTAATTTTGAAAGGAGCTCGAAAGAATGAAGCGCTACCGGCTTGTTTCTAAGAGTAAGAAATTGTTTCGGAGTTGTCTGCCCGAACCGTGTGCCTTTTCCTCCCGCGAGGAATATAAGAGAGATATTCATAAGGGAGAGTATACATCGGAAAAGCAGATAGATTCAAGAGGGGCATGGATTCCATACCCCTTAATAAATATTTTTTATGACAGGTGGCCGTTTACAAGCTTTGTCATTTCGAACATGTTCACAGCTTTTTTCCCTTTGCCAAATACCTTTGCAAGTTTTTCATCAGGAATGATGTTTCTTTTGTTCTTAGGATCTTGTAGATTATTTTTCTTGATATACGCCCATATCTTCTTAGTTACCTCAGTTCGAGGCATCGGACCTTTTCCAACTACAGCTGCGAGTTCTTCGGAAAGCTGGAGAGGAGCCATAAATTTAGAATTTTTCTTTGCTGGCATGTTGTTCTCCTTGATTCTATATGTTTAGAGGACTTTGACACAGCTTAAACACATTTTTAAGCTTTGACAGAGAGCTCTATCATCATTCATATCAAAATAACGTTAGGCCTTTCCATATTGGGAGAGACGTACCTTATAAAAGCCATCTTGTAGCCGTAGAGAAGATTTATAGTCAAAAAAAATCGTCATGAGGAGCGAATTTCTTGCGAAATAGCGGGTATTTTGGCAAGGTATGCCCCTTATGGAAGAAAAATCGATTACCTCACCAGAAAGAGGGGAAGAGCTCCTTTCGGTCCTGGTTCGAAAAGAAACCTTTGAAGAGAAAGTAGGCGTTCTTGCAGGTCATGAGCTAGTCCCAGAACAATTCCTTCAACATATTGAGGGGATGCCTTCGAGTCATAAATATGTGCTTTTACTTCTCTTTGTACTTCGTCAGCAGCACGTTCTCGAAGGATGGGAGGGAGCTGAAAAAGAACTACTCACACCAATTGCAAATATGCTCTTAGGCGTTGATAGAGTCTTCTCGATAGAGGGAGGATTGCTTGGTTATCAGCGAATTGTTGAAGAGCTTCTTTCTACAGAACCGATCGGTGAGAAAAGAGTATTTCCCCCTGAAACTACTTCAATTCAAGAAGAGACACCTGAAGTCAGAAAGTATATCCTCCATGCACTTCAGCACCTCGGCGATATGTGTGAACTCTACCCAGTTGGTGGGGCTGCCGATAGATTGAGTTTATCAGATCCTCGTACCAAAACGAGATTGCCTGCTGCGAAATTGGCTTTTCTCGATAAAAGCTTGCTGGAAGGGATCATCGATGATGTAAAAGCACGCGAATACCTCGCGTATAAGCTTTTCAAGAAACAAATCAGAACGCCTATTGGCCTAATGACCTCAAGCCAAAAGGGTAATCATTCGCATATTATCGATCTCTGCACGGAAGCATCGTGGTTTAAAAGAGGGGAAGATGCCTTTTTTTTGTTTTCGCAGCCGCTGGTTCCTTGTGTTTCAGAGGATGGGAAATGGGTTGTTTCTGAGCCTTTCATGCCTGAAATGAAGCCGGGGGGGCATGGAATGATCTGGCTTCTAGCGCAAGAGAAAAAAGTCCTTCACTTTTTTCAAAGAAACGAGCGGAAAAAGATACTCGTTCGGCAAATCAATAATCCTATAGCAGGGGTTGATTATGGGCTACTTGCGTTTATGGGTTTTGGTCTTTTTCACGACAAGGGATTTGGTTTTTCCAGTTGCCCAAGAAAAATTGGAGCAAAAGAAGGGATGAATGTCACTGTTGAGAATAGTGAGGGGACCTATTTAACAAACCTTGAATATTGTGATTTTGAAAAATATGGTGTAGATACACCTACTGGTGGATACGATGAATATCCAGCTAACACGAACATTCTTTTTGCAGATTGCGCCTACCTGCAAAAGGTTATTCCAGAGTGTCCACTTCCAGGGAAAATATTGAATTTCTCTTCGAAGGGAAATGGTGTTTTCGCTGCTCGTTTAGAGACCATGATGCAAAACATTGCTGATGTGATTCCATCGGAAAAATCCTACATTACTTTTGGTGAAAGAAATAAAACAATTGCGTCAGCAAAAAAAGCGTATGTTGACGGAAACGGCATTTCTGAGACACCTCTTGGAGCCCTTCACTCCTACCTTATGAATGCACATACTCTTCTCACGCAACAATGTGGTTTTTCAGTTCCTGCAATTCCAACTGCTGATCTTTTCGAAAGTGTAGGTGCTCCCTTTTTATTTAGTTACCATCCGGGACTAGGACCTCTTTATTCTGTCATTAAGCAGAAACTTAAAGGGGGAAGGTTAGAAGAAGGAGCAACGCTTAAGCTCGATATTGCAGATGCATATCTAGAAAATATTCATGTTTCAGGATCGCTTTCACTCAGTGCAGAACATCTTCTTGGTCATGAAGTAAATGATATTCTTCACTATTCTGAAGAAACAGGAAAGGTCTACCTGAAAGATATTGATGTTTCGTCAAATGTTTCTGTCACCTTAAAGGGAAACAGTTCATTTGTTGCAGTGGGGGTGACATTCTCAAAAGATCTCGATATTACCGTTCCTCATGGAATGGTAGCGACAGCAATAGAAAGTGAGTGGGGTCTTTCAATCCAGTACGTTCCTAAGACAATAACAAACGGCGCTCTTTATCATATTGATGATGCGCTGAACATCTCCGTTTCGTTCGAAAGCATGAAAGCTGAATTACTTGTTTAAGACATAAAAAAAGCCCGGGGATATCCCGGGCTTGAAAAACTAAAAGTGAAAGTATGCTTATACTCGCGCTTCAGCCTCTACAGCAGGTCCAGCAACAGGCGCAGGTGCTTGAGCAGGTCCTTGAACTGGCGCATTGTTGCTCCAAGAGTCGTATGCAGCATAAAGAAGAGCTCCACCAACTACGCATGCAGCTCCGATTGCAATTGTTCCACTGTTTGCTACAACAAATGCACCAATTGCAGCAATAGCTGGTTGTGCAGCTGCCCCAGCTCGAGCTGCGAGTTCACCTAGCCAAGAAGCAGCATTTGATAGGCTTGAGCAAATAAATGAACATGCGCTTCCTGATGCACTTGCGATCCATGATGCGCTAGCTTGTGCGTTTACAGCAATTGCTGATGCAACATCTGCGGATACACTCCACGCATATGAGCCTGCGTCGCCAAGTGCACTCCAAGTGCCCATAAGGCAGTTACCAACGGCTTCCGACATACCAACGGCTTGTGACATAATTCCTCCTAAGAAATTAGGGTTCTGTAAAGGGGTGTTCCCCATTTTTTTTTAAGAAAGCAGGAATTATATCCTAGTGGCAATAAATGTAAAGAGTCAGTTAAGTAAATATTAATAAAGAAAAATATTGTCGTTAACTTATCTTCAACAACACATGTAAACTTGGTGCAGAGTGGTTTCTAAACAACAAATGAAGCTATCAATTATTTTCAAAAAACGGTATCATCGCGCGCAAAGAAATGGATGACAATTTATGAATGATGAAACAAAAACACGCTTAAAAAATATCGAAAACAGAATCCTTCACATGTGGAGGTATCTTTGACCTCGATGCAAAAATTGAAAGTGTAAAATCGTTTGAATCAAAAATGGAAGCTGCGGAATTTTGGAACGATAATGATGCAGCCCAAAAAGTCATAGCAGAGTGTAATACACTTAAAGTATGGACCGTCCCAGCCGTTGCGGTTAAGAATCGGTTTGAAGCGAGCGCTTCCCTCCTCCATGAAATTGAAGAACACGATGACCCAGAACTCTATGAAGAGTTGCTCCAGGAGCTCTCTGCCGTAGAAGAACAGTTAGAAGACCTCGAAGTGCAACGGATGCTTTCGGGTGAACTAGACCCAAAAAACTGCTACCTCAGTATCAATGCAGGGGCAGGGGGGACTGAGTCATGTGATTGGGCTTCGATGCTAGCTCGGATGTACCAACGGTGGGCCGAGACGCATAAATGGAAAGTCGAAACAGTTGACCGAGTTGATGGTGAAGTCGCCGGCTTAAAGAGCATTACGTTGAAATTCTCGGGGCCGTTTGCATTTGGATATGCTAAAGCGGAGAAAGGTGTGCATCGTCTTGTTCGTATTTCTCCATTCGATAGCAATGCACGTCGCCACACAAGTTTTGCATCGGTAGATGTAACTCCTGAGATTGATGACGATATCGATGTCGAAATGAAAACTGAAGATATCCGTGTTGATACCTTTCGTGCATCCGGTGCCGGTGGCCAGCACGTTAATACAACCGATTCAGCTGTGCGTATGACTCATATCCCAACTGGTATTGTTGTCTCATCACAAATGGAGCGAAGCCAAATTCAAAACAGGGAAACCTGTTTGAAAATGTTGAAATCGAAGCTCTACGAACAGAAAGTCATGGAGAGAGAGGCAAAAATTCAGGAAATTGGTGGTGAGAAAAAAGATATTGCGTGGGGATCGCAAATACGCAATTATGTCTTCCAACCCTATACGCTTGTTAAAGATACAAGAACAAAGCATGAGTGCGGTGATATACAGCGTGTAATGGATGGAGATCTCGATCCATTTGTCATTGCGTACCTGAAAGAGTTTGGCTAATGAAAAACATTACAGAGAGTGGCGAATACGACCTTCGATTTAGTGAGCAGGGTGATGAGCACCATTTGCTTGAGTGGTTTAAATGGCCGGGAATGTCTGAAAACTTTCCATTTGAAACGCAGAGAGAAAGAGAGATATTCACTAAAAATTGGGCTTCTTTTTTTCGCTATAAATGTGCACTGACTGCGGTCTACAAAGGGAAAGTTGTTGGTATGGCAGTGCTCTTTTTGATGCCGTACAAGAAAGTTTCTCGTCATGGAATGCTCTATTTTATCGTTGATCCCAGAGTGCAACGAAAGGGAGTTGGCTCATCGTTGATCAAAAATATTATCCACCTGGGAAAAACCCGCTTTGCTTTAGAGCGGATTTACCTCGATGTGTATGAAGGCTCGAATGCGAAGCCTTTTCTCGAGCATTGTGGATTTACGGAAGTGCTGTTTCAGGAAAAAGTTGTGAAAGGTGCCAATGGGAAATACAAAGGAAGACACTTGATGGAGGTTAGTTTCATATGAATATCTCCTTTAGACTTTCGAAAAAAGAAGATGGAGACGAACTGATTAGGTGGCTTGACTCTCCTGAGGTGCTCCGTAACTTCCCAATGCATAACATGTATGAAATCAAAGATGCCGTGAATATATGGCTTTCGTACATCCAGCTCAATGCGTCAATCAGTTGTGAAGTCGATGGAAAGCTTGCTGGGATGTCAGTTTTATACCTTCAACTTTTTGAAAAACTTAAACATCAGTGCCTGTTCGCGATCATCACCTCTCCTGAATGTCGGGGAAAAGGTGTGGGCTCAAAATTGCTCGAATACACGTTGAACCATGCGAAAGAGACACTTCACTTGGAAAAGGTACACCTTGAGGTTTATGAAGGGAATCCAGCTTTCAGATTATATGAGCGTAGTGGGTTTATCGAATATGGGAAACACACCCACTTTTTGAAAGATGGAGAAGAATACATCACAAAAATCGTTATGGAAAAGGAGTTGTAGAAGCATGGCCGGGCATAGTAAATGGGCAAACATCAAGCACAAAAAAGAACGGGCTGATGCAAAAAAAGGAAAGCTTTTTTCTAGGCTCACGAAAGAAATCATCAACTCTGTAAAACAGGGTGGCCCTGATCCAGAAACGAATCCAAAATTACGCCTTGCTGTTGATAAGGCAAAAGCTGCCAACCTCCCCAATGATAACATTGAGCGAAACATCAAGAAAGCATCGAGCACAGACCAAACAGGATACGATGAGCTTACCTATGAATTATATGGTCATGGAGGGGTAGGGATCATCGTTGAGGCTATGACCGATAACAAAAATAGAACTGCTTCAGATCTACGAATTGCGACCAACAAGAGGGGAGGAACGATTGCCTCACCTGGGTCTGTCGCATTTAATTTTGAACGTAAAGGAATTATTCAAATCGAAAAAGACAAGGCAGAAGAAGAAGAACTTTTTTTAGCTGCGTCAGAGGCTGGTGCTGAGGACTTTGAGTCATCAGAGGATGGATATGTAGTCGTTACGCCCCCAGATGATTTGTATAAAGTGAAAGAAGCACTTGATCAGATGGGCATTTCATGCGATGATGTTAGCCTCGAAATGATTCCAAAAACATATGTTTCATGCGATGAGGAGTCAGCAAAGGCCAATGAGGCCTTAATTGAGTGGTTAGAGGGGATAGATGACGTGGATGTCGTCTTCCACAATATGCAGAGAGAATAATTAGGACAGGGCACAGGGAATATGAAAAAAATTGGAAAAAAACGGCAGAATTCGAAAAAACTATCAACTAGCATAAATGTAAATTTTACTTTGCATACAACTGCCCTTTTCGATCCAATTGAGGTTCGTGGAAAAATCAATTTTCCAAAAAGAAACCGTAAAAAATCCTTGATAGATCAATTGTCGACATACCAGTCTATTCTTTCTGAATTCGAAGAATTTTAGGAGGGAATGATGGCAATGCATGTTGAGCCTCAGCGGCTCGGAATGCCACTGCGATTAGAAGAAGAACCGATATTACGACCTCCAATCCGAATAGCTAATGGGGTTGGTCGTAACATGATGGTTATTCCTCAAGAAACAAGAATCCAATACTTTCAAAGAATTGCAAGTTATTTTGCTTCCTCCGTTATCGGGACGTTCTGTGTCACTCTCGAACATATCGGAAGTTATTTTGATGGATGGCTTCAATGGAATCCACTTCCCAATTTTGCAGAGGTTTTTCCTCATAACATGACGGTTCGCCAACGCACCTACCATAGATCCTATTTATTTAGAGGCGGCAATCCTCTAGCTTCTGGATTTAGTACTTTGCGTGAGCGGGGTGTACGAACGGTGATAAACCTTCGTGTGGTCGATTCAGGGAGAAGGCACGCAGAGGCTAATGGCCTAGAATATCATCATATCCCGATGAATCCAAACCAACCACGTGATGAAGATGTTATCTTGTTCCTTAAGATTATGAACCGTATTCGAAATCGTCCGATATTTATCTACTGTAATTTTGGCGCTGATCGAACTGGGTTTATGATAGCAGCGTACCGGATTGCATATGAAGGGATAGATCCTGAGACTGCTATTCGAGAGCTTACGGAAGGGCCTCATGGATTTAACAAGTACCTACACTGGCCTCTTATTAGATACCTGAGGGAAATGGATCCCGAATATATCCTACAGCAGGCTTGCCTACAAGCCTAAGTCGATGTGGGGCAGCGAAACGTATTCGTTATCCCACCAAATTACTTCCAAGAAACGTATGAACAGCTGTTTTTGAGTTCTTCAGCATCTGTAAGAAGGTACTTAAACTCTTTCCCTTCAAGTGGAGCTCCTTGGAGCATATAGGCTAATCTTTTGCCATTGTTTCTGCCGATTGTCGCTATGGAGTCTTTCTTGAACTGAACATAATCAAGCTTTTTTACGGCTTCGATTTGTTTTTTTCTAAAATCAAAATCCCCGCCGTGAGTAAATCCATACTCAACGTAGCGCCCGCACAATTCATTAATATTTGTTGCAGGTGTTTCTAAAGATTCAATCAAAGAAGCTTTATTCTTTTCGAACCGTTCTTCTGAAAGAAGGGTGTCAAACGACTTCACCCGTTCTTCTAAGAAGAGCTCAAACCGAGCGATGAGTTCTTCTGGTTGGTGTGTTGTCGATTGAACGCCAAAAAACTGGATCAACTCTGAATCAACGTATCCGGTCATCCCTTTAGTAATGTACCCAGTTTGTTGCTTTGTCCGCAGTGTCTCAAAAAAGTCTGGGTTGAGCATTTTACCAAGGAGTGCGTGAGATGCCCATGTATTGTGGGAAAAAGGACCGGCCTGAAGTAAAAGAATGGCAACATTTCCCTGCATCTGGTTTTGATCCATAATTTTGTATGGGCCGCCCACATTTGGAAGCGCTATAAATTTTTTCTGAATGTGGTCCTCTTTAAAGTAGGTCTTTCCGCCCATCTCTTTTGTGAGCATCTTCCATACCTTCGAGCCATCTTCAGGAGTCATGTTTCCAATTGCTACAGCTTCAAAATAGACTGTTTCCAAGAGTTTAGTTTCAAACTCTTTATATTCTTTATAGGTAAGTGAACGAAGTGCTTCTAGGTGTTCTTTAGGGGTGTAACTGTCGTTCGATGTGATACTACTTACATTTGAACGTGCATAGAAAAAAGGAAGGTCTTTTGTCTGATTCTCATATTCAGAAAGCAATGACTCTTTATACAATACAAAATCCCGCTCCGTTGTTTCGATGTGTTTCATCGTTTGAAGCGTGCTACGTAGAAGGGAAAGCGCCTTGTCACTATATCCTGAGATAGAAACATTCAGCGTAAAGCTCCCTTTAGATACCGAAGAGCTCAAGCCTGCAGATCGAGCATAAAACTCTGTTGCCAGCTTTTTCTCATCGACAGACATAAGGTACAGATCAGTAAGTACCGAAGCTGTTGCACTCGGCTTCAATTCAGGTGATCTGATTCCAATATTCCAGGCAATAGTTGGTGTAAAATAGGTTTCGTCTTGAGCGAAGTAGAGTTTTCCAACTCGCTCGCTATAGAGTAAGATCGGTGTTGTCGGTGCATCCTCTAAAAGGGAGACGAGCTGCAGTTGTTTTGGGAGGTATGGGTTTGGTTTTTGAATCGCAATATTTGGGTGTGTTCGAGCAACACCCCAAGCTCTGAGCTGCATGCTAGAGATCGGTTTTATCGCATACTCGACATTGTGCCATTTTTCTTTCACATCAGGAGAAACCTTTGAAAATTGTGGATCCATAAGCGACACATACAGTGCTCTATCCGGCTTTAGGTAACTGATCAAAAACTGTACTCTTTTTGGGTCATACACAGTAGGTACAAGTGTTTTCATTGGGTATGTTTCAAGCGATTCATCAATAATTTCTGAAACAGCTGAACTCACATAGGAATACGCGTCGGTTTTTGATTGGAATTCATAGTTGATTTTTTGCATCGTTCTGAGTTCGTTAAAGATATATGGGGGGATATTCGATTGTTTGATTGATGCAAGGGTCTGATAGAGCCGTTCTAAGATGTCATTCGTATGCTTTGTTCCCATTTCGGTAAGTTTAAAATACGTGGCGAAAACTCCTGTATCCTTACTGAGAGAGGCAGGGCCTGCGCCCATATCTTCAATCAATCCTTCAGCGCGGAGTTGTGCATAAAGAGAAGAGGGGCCTTTACTTGAAAGCACATAGCCGAGAAGGGAAGCTGTTTTAAAGTCGGTATCGCGGACATATTCAACAGGAAGTTCCCAGTATACATTGAGCTCTTTGAGGTCCTTAATCGGCTTGATATACACCATAGAACCTAAATACTTCTCATCAAACAACTGTACTGATGGATGGTATCCAATAGTTGAGCCGCTTGGTATTTTTGAAAATTTTTCATCGACGCACTGGAGGAGTTTGTCAAGAGGTTGGTTGGAGTAGACGACGAGGTGGGCGTTGTTTGCCCCATAGAATTCGTCGTGCCACTTCATAACTTCTTTTCGAGGAATATTTCCAAGCGTTTCGGCATTCCCAGTACTGAACATGGAAAAAGGGTGGTCAGGATTAGCGAGCTCTTTCAGTACTTGGTATTCTCGTCGTGCATCATTCTCAATATTTTTATCATTTTCTTGGTCGACAGCATGCAGCTCTCTTTCTATTCCATTTTCATTAAACAGGGGGTCGATAAACATGTGTGCAAACTGATCGAGGGCAGGGACGAAACTCTCGTTGTTAATAGAAAAAATATAGACGGTTCGATCTGATGAGGTGTACGCATTAATCATACCCCCATGCTCCTGTACATACTTCATGAATGCATCTTCTTCGGGGTATTCTTCGGTACCTAGAAAAAGAAGGTGCTCAGTAAAGTGGGCAGCCCCTGGGTATTTTTTCGGATCACTCCATGATCCAACTTCGACAGCAACCGATGCAGCAGACTGTTCAATATTTGGATCAGAAATAACAAGCGCTTTTAGACCATTGGAAAGTTGTACCTTTGCCGTTTTTCGCTCTCTGAAAGAAGGTGTTTTTATAGTAAGCGTATTTTGGTCTTGGATTTGTTGAATTTCAGAGCAGAGTGTCTGTGAAAGAAGAAGCACTGCCGAAAATATGAAACCCTTCATGTAGTATACCTCGCGAAAAATCTAAAGTGTCAGCTTGTCTAGCTGTAATTCATGTTGAGCTCGATTAAGCCCTTATGAAATGAGGGTCTCGTGAGCTTTCTCAACGATGGCGTGGATATGCTGAGCACGGGCCATCCGTCGTCGTTCCTTAATTGGTATATCAGATCCCGGGAAATTTTCCATATCAATTTCCTCTAAAAAACGCGCATGGATTGGACACCAGTTGATTGTGCGCTCTTCACCGAGTTCTTTTTCGACAACAGGGGGAGGAGGAAGGAACGAGTATGTTGAAAGTGCGAGAGGGTAGAAGTGAGTTTTTGTCCCAGCCTTTTTCGAAATAAGGTAAAAAAGCTCAATTGAGCCAGGATCAAATGGAGCTACGACAACTTTTCCATTCTGATTTTTTCTGTCTCTACCACCACTAGGAGCGACGTAAATAAATGCGCCACCTTCTGAGAGGAGAGATCGCAATACGCCCATAGTCTTTTGGTTATGAGCAAGTTTATGTTGTTTCTTCTCAGGAGGATTTGCAATATGTCTTTTGGAGTAGATGCAGAGAAGATTACATCCCATACTAAATGGAATAGCCATTGGATCACTTGTGACACGATCACCGGCAACAAATGTAAGTTTTTGAGCGAGTTTTGGATGTTTATCGCGAAGTAAAATAGCAAGCGCTTGTGGGTCTGCTTCAGATTGGTGGTTGGCAAGGAGAACCACGTTCTCTCCCTTTTCAAGTTGCTCTTCAATCGTATTCAGTCGTTTTTCGCTTTCAATAGTAGAATGTTCTTTGTCGACGAGGGGAAAGACCATTTCAACGGCAAAATCATAAAAATCATAGGGTGCACGGATAGCTTCGTGATAGGGCTCGAAGGCAAAGGGTGTAACAGCATTTTCTCTTACAAAGTGGAGGTATTCTTTGAGCCGTGCACAGGCCTCATCAAAACATTCTGCATGCTCAGCAGAAATCATGATGTACTGATGTGCAAAATCCTTCATGATTTTTACAAACTTTGGAGGAAATGCTTCATGATCGATGTGGTCATCAAGCATTGCAAAGGCCTTTTTAATACGTGAGTCGTTGTCCATCTCGTTCAGAAAAAAAGGTATATTCATTCAAATGGTAGGTGTCGTCTACATCAATGAGTAGACGTGATTTCCATTTCTTTGCCATCTCTTCTAAGTGTTCTGGAGAGTGCTTGGTAATATGGTTGTAGAGCTCAGGGTGAAGCGTGAGTTGCAACGCTGTTTCATTTTTCTTCAGCGCTAGACGTCGTATTTCACGTTCGATTTCAATAGCGACAGTCTCGTGGCTTTTTATAATACCAGCACCGCTACAGTATGGGCACTGGACAAACAAAGTTTGGTACAGTGATTCTCGGGCTCTTTGCCGAGTCATTTCAACAAGCCCAAACTCACTCATGCCTAGAATCGTGCATTTTGCCGAGTCAACCTTCATTGACTCTTTCAAACGATCTAAAACCCTTCGTTGGTTTTTTCTTGAGCGCATGTCGATAAAGTCACAAATGATAAGACCGCCGACATTGCGAAGCCTCAGCTGTCTTGCAATCTCATCTGCAGCTTCCATATTGATTTGCACGAGCGATTCTTCAAGGTTGGTATTGATTTCTGATGCTTTCGAGCGACCTGAGTTGACATCGATTGTCGTCATAGCTTCTGTTTTATCAAAGAAAAGATATCCGCCGCTTGGAAGCCAAATTTTTCGTCTCGTTGCTCTTTCAATTTCACCTTCAACGCCAAACCGTTCAAAAATAGGAGTTTTATCTCTAAAGTATTCTATTTTTAGAGGGTAATTCGCTTTATATTTTGAAAATTCACTGCGACACTGTTGGTATGTTTTGTAATCATCGATAAGCAGGCGATCAAATTTTTTATCCAAAGCTGTAATGAGGGCCTTTTTCACGATATCGCTCTCGCGGAAAAGACATACTGGGTCTTCATGATTTTGAAAGTTCATCATGATGTTTTCCCAGTTTCTAAACAGCTCAGTAGCCTCTTGGATGAGCTCTTCTGATGTCGCGTTCATACTCGCCGTTCTACAAATGAGCCCAATATCTTTTGGAAGTTCAAATGAACGGATGAGTTTTTTTAGGCGATCTCGTGATGAGCGATCTTGAACTTTTCGAGAAACCCCTCTATGGGGTGTGTTTGGAAGTAGTACCAAGAATCTTCCGGCGATCGTGATATTTGAGGTGAGTCTTGCTCCCTTCGATCCTATCGGTTCTTTGACAACCTGAACAAGAACTGGTTGATCGATCTTTAAAAGCTTAGCAATATCTGTTTGGGAAGCTTTCTTCTTCTTGATCTGGCTTAAGTCGCAATCCCATTCAAAATCCATATCAAACATTTCTTGGAATTTGTGGGTGTTTTCTACGATGTCGGTGATGTGGATAAACCCATTTTCACCTTCATTGATATCGATGAAAGCTGACTGGATATTTGCCAAAATATTTGTCACTCGACCACGATAGATATTTCCCGTAAGAAGTCGATTCTCTTTCCTTTCGATAATTAAGTCTTGCAGTCTTCCATGTTTGAGGAGAGCAAGTCTTTTCTCTTTTGTCTCAATGTTTAACAGAATGTCTTTCATTATGGTGCCTTTTCAAAAGTCGCGTAGTCGGTCCACGATGCGTATGTTCCCGCACTTAGGGAGAGTAATGTTTAGGGGCAAATGATACCCCAGAATGAGAGACATTGCAACTGAAAAAAAGTTTTTTCTTACATCGCGATGTTTGCAGTATTCTCATTCGTATTACTAATGTGATGAAAGCTTCTTTTTTAATGATGGTAAGAATTCGTTTGAAAGAAGTTGATAGGCGCCAAAGAGGGCGTTTTTGACCGCAAGTCCGTTTGATGCCCCATGGCATTTAATTACAAGCTGATTAAGGCCGCAGAGTAATGCGCCGGGGTACTCAGCGTAGTTTGCAACACGTTCAAGCTGCTCGAATGCAGTGTCAGGTGGGAGCACAGCTTCAAATTGAGAAAGGATGAATGAGGAAACGCCTTCGGCAGTCTTCAAGAAAATGTTTCCAGTAAATCCATCGGTTACAAGTACATCGACTGATCCGTCAAAGGCTTCTCTTCCTTCGATGTTACCGGCGAAAGAAGTTGTTTCTTTCGCTTTTTCAAGGAGGGTATATGCTTCGCGTAATTCCTTCCTTCCTTTGCTCTCTTCCTCGCCAATATTAAGCATTCCGACGATCGGATTGACTATGCCTCGCGCTTGTTGGTATGCCCTTCCCATAAGAGCAAATTGAACAAGCATATTGCTGTCGCAGGTTACGTTTGCGCCAACATCAAGAACGGCAACGGGGTCTTTTTTTGTTGGAAGAAGTGCTATCAACGCAGGGCGTTTAATTGAGTCAATAGTATCAAGAAGGTGGTGTGCGCCGGCAATAAGGGCTCCAGTGTTTCCACAGGTGATGAGCGCGTCAACTTTCTCATGTTTGAGTGACTCAAGCCCGATGAAAAGAGAGGAGTCTCTTTTCTTTCGCAAGATGCTTAAGGGGTCATCAGTCATTGAGATAGACGAAGGGGTAGACACAAACGTGATGTCAGTTGAGCACGAAAGTGACTCAAGAACAGGTTTCCATCTGTCTTCGCAAAAAATAGTCAGAGAAAAAGGTCGCTCAGACAGTTTGAGTAACTCAAACAGTGAGCGGGCGAGTAGATCAGGACTGCTTTCGCAGCCCATGATGTCAAGCCCGATTCGTGGCTTACTCTTGCTCTGCATTTACCCGGTTTTTCCCTGCGTAGTGACCGCAGAAAGAGCATACTCGGTGTGGAAGGTGTTTCTTCCCGCAGTTGGAACAAGAAACAGCATTCGCAGGAGACTTTGCATCGTGAGCGCGCTTTTTGTTTTTTCTCGAATTCGAGTGGCGGTTACGTGGTACAGCCATTGGTTACTCCATTTTTTTTAAGTTGAACTTTTTTTAATTTCCTCATCCAGGTGTGCGAATGGGTAGTTTGAGTGGTCGTTTTCAGTTTCAATCTGCTCTTTTTTATCGGTATGTAAATATTGAGCAAACTGTACCCGATGTGGACAGCTTTCATTTTCGCACTCAGCAAAGGATGGGGATTCTAATAAAATATTTTCACGAAGCACTTCACGAAGATCAAATACCGGCTGCCTTAGTTCAGTAATTGGTACTGAATGGTAGACGTGGGTAAGGATGACCTTTTTATTGATGGGCTCGTTACATGTTTTGCATGGAACAAGAGCGCTCGTTGCTACATCGAGGTGGATAACGAGGTGATCGCTAGCAACATAGACCTCTCCGCTTGCACTGATTGCTTCAGGAAACGAGAGATCCTTTTCATGGATATCCATGAAATCAGGGCTCAATGTACAATTAATTTTTTCAACTTTATCGTCGGCAAGCCGATCGATATAGATTAGATGCGCGTCTTCCATACAGAATTCTTTGTTATATCCCAAAAATAATACGTAGGAAAGCTATAAAAATCCACAAAAAATTCTTGCTTTAACGACTTGAGGGGGACTTCATGAGTGAACGCACGACAGAATATGCTGTGTCGCTTCCTCAGAAGCTTTTTTGGAACCGAGGATATCCTTCAATTGCCTTGTGTCGCATGCATGGGAGCCATCAATTATTTTGTTCACTCCTGCAAGGAGAGACTGGAAGGTCAAATTAGATCCATAAAATTCTGGGAAAATCTCTTTCCCTGCTAAAATATTTACGATGCAGTAGTAGGGAAGGTTAATATTAAAAACTTTTGTCGCAATGAATTGGTCGAGTGGGCGAATCGCGTAGTTGCAAACCGTTGGGACATTGTGCAGTGCTAGTTGTAGGCAAATTGTTCCAGAGGTGGCGATTGCAAACGTCGATCTCCTTAAGAGGTTGTCGGTGTCTTCCGGAGGGATAATCGGGACCTCTTCTCTGGTAATTTGCTTGATGAGGGATAGAAATTTCTCATGGGAACAAGAGACGACAATTGGGAGTCTTGTTTCTTGTGCGACTGCGAACTGAAGTGGGAGGTTTCGCATGATTTCAACTTCACGACTACCGGGAAAAATTGAAAGAAATGGGGTTTTGTGGGGAGGACACCATTCTGTTTCTTCGCTCCTCTCGTTTTCTACGAGTGGGTGGCCAACGTAATACGCTTCGAGTTTCTTTGTGTTAAAAAGCTCTGGTTCAAACGGAAGAAGAGTGAGGAGCATGTCGAGGTTTTCTTCCATGATCGGAATGCGCCCTTTTTTCCATGCCCAAACCGTTGGGCAAACATACTGGATCAGCTTTCCTGTGTATCCTTCTTTACGCAGCGCTTTTGCCATTCGTATGTTAAAGCCAGGGTAGTCAACAAAAAGCACGGCTTTCGGATTAAGGTTCAGAATTTCTTTTTTTACTCGATGAAAGAGGGAATAAAGTTTAGGAAGTGACTTGATCACGTCGATGAAGCCCATGACCTGGAACGATTCCATCCTGATGGTGTGGTCTACACCGAGGGTTCGCAATTTTGGGCCGGGAACTCCATGGATTCGAGCGAGAGGCTGGCGTTGTTTAATCTGTTGCAACACCTCAAATCCTCTATCATCACCACTTGTCTCACCTGTGAAAATATAGAAATCTACTTGCGAAGCAGTGAATTTTTCAGCCATTCAGCTCCTTTAATGAACGTTTCCTTTGATGTTCCGTGACCTTTATATCCCATTGATTGAGTTACATTCAATGTAATTGGGGGGTATCTAATTTCCTTTTCCTGTGCATGTCGGCACAACGCTTCAAAAAAAGTGAGTGTACTTTTGGTGTCGACACGAGTGTCAGCGTTTCCAATAAAAAGCGTCATGTTTCGTTCTGAAAGTGTGCCTAAGTGAGGTTCGAGGGCATACCGGTTCAAAAACGAATCGGGAAGGTTTTTCAGCTCTTCAATCTTGTGTATTGAAAGCATCGGAGCAAAAAGTGCAATTGATGAAATTTGAGGTACTCTTGCTGCGATATGTAGAGCGATGAATCCACCTCGCGAAAGGCCCATTACGCCCAATTTTGTGATGTAGTTTTTCTCGAAGAGCTCTTTAATGACATTACATGTTTGTTCGAAGAAAGGGGAGAGTAGGTCTTTGCCCTGTTCAATGGACTCTTGCCAAAAAGTTATGGCATCTTCTTTCTTAAGGGGGTATTCGTGTCCTGGAATGGTAATCGAAAAGACTCGAATAGAGGAGTCTATAAAGGGGAGTGTTGGCTGGTTAAATGGGTCGAGCAGGAGGGAGTCTTTATCAGAGAGAGCAAAATAAAACACGGCAGGTAATGGACCTTCCTCAAGAGGGGGGCCAATAAAGGAGACATCGTACTCACTTTTTGCCGTGTTATAAATGTGGTTTGTCATCGCCGTCTTTTTCGTGGTCTTTTCCGGGCTTGTTGTTTAGGTGGTGCATGAAGCTCCAGGGCTTCTTTCCAGCGGTCGATTGTTTCAGTAAGTCCGGGCTCAAGTCTGTTTCTGAATGTCGCAAATGAAACAGCAAGGTCGAAGTCGAGAATGCGAGGTATTCGAACCTTTTTCGGTCGCCTTTTAGTGATCGGCGTGATTCTGAATTGCGAGGTAATAATAGAAGTCATTTTTCCCTTCATACGGCGAGGGATTTTAAAAAATGGTAAAAACGTCTCGTTAATCAGCGAATAGGTTTCACCATGGATAGTTCCTAAATGAGGTACATGCCCTCCTTCAAGATAATGAACATTCAGGTGCTTCTCCAGCATTGGATAGACGATGCAAGAGAGCAATACAGCTCGGTCATACGACAGGCCTTTTGGCTCACGAACTGCTTGGTCGACTTCTTTTAAATAAGAGAAAACATTGTTTCCTTCATCTGTTTCCAAAAACTCACCGAGTTTCGGCAGAAGGATTTGCATCAACCCTTTATCTGTCATGAGTTTGAAAAATTGTGAGGCATGTCCAGATTCGAGCATGCGGAGCAGTTCTTCTAATATTCTCGCCTGTGAGCTTTTTAGAATTTCAGATCGGCATTCGAGCAGGGCCTGATCGGCATCTGGATCGGCTTCAAAGCCGTATCGACCAATAAATTTAAGCATCCGGATCATTCGGACTGGATCTTGCTTAAATCGGACATATGGTTTACCGATAACACGTAAAAAATTCTTTTTCACATCAGGAAGGCCGTCAACATAGTCGATAACTGTTTCATTTTGTCCATCGTAGAAAAGACCGTTACATGTGAAGTCTCGTCGCATCACGTCTTCTTCTGCAGTTCCCCATACGTTGTCGTGGATAATGAGGGAGTCGTCTGTGATGTTCCCAGATCGAAAGGTTGATACCTCAAAGACTTTTTTTCCAAAACGGATGTGAGCTAAGCGGAACCTTCGTCCGATAAGGATACTATTTGGGAATACTTTTTTTATCTCTTCCGGTCGTGCTGATGTAGAGATATCGAAATCCTTCGGCTTCTGTCCTAGTAGGAGGTCTCGAACGCCTCCGCCAACAATGTAGGCCTCAAAACCGTTTTGATGAAGTTTTTGTAAAATGTAGTATGCGTGCGAATCGATACGGGAAATGTCTATGCCGTGTTCGTCTCTCGTGTATATTTTTGGTTCCACAATCCTCTGATGCTCAGTCTAGTTATCGTAGAGTCTACACGATTTCAAAAAAAGGAACAACTCTTGTTCTCTAATGAATGAGAGGGTATACTCGGAAAATTATTTTTTGGAGATGCTGTGAGTACGAAATTCGATCTTAGTAAAGGGCTCGGCGGAGCGCTTATTGTTGGGGGAACAGCTATCGGAGCCGGAATGCTTGCACTGCCAGTTGCTACGGCACTTGGTGGGTTTGTTCCAGCTGTTGTCATGTATTTTCTCTGTTGGCTTTTCAGTATTGCGACCGGGTTCCTCTTTTTGGAAATTTGTATATGGATGCCAAAAGGAGCAAACATCAACACAATGGCTAGTGAACTTCTCGGACCCATTGGTAAATGGTGTGCTTGGTTACTCTATATTTTCCTTTACTACACACTGACTATTGCATACATCGACCTCGGCGGTGAGTTTATCCAGGCGATTCTTGGATCGTGGCTTCCGGCAAGAGCTGGGATAGTTATTTTCACGCTAGTTTTTGCAACGTTTGTTTATGCGGGTGCACGAGCTGTAGATAAAATAAACCTGATTCTCATGGTGGGACTTGTTGCTGCATACTTAGCATTTGTTACCATTGGTGTGCGCAGCGTTGATTTTTCAATGCTAAGCTCTAGGAATTGGGGCGCTGCTTTGCTTGCTTTACCTGTTCTTTTTGGTTCATTTGGATACCAGGCAACGTTGCCAACACTCTATGAATATCTCGAAAAAAATGTAAAACTCATGCGATTTGCTATAGTCGTTGGAACGGCGATTCCATTTGTTATTTACTGCCTTTGGGAATACCTCATTTTGGGAATTGTTCCTGTTTATGGTGCAAACGGACTAGAATGGGCGCTTAAAAATGGAAAATCAGCGGTTGAACCGCTCCGACATTTGTTCCCAAATTCTGACATATTCCTCGTTGGTCAGTTCTTTAGTTTCTTTGCATTAACAACTTCTTTTTTAGGAGTGACATTAGGGCTGCGTGATTTTCTTGCGGACGCCCTCAAGGTAGAAAAAACACGGATTAAAAAACTGTGGCTTTGCTTGGGGATTTTTGTTCCTGCAGTGATCATTGCGATGTTGAATCCAAACATATTTATCACAGCATTGGGATATGCTGGCGGTATTGGATGTGCACTCCTTCTTGGACTCTATCCGGTAATGATGGCCTGGGTAGGACGGTATAAAAAACACTTCTCGGCTCCACCGCAGCTATTCGGTGGGAAAATAATGCTCGTAGTATTGGCGCTTTTTGTTTTCTTTGAATTAGGAATACAGGTTATTTCAAAAATATAGAAAAAATGAGCAAATACGAGTGCGCTCAGTTTTTGAGGTGGTATGTCAATTTCAGATGAAGAGATAAAAACCGTCTTTTCCGAATTGCGAAAGAAGACAAACCTTGCCATACGCGATGCGGGGGTGGAGTTGTTTCCATTGGGTGCAGAAAAACTTCTCGACGAAGTGACAGCTGACGGAAACCCTTTCAAAATTGAGGTCTTCGAATCGAAAGACGCTGGGCCTCTTCATAGATTCAGCGATGCACGGTGCCCAACAAATACACATGTTGGTGGAGTTCTTCATGCCAACTTTGTCCAGATCGGCGGTGATAGATATGTAGCGATGCAGGCGCCTGTTGGTGAAGCGCAAAGAGCTGCGTTGTGGGCATATCTCTACGAGCACGGTGGTGCAATACTCGACTTAACGGGGGATGAAGATAGAGATCCTTCGAAAGGGGTTGCAGAATACGCGCCTCTTGTCAAAGGACGAGAGATCGGATTCGGGCCGCTCCACGTGCGCCTTGCAGATACAACAAAAGCGGCAGATAACCTTGTAGACGTATACGCCCTAGAGGTAAGAAACGGTGATGCCGGTGCGGTAAAACATATCAATAGATACCATTTTTCAAAGTGGATCGACCATGGAGCAGTCTCGGTTTATGAGTTAACAAGCCTCACTAAATGGGGTGTTGGACTCACGCTCGAAGAAGGGGTCCTAATGACACATTGCCGCGCAGGAGTCGGCAGAACTGGAACGATTCTTACAGCTATCAGTCTGTACAAGGCCATTGAAAATGGGAGCATTACAAAGGATTCATTTCAGGAGCATCTAGAACTGTTGATTATTGAAGGGCGCAAGCAAAGGGGAGAAATGTTCCTCGATGAGCTCTCTCAGTTCACACTCCTTTACCGTGCCGGATTGGCATGGCTTTCTGCACACTCAACAAAAGGTGGTAGGGCTCGACCTACAGCATAGTCAGCTTAAGAAATTGATCTTTCCAATAATAGTGATCAAGAAGTCCTGAGGTATCTCGTCCCATAAGATGGTATGCAAGAAATAGCGCTTCAACGGTTGCAAGGCCATGTTCTGGGTCGTCGCAGTCTGTTTGCTTTCTCGGGTATGCAGTTTTATACAGATTGGGAATACTTCGCGCTTTCATGCCGGTTGGTAACGATTTTCTCATCTGTTTTTCATACTTCCATGTTGAATCGAGCAACACGAGTCCATTCTGGCCGTCTTCAGGTGTGAGAGGGGGAGCATCAAGTGCTAAGTGAATATAATTGTCTAGTGAAGGAAGTTCTCTTTTCAAGGGATAGGGAAAAAAAATGAGGTCGTCTCTGACCTCTAACCCCCGCAGGGAGCATTTCTTTAGATTTTCTTTCCTGTGTCGCAAGATAATGGTGGGAAGAAAAGATGTCATTTTTTATACACTATTAATTCTTAAAGGTATGAGTATACCACTTCCTGCCTGTGAGACCAAGGAGTTATGAAAAAACTATATATAGCACTTATTTTACTTATTCACTCTGTAGCGTTTAGCTTTGCAATTACCGATGAATATGATTCGGCTGTGCACAATGCGAAGGCATTCAAAAAACCGCTGTTACTTGTATTCGTAGGTTCTGACTGGTCTCATGAGAGTAGAAAGCTGCTTACCAAGCTCCAAGATGTAGATTCGCAAGATGTCATAAAAAATGACATCATCCTTTGTAAAATCGACTTTCCCGAACTTAATCGGCAAAATGAAAAGCAGTTACAGGCTAATAAAGAATTAAAAGAGAAATTCAATATCACACAGATTCCTTCTGCGGTCCTCCTTGATGATGAGCAGAACTATGTCACAACCTTTGGGTTTGTCCAGGTTCCTCCGTCAGCTTTTGCGCGTCATATCAAAGAGACATACAGTGTCTACTTTGCTCTTAAGCAAGCTGCAAAGACACTCGGTAGTAAAACTGTTGCTGAGCTTGAGAAGCTGCTTGCAGATGCGAAAGCATTGCAGAATCAAGCACTATGGGAAACTGTTGTCACTGAGGGGATGTCGCGGGTCGAGAATGGTGTTTTTGCTTTGGAAAAATACTCTCATCTCGTAGCTGTAGGAAAAGAGAAGTGTGAAGAAGCACAGTCTTTGAAACGGGTAATTTCAGGGATGAAAGAAAAACTTTCTATCGATGCTCGTTTACAATCAGCGATGATGGCATTCGAGGCGGCAAAAAAAGAGGGAGATGTAACAGCGGCTCTTTCTCCACTCGAACAAGTCCTTAAAGATGTTCCAAAAGATCATGCTCAGCTGTGGAGAGTTCACTTTCTTGTGGCGAAATACTTGCAGGACATGCACCAAGCAGAAAAAGCTGCGGAATACGCGCAGGAGGCTAAAAAGAATGCTCCTGAGGCGTTTCATAAACAGCTCGATGCAATTATTTCAGAAAAATAACAATCTATTCATCAGTGATAAATTTATGCGGTTGTGCATCAAGGACCGATTGAGGGATCTCAAAAAGAAACCGAGAAGGGTTTGATTTTTGCTTTTTCCCGTGCCGATTTCTCTGGCGAGACATACTTAAAAACAGCCGATCTTTTGCACGTGTAATGGCAACGTAAAGGAGTCGTCGCTCTTCCTCAAGGCCCGTCTCTAAAAGGCTCTTCTCATGAGGAAGGATATGGTCTTCAAGTCCAACTAAAAAGACATAGGGGAATTCAAGCCCTTTCGATGAGTGAAACGTCATGAGCGTCACTGCATCGCCACTTTTTTTGGATTCTCTACTTACCTGGGTGTCAAGCATAGTATCGGCCGCAAAATCAGCAAGTGTCGATCCTGGAGCGCTTTTTTCATACTCATCTAAAAGAGAGAGACACTGTTCGACGTTTTCCCATTTAAAAGAACGCATTGTCTCACTTTTGACGTCCTCTTCTATCGCTTTTTTGTACTCAATAGAAGTAAGGAGGTGTTCGACTGATGCCCGGAGGCCTGTTTGTTTTTTTGCTTCCTCAACCGCATGGAGAAATGTTCGTATCCCTGAAATCCCGCGAGCAGTGATATCTAAATGATGCCCGTCAGTCATTTCAATTTCTTGGAGGAGGGGATAGAGCGGTTTTTTGTGTTTTCTTTGGTATTGCGTAATTATATCGAGTGTTTTTTCTGAAATGCCTCGCCGCGGTACATTAATAATACGGAGAAGTGCTTCCTGGTCGTTTGGATTTGCCATCACTTTAATGTATGAGAGCACATCTTTGACCTCTGCTCGCTCGTATAACTCCGTTCCACCAAAGACCTGATACGGTATTCCTCGAACCCACGAGTCTCCTTTTTTCCAGGAAGTATTCATGAGGGACTTTTCAAATGTTCGAGAGAGAATATTACTTCTATAGAGGATTGCAAAATCGCTCCACTTTAAAGCATTTGACTGTTTGTATTGAACGATCCTATCAACCACCGCCTGCGCTTCCTCTTCTTCTGTTGGTGCGTTGAAGACAACGAGTTTTTGACTCGATTCTTTCGTGCTAAAGAGGGTTTTCTCGTGCCGCTTCTCGTTGTTTTTGATCACCTCGTTTGCAGCGTGCAAAATCATTTGGGTTGATCGATAATTTTGCTCAAGTTTAATGACGGTGTCAGCTTCAAACTGAAGGATATGTTCTACTTCTGCGCCACGCCATCCATAGATTGATTGATCATCATCTCCAACAACACAGAGATTGTTGAATTTTTTTGCAAGGAGTGAGGCGAGCTTGTACTGGATTGGATTTGTGTCTTGGTATTCGTCAATCATGATGTACCGAAACTGATTTTGATACGCTTCGAGCACTTCAGGGAAAGTTTCAAACAGTTGTACGGTCAGTGTGAGGAGGGTGTCAAAATCAACCGCATTATATGCGCGTAGAGAAACTGCAAGCTGCTCATGCATTTGTTTTGCAAACGCATCGTGCCAGTGCGGGTTGTCCTCGTCTGATCCTTTATTGCGGATTTTGCAGATTTCAGCATAGGTCCCTTCAATTGAAGGAAGGTCTTTATCTATTTCGAGCGCTTCGCGAGCGAGTTGTTTTAGAACACGCTTAATATCTCGTTCATCGTAGATTGAAAACTGAGGGGTGTACCCCATTCTGTGAATTTCTCGGCGAAGGACCTTCATGCAAAAGCTATGGAACGTACAAAGGGTGATCTGCGCTGCAGCTTTGCTACCGATAAAAGAGGAGACGCGCTTCTTCATTTCTTGTGCCGCTTTATTCGTAAAGGTAAGCCCGAGGATTGAGGATGGGGGCGTTCCATGGGTAATAATGTGCGCAATGCGGTGTACAAGCACGCTTGTTTTTCCACTTCCTGCGCCCGCAAGAATAAGGACACGTCCTTTTGTTGTTTCTACTGCTTTCTGTTGTGCTGAATTGAGGGTATTAGGGGCTTTTTTGAGTAATGTCATACGAAGCGAAGCGGGTAAAATCTTTTTCGATAAGTCTTAGTGTATGCTCATCAATACTTTTTTTGGGCATGACACTTACTTCAATCCCAGGAACTAGGGCGTGCGATATATGTCGAAATGCTTCACGAGTCTTTCGTTTGAAGTGGTTTCTTGTGTGGGCTTTCCCATATGTTTTTTTAACGGTGATACCCAGTCGTGGGGATGGTTTGGGGCCCTGCCTATAACGGATAACTACAGCCTCACCAACAAATTTTTTACTATCAGTTCTGAATCGCAAAAAATCGCGGCGATTGAGTAATCGCGAGCTTTTGGGAAAGGAATAGCTAGGCATGGCCACCTATTAGATAGAAAGAGACTTGCGCCCTTTTCGTCGCTGTCTTCTGATCAGCCTTCGGCCGTTCGCAGTCTTCATCCGAGATCTAAACCCGTGTGTCGTCTTTCGTCGCCTTTTGCTAGGTTGATATGTCCGTTTCATCCTAATACCTTATCTAAAAATTTTTCCAAACATAATACCCAATCAATCGCAATAATACAACCAAAAAATTCCATTTAGGGACCATTGAGGGGGTGAAATATTTTCTTTCAGGTGTTCCTAAGGAAAAGGGGAGAAATAGAGTTGAATATTAATTCGATTGGATGTACCATGTCCGGAAAAGAAAAAAGGTGACATAAAATGAAAGTAAAAGCTTCAGTTAAAGCAGACCCTTCAAAGGGTGACAAGATTGTTCGTAGAAAAGGTCGCCTCTACGTAATCAACAAGAAAGACCCAAATAGAAAACAAAGACAAAAAGGACCTGCAAAAAAGTAGTACTATGGCAAAGAAATCTAGTATCCAGAAACAGAAACGACGTGAGCGTCTTGTTGCTCTTAAATTTGAAAAAAGAGAAGAGCTTAAGAAAATTGTTCGGAGCTTAGATGCTTCTGAAGAAGAAAAACTTGATGCAATGACCAAGCTCAACAAAATGCCAAAAAACTCTTCTAAGATTCGTCTTAGAAATAGATGCCAGTTGACAGGTCGATGCCGAGGGTATCTGAGAAAATACAAACTTTCAAGACTCTGCTTCAGAGAGCTTGCAAACTCTGGAATGATTCCAGGCGTTTTCAAAGCAAGCTGGTAGAGGATTTCCCCTGATATTCAGGGCGTAACCGATTCGTTACATTGAGATTTAACCGCGTAAGCTCAGGCTTATGCGGTTTTTTTTATCCCTTTTCCTGGGAGAAGAGAAGGGAAGAGGAGCTTACTGCTTCCCTGCTAGTCCTGTCTCTAGATTTGGTAGTGCAGAAATTGTGGTCCAGTCTGAAAGAGAGCTGTTCCACACGAGGGTGTCTTTGTGAACCTCTTTGTCGTGCCACTTTTCTTGAAGCTCAAAAAAACGAACTGGTCCAACTTGTGTTTCATCCGCCTCAAGGTAATACCACTCATAGGAGATGAGCGTGGAAAGGGATGGCATACTCTGAGGAATTTCTGTTACCTCAGGGCCGGCATAAGCTAGCTTTTGCTCTTTTTTCGCTGAAGGGAAGAAAAGTACAATGAAAACTCCGATCATTCCGAAAAGAGCTCCTATGAAGAACCAAAAAAGTGGGTCTTTTTCCTTCCGTTTTGCAACGAAAGCCGCAAGCCCACCTGTGAGGACCGAAAAGAGAAGGAGTGTTTCTAAATTATTCATTACAAAGTCATGGTAGGTCATATATATCCCGTGTCTTCAAATTCTCGCTACGAGTATAGCAAGCAGAGCAATTTGAAGCTTTGACTTTTTGGCGGACGGTATATCCAAAAATGAAGGTGTGTGATAGATTTCAGAGGCATAGATAAAAGGAGCTTCGCTATGACAGAAGAGATTGAAAATGCAGATATTAAGGAATACGCACTTACTGACACTGTATTTATTAAAGATATCGAGACGAGAGTTTTTCAAACAATTGTTATCAAATGCTTAGCTCAGCTCGAAGGGGTCTCTTTTCTTGGAGGAACCCTTTTTGACCACCTTTTAGGAAGAGAAGGATTGGATAGAATTAAGGGGATTTACGTAGAGCAAGACCAAAATAATCACTCTGTGAGTGTAAAAATTGAGGTCAACGTTGCGTATGGTATCTCGATCCCAGAGAAGGCTGAAGAAGTTCAAGAGAAGGTAGCGAAGGAAATCACAAAGTTAACAGGGCTTCATGTTTCGTGCGTTCACGTTATTTTCAAGGGGATTATTCCTGAGAAGCCACCAGAGCAACCTATCCCAGAAATGGAAGCTTCTGAGCTCGATGATTGGGACATAGATGAAGAAAGTTTGCTCGCTACCGCTCATGCTAACGAGGCCGAATGAGAACTGAACAAAGTATTTATGCTTTGATTTATGTCTTCCTCCTTCTCCTTTTTGGAGTCCAGGGAGCTGTGCTGCTCGTGTTACCATTTTCCCCCTCATTACAGAGTGCATTATCCTCTTTTATCACCTCGCCATCATGGTATGTGCCATACATAGGCGGTGGGGTTACATTGCTTTTTCTTCTTCTGCTGTGTTTTTCTTGGGTTCAGCATAAAAAAAGGTACATCCGTATGACGATGGAATGTGATAAACTCACCATCGAGAAGAGTGTTATCGAGGAGTATGTACACAGGTTTTTTGCCGAAATTTTTCCAGAGAAAGATCCCGTTTACGATATTGTATTAGGAAAGGAAAATGAGCTTGATATAGTTGTTGAGTTACCTTCGTTTCCTGTGCATGAGAAAAAAGCATTTTTTCTTCGGGTGCAAAATGAGCTTGGTTCACTTCTTGCTCGAAAAATAGGTTACCAAAGCCCCTTTACACTCACTATTGTTGAAAGGTAGCGTTCATGAAAGCTCAAGGAGTGCTTGAATGTCTTTCGCGCTCAATTCCTTCACTTCTTGGAGCTGCTCTTTTGTTGCAGCTTTGATCTGTTTAAGACTTCCAAAGTGAGAGAGCAGTGCTTTTCGCTTTTTGGGACCAATTCCCGGTATCTCTTCGAGCGTGCTTTTGATAACCCGTTTTGAACGCTTCTTTTTATGAAATGATATTGCTACTCTGTGCGCTTCATCTCGAATCCGTTGCAAAAGTTGAAGCTCTGCGGAATAAAGAGGAAGCATCACTGGTTCACGCAAGTGTGATACGTATACTTTCTCTTGAGTGATTCCTTTGGTGTGAAGGCTTTCTTCTTTTGCTAAAGAGATTACCTCAATAGAGGCAATTTCAAGCTCTTTGAGGACTTCGAGTGCGATATTTCGCTGCCCCTTTCCTCCATCGAGTACAAGGAGATCAGGGTAGTTTTTTGCTTTCTTGTAGTGTCGTGTTAAGGCTTCTTTCATCGACCCATAGTCATCGCCTTTCTCAACCCCTTTTATGGTATAGAGTCTCGTTTTGCTACTGTCGTATTTTCCATCAACATACGCAATTGCTGAAGCAACCTGATCAGAGCCTGAAATGTTAGAAGTGTCAAAACACTCGATATAGACGGGTGTTGTTTTAAGGTGAAGGGCTTCTTGAAGTCCGCCCAGGACACGCTCTTGTGATTCTTCCTGGAAGTAACTAGCGGCATTTTTTTGAGCCATTTCTATCAGGCGTTTTTTTGTTCCTTTTTCAGGAATAATGATTTTCGTGCCAATAACATCCTCGAGAAGTCTTCTCTGCTTTAGCGTACATGGGAGTATAATCTCTTTTGGGATCGTTTTTTCATTTTGGTAGTGTTGCAGAAGAAAGCTTCCCCACATTGCCTCTTCATCTGATGCGATATTTCTGAAAAAATAAGGTTCAGCACCTGTCATCCGCCCTTCTCTGAATACGAGTTTCATCAGAGAAAATGCGTCACCTGCTCTATAAATACCAAAGACATCGCAGTCTTTTTTTGTTGAATGTACGAGGGCGTTCTGAGAGGTGACTGTCGCTTCAATTTGTTGTATGGTTGTGTGTAGAACGGCTGCTCTTTCAAACTCAAGTGCATCTGATGCTTCTTGCATCTCTTCTTTGAGTGCGTTGATTAGTTCTGTATTTTCACCTTTGAGAAAAGAGATCGCACGATTGACATGAGTGTCGTATTCTTCTTCAGTACACTTTCCAACACACGGAGCGATACAACGTTTAATTCCATAAAGAATACAAGGGCGTTTTCTTGAGCGCAGTTCACTATCGGAGCATTGTCGAAGAGGAAAGATTTTTTGCATTGTTTTTAGTGTTTGTCGTGCGGAGTACGCGCTGGTAAATGGTCCAAAGTGAAGTTCTTTTGGATCTGGTTTTCCCTTAATGCGTAAAACGGTGATCATTGGCCATTTCTTCTGAACGGTAACGGCGATGCTGATGAATGTTTTGTCGTCTTTTAAAAGTACATTATACGGAGGCTTATGCTTTTTTATGAGTGTGTTTTCAAGAAGCAGGGCCTCTTTTTCGTTTGGAACAATAATGGTCTCAATGTCAAAAATTTTTTTGGTTAAATAGGGGACCATCTCTCTTCCGTCCCTTCCAGGAACGAAATATTGCCTCACTCTGTCCTTTAAACTCTTCGCTTTTCCGATGTAGAGGATATTTCCCTTAGCATCTTTCATGACGTAAACGCCTGGTTCTGAGGGAATAAAATTTATTTTTGACTTTATCACAGTTGTTAATTAGATTGTTTTCTTTAGTTTTTTATGGTAAACTATTTCAAATATAATGACGAGAGGACAACAACATGGCCGCCGGCTTCGATAGGGTTATTTCTCAGAGTGATTCAATATGGCAGATAAATATCACTCCGCGACCTCTCATTGAAATGTTTTCAGATCCAAAAGAGGTTCCAGGATTGACTGCAACTGCGGCTCCTGATCGTTCAATACTTGATCCAACGAAAAGAGATGCATATCTGTCAAGGGTAGCACACAGGGTATATCTGACCGCCCAAAGAACTTTCCATCCAGGTGTAGATCCTTTTTTAGCATTGTTGTCCATCCATGATAGAGTTATGCCGGCTTCCGGCGGGAGTGCTGGCGCTCCAGCGGCTCACTCACTTTCTGCACTGAGTATCGAATTATCAGCAACAGGGGCAAAGAGCCGTTTGTTACTTGCAGCTGCTGCTGGAGATGATGCAGATAGAGCTGGTAGTGGGACGCCTGACGTTGATTCGGGGAAAGGCCATGTTGAGGCTGAAGGTAGCGGAGCAATTGACGTAGACTCAGAGAAAGCTCATCTTGAAGCTGAAGGAGGTGGAGAAGCCGGAAAGGGTAGCGGGACGCCTGACGTTGATCTGGGGAAAGCTCACATTGAGACTCTTGAAAGAGTAGATGCTGCTGCATTTCAAGAAGAGCCTTTTAAACGTTGCGATTCACTTAAAGATTTTTATGAAGTAAATGCAGATGGATCTTTTAAAGGGTATAAAAGATTAACGAGCGAGAATGTCAGAGTTATTGCTCCGATCGCTATGCAAGATGATGGGACATTCTCATGTGGACAGTTAGAGCCCGAGGAAATCAATAAATTTATTAATTTTCTATACCATCATGCAACTGGCCCCGTCATGAATTTTATGGAGGGAGATCCATACGCTCTCATAGATTTATGGCGCGTAAAACGTTTTACGATTATGCAGGGGAAGATTCCACATGACCTTCGCATGCACATTGCTTTAGCTATCAAGCAAACAATAGAGAATGATCCTAGTAACCCTGCTTTGCGCCGTCTTCATGATATATACCATGACCGTAAGAGCTTTCCTAGTCGACCAGAAAGAGAGAGAGAATGCGGTAGATTATTCAGAGTAGTAGGATGGGGCGGACCACGTGCGCCTAAAGAAATGGAAGTTGAAGTGTATAATGCGTATAAACTAGTTTTGGGGCACCCTGTTGAGGGAGCGTCTTCACGCGGTTCTGGTAGCTCGATGTCCGCTGCAGCCGACGACTTGAAAGTACGTGCAGCAGCATCGACTCCTCCTCCAGCTGCACAATCGACCCCTCTTGGGAGTCCTATTACTGGACGACCAGATGGTTTTGCATTGTCGTATGCGCCGACAGCTACAAGAGTGGATATTGTAGTCTCAGCTGGAAGAGCAGTCTCCCCAGCAGATGGTGCAGCAGGAAGAACGCCTTCCCCCGGGGATGATAAGGGTGAAAAAGTTGAAGGAGCAAGCGTTGGATCTGGTGGCCTACTTCGACCGTCTGCATTCCTACGAGCAAAGGCAGCAACCGGTAGAGCGGCGGCTCAGTCTGGTGATGAAGGTGAGGGACCCGCAACAGGTGCAGCTCAAGAGGGAGTATCCTTATCTGCAGTAGAAGGCCTACTTGGTCTTCGGTTACAGCCTTACGAGGAAGGCTTAGCAGCAGCAGTTGGAATTGTGGAAGCTGATGATGGTGCGAGTGAACAGAGAGGCCCAAGCCGAGCTCCAAGTCTTGCAGCAGCAGCAGCTGGTCTCGCTTCGGACCCTTCGGATGAAGCTGAGAGGCCGGCCGGAGCACATGAAGATGACGAAGGTTAGTTGCTTTTCTGCGCTGCTTTCAGTGTATAGAGTGTTTCAAGAGCGTCTTTAGGGGTAAGATTGTCTGGATCTATCTCGTTTAAAATCGATATAAGTTTACTTTCGTCTACTTTTTGTGGCGTAGAGAAGAGAACAAGCTGTTCTTGAATGGATGAAGAGGTGTCTTCTTCGAGCGTGAGGAGTTTTTCTTTTGCTATTCTGATAGCTGTTTGAGGAAGTCCAGCGAGTGATGCAACATGGATCCCATAGCTCTTATCCGTCCCGCCAGGAATGATTTTATGTAAAAACACAATGCTGTTTTCTGTTTCTTGAACCGCTACTTGGAAATTCTTTGCGAGCGGAAATCGTTTTTCAAGTTCTGTAAGCTCTGAATAGTGGGTCGCAAAAAGTGTCATCACTGGATGGCTATGTTTTGTGAGTAAATATTCAGCAACAGCCCACGCGATCGCAATTCCATCATATGTGCTTGTTCCCCGTCCAATTTCATCGAGGATAACAAGCGATCGGTCGGTTGCATTGTGCAAGATATTTGCTGTTTCAGCCATTTCCACCATGAAGGTTGACTGACCTCTTGAGAGGTCATCGCTTGCGCCAATTCGGGAAAACACTTTATCAACGATTCCAAAGACAGCATTCTCAGCTGGAACAAACGATCCCATATGTGCCATTATTGTGAGGAGAGCTACTTGTCTAATGTAGGTAGATTTACCGGCCATATTTGGCCCGGTAATAAGAATCATTGCACTTGTTTTATGATCGAGTGAAGTCTCATTTGGAATAAAGCGATTGCGTTCAATAGTGCTTTCAACAATCGGGTGTCGCCCTTTTGTAATCTGGATTCCAGGGCTGTCTTGAAATGTTGGTCGCGTAAAGTTTTTCTGAGAAGCAGTGATAGAAAAAGAGAGTAAACAATCAAGCTGCGCAAGTCCTTTCGCAATTGTCATAATAACGTCAGCAAACGATGCGACCTTGTTTCTTAGCTCGGTAAATAGAGTCAGCTCGATTGCACTAATTTTTTCATCAGCCGTTAAGATTTTTTCCTCAAATTCTTTGAGCTCAGGAGAGATAAACCTCTCCGCATTTACGAGCGTTTGTCTTCGTTCAAAGGAATCTGGCATTCGAGCAGATTGTCCTTTGGAAACTTCGATGAAGTAGCCAAAAGCTTTGCTATACCCAATTTTGAGTGTTTTAATATCGAGCGAGGCTTTGAGTTTTTCCTGGTATTCAGCAAGGAACCGTTGGGCATCCCCTTTGAGCTTTTTGAGTGTATCAAGTTCGTCATGGACACCTTCGTTAATTACGTATCCATCTGAGAGGCGGAGAGGCGGTTCATCGATGAGAACATGAGCAATCTCAAGCGCTGGGGTTTCATGCGAAAGGAGTTTTCCAATGTCAGAGTAGAGTGATGCGGATAATTGTTGTACCCCTGCAGTGAGTGTTGGTAGCGCTTCTAACGAAAATCGGAGTGCGCTGAGGTCCCGTGGGGAACAGAGCCCTGTTGAGATTCGTGTAATGAGCCGTTCAATATCCTTAACGTGTGAAAGTGCATCGAGGAGAGGAGTGCATTTTTGTGGGTTTTGCACAAGCTCTTCAACTGCATCTAACCTGCGCTCAATGTTTAAACGAGAGGTAAGAGGGCGTAAGATAAGCTCTGCAAGCAGTCGTCCACCCATTGGAGTCGTTGTTTCATCGAGAAGGTCAAAGAGTGAATTTTTGTTCCCATGGTGTATTGAGGTGAGGAGCTCTAGGTTTTTTTGGGTGGCTCTATCAATAACGAGTGTGTTGTTATTGTGAAGGGGCGTAATCCGCGTAACATGCTTTAAAGAAAGACACAGTTCATCCTGAACAAAACTCAAGAGGGCTGCTGCGGCATTCATGGCGCAGACCATCCCTTTCAAGCCAAATCCGTCAAGAGAGTGAAGCGTAAAGTGCGTTGTTAATTGATCTACAGAAAGTTTGTGATCAAAATGCCAATTTTCTTTTGTAGTCATCTTTACAGTAAAGGAAAGTGACATATCTTCAAGTGCTACTGCAAGGTCGTGCTTAACTTTCTCTTGGATGAGTAGTTCGCTAGGTCTACTTTTGTGGAGCTCGTCCAAAAGCTGTTTTTCTTGCTCATATTCGGCAACCTCAAACCTTCCTGTTGAAATTTCAAGTCGTGCGAGTGCCCAGGTTGCGTTCAGTTTGGCAATGGCGCAAAAGAAATTACTCTCTTTCTCTTTCAAGTAAGAGTCTGTGAGAAGGGTTGCAGGTGAAACAGTTCGAGTGATTGCTCTTTTTACTATCCCTTTTACATTTTTTGGATTTTCAAGTTGTTCGGCAATCGCGACGAGGTGCCCTTTTCTGACCAGTTTTTCAATATATGATTCTGCAGCATGATAAGGGACTCCAGCCATTGGAGTGCCTTGACGTTTAGTAAGCGTTACACCGAGGTCTCGTGCGATAATTTGAGCGTCTTCGAAGAATGCCTCATAGAAATCACCAAGGCGGAAAAGAAGCACTGCATCACCAGCTTTTTTCTTACATTCATTCCATTGCTGCATCATTGGTGTTGCTACTGAGGTAGAGATAACTCCTCCTTCGAGACTTCTTTTAGGAGTTCCATTGCTTCAGTGGCCTCCTCTATCCCTTTTGCAATCTGTCCGATTACCCCTTCACACCACCGTTGCGTTTCCAAAATACTTTCCTGCATTCCAGTGAGTCTTTCTAAGATTTCTTGAGGGGATTTTCCGGGCGAAACGAAGGGAAAGCCTTCCTTTTCAAGCTTCGCGCTTTCGACCATTTGTCTGAGTTCAAATACGTCAATAAGCATAGGGAGGAACGTTCGTTTAAATTCTTCGCGTAAACCCTTTAACGTGTTTGTCGCGACGATTTTTTTCGAGCTTGATTGAGGTGGTTTTAAATTGATTGAATGCTTGCAGGAAGCTGGGTCAATTTGTGTGTACGTTTTCTTTTTGAAGTGCGTGGGAGAAGAGGGCTGGTCGCTATTCATTTTCCTTCACTGTTTCTCATCCATCATAGTTGTAGATTTTAGAGGAAAAACAGGTTTTTCTCCAGGACAAATTTTCACAATCCGATATACAATGCAGATTATGTATACGAAAGAAAGTTTAGAGAAGCTCAAGGACCACGTTGATATCGTTGAATTGATAGGGGGCTACGTTCAACTGAAGGGTGCTGGAAACATGCACAAGGGGTTGTGTCCTTTTCACCAGGAAAAAAGCCCTTCATTTACCGTCACAAGAGCAAGTAGTCACTACCACTGTTTTGGTTGTGGAGCACATGGTGACGCAATTGCGTTTTTGATGAACTACCTTAACCTCTCGTTTGTCGAAGCTGTTGAGGTTCTCGCAGAACGATACAATGTACGTCTAGAAGAGGCTGAAGGGAAATCCTCTGAGGGTCCTTCTAAAAGTGAATTACGAGAGCAGAATCGCAAGGTTGCGGGCTTTTTTCACACCTACCTGATGTCAACAGAAGAGGGGAGGGCTGCTTTAAAGTACCTTTTTTCAAGAGGAATGGACCTTGAGTTTATTACGACCTTTCAAGTGGGGCTATGTCCCCAGAATGCGCAGCTTTTCTTCAAGGCATGTGAAGCCGTCCAGGTCTCGCCATTTATGCAAGCTCAGCTCGGTCTTCTCCGTAACAATAGCCCGCTCTTTTCTGGAAGAGTTGTCTTTCCTATTACTGATCAACTTGGTCATTCAATCGGATTTTCCGGAAGAAAACTGCACGACTCTCAATATGGACCTAAGTATATCAACACGCCTGAAACTGTTCTTTTCAAGAAATCGAATGTTTTGTACGGGCTTGATAGATGTCGAAAACGGATTGCTAAAGAAAAAAAGGCTATGATCGTTGAGGGACAGATTGATGCGCTGAGACTTATCCAAGAAGGGTTTACTTTTACCGTTGCAGGGCAAGGAACTGCCTTTACCGAAGGACAGGTGAAGCTTCTTCTTGATTTGGGGATTGAAATGGTCTACTTAGCGCTCGATGGTGACACGGCAGGACGTGAGGCAACAATGAAAATAGGGAACATGTTTCAAAAGGAGGGAGTAGAGGTATTCGTTCTTAACTTCCTGCCAGGTGAAGACCCTGATATAGTGCTTCGAGAAGAGGGGCCTGAGGGAATGCAGGAGCGGATTGCTTCAAGTATTGATTACCTTCGTTTCCTTGTAGATTGGTATACACAATCGGTCGATATGCGCTCTCCATCCGGAAAAAACCATCTCGTTCAAAAAATCGCACAGCAGGTCAAGTCATGGGACCATCCACTTATGGTTCATGAAAGTCTCCGTAAGCTAGCTCAGCTAACGCACGTTCCTGAAGAATTGATCGGCATTGAAGGGAAGCAAGCAACTCGTAATTACTATGTAAAGAAGTCAGCAAGCCTTCAGGGGCTTTCTGTAGACCCAGATAGAGTGCTGGAGACAGACCTATTGCGGTGGCTCTTTTTCTCGGGTGAACATCAAATGAAAGTCGCGAAAATCGTCTTCGAAAATATCTCTCCGGGACATTTAAAAGTCTCGGTGTGTCGTCGAGTATTTGGACTGTTTTTGGAACGATATAAAAATGAAGAGGCGGTTGATTTATTATCAATCGGTGCATCAATGGAAAACCCAGAGGATCAGCTCTATCTTTCTGAAATCACGCACAAACGGATCAATACAGAAAGGGCGCTCGAAGGGATCCACGAAACGGTCAAAAAACTGCTCGAACGGCATTGGTTCGAAGAACGTGAGCGGATCAGACTCGTGATACAAAGTGGGAATTCCTCTGATGATGAGGTGCTTGCTCTTGCAAAGCAGTTTGACGAGCTGAAAAGGTCTCCGCCAACGGTCCAGGTGTCTCATGAATAAAATTATCGTGTTTTACGATGATGAGTGTGGGCTCTGTCACCACTCTATTGCATGGCTTTACAAAAAAGACCTCGATAAAAGGTTCTACTTCTCTCCATTAACGGGGGAGACCTCGAAAGAACTGCTCGAGGAAAAATATCGAGAGATGAATACCGTCGTACTTTATGAGTCTGGAAGGGTTTCTATTCGAGCAGAAGCTGTATTCAATGCGCTGAAATACCTCCATGGTTTTTGGAAAGTTGTGAGTTATTTCCCAGCACTCATTTTTAATCCAATCTATCATATTGTTGCGCTTCTTCGTAAAAATATACCAATTCGAACGCTTCACCTCCCGAAAGAGCGATGTCTGCCGTAGTTTTTTTTCTGACTGCACTTGCGTTTTTCAGTATCTTCTTCTCGACGTTGTGGCTTGGCATCTCTCCAATGCCTTCAAATAGAAGGGTGATACAAGAGGTAGTACAGCTTATTCCTAAAGGCTTTTCAGGGACGTTAGTGGACCTGGGTTCAGGCTGGGGGACTGTTTGCAATACGATTGCAAAAAAATTTCCTAAAGCTCGTGTGATCGGAGTAGAAGTATCACTTATTCCGTTCTTTATTTCGAAAATATGCAAAAGAAAGAACGTTGAGATACGCTTTCAAGACTTTCGTTCCAAAATTCCTACGGGTGAGATCTACTTTGCCTATTTGTTTCCGGGAGGGATGAAATCGCTTTCTGATAAGCTGCCAAGCCAAGGAACGCTTATTTCAAACTCATTTGCGCTTCCTAATCTGAAGCCTGTTCAAACAATTATGACGGGGCGTTTCTATAAAACGCCCATTTATGTCTACTCTTGGATTTTTGAAAAATCAAGCAGCTGATCAAACCGAGAAAAGACCTCTTGTAGTAGAGCAATTCTATTCTCGCGAACACTAGAGTCATCGTCAAGTATCTTCACCTGATCAAACAGAGTTGCAAGTGGTTTTTGAAGCGCCGCTAATTGAGTATATGCAAGAGGGTAATTCGCACCCTTCAGTGCAGTAGAATACTCTGGATCGATGGACTGGATCGTTTGATAGAGGCCGTGCTCTGCATCTTCCTTCAAGAGACCTGCAGCAAAAGAGTAGCTTCCCTGTTTCGAAAGCTGTCCTCTTGCTCTTTTGTAGACCTCATAAAGAGAAGAAAACGTATCAGAGCCTCTAAATTCATGAAGTGCTTGTACTCGGAGGTACTGATCATATGGATCAGTGCATTCGGAGAGAGTTGCTTCAATCTCATCCTTCTTCAGGCCATACTCTTCGTAGACAGTTTTAGCTCTTTGGGTAATGAAGGTTAAGATCTCATCCTTCGCTCCACCCGATAGTGTTACAAGACCAATCTCAATAGCTTCTGGAATTGAGAGTGAAAGCTTGTGTTCAATCAAAATCCGAAGCAAGCCGAGTGTTTGCCGGCGAAGTGCGTATGGATCAGAAGAGGATGTTGGTTTGAGGCCAACACTGAAATAAGCGCACAAGTTGTCTAGCTTATCCGCTAAACTGAGGATAATGCCCGTTTCAGTCTTCGGAAGGGTGCCTTTTTCAGATCGGGGCATCCAGTGCTCTTCAATACCGTATGCTACTTCGTGGTTTTCACCTTGGGAGAGGGCATAATGACGTCCAACCATTCCTTGTAAATCAGGGAACTCTCCAACGAGCTCAGTTGCTAAGTCTGCCTTACAAAGCGCCGCTGCTCGAGCGACTTCTTCTGGATTGCTGATGCTAAGGACGGTTTGGAGGTGTTTTGCAAGGTGGCTAATTCGAACGACTTTGTCATACACCGTTCCAAGCTCTTTTTGGAAAATCACGTTCTTTAGCTTATTCGCGAAGAAATCCAACGATTGCTTCATATCTTGATTACAGAGGAAAACTCCGTCGCTCAGGCGTGCTGAAAGGACGTTGCAATTTCCTTTGGCAATTTCTTGTGATGGGATGTTATCGGCAGTGATAATAAAACTATGTGTCAGTGTGCCATCTGCTTTTTCGAGCGGGAAATACTTTTGGTGTTCAACCATTTCTGAAGTGAGGACTTCCGGAGGGGCGGCTAAAAAGGCTGGATCGAATTCAGCGATTTGACACTCTGGCCATTCTGCTAAGTAAAGCACCTGCGCTATCACTTTCTCTTTTTCAAGCACCACAACACCATGCTTCTCTTCGATAGCATCAAGTTGCTCTAGAATTTTCGCTTTTCTGTCGCTGTCTGATGCAAGCACCATGCATGATTTCAATACGTCAAAAAACATCGTAGCTTGAGGGATCACCACTTCTTTTGGAGCTCTCTGAGCGTGTCCTCGAGTCTTATTCCCGGCAATCAGCGTTCCAATAGCAAAAGGAAGGACGGTTTCCCCATGGAGAGAGACAATCCACTGCAGTGGCCGTGCGTATTCAATTTCTAAATCAGCCCATCGCATTCTTTTTGGGAATGGGATAGAGGTTACAACCTTTGGAAGTTCCTCAGCAAAAACTGATGCTGTTGATACGCCTGGCTTTTCAATGTGAGCGAAGAGGTACTCATTTCCCTTGATCTCTCGCACCGACACTCCATGCACAGCTCCTTTTCGAATTTCATCTAAGCTAATGGGTGAAAGATGAATAGATTTAAAGAAACCCTCTCCCTGCTTGGTGCAGTTGTTTCCATCGAACGCAACAGAAAGTGGAGGTCCTTTTCGCTCTTCAGTGACAGGGTTTGTGCCTTCAGCGAGCCCTTGTACATAAGCAACAAGTCGTCGAGGAGCGCCGGTGGTTTCAATGCTTTCGTATGGAATATCGTGCTTTTTAAGCAGTGCTTCAAAAAGACGTTGTAACTCTTTCGCAGCTCTCGGGATATATCCTGCAGGTAACTCCTCAGAGCCAATTTCTAATACATAGTCCTGCCTGTTTGCAGGATCAAACGAAGTAGCATCAGTTCCAGAAAGAACAGCGAGTTTTGATGGTTCGATGTGTCTCATAAGCGGGAAACCTGCTTTTTCTCTCTCTGCAACAAATGCTTCAGCAGCAAGACGAGCGAGTTCTCGAACACGAGCTATATATCCATTTCGTTCTGTCGTTGAAAGCATGCCACGAGCTTCGAGCATATTAAAAGAATGCGAAGCCTTCATCACAAAATCGTATGCTGGGAAGGGGAGTCCTTTTTTAACGAGCTGCTTCACCTCTTTTTCATAGTCTTCAAAGTGTCTAAACCACATCTCTGGCGTAGATTCTTCAAAATTATACCTGCTCCATTCAAACTCATTTTGTTTAACGATTTCGCCGTAGGTATATGTGTCATTCCACTGCATATCGAAAAGCGACTCTTTCTTTTGAAGAATCATCGAAAGTCGTTCTAATCCGTATGTAAGCTCAACAGTAATCGGTTTAAGGGGCATACTTGCGACCGATTGGAAATATGTGAACTGCGTAATCTCCATTCCATCGATCCACACTTCCCATCCTAGTCCCCAGGCACCAAGCGTTGGCGATTCCCAGTCATCGTGGACAAATCGAACGTCGTGCTTTGTGAGGTCAAATCCAATAGCTTCCAGTGACTCGAGATAGAGTTTCTGAATGTTAAGCGGAGATGGCTTAATGATCACCTGCATCTGGTGGAAGAGCTGAAGTCTATTTGGGTTTTCCCCGTACCGTCCGTCCTGTGGCCGTCTTGATGGCTCGATATAAACGGTCGAATATGGCTCTGGACCGAGGCATCGGAAAAAGGTCGCCGGGTTAAAGGTTCCTGCGCCAACCTCGACATCGTGTCCCTGGTGAATGATACACCCTTTGTCGGCCCAAAAGTTTGTAAGTGTTGTGAGTAATTTCTGGAATGTGTGCATGGGTGCAAGGATACCCCCGCTCCCAGTTTCTCGCAATACTATTTTGAGGAAGGTTCCACTAAACAACGGGGAAATTCTCGCTCTATTTTGATTATAAAATTAAAATTTACTCTTTATCTTTTGGGAGAATCATTCTTGAGTTCATTCCTCAAGTATGAGATAGTATTACAAAGGTAAGACGTCAGGTAAACATGAGACACTTTTGTACGCTCAGCGAGCAAGAAATTAGAGACTGGGTCCAGGAAATTGGGGAATCAAAATTCCGCGCAGGGCAGCTAGTTGAATGGGTATATAAAAAATTTTGCTTGTCATTCGATAGAATGACGAATCTGAGTAAATCCTTCCGAGAAAAGCTACAGTCAAGCTTCTACCTACCGTCACTTTCTCTAAAAAATACACAACTCTCTCTTGATAAAGAAACTATCAAATACCTGTGGGAACTCAAAGATGGTTCTCTTGTTGAGTCTGTTCTTATTATGAACGATGAAAAAAGAACGCTGTGTGTTTCTTCACAGGTAGGGTGCAACGCTCGTTGTGCATTCTGTGCATCTGGAAAACAGGGGCTTAAAAGAAACCTTGAAGCGGGTGAAATCATAGAGCAAGTCGTGCAGGTTGAAGCGACGCTTCGAGAAAAAGGTGAAAAGCTTACCAACATAGTCTTTATGGGAATGGGCGAACCGCTTGATAACTTTGAAGGCGTTATTGCTTCGTTAAAAACGATCACTTCCGAAAACATGCTCAATGTTTCAAAACGTAGAATCACCGTTTCAACGGTTGGAGTGGTTGAAGGAATTCAAAAGCTTGCTGAAGAGGGCCTTGGTGTGAACCTTGTACTCTCATTGCATGCGCCGACGCAACACGTTCGTAAGAAAATCATTCCTTATGCTCGTAAGTATGAGCTAGCAGATGTTCTTCGAGTAATGCGAGAATACTCGAAAAAAACAAAACGAGATGTTACGTATGAATATATCCTTATCGAAGGGATAAACGATCAGGATGAGCATGCAGCGCAGCTTGCAGAGCTTATCAAACGGGATCAGTGTACGATTAATCTTATTCCATACAATCCTGTTCCTGGTCTTAAAATACGACGACCATCGAATGAGCGTATTGCTGCATTCAAAGAAATTCTCAGTGGTGCTGGTGTGAGAAATACCCAGCGTTACACCAAGGGAAAAGATATCGCCGCCGCATGTGGTCAGCTGGCGTTGCAACAGAACACTGGATTAAAAATAGGTGTAGAAGCAGTATAGGGGTATGAAGATGACACAAGCAGTAAAGCGAAGCCGCCTTTTTCGAATTGTGCCGCTGCTCTTAACGATCAGTCGCCTTTTTATTGCACCGCTCTTCTATGTTTTTTATGCGAAGTACGCCGCACTTGGGATACCATTTTTTGTTGTTCCTTTTGTGCTTTTCGGGCTCCTTGTCTACTCAGAACTTACCGACTTTCTCGACGGCTTTTTAGCGAGGCGATATAACCTCGTTTCAGAACTTGGAAAACTCCTTGATCCGATGGCGGACAGCATAACCCGAATTTCCATACTCTTTATCCTTACGCAGGGTGTGGTTGGAGTTCCGATTTATTGGGTGCTCCTAATCCTGTATCGTGACCTTATAATAAGCACACTCAGAACGCTCTGTGCCCTCGGTGGGCTTAACCTTGCAGCTCGTATGAGCGGTAAGCTTAAAGCTGCGATCCAAGGTGTTGTGACCTTTGTTATCGTGATACTGATGATTCCTTACTCGTTTGGAGTACTTCCGCTTTCCATTCTAAAAATCGTGAGTAAGGTGCTCGTTGGCTTAGCTTCCGGATACACGATCTTCTCAGGGCTTGAATACCTTTATGCAAATAGAGGGGTTCTTAAGCAGTTTTGGCCCTACTCTCAGAGCGGCTCAGCTGAGACAAAAGACTCGTAAATAGCAATATATTTAGAGACAGAGTTATTCCAAGAAAACTGCTCTTTATTCAAAGACGAAAAGAGTGATTTTCGGACATCGATAGGTATATCCAGTGCTCTTTCAATTCCTTCTTCAACCGCTTCTTTTGTGTGATTCGGGAGGAGGATCCCATTCCCATCTGAAAAAGCGATGTCTGTAATCGTATCCTTTAAACCTCCAGTAGCTGTCACAATCGGAATCGTTCCATACATCAGAGCGATCATTTGAGTGAGTCCACATGGCTCAAAATTCGAAGGGATAAGTATGTAGTCAGCTGCTGCATAGATGAGGTGAGCAAGCGCTTCATCAAATCCAAAAAAGAGAAGTGCTTGGTCATTCTGAGCATACTCCTTCTCTACTGATGAAAACTGTTTCTCAGTTACTTCACATGGAACTCCGGAGAGGGCAAAGCTGCATCCCTTCGCTAACGCATACTGTAGGCCTGCCTCAATAAGGTCTGGGCCCTTTTGTGGAACCAGTCGTGTGATGCAGCACAAAAGAGGTGCATCGATGTACGGCTTGCCAAAATGATCAAAGAGAGCTTTCTTATTCTTTGCCTTCTGTTCGAAAAGATCATCTGCAGTCAGTGAGTAATGAGCGGTGATCCTTGGATCAAATTCAGGGTTCCAATACTCCAGGTCGAGCCCATTTAAGATCCCTTGTAACTTTGGTGAATGGTATGCAATTAATGATTCAAGGCCGCATCCAAACTGAGGGGTTTGAATCTCTTCAGCATACGTGGGTGAAA
>Ga0070729_10000746_pt1 | contig 61453 bp, 69 predicted proteins | sample tdDd472_FD_66725 | JGI IMG/M metagenome (GOLD analysis project Ga0070729, IMG submission 66725) | Marine sediment microbial communities from the Atlantic coast under amendment with organic carbon and nitrate - tdDd47.2 | ecosystem: Environmental > Aquatic > Marine > Coastal > Sediment | place... | reverse complement strand
GTCGTTACGCCATTCGTGCACGTCGGAACTTACCCGACAAGGAATTGCGCTCTATAATTCCATATTCGCTTGCACAATAGGACTCTATCTTCATCCGTTCATATTGCTATGACGAGGATGTGTAACATTTGGTCTCTCGTTGGTTACATGTGGACTATGTATACATTTCTGCATACAAGGTAACTATGGCATGGGCTATTTAACATAGAAACTTTTTACAGTTTCATATAATCGTTCCAGTCCTTCGCGGCATTTGCTTCGCAAATGCCGCGAACCTTAGAACGATTATAGTTATCGCTGACATTGACCGGGGCTTACACAGCCCAGCAAAACATCCGAAGACATTTCACCATCCGTGCTTAACCTTCCGGCATTGGTCAGGCGTCACCTCCTATACATCCTCTTACGAGTTCGCAGGAAGCTGTGTTTTTGTTAAACAGTCGCCAGGAAATCTTTCGCTGCGGCCAGCCCTAGATTTGGGGCTCAAAGCAAGCTTTTTCGAAGTCGAAGCTTAAGTTTCTGTTTCGCACTACCATGCGCTTTCAACTTTCGCTCACGCTCTAACGCATCATCTTTACTTCGAAAAAGTTCAACATAAATATAATGCCAAGTCCCGTCACTCCGCGTTGTGGCTTTTTTACCACGAGCATTATGACTGACTAATCTTGCTTTAAGATCAGAAGTACGACCGATGTACATCTCTTTCGATGCATCGTTTTGAACGACATACACAGCATGCATTCGCTCATCATACCCCAAATCTAGGGCTGGCAGGCCTTATCCCGAAGTTACGGCCGCTTTTTTGCCGAGTTCCTTAAGGACCTCTCACTCGTTCGCCTTGGTCTTCTCGACCCTACCACCTGTGTCGGTTTGCGGTACGGAACCGCTACGCTTAATCCAAACGAAGTTTTTCTCGGAAGCGTGCTCCCCACATTTGCTCGGCCGTAGCTTCACATTCAGACTCTACTCGGGCTTATGCGATCCGGATTTACCTAAATCACACCCTCATAGCTCCAGCACCAATCCAATAAGATGCCGTGGGTACAACGCTCCGTCCCTCCATAGGAACGCAGCAGTGTGCAGGAATATTAACCTGCTCTCCATCGGGTCCCCCGTTCGGGATTCCCTTAGGACCGACTAACCCTTCGCTGATCACCATCGCGAAGGAAACCTTGGTATTTCGGCGGACGGGGGTCTCACCCGTCTTGCGGTTACTTGTGCCGGCATTCTCTCTTCTGTACGCTCCACCGTCGCTCACGCGTTGGCTTCATCGCAAACAGAACGCTCTCCTACCACTCGTACACTTCATAGAGAATCCAAAATATATTTTGGAAAATAAGGACTTCGGCAACAGGAAGCGCAGGGCCCCCTGTTGCCTGAGAGACGGGACATCAAGCTCCCTCGATGTCCTGCGGTCCGAAAGGCCGCAACGGCCATCTCTCAACCGAAGTCGATGTTGGCGGCGGCCAAAGGCCGCCGCCGCACCCTCACGTGTGGGCTATTACGCCATCTTTAACAGACAACTACCTCTAAGTCGCCTGCCACGCTCTTCCGAGGGAAGATCGCCACTAAACCCGAGGGCCTCGTGGTCGACCGGCCGCCCCTCACGGGCGGGTTCACATAACTATTCTCTATGAAGTGTACGAATCCGCAGTTTCGGTAATATACTTGAGCCCCGATCATCTTCGGCGCAAGGACTCTTGACCAGTGAGCTGTTACGCTATCTTTAAAGGATGGCTGCTTCTAAGCCAACCTCCTGGCTGTCGGTGAGTCCTCACCTCCTCAAGATGCACTGAGTATATATTTAGGGACCTTAACTGGCGATCTGGGCTGTTTCCCTTTCGACCAACGGAGCTTCTCCCCCGTAGTCTAACTGCCGCGCTCATACTACCTGGTATTCGGAGTTTGATAGGTTGGACGAGGTTTCCCCCTATTCCAACCTTCCAGTGCTCTACCCCCAGGAGGAGCACGCGACGCCAACCCTAAAGCTGTTTCGGAGAGAACCAGCTATTACGGAAATCGATTAGCTTTTCACTCCTTACCACAAGTCATCCGATGGTTTTGTACGGCCAACCGGTTCGGGCCTCCACGAGATTTTACTCCCGCTTCACCCTGCTCATGGCAAGCTCTTCCCGCTTCGGGTCGTATCCATGCGCTATATTCGCACTATTAATGCTCGCTTTCACTGCGCCTCCGCGGGGCTTCCGCTTAGACAAAGCACATAGATACACTCGCCGGCTCATTCTTCAATAGGCACGCCGTCGCCTCGCAGGGCTCCGACTCCTTGTAGATGTATGGTTTCAGGTCTATTTCACTGTCCTCTCCGGACTGCTTTTCACCTTTCCCTCACGGTACTAGTTCACTATCGGTCTCCAAGAATATTTAGCCTTAGGAGTTAGTCCTCCCGGATTCATTCGAGCTATTCATGTCTCGAACTACTCAGGAACAGCAACCAAAGAGTCGTTATTATTTCGTATACAGGACTGTTACCTTCTGGGGTCATGCTTCCCAGCATGTTCAACTATAATAACGTTTTGTAACTCTTCGCACCTAAATGCAGTTGCTGCCCTACTACCCCATGAGTGTAAACACGCATGGTTTGGGCTGTTCCCATTTCGCTCGCCGCTACTACGGGAATCGCAAGAACCTTCTTCCTGACCATAATGGCACCCAGCTCCAGATTCCACAGTTATACCGATTACTCGGCATGACCACAGAATCTGGGGCTGGGTATTCGATCAGAAAGAAAGCTCCCTGTGTTGCTTTCTATTCCTTCGGGTACTGAGATGTTTCACTTCCCCGAGTACGCTCCTACACATAATGCAGGTTACCGCCGGAGGCGGTAGGGTTTCCCCATTCGGACATTTCCGGGTCACAGGTTGATTGGCACCTTGCCGGAACTTATCGCAGCCATTCCACGTCCTTCATCGCTTCTTGAAACCTAGGCATCCACCATACACCCTTACATTCCTGCAAGGAATGCTGTACACCGCTGTACAATTTGTTTGAGTGTTTGTTTTTGTCTGCTGGGGACGAAAAGACCCATGAAAATGCATTGAATGCATTTTCATACTGTTGCGCTACGCAACAGTAATTTGATCTAAATCCCAACAGACTATACCTACCTTGAACATACCGAAATATGTTCAAGTGCCTGCCGGGCGTCGATTCCCTGCAGGACTTTTTGCCCAGCCCTACTTTCCGCTGTCATTCATTTACAATAGACAAACAACTACAGAAAGTAGGGCTGGGCGTGGATATGCGATTGTCAACGATCGCGCATCCAATATGAGTAAATTTAGATGAAAAAAACCGCTTTCTAAGCGGCGCACGAATCACTAGGCGATTCCCGTTCCGCTTACGATTTCTTAGTCTTGTTACTCATATAATGCGTGAGCGCCATTATACGCGAAGTTGCTTTGCCGTCAAGCATTTTCTGGAGCCCAACATAAAACCAGCCGCCCCGGGAGCGAGGCTCCCGGGGCGGCTGATCTTCGAAAGGAAAAACGTCGAAACGTTACCCTCTATTACTTATTACTTCGTGATTTTCTCAATGTAGCGAGCTGCAGCATCTTTCCCGCCAAGGCCGAATGCGAGGCCGAATGCGAGCGATGCGGCAAAGACCACACCACCGAAGAGCACCTGCGCCATATCGGGAGCGATCTGGAGCTGACTCATAATCGCGAGGATGCTGAAGAGAATAATCGCGTACCGAGCAAACATTCCAAGGAGTTCCGGTGCACCAAATCCTGCAGCACGAGTTCCCGCAACCACCGCAGTATCAACAACGTTTGCAATAATCATTGCACCAAAGAGAATCAATACTGCAACGATAACCTGCGGAAGATATCCGAGCACCACGTCTCGGAAGAATATCGTCACCTGATCGAGTCGAAGCACGTCGAGTGCCGCAACAAAGAACACGACGATGGTAAACCACTTCACGAGCGCACCAACAAATGCTCCCGCTTCGAGACGGTATCCCGCACGCTCTGCAAGATCATCTGCTCCTGCAGCACTTAGCATGTTATTTATTTTGAGTGTTGAGAACACTTTCTCAATAACTCGCTTCAAAATGCCACCCACGATCCATCCAAAGATAAGGATGACGAGTGCGACAAGCAGCTGCGGTGAGAACGACACGACTTCAACCCAGAGTGCCTGGAATGAGTACTGTATCACTTGTAACCACTCTCCTGTCATAAACAAAAAGATTAAATACTAAAAGTGTAGAACGAGAAAAATATCCCATTCCTCCTTATTTATTCTAGCACGTGTCTTCAGCGTATTCTGTACACTGTTAAGAAACGAAACTCTTCTGGGAGAGTTCATTCTGCACTCCGATTTTATCAATCAAAATTTTATGCGGGTAGTCAAAGACGTCCCGCGTGAGCTTGTCGTACATCCCCACCCGATATCTGAGGTCCTCGCTCGCCATTGCCGCGTAACGAATCTCCATACCAATCTCTGCCTCAAGCGAACGCACGGCACTCTCGACTTTCTGCTCACTCAGCTTCTTCATTGCAAGGAGCACATCAAGCCTTTGATCAAATTCACGAATGAACACACCGGCAGCGGCAACGAAGTCGAGCTTCCCTGCCTTCCGAAGATGCTTAAGGAGTGTCTTATTGTCGATGGGCGCGGTCTCGAAGAGAAACTTTTGAAGCGAGCTAAGCTGCGGAAACTTGTCGTTGAGCGTGAAGCTTTGCGTTTTCACCTTCCGGGTTCCACCTTCGGGGAGCGCGTACACCTGCCGCTTCTTCACCACTCCCGCCCGTTCGAGTGCGTTGAGCTCTGTGCGCGCGGTACGACGCACGAGCCGCGCGCGCCGCGAGATATCTTCAAATAAAAAGTCCTGGTTGGGGTTAAAAAGCAGGAAGCGAAGCAGCTTTACCCGGGCCTGGCTACCAAACAGAATTGCGAGCGCGTCAGACATATCATCAAGTGAAAGGGATTATAACATAGGCTCCAATTCGTCGTTATTTACACGGAATTTTGGTGGTGTCATAAGAAATATTCAATTACCTTTTTAATCAAATCATAGACAATCATGAATACTAGCCACGTAAATGGATTGTTCATATTGGGAGGGCTCTTTTTCTTTTGCCTCCGGACTTTTACGATTAGTCTTATTTTCACAAGTCAGAACAACAAAAAGACGACCTAGATAGGTCGCTTGTGTTCTCTGTTTTCATGAGTGAAAACTATTGTAAAAGCACATAGGTAAACCTATCTGTTCTTACAACCGTTTTCACTTAACTGACTTAGGGTGTCGAGGTACCTCAGGTCTTACGCCGCTACATGTTTCCCGCTGTCTCCCTCCACCGGGTTCCGGTGCGAAGGTGCTTATGCTGCTGAGGGTTCTATTTTGGTTGTGTCTTTATTTAGTTGTTTATTTATTATAACTCAAAGTTCTCATCTTTCCAAAATTAGAAATATTTAAGATTCACAGTGTCACCCGTCACAAGTTGCTAAACACTCTCGAATCTTACAGATTCTGTTCAGGTTGTCGCTTTTTTTCAAAATAGCAGGCAACCTCTTGCGAAAGTCCCCCGAACTTTCTCACCCGTCTCGCGGGCTTCCGGCCCGGACGCAAGTGTGAACTTCACCAAAAGAAAAACACGAGATAAACCCGTGTCTTTCTCTAGAGTTTTGTATAAACTTACTTTAAGTTCACACTTGCGCCAGCCTCCTCCAATTTCGCTTTCAATTCCTCTGCTTCTTCTTTCTTAAGGCCAGCCTTCACCTCTGATGGCGCACCATCAACGAGGTCTTTTGCCTCCTTAAGTCCAAGGCCACACGCTTCTTTTACCACCTTAATGACGGCAATCTTCTGTGCGCCGGCATCTGCGAGCTCAACTGTGAACTCACTCTGCTCCTCAGCGCCGCCGGCATCACCGCCAGCAGGGCCTGCAACCGCCACTGCCGCTGCTGATACACCAAAGCGCTTCTCGAGTACCTTTACGAGCTCACTCAGCTCAATTACACTCATCTTTTCAATTTCCTCAACGAGTTTCTTGAACTCCTTTGGAATTTCAACCGATTCGTCAACGTCAGACGTTGCCTCTTCTACCTTTGCTTCCTCGGCAACCTCTTCTTTCTGCTCCTCTACCGCAGCTTCAGCTGCATCGTTTTTTGTTTCTTCTGCCATGTTTTAGTAGTTAGTATTTAGTAAGTAGTAGTGAATGAACATGCTACGCGTTCTTTTTTTCCGCTATTGCATTCAATCCAAGTACTAGTCCCTGTATTGGACTATTAATGACATTCACAAACATACCGCGAAGGACTGGGAGTGCCGGGATAGACGCAATTTCCGTCATCTCCTCTTTATTTTTGTATACACCCTCAAATACACCGCCGAGTATTGCCACCCGGTCGTTGTACTCTTTCACGAATGTCTTTACGTTCTGTGCGGGAGCAATAGCGTCAGTGCTGTAGGCAACTGCCACTTCTCCCTCGAGCTCCGGCATATCGCCTTCAAACGCATCCTTGAGCACTCGGCTCATGAGCGTCTTCTTCGCAACGAAATAGCCCACGTTCTCTCCGCGAAGTTTGTTTCGCATTGCGGTTGATTCCGTAACGGTTAGACCGTTAAAACCCACAAACACGAGTGACTCCGCATCATCCTTGATTCCCTCAAGTTTCTTGAGGATTGCTTCTTTCTTTTCTTTTGTAATCGCCACGTTAGATTTTCTTATGAATGTATATGAATTAGAAAATCTTACGTCCCGTTAGAGATAGTATGTGCTTGCACATGCATAAGCTCTAATGGGATGATCGACTTCCTAACCCCCGACAGAAAACAAAGGTTTTTGTTTTCTCACGGGACCTGATGAAATAGAGTCGCTAACAGCTCCTTACTTCATCGGAAACAGGCCCGAGGAACAGTAGTTCCTAAGGCTCGACCCCATATCATGATAGATAGATGGACCTCGGCTGGCTAGAACAAAGCTTTGCTTTGTTCGCCCGAACCGCTGCGAAGCAGTCGGTTATAGGGCGCACTTTGTTCCGCTTAAGATGATTTTACTCATCGCCAACTGTCATGAGCCTGTGTGCGTGCACTATAGCACCTCGCGAAAAAGTTGCAAATTAGAGCTGATCGACTTCTTTTTTCAGTGCTTCTGCTTTCCAACCAATCATGTTTGCGATGAGCTGCAAAAGTGTCGCCACCGCAGCAATCGAGAGAAAGAGTGTGATGTAAAAGGTATACGGGGTGAGAACGTAGAAGAATGTCGTCATCGCCGCAGCCCATACGCCAAAGCACCACGGACATGAGAGCAGGTCCGCAATCGCACGTCGCGGGCCGCGCAGTGGTTTTGTGAGAATGATTTCACCACCATCAACCTCGTTTGCGTCCCAAAACTGCTCACGAAAGAACGCCGTTATCTTGTCGTACACAAAGAGCCTAATGACACGAAATGTCGCGAGTGTAATGAGCACAACATCCCCAAGACCAAGCGAGTAGAGCGGCCGATATGCATACTGCTCCAAAATCGCCATGTATGCCCACAGTACAAAGAGAAAGAAAAGGAGAAGAATAAAATTCCAAACGTACTGATTTGTGACTCTCATGTTAGGTCGATTATGTTTGTGCGCCCACGACAACAACGAGGAGGAGCGTCACTGCCACAATGGCCACAAAGCCAAAGAAAAACTTATAAAAGGTTTTGTTGAACATACGTTAAGTATAAAGTTAAAAGCTGAAAGTTGGAAGTATACATCGCTGTACTACAGTGCGACGGCTCTTATCACAAACCCCGCGCCGTAGGCGCGGGGTTTTTTACACAAAACAAAAAGCCCCCTTTCGGGGGCTTTTTGTTTTGTGAGTAGAGAGACAGAGTCTTTCTATCCACGAGGTTTTACATCTACATCAAGCTAGACGAACTAGTTGGTGAGAGATGCAACACCTGTCTTCGTAGCATCGATCAACTGAGTGTACGAGAGTGAGTTCGCAGAACGAGTCGTGTCGCTCGCGTTGCTCGTACCCCACTGGAAGAGTCGCGCCTGGAGACCAGCCAATACAACCGCGTCGGTTGAGTCAGCAGCCTGGCTAACTGTAGTCTGGATTGTGAATGTCACAGACTCACCCTCTTCAAGTGTGTAGTACTCGTTGTCTGAGCCACCGTTCGTTACGTCGTTCGTGCCACTCTTCACGCTCATCACAGTAGATGAAGCGGTTGTAGAAGCAGAACCTCCGTAAACTGAAGCAGTGAAGAATCGCTTAGCTTCAGTGCTCTCATCGTCACCGTTGAGGTAGATCTTACCGCCAACTGCAGTAACTTTAACCTCCATAGTAGCGAGTGCAGACTTCGCTGCTGACTGACCGTTGTCGATCGGTTCGATGTCAGATGAAATGACTTCGATCTGAGGAGCAACAGCGTATGCCAAGAGTGGGTCGCTTGAAGCAGAACCAGTCTTGTCAGCGTCAGCGAGCTGATCACCATTCTCATCACGAATGTCAGTGAAGGCAGTACCGAGATCGGTCTCAGTTTCACCAATGGTGAATGAAACAGTGTCTCCATCATCAAGTGCGCCACTCACTGCGAGGAAGTCCGCCTTTACAACGAACTCGTATGTCTCGCCTCCTTCGAGCTCAAGGTTGAGGTCGTCGAAGGTTACAGTCTCGTCATCCGTTGGTGTAGTGACTGAGTCAATCTTGTCACCATCCATGTAGAGGTGTACTTGGTCGAACATTTCGTCAATGTGTCCAGCACCTGTTACCGTACCTTCAATGGTAAGGTCATCAACTTCTACCGTGCTGTCTCCTTCAATTTTTACGTTGAATGAGAATACATCCACATTGTCCTCTGCGGTTGTTGAACCAACGAGGAGCACGTGCGCGTCGTTGATGTCTTCGTCACCAGGAAGGATCTTGAACGCTACGTCAGATGCAGTCGCGAATGACTCAAATGAGAATGTTCGAGTTCCAGTGCCTGGGTCCTCAGAAATTGAAGCGCCCTGTGCGTCCATGTATCGGATTGTTCCGAAGTCAACTGTCCAGGTTTCAGTAACATCGTTTGAATCGATGTTTGAAGCGCCTGAGATAGCTACAACGAGCTCTCCGGTGTCATCCTCGCGGATGATTGCGCCCTTATCAAGCGTAATGGTCTTTGAGTAAGTGTTGTCGTCATCGAACTTATCAGCATCGATGCGGCCCACTTCCTCACCATCAAGCCAGAGAGATACTTCGTCAGCGTAGTCACCGAAGTCGTTGTTGTCAGCAGTACCCTGTGCGAACACAAGCTTTACTGCAGTGAGTTCGAGGTCAGAGCCGTTCGCGTCGATATCGAGCTGAGCGACTTCTACGTCCTCTTCATCCTCACCAACTTCTTCACTGTTGTATTCGCTACCGAGTGTGTAGTCAGCTGATCCAGCGCCGCCCTCAAGATCGCTTGAAGATGAACCGCCAGATGTTGAACCACCACCTGATGTTGAACCTGCAACCATGGAGTACTTAGCCTGTGAAATTGGGCCAAAGTAACCAACAGCCGGAGCAACTCCGTTTGCTGCCTGCCATGCTGCTACCGCTGACTGTGTAATAGGACCAAAGTATCCTGTTGAACCGCCAGCAAAGGTGAAGTGACCTGTTGAGGTCAAGTAGTTCTGAAGACATGTAACGTCAGCACCCTGTGAGCCAATTGTAAGGCTTCGAGTGAACGTACATGCAGTAGCAGAGCTACCACCACCTGTGAGCGAACTGATCTGCTGCTGAAGCTGCGTGATCAGCGCCTGAAGCTCTTCGATTGTCTGCGCCTTTGCAGGTGCGGCAATTGAGAAGAGCATTGCTACTGAAACAAAAGCTACAGCGAGCTTTGCAACAGCAGTGTTTGTAATAGTACTCATAATGTGATTACTAAATTTATTTTTATGCTTTTACAGCTACTAACTGTAATTGCTTACTGCCAAGCGACACGAGCGAAATTATGAAATTTTACTTTCATATTTCCGAGTGAGCGCAGGCAGCATGGGCATAAGCCCATTACTAATAAGAATTAATTCTTATTGACGAATGATCGTGTCGAACGAGCATTCGCCGATTTCACTAACCTTTATGCGCTTTTTGGATCGACACCAGCACAAAAAGGATAGCTACAAATCCTGTCTTTCATATCTACCGTATTGCGACCATGAATCAGAATGAGGTCATGCAGAAATACATAATCTATACCTATACATTGATATGTGATTACGTGGCCACCGCCGCGCAACTCTCAACAGAAAACCCGCCGCAAAGCATTCTTTGCGCGCATGTATCTGTATGAGATTTGTCAATGTACCTCCGCATCCGATGCTCCTTCTTTTTTTCAAAAAAGAGCGCCGAAACGCACTAAGACGTAGTGTACCCCACCTCTTGGTGTGTTCTGTGTTTCTGTGTGGATTACGGACGCTTCGGTCATCTCCACAAAGTGCACACAGCGCGGTTTCGTGAGCCAGTATTTTCTCTCTAAAACGGCTCAATATCTGAGCAAAAACACTGCCACGTATCGGTGCGAGCATACGTGTGAAATTGCTAAAAGTCAACACACTCTGCACCCTTCTGCCCTATGATGACGACGTCCTTGCCATGCTCTTACCCGGAAAAACAAAGAGGACACAAAAATGAAAAAACCGCAAGTTTTAGCTCTTTTCTAGGCAAATCGAGGATATTCTGAGGTGGGCTAAAAATGTCTTTTTTATAGAATAAAGGACTTGTTTTGCAAGTCAAATTGTCCTTTATAACCTTAAATAAGACTGTATTTACTCCACCTTTTTTCACCTTCTCTCATAACGACACCTTCTTCAATCATACTGTTCAAATCTCTCTGAATAGTTTTATCACTATAGTCTTTTATAGTGTCTGTTACGTCTTTTATAGATGCCCCCGGCTGAGCTTTGAGTACCGCGATGATTTGGTCTCTCCGCTCACTCTGCGGCAACGTACTCTCTTTTGGAAGTACGCGAGGCGTTGTACGTGCCCTTTTCTCTGTGCGCTGCGCAACCGACCTCGTGGCAGTCTGACGCGCTGTCTGTTGTGTTCGAAAGCCGCGAATAGTACGGAGTACTGCGTCAATTTCTGCGAGCAACACATCAAGATGTTCCGTGCTTAGGTATCCCGCCGCTGCGAGCACCCGGAGCTCACTCTCGAGCATGACAAATTCCTCTGCGAGCGGTCGCGCCGAGCGCGGTGCTTCTTCCTCGCGAACAGAGAGCGTTTTGCCGGCGCGCTCCAACACGCCAAGCGCACGCGCTTCTACCGCGCGGAGAAGTTCTTTGTCTTTTTCTTTATTTTTTAAAACAGACAAAATGTAAAAGACTGCACAAACTATCTTTTCTGTCTTTTTAAAAATATATTTAAAATAGTACTCGTTATTGAGTAATAGATTTGGCTCCTTGAGCGTATCAAAAATGTCTTTTTCCATGTCTAGATAGATAATGTCCTTTATTAGAGACATGTCCACTATATCGCCCCTGTGTCCCTAACGCAATAGACGTGCGCAGCGAGGTGTCTTTTTGTATCAGCCCTCCTTTTTGAACCGACTTTGAAGCGTGCAACTTATACACAGCCGCATGCGCAGTGCGCAGGCGTGATATTATTTCTAAGTAGCACGAGTTTGGAGCTTGTACTCATTTTCGATATGGCACGAAAGAAACGAAAGAAGAAACGCGACTATAACTTTTTTGACGACATTTCACCACACACAAAACAGGCCGTCGGCGCTGTGCTTTTTGCGGCACTCGGCGTTTTCTTCGTGCTCTCTCCATTGGGGTACGCCGGAAAGGCCGGTGCATTTACCTACGACGCTCTTTCCTTCCTCTTTGGTGCGGGTTTTGTCCTCGCCCCGCTTGGGTGCGCACTCGGCGTATATATCCTCATGAAACCCCGCGAAGATGAACGAATAAGTATCGCCAAATCAATCGGTGCGTTCTTGCTTCTCTTTTCGACACTCGGACTCCTCACGCTCTATAAACCCGATCTTGGCGGTATCGTGGGCAGTGCGCTCAATCACCCGCTCTCATGGCTCTTTGGCACCGGCGCAAGCGGCATCATTCTGGCGGCACTCCTTTTTGTTGGTGTATTTCTCACCTTTGACGTCGGGCTCGCACTTCCAAATATTCTAAAGAAAAAAGAGCGCGAGGATGAACAGGACGAATTTGAGGAATACTTTGAAGACGACGCTGAAGCAGACGAGGACGACTCGGAGGAAGAACCTGAAGAGAGTACAGACGAAAAACCGGCGAAGAAATCGGCGCCGGCGCGTCTCGGCCTTCGAAGTCAGAATTTTGTTGTCTCAAGCTTCGCGGGAACCTACGATCCGCCACCACTTACCCTCCTTAACAAAGACAAGGGGCGCGGCAGTATCGGCGATGTGAAAGCGAACGCAAACATCATCAAACGCACCCTCCAAAACTTCAACATTGAGGTTGAGATGGATGAGGTCTCGATTGGCCCAACGGTCACTCGCTACGCACTCAAGCCTGCTGAAGGCGTGCGTATTTCCCGCATTGTGGGCCTCCAAAACAACCTCGAGCTCGCACTCGCTGCAAGCCCTATTCGAATCGAAGCACCAATCCCCGGAAAGTCACTCGTTGGTATCGAGGTGCCAAACACCGTAAAGGCAATGATTGGCCTCGCCTCGCTCCTTGCCTCGCCTGAGTACACCGACTCTCCAAAGCCGCTTCTTGTCGCGCTCGGCCGCGATATTACCGGCAAAGCACACTTTGCCAACGTGGCAAAAATGCCACACGCACTCATTGCGGGTACGACCGGCTCCGGAAAATCGGCCACCATTCACGCGCTCGTCACCTCACTTCTCTACCGAAACTCGCCGGAGCAGCTTCGGTTTATCATGGTTGACCCAAAACGCGTCGAACTTACGCTCTACAACAGCATTCCGCACCTCCTCACTCCCGTCATTACCGATGCGAAAAAAGCGATTCTTTCTCTCAAATGGGCCATTAAAGAGATGGAACGACGGTACGATGTGCTTCAGGCGGAAAAGGTGCGCGACATAGACTCCTACCACGAAAACGTGTACGGCCCTGCAAAGGAGGAATTCGAAAAGAAAGGCTCAAAAGACGAGGAGGACGAACTCCCGGAGCCAATGCCATATATCGTCATCGTGATTGACGAGCTCGCCGACCTCATGCAAGCGTACCCGCGTGAACTCGAGGCGTGTATCGTGCGCCTCGCGCAGATGTCGCGGGCCGTCGGTATCCATCTCATCCTCTCTACGCAGCGTCCTTCCGTAAACGTCATTACCGGCCTCATCAAAGCAAACGTACCGAGCCGTATCGCCCTCCAAGTTGCCTCACAGGTGGACTCCCGCACCATTCTTGATGGTGTGGGTGCCGAGAAGCTCCTCGGCCAAGGTGACATGCTCTTCCTCTCGGGCGAACTCGCAAAACCACAACGACTCCAATCCGCATTTGTCGGTGAGGGGGAACTCAAAAAGGTCGTCGATTATCTCGCCAAGCAAAGCAGTGCGGCCGAGCTCGACGCAATCGACCTTGAGGGCGACAAGCACAGCGGTGGCGCAGATGCGTTCTTTAGCGCTATGGGAGACGAGGAAGAAGACGATGACCTATACGATGAAGCGCGCGATATCGTACAGGAAGCGGGCAAAGCATCAACGTCGTACCTGCAGCGAAAACTTCGCATCGGCTATTCGCGTGCAGCTCGCCTCATCGATATACTCGAAGAACGCGGTGTTATCGGCCCCGCCGATGGCTCCCGGCCGCGTGAAGTCTACAGCGACGATGACGACGATGGCAATTCGGAAGACGATGATAACGAACAATAAACTATGAAGCCAGCACACCTCCAGTCAGCCCGCATTCACCTCTTCCTAAAGATCAGTATATTAGCGGTACTCGGCGTGCTTGTGCTTTGGTACGGCTTTATACAGGCAGGTCCTCTTATTCTTGGCCCACAAATCGTGCTCGAGAGTCCCGCTGAAGGCTCGGTATATTACGATCCGCTCGTCGCTGTACGAGGAAACGCCTCACACACCACCTCGCTCACCCTCAACGGCAAAACCATCCACACCGACGAGAACGGCAATTTTGAAGAATCAGTGCGTCTCCCACTCGGCTATACTATAATGACCATCCATGGGGAGGATCGCTTCGGACGGGAGCGTACTCTCCACAGAACGCTCGTCTATAATCAGGCGCGCAGCGTCACACTAAATCAGTAATCACAACACTATGCCCGCAAAGAAAACAACAAAAAAGGCCGCTCCAAAAGAAAAAGAAACACCCAAAAAAGACGACCTCAGCAGCATTACCGAAACTATTCGTGGTATTAAAACCAAATTCGGCGACGAAGCAATCATGACACTCGGCGAGAGCCGTAAAGTGGACGTTGATGTGGTGCCGACAGGCTCTATCGGGCTCGACGACGCACTCGGTATCGGTGGCCTCCCTCGCGGACGCATCATTGAAATTTACGGTCCTGAGTCCTCCGGAAAGACAACACTCTCACTTCACGCCATTGCAGAAGCACAGAAAGGTGGTGGTATCTGTGCGTTTATCGACGCAGAACACGCCATGGACCCCGAGTATGCGAAAAATATTGGCGTCAAACTCGACGAACTCCTTGTCTCACAGCCGGACACCGGAGAACAAGCGCTCGACATCGTTGAGTCATTGGTTCGAAGCGGCAAGATAGACGTTATCGTCATTGACTCCGTTGCAGCGCTCACTCCGAAAGATGAAATCGAGGGCGAGATGGGCGCGCATCACGTCGGAAAGCAGGCCAGGCTTATGAGTCAGGCGCTTCGCAAACTCACCTCAATCGTCTCGCGGTCAAAGACCGTCGTTATTTTCATCAACCAAATCCGCATGCAAATCGGGGTGATGTTTGGCAATCCCGAGACCACACCGGGCGGAAAGGCGCTCAAATTCTATACCTCGGTGCGACTCGACATCCGCCGCATTGCGCAAATTAAGAAAGGCGACGAAGTCGTCGGCGGCCGCCACCGCGTGAAGGTGGTCAAGAATAAGGTCGCCGCGCCATTTCGCACGACCGAATTCGACCTCATTTACGGCGAAGGCATCAGCCGCGAGGGTGAGCTTCTCGCCCTTGGTGAAAAGTACGATCTTGTGAAAAAGTCCGGCGCCTCATACACCTACACTCCCCCGGGAGGCGACGAGAGTGCTGAGGTGAAGCTTGGCCGCGGCTACGACGCCGCGCGCACTTCCCTTCGCGAAAATAAGAAAGTCTCAACTGAACTCCTCAAACACATCCGCAAGGCACTCAAAGACGAGGGATAAGATTTATTGACAAAACAACTTACAAGTGGCAATCTGGTCACCAAAGCTCTCCGAACAGAAAGGACTTTGTGAATGCAGGGCGAAAACTACAAGATCGCAATCCTCAAGGAGGACCTCACGGGAATAAAGTCATGGGTACAGTTGCAACCACACCCTCGCTGGATACCGATATGGCTCGGTTGGTGGTTCAAAGCCCGCTTCGGGAAGTTCGAGTTCACTCCCAATAAACCAGAGGCGGAGATCGTACCCGACGAATACGTTACCCGACTGAGCCAGCGTCTCGAAAAGTCACCCGCGCGACCAGAAGGTCGGTTACAGGCGATACTTGTCACACCAGACGGCCGCCTGGTCACACGACGAGAGAGCGCCACAGCGTGACGACATACGGCGCGTGTCCCTCGGGGCGCGCGCCGTAATTTATTTCCCATCTTTAAATAGTCTGAAGGTGTGACTTATGCGGCGAACGGAGTCGGAAGCGAAGCGAGAACGCCGCCATAATAATGCCGCCGAGAATAAGAAGTGTCCAAATTTCGGTAGTCATGAGTGCCGTTAACATGTAGCGACCCACACTCCCCACCTCAACGTGCGAGATATTTTGAATCACATTTGGAATCGAAACGAAGTACGTGAGCGCAAAGAAAAGCCCAAGGAGTGCCACCCCATGGAGGGCGACAGGGCTCGTCGCCTGCCGGAGCACGAACGCGTAGTATACGCGGCGCATTATATTTTTTTCCATCTGCTCATTTGTCATATTTCTTAAAACTTACTCTTTACTATAAAAGTGACATTCCACGCTCCGCTCCCTTTTTTCGAAACGCCTCTTTCGCTCTATGAATGCGGGCTTTAATGGCTCCAACCGTTTCTCCCGTTTCCGCTGCGATATCCTTGTGAGACCATCGCTCAAGGTAGTGGAGGCGGAGCACCGTTGCAAAATGTCCGGGAAGCATACCGAGGACACGTTCGACTGCATCTCTATCTTCAGAAAGCCCGACGTGCTCACCGGTTGATTTTTGGAGCTCCCAAAACTCTTCTGCGGCATAGACAGTCCGTTCGTGCTCCTTTTTGCATTTTTGATACCGTGTAAACGCGGTATTCATCAAAATTTTATACGCCCATGAAGAAAATTTTGCGCCCTCCTGCACCTCAAATCGAGCTGCGTTCATATAAATTTTCGTGAAGGTATCCTGCACGATTTCCTCTGCATCAAGCTCGTTTGACACAATACTCCGCGCCTTACGCAAAAAGGCGTCCTGGTACCGTTCGAGAAGGAGCGCAAAAAGCCACGGCGCAGACTGCGACCGCATCAGCACCTCTTCGTCGCTCCAATCGCGCGCGTCATCGGTATTTGTGAGTCCAAACATATGTGCTATACATATTAGCACTAAAAAAACAGGAAAAAAGTTATGGCTAAACTGCAGTACAACGAGTTGACCCCGAAACGGACCGTTATTATGGACGGGGACCCTTATATTATCCTCTCTTCAAACACATCGAAGAAAGACCGCCAGAAAGCCAGTAACGCGGTCAAAATGAAAAATCTCCGCTCAGGCAACGTCGTTGACCGCACGTTCCACCAAGCTGACGTCCTCGAAGAGGCGGATATCGAAAAGCGTGACGTGAAATACCTTTATAACAACCGTGGTGAGTACTTCTTCTGCCCTCCCGACAACCCCGGAGACCGCTTTAGGTTCCAAGAAGACACCATCGCCGGGGACGCACAATTCCTCAAAGAAAACAGCGTGGTCACCGCACTCGTCTTTGACGACGAAATTATGAGTATCGCAGTTCCTATCAAAGTGGAGCTCAAGGTGACCGAAGCACCGGAAGCGGTTAAAGGCAACACCTCGAGCGGCGCCACAAAGGAAGTGATCCTTGAAACCGGCGCTCACCTCCACGTACCTATGTTTATTAACGAAGGCGATATTATTTCGATAAACACTGAGTTGGGACAGTACTCAGAACGTGTCGAAAAAGCGTAAAAAGAGAACCCCGGGAACATTACCCCGGGGTTTCTGCGTGAGTTGATCGCCGAGTTACCGTCCATGTACACAGTACCCAGTGACCACGGCCACGGCGACAATCGCCACAAAAATTGCGAGTGCGACCCAAAACGACGAGATACCATGCTCCGCTTTTCTCTTGAACTCCCGATGAGAGTCGAGCATGGACTTACTCTGCTTCCGTGGATCATAGATCATGTTATCCTCCTTCAAAACCTGCCCAGCCCACACCCACTTAACAACAAAACCCGATAAAAAGCAAAACCCCGCGCCTACGGCGCGGGGTTTTGCTTTTTTCCTTATTTCCCTACTCCTAGTGAGAAATATACGGCACGAGTGCCATAAACCGAGCTCGCTTCACAGCACGTGCGAGGTTACGCTGCTCCTTCGCGGGAAGGTGCGTACGCCGTCGATTGTACATGCGTGAGTGCGGGTTGAGGTGTACGGCAATTCGATCCACGTCTTTGTAGTCGAAATGTTCTTTGTTTACTGTTGATTCTTCCATGGTAATAATTTTCTAGTTATAGTTTAAATTTCCAAATTTTTCGTTGAGGAACCTTCCGGTTTTTAATGCTGAAGATGCCCCAGATACAAGGCGCGCAAAGAATTTTTTCTGAGCCATAGGTTGCTATGGTGAGGGAAAAATTACTGCAGTGCAACGCCGTAGATGGGGTATAGTTCAGCTTTAAAAAGGGATGTCTTCTGGATTAATATCTTCATCTGGATACTCCGGCGCACTACCACCCCCACTGCTACTCGGAGCACTCTCATTTCCGCCGGTTGGCGCATCATTTCCCGGTGCACCGCCGCCGGCGGCGCCTGACCGCGGGCCAAACTGTACCCGGTCAGCGACTATTTCGGTGCGGTACTGCTTCTGTCCGTCTTTATCCCAGCTGCGCGTCTGGAGCCGTCCTTCGACGAACGCGCTGCTTCCCTTTTTAAGGTACTGCGATGTCGTTTCTGCCTGACGGCCAAACACCACAATATTATGGTAGTCGGTCTGCTCTTGCTTCTTGCCATCCCGGTCGTTATAGACACGGTTGGTCGCAAGCGAGAACGAGGCGACCTGAATACCACTCGGGAGCGAGCGGAGTTCGGGATCACGCGTCAGATTGCCGTAGACCATTGCTTTGTTGATATACATAGATAGATTTGGATTACTTATGCCTTTGCTTCGTCCGTATCTTCTATAGTATCAGTTTTCTCAGGATCCACATCTGTATCGTCCGTAATGCGCTCAAGCGACTCATCGAGCTTCTCATCAGAGACCGGTTCGTCGGTCTTTTCGGTATTCGCTTCTGTCAAAACTTCTTTCTCCTCAATGGTTTCAATTTTGCGCTCTTTACGCGCCTCGTGAAAACGAAACGGCATCGCTTCCTCCTCTTTAGTGAGCTTAATGAGAAGATGGCGAAGTACGTCGCTACGTCCTTCTACACTCTCAAGAAACGCCTCCACATCAGCACTCTGCATGTGAAAACGAATCCAACCAAAGTACGAACTGTGGAATGATCGGTTCTTTCCCTCGACGTACTTTACGATGTCGTAGGCAAGATCAATACGCTCCGGCGATTCCTCGTCAAAGATTTCTCCCTTGTTTTTACTCACCAACTCTTTGAGAGATTCAAAGACGCTGGCCACTTCCCCTTCAGCAACCGTTGGAAGTACGTGGAAGGCAAACTCGTAGCTGTTTCGCTCATCGTCGTGAACTGCTACTGCCGCCTCGGCTGCTGGCATTTTTGTTTCTGCCATTTGTATGCAATTAGTTGTTAGGTGCTAGTAGATGGCGTGTGACACCAACCCTAGGTGCTGCCAAACTACCACTCTTTTTCACTTTTTTCAATACCTGATAGAAAAGTGCGTATGTGGGTGGTACAATACGGCTCTCATGGCAAAAACTCCAAAGTACGAGTCGTATTTCCTCCCGCTCATCGGTATTTTGACCATTACAGTCATCGTCCTTAGCTACCTCCTCTACGAAAAGCAGAGCGACTACGAAGCGCTCTCGGCACGGTTTGACGAAGCGAATGCGACCAGCTCTTCCCGGATCGCAGAGCTGGAAAATGTACTCGGCGAGACGAAGACCGAACTACTCGAAGCAACAAGCACCAATGCCGAGCTCGCTGATGCTCTCCAGACCGAAAAGGGCAGGAACGAGGAATTTGCAGAGCAAATAGATGATATTGCCGGTACCGTGGGCATCCTCGACAAACTCTCAAAAACTGACAAGGAGCTCCTCCAGAAATATTCAAAAGTTTACTTCCTCAACGAACACTACATCCCTTCATCGCTCTCTGAAATCGACAATGAATGGAAATACACTGAGAGCAAAGACCTTCAGCTCCACAGCAAAGTGATGCCATTTCTCGAAGAAATGCTCAAGGACGCGCAGGATGATGGTGTGAAAATTTGGGTGGTGTCGGCATACCGCTCATGGGGCACACAGGCAGATCTCAAAGGCACGTACACCGTGACATACGGTGCGGGTGCAAACGCCTTTTCAGCCGACCAGGGCTTCTCAGAGCACCAACTCGGCACGACGCTCGACTTCACCACCGAAGGTATCGGTGGTGGTCTCGACGGCTTTGGAAATACACCAGCGTATCAGTGGCTTCTTGATAATGCATACAAATACGGCTTCACACTCTCCTATCCTGAGGCAAACGGCTACTACGTCTTCGAGCCGTGGCACTGGCGCTTTGTGGGTGAAGACCTCGCCCGTGACCTCCACAAAGCCGACGCACACTTCTATGATTGGGATCAGCGGAAGATTGATGAGTATTTAGTCTCTATCTTTGATTAGGTTGACTTATATGCCTCAATTGACTACCATGACCCTCTGCCCGTCCGTGCTTGGACCGCAGAAGACCGGCATTGGAAGTCGAAAGCCAATCTGGTCGGAAGGCGCTGCGGAGTTTCCGCAGCGCCTCTCTTTTTTGGCTAATCAATAAAAATTCTACATAATCGCCAACGAAATAGTTTTTGGCAGACACAACCCCGAGAGGCCACAATGGCAGGCGAAAGACCCACCGACCTTCAGCGGGCGATCGCACACGTCCGCGCAGACAACTGGAGTGCCGCAAAATCTCTTTACCCCTGTCTGAGAGGACACGAGAGTACGAGAGAATGGGTGGCGCAACACGGGCTCAGCAGCCCTATCGAGGCAGAGCGCAGACTCGCGGTAATTCTACTCGACGGCATCAACGACTGGCCAGAACGCATCGTTCACGTCGTCGAAACCATGTGCACAGAAGACCCCAGCGAAAAGGTGCGCGAACACGCTCAAATGACGCGGATAGCTCGCCATAGAGCACCCTAAAAACAGCTTGATCAATCAGCTGTAGCACACCATATCGGCCCGCGACGTTGTCGCGGGCCTTTCCTATTTAAATGCCATACAGCTTTTTTGCATTCGCAAAGAGCTGCTCGCGAACCATCTCCTCATCAAGACCTTTAATCTCCGCAATTTTTTTATACACTTCCCTGACGTACAGCGGTTCATTCCGCTTCCCACGGTATGGCACGGGCGCGACGTATGGGCAGTCGGTCTCGGCGTGGATCATATCGAGCGGTGCGTTCCTTACTACCTCTTCATAGTCTTTTGCAAAGGTAATGACGCCGGTAAATGAAACGGTAAAGCCAATCTCAAAAAATTTCTTCGCCTGTTCCCACGTCCCCGCAAAAAAGTGAATGTTGCCCGACACCTTTGCGTAGCGCTTTAGCGTCTCAAGCGTATCGTCGTACACACTCCCTGCCCGTGCGCTCTGCGCAGTAGGGCCCACTTTTGACGCTGCGCTCGCCTGATTCCCCGCTGCGTCACGAGTATGGATCATCAGCGGCTTCCCGAGTTCGTTTGCAAGTTCAATCTGCGTCACAAACGCCTTCTCCTGCACTTCTTTCGTATCCGCTTCAACTCTATAATAATCGTACCCACACTCACCAATACCAACCACCTTGGGTGACGACGCAAGCTCTCTATATTTCTCTATATCAAATTCTTCTCCTCTGCTGATAAATTCCTTTGACTCCGAGCCAAGCTCTTTCTCGTCGTGATGAGATGCGGCCGTATGAATTGGATGGAGCCCCACGATCGCATACACGCCGTCTTCAAAACTCTCCGCAATCTCCACAGCCCGCTTTGACGTATCGTACTGCGTCCCGACGTTTATATGCGCAACACCCGCTTCCCTCGCACGACTAATAACCTCTTCGAGGTCGTCCTTAAACGCATTGATATTCACATGCGCATGGGTATCTACATATCGGTAATTCATAGCTCAAGAAATTGTGTAATCTCTTCCTCGTACTCTTCGAGCTCTGTGTATGCATGGTTATCGCCTTCTTTTCTGATGACCTGAATGTCCGAAATATTAAACTCGGTGAATTTTTCTTTGAGGAAAGTGTAACTCGCCACCGGGTCGTCAATATTTTGAAACGCAATGGACGGCACCACAAAGTTGCGGAGTGGTGTCCAATCACTGCCAAAAATATTCTGCTCCTCCACGAGGTTAAGCGGCATACCAAAAAAGACACACCGCTTTGGCGAGATATACCCTTTCGAGGTACTAAGGAGCGTGAGCACCGAGCCAAATGATTTTGCGAATACGTAGTACTCGGTGTCCTCATCGCCCTTCTCCACCTCCGCTTTGAGTTTCTCCGCTTCTCTCTCAAAATCAATGACCTCTTCGCCACTCTCCCAGTGATCGTAGTACTGCATGTACGCCTCGTCGAAGAGCGGTCTAAAACGCTCCACAACCGCCTCACCCCAGTCTCTGTTCTTCACACTATTCCCCGAAAGTACAACAAGTTTTTTCATACTAGTCGTCTAAACGTTTAAAGAGGTTGTCTGGTTTTTTGTTGTGGAGGACTGCTTCCTTAATCGCGATGTTGGTTTCGGGCATGATTGGGTAGAGCATGCGGCCGACGATGTAGAGGTCAAAGAGAAGCTCCTTGATAATCTGCACTCCCTTCTCTTTGTCCTCCTTCACTATCTTAAACGGTTCTTCGGTGGTAATCCGTTCGTCGAGCTCACCAACCTTCTTCCAGATAAAATCACACGCCTTCTGCATATCAAAATTATCGAGTGATGCAAGATACTCCTCATCGAATTGCCCCACTTCCGGCCTTGCAATCGGCTCATTGAGATTGTCCTCGGCCATTTTCAAAATGCGTGCCGTGAGGTTCCCGATACCGTTCACCAGATTTGCGGTGTACCACTCATCCATACGCTCCCAGGTGAAGTCTGAGTCGTCGAATGGGTGTACGTGTCGAAGGAGAATGTAGCGAGTACCCTCTGTACCATAACGCTCCACGAGCTCGTACGGCGAAATTACATTACCGAGCGACTTACTCATCTTCTTCCCGTCGCTCGTAATAAAGCCGTGATAGAGTACGCGATCAGTCGCCGCAACACCGGCTGACTTCAGCATCGCCTGCCACATAATGGACTGAAAACGCACCTGATCCTTCCCCGCTGTTTGAAGCGTCTCGCCATCGGTCCAGAACTTTTTAAAGTCGCCGTCCGCGTCCTCCGGCCACCCAAGCGTGGAAATATAGTTAGTGAGCGCATCAAACCAGACGTACATCACCTGCGAGTCGTCGCCAGGTACGGGAACACCCCAGTCGAGTCGCTCTTTCTCGCGGGAAATACTAAAGTCCTCTAACCCCTTCTTCACAAATCCAAGCGCTTCTTCCCGGCGAAATTCCGGCACAATCACGCCGGGTTTTGACAAATATTCTTCGAGATATTTCTGATAGTTGGAGAGTTTGAAGAAATAGTTTTCCTCCTCGACTTCTTCCGGCTCCGTGCCGTGGTCAGGACACTTACCATCAACGAGGTCGGACTCCGTCTTGAAGCTCTCACATCCAACGCAGTAGAGGCCTTTATACTTCTTTTTATAGATATCGCCGTTCTCGTCGCAGAGTTTCCAGATATGCTGAGCCGCTTTTTGGTGGTGCTCATCCGTGGTGCGAATGAAGGCGTCGTATGAGAGACCGAGCGCGTCCCCCAGCTTATTAAACTCATTCGCGTAGTGGTCGACGTATTTCTGGCGGTCTTCCCCCGCCTCATCAGCCTTCCGCGCAATTTTCTGCCCATGCTCGTCCGTTCCGGTATTGAAAAACACTTCGTGCCCCATGAGCCGCCAATACCGCGCGAGCGCGTCGGACTGCACTATTTCAAGCGCAAACCCCACGTGTGGATCCGCATTGACGTACGGAAGTGTCGAGGTGATGTATTTTGCCCTTTTTTCTGACATGTTGCCTACCTTAGGTACTTCACGAGCTGATCAATTTCTACACGCACCTGTTTCCCATCGTCTCGATTGCGAACGGTAACGGTGTCTTTGTTTGCAGGATCTTCCTCGCCGAGCGTGTCGAAGTCGATAACGATGCAGTGCGGTGTGCCGATTTCGTCCTGGCGGCGGTAGCGCTTGCCGATGTTACCGTTGTCGTCCCACGCGACGTTGCCGAACTCACTCTTTAGCATAGTAAATACTTCCCGCGCTTTTTCTACGAGTTGCGGCTTATTTTTGAGGAGCGGCGAAACAGCAACGCGGTATGGCGCAAGGTATGTCGGAAGTTTTAAATACACACGAGTCTCACCACCCATATCATCTTCGGTATACGCCTCTGCGAGTACCGCCATGAATGCACGCCCCACACCAAACGACGGCTCGAGTACGTGCGGAATAAACGGCTCGCCCTCGGCCGGTGTGTATTTCATGGATACACCGCTATGCTCCTGGTGGTTCTTTAGGTCATGGTCAGTTCGGTATGCAAAGCCTGCGAGCTCATCGTAGCCCTTACCCGGATAGTTGTACTCAAAATCAATTGTACGCTTTGAATAGTGCGCGAGATCTTCTTTTGGTACCTCGAGCTCTTTAATATTTTCTTTTGAGAGTCCGAGTAGTTCGTGCCACTTGCGAATATCTGCAAGTAGCTTGTCGTACTCCTTTTCCCAGTCTTCTTCTTTTACAAAGTATTCAATTTCCATCTGTTCAAACTCACGCACACGAAAGAGAAACTCCCGCGGCGCAATTTCATTTCGAAATGCCTTACCAATCTGCGCGATACCAAACGGCATTTTTGGACTCATTGAGTCAACAACATTTTTGAAATTGACGAATATACCCTGCGCAGTCTCAGGCCGGAGATACGACTTCGTATCACCTTCGGGACCAACCTTTGTCTCAAACATTAAGTTGAAGTTCTTGACCTCACCAAGCCCGCCGCCACAGTCAGGACAAACCTCACCATCAAGGTGGTCAGCACGGAAACGGTGATTACACTTCGTACATTCAACAACCGGATCTGAAAAACCTGCGCCGGTGTGGCCCGACGCCTCCCATACTTTTTCATTCATTAAAATCGCCGCATCGAGCCCATACATATCCTCCCTGCTCTCAACAAAATGCCTCCACCACTGATGTTTGATGTGGTTGTTGAGCAGTACACCAATCGGACCGAAGTCCCATGTACCGCGAAGACCGCCATAGATATCACTTCCCTGAAAGACAAAACCGCGGCGCTTGCAAAGTGCCACTATTTTCTCCATTGTGTCTCCCTTTTTCTCATCAGCCATAGCATCCGTACTATAAACCAAAAATCGTAATCGACAAACTAATTCGCCTGCACCCTTCCCGAGCTCACGTCGCCGCCAATCGCCGTGGTGAGCGCCGGCGAGTCACTGCGGACCGTCGTACCGGTAAATCGGTCGGTACCGCGCAGGCGCTGCGTCTCAACGAGCGTTGGTATCGCGCCAATTTGTGAGGTGCTCGGCGTGAAGCCGAGTTGTGCGGACACGGACTTGTTGCTGCCTGACGAGAGACTACCGATGTCCCAGGTGACGGTACGGTTTGAGGAGTTATATGTAATATCTCCTCCCGAAATATTGCCGAGCCACGTGATGTACTGCGGGAGCGTTGCGGTCATGACCGCATCGGTGAGGTCGTTACTACCGCCGGAAGCAGTAAACTGCACCGTGTACGTCGTTGTCTCTTCTGCCACCGGAGGTACAGGACCGGTGTTGGTGAACACCGTTTCGTCGTATCCGACAATTCCGGAGATATCAGGCACGCTCGCCACACGAATGGTACGCGCTGCGGTTGCCTCAATCGATTCCGGCACGCGATCTTCAAACACTCGCTTGCCTTTAACCGTCACCGCAAGCTGTATTTCCGGTGTCGCAGCGATATCCTTATCGGGCTTCAGTGTAAACGAAACAAAGCTCGAATCTCCCGGTGTAACTTGCTCAAGTGAATTTACACCAACTGCGTCATAGGTAATGGTGCGACTTGCAGAGCTATAAAATCCTTTTCCAGCATCAACGTCGAGGCCACTCACGGCGCTCCCCGAGAGCTTTACTTCCACACCTCCGTCATAAATGGTGTCGTCGAGCGTATTAGTAAAAGTCACACGCACCTGGATAGGTGCTGATTTGTCTACCACGACAGTGTCACTCGTATCGTTGTTGACAGATACATCAACGCCAAGAAACGGCGCTTCGATAGACACCTCGTTACTCACGGTGGAAAAGACGGAAGAGAGCGTAAACCGGTCACGCTCGTTTGGTACACCGACTGAGAAATTGAAGTTTTTGTCCTCATCTTGATTCCCGGTGACCACTCCGCGAACCGTTATAGTCTTCGTCTCTTCTGGATCGAGCGCCTCAATGAGCCACGTGTCATTTCCTGAAGATGGCGACGGGTTTGCAGAAGAAAAGTCAAATCCAAACGGATACTCGGCTTGCACCAAAACATCAGAGAGCGGTGTAGAAGAGTTTGAACCGACTGTGAGAGTAAATTCTGTCTCCTGCCCCGAACTAATACTCTTGACCGAATCGACATCGAGCACAACAGGTGACGAACTTATTTTGAAACGGTACGGTTTCGCCTCTTTGTAGAACGTTGCATTCGAACCACGGACGCGGTACTCGATGGACACCTGCACGATTTTTTCGGCGTTTTCTTCACCAAATACGAGAGCCTCGGCCGATACATTGTGGACTTCTCCCGGCTCAATATTGGCGAGCTGTCGCCGCTCCGTGAACAATTCCTTTCCTTTCTCACCAACCGACTGTGAACCGACCGGGTAGTCTATGATGAGTGTCGCTGATTCAATCGGTACCGCATTTTCGTTCGAGAGAGCGATGCCGAGCGAAAGCGTATCGCCACCTCCTACCGCAAACGGCCCGGTGACATCAATCGAAATATTTTCTCCTGAAATACTGTTGTTGCCAAAAACCAAGAAGAGCCCCGAAATAAGAAGTGTTCCGGTAAAAAACGCAATGCCCGCGAGCAAGAGTTTCGCTCGATATCCGCCGATAAGTGATTTCTTTTTGGGCATAGGAGGTGGTGGTGTTTGAGGACCGAGTGCGCTGTAGCGTTCGGTTGTCTTTTGTAACGGTTCCTGTTTTATGGAAGTTTTGGGCGCTTCGGTGGGCATCTCTTCGTAGATTGCCTTTGGCTTTTCCTCCCATTCATTGGCAACCGCCACCTGCTTCCGAGGACTGAGTCCTGTGCGACCGCGCGCTTCTCCTTTTTCTCCACGTGTATAGAGACGCTCACGGAGCGACTCAAGCCTGTTTTGCGCAGGACTCTTCTTTGTCGGTTTCTTCTTTGGAGTTTTTGGTGACTTCTCCTCAGCCATTACCAACGAGTATAGCACGAACCAGTGCACAATCTCGCTATAAATGGCTCACTTCCAGTGCATTTTGTACCGCCTTGCGGCATATGGTCTCCTGAGCGGTACTAAACTCGTTCAGTATATTGCGCGCGCGGCGCTCGTTGCGAAGTGTCTCGGTCTCTTTGCCCGGCGCTACATACCCGAGTGATTCGAGTATACGAAACGTGAGGAGTAGTTCGCCACGCTCCGTGAGCATCTCCCCTTCGGAAAGAAACGAGACGACGTCATCGTACATTTCCGGCATCGGCGTTTCGCCGCCCGCAAAACGCCGAAGGACACGGACGATATTGCGCACGACCCCGCGCGCTTCGCGCGCGGGCGCATCGAAGTAGAGGTTTCGCCCTGACTCACTCCCAGTGAGTCGCCAACCGCCCTTCCCGCGAACGAGCGACACACGCACAAGCGAGAAGTCCTGGAGTGCATAGCGATGTTTTGAACGCTCTTCGCGTACACTCCGGACCGACGCAGTGAGCATCCCCACTTCTCTTGTAAAAAGTATGACGGAGCGATCTGAGGTATTTCGCTCATACGAACCGCATACGAGCGCGTCGGTGATGTACATGTGATACGCCATGGAACGGTAGTTAACCTTTAGTGATGAGCTCGATGGTGAACGAGTGTTCTCCCGCAACAACCTCCTCACCCTTCGCATCGCCAAACGTAATGTCGTCCGCCCCAACCGTTGCTTTAATCATCTCCTCATGCGTTTTTATGACCTCTTCACCTGCGTCCGATGTTTGCACCACGAGTGCGATGCGGTCATGCGGCTCGAGCCCCGCCTTTTTGCGCATATCCTGAATGGCGCGCATAAGCTCACGCGCGTCGCCTTCAGCCTGAAGTTCGGGGGTAATATTTGTATCAAGCTCAATGATTTGTACTTCGGGCACAATAACCACCTCCTTTACATTGATCTCATCTTTAATGAGCTCTTCGTACTCATCACCCAAACTGACGTTCATGCGTACAGCCGCAAGGGGTTGGCGTACCTTGATACCAGCTTTGACTCTCACTTCAAGCGCTTTCGAAATTTCCTCACGCGTAGTTTCCATCGCAAGCAGCACTTTTTGGTCAATCTCCCCACCTTCCGGCCACGCTGCAAGATGAACACTCTCTGCATCACCGTCCTCTTTCACCTGCTGCCAGAGATACTCGGCATAGAATGGCATTGATGGCGCTATAACAAGCGAGAGCGTTTTGAGTACATGACGAAGCGTGCCAAGCGCGACCACCCTGTCCTTCTCATCGCCTCCTTTAAAGCGATCACGCGAGCGGCGTATATACCAGACTGACAAACCGTCGATGAAGTCGGTGACTGGCCGTGTCGCCTTATCGAGCTCGTAGTTTTTAAATCCTTCTGTGGTCTCGGCCACGAGCTGATTAAGTCGCGCAACAATCCATCGGTCGAGGACGTTCTTTGAATCATCCACTGCTTTCTCGCCATCAGCATAGAGTTCGTACATCGCGAGCACGTTGTGGAGGCGCCCGAGGTTCTTACGCTGGAGTTCTGCCACTTCTTTTTCAGAGAAATTAAGGTCCTCACCGCGGATGATCGAGGATGAAAGAAGATAGTACCGCATCGTGTCCGCACCTTGACGATCGACGAGCTCAACCGGGTCCGGGTAGTTCTGCAGTGACTTACTCATCTTGCGACCGTCTTCGGCGAGCACGAGGCCGTTTGTAATCACGTTTTCATACGGTGACTTTCCAAAAAGTGCCGTCCCGAGCACGATGAGTGAGTAAAACCAGCCGCGTGTTTGGTCGATACTCTCGGCAATAAAGTTTGCCGGGAACAGTTCCTTCTCAAATTCTTTCTTATGCTCAAACGGATAGTGGTGCTGTGCGTACGGCATGGAACCCGATTCAAACCAACAATCGAACACGTCCGGCACACGCTCGAGCTTTACCTCACCGTCGTAGAGCTCTATCTCGTCGATATACGGCCGGTGGTAGTCGAGTTCGTAATTGTCGTTGTGAGGGAATGGAATAAACTCAACTTTCTCAATCACGCCTTTTTTAGGATATGCCTGATCATGGGCTTCTAAAACTCCGTGATGATTGAGCCTTGCGGCTACACTGTGGAGCAACAGCAACGGGTCCCCATGAGAGACAATGAGTACTTTTTTATCTTTATATTTTTTTTCTACGTCAAACAGAAACTCTCCTGCCCGTTTTTGTATATCGAGCCAAGACTCTCCGCCCTCGGGCTTCTTTGCAAATCTTTGTTCTCTCGGGAAACTCTTTCGATACTCTTCCAAACTTTTGCCCTCAAAAGCACCGTACTCACACTCTCGGAGACGGTCATCCACAATAACGTCTCCTGCGCTCATGCCCAACGTCTCGGCCACAACGTCGGCGGTCTGCTTCGCTCGCAAAAGAGGCGACGAGATGATTACATCCACAGCATCTCCCAACTCTTTGGCTGCCTCTTTAACGTCTGAAATACCCTTGTCGGTAAGCGGATAAGCATCCGTCTTACCTGTCACAATGCTGAGTACATTCTTTTCACTCTCTCCATGACGGAGCGTGTAGTACGTATTTCCAGACTTCGGAACGTACTCCTGCAAGTCTTTCAGTGAACCAAAGACTTTGTATTCTTTCGTCTCAGGATTTCGCCAGATTGGGAGTGGCGCGCCCCAATAGCGCTGGCGGCTCACCGCCCAATCGCGAGCGCCTTCAAGCCACTTGCCGAAGCGCGCGCGACCCACGTGCTCAGGAACCCAGTGCACCTTCTTATTTTCCGCAACGAGTTCGTCTTTAATGTCCGTTACCTCCACAAACCAAGACGTCGTCGCGTAGTTGAGCAGCGGCGTGTCACAACGCCAACAGTGCGGGTAGCTGTGCGTTATGTTTTCTTTTTTGAAAAGTCTTCCCGACTCCTTGAGTGCTTTTACAATTTCAATATCGGTATCAAGGTGCGACACCTCCGCCTCGTCATTGTCTTTCGGCTTTACGAGCGCGCCATTAAACCCTTCGACAAAGTCCATAAAGTGTCCTCCTTCATCGACATGGTGCACAATTGGAATACCCTCCCGCTTCGCGAGCTCCATATCTTCCTCACCATACGCGGGCGCGAGGTGTACCGCACCCGTTCCCTCCTCGCCGATCTCTACATAGTCCGCGTGATAAATTTTCCATGAGTTCTCTTTCCCTTCAAACTCCTGCTTTTGCCAGAAATCAAACGGTGGTGTGTACGATTTCCCAACGAGCTCCTTTCCTTTAAAGGTCTCGAGTATTTCAAATTCAAACATCGGCGAGTCCATCCCTTCCTTGATGTCGTTCCACCTTTCCTTAGCAACAATAATATTTTCTATTGATGGGTACTGTTTGAGGTCGTCATTGAATGTCTGCCTTTTACGCACTTTTAAGTACTCTATATCCTCATGCACCGCCGCTGCCATATTGCCTGGAAGTGTCCACGGCGTCGTGGTCCACACAAGAAGCGATGTATCGGGTTCATCCACCAGCGGGAGTTTTACCGTCACCGCAATATCTTTTATATCCTTGTATCCCTGATTTACTTCGAAGTTTGAGAGCGTCGTGCCGCAGCGCGGGCAGAGGTGCATGCTCTTGAATCCTTCATACACGAGCCCCTTCTTATTAAGTTCGCTGAAAACCCACCATACACTCTCCGTGTACGTAGGTTCCATGGTCTTATAGTCATGCTCCATGTCGACGAAACGACCCATGCGCGGCACGATGCGCCGCCAATCATCCGCATATTCCAGCACCGCATCGCGCGCCGCCTCGTTAAACTTTTTCACACCATACTCCTCAATGTCGCGTTTGGTCGCAAGGCCAAGGCGCTTCTCGATAATATTTTCAAGCGGAAGACCATGACAGTCCCAGCCCCACCGGCGGCGTACGCGGTACCCGTTCATCGTCCAGAAGCGCGGCACTGCGTCTTTAATTGTTCCCGCGAGAAGATGGCCGTAATGCGGAAGTCCCGTTGCAAACGGCGGTCCATCATAAAATACAAAATCCCCATTCGGGGCGTCCTTTTCTACACTTTTATTAAAAATGTCATGCTCATTCCAAAAGGCGAGCATTTCCTCCTCCCTGGCCGCTGTCGCAGACACCTGCGACGGATAGGCACGTCGAGCGACATCGCTCTTTTCAACTTTTTCTTTTTTCTCCATAGAATGTTTGTTATGTGTATCAGACATATTGGTACTACAAAAACCGTAGTACCGTAGCGTGTGTATCAGACACGCTTTTGCATAGTATCATGTTTTCTTGGTATGAAAAGAAAAAGCCGCGGCGTCAAAGTGATTTCCTCATCACTTTGACGGATCGCAGCATGTCAGTTGCCCTTCGTAAATCTTACGCAGCAGTAACTCGTCAAGTATGAACCGCGCAATTTGTTCCCGCATTCGCAGAGGGTCGCCTCCGACCAACTCCAACGTTCTGTCGTTGATCGTGAGCGCCACCTCACAAGCTCTGTAAGAGGTAACGTACGCCATTATTTGACTGAGCATTACAGGTCCATCAGAGCCGGACGTTATGATCTTTCCCCGTCGACCATCTATTTTTAACCACATGTCTCATCCTCCAATCTCTAACATGTCCGGGGACTTAAGGTACCTAAAGATAGAACTGCCTGCAAGCTACATTCGTTCCGGCGCCTTAATCGCAAGCATCCAGAGGCCGTTTTGGAGCGTGACGCGCACGGCGTCCGCTACCGCCGCTTTGTATGGCGCATACTCGTCACTACTATCTGCGATCTTCTCGTGTGCGTAGAATGTATTGAACGCGCCCGCAAGCTCGGTGAGGTAGTGAGTGACCTGATGCGGCGCGCGCTCTTCACAAGCCACCTGCACTACCTCTTCAAAACGGTAAAGGATTTTTTCTATTTCATATGGCTCCTCAGGAACATTCTCTGAGCTTGGTGTTACCCCTGCTGTCTGTGCCTTTTCAAGCACCGAGCAAATACGTGCGTGCGTGTACATGAGGTATGGCCCGGAATCTCCCTCAAACGAAAGCGCCTGCTCTTTATTAAACACTGAGTCTTGGAGAATGTTCGACTTCAGCGTTCCATACTTAATGGCGCCAATGGCAATATTGCGGGCGAGGTCAGTGTCCTCTGCGAGTTCTGCGTCTCTCTCACGTATTTTTTCTGCCGCAGCTGTTGCAATCTCTTCAATGAACGAGAGCGCGGTAATGACGTCGCCCGTTCTCGACGACATCTTCCCCGTTGCGAGACGTACCATGCCGTGCCCTATATGCTCGGTCTTTTTTGCGAGTTCGGGATACACAAACTCCATCGCCTTGAGCAGCACCTTGAAATATTCGTTGATTTCGTTTGCAGTTGAAATGACCGAGAGATCGTACTTGCCGAGTGCCTCTTCTTTCATTTTGGGGAGCGCAAGCTCCTTGGCCTCGTATGTTGGAAGGCCTTCTTGGTTTAAAAAAACACGTGTGTGAAGGCCGTATTCTTCTCCCTTGAAAACATACGCACCATCACTCTCCGGAAATATGTCTTTATGCTCGAGCACAATCTCTTTCCCGCGCGGTGCCGCCTCGCTCTCGAAAAACATGTGGTCAAACTCGGTATCGAGAAGCTTATAAATTGAGTCGAAGTACTCGAGCGAGACAGCTCTTCCCTTATCATAGAGCGCGTTGATTGATTCGTCGCTTCGCTCATACACCATTTTGTTTATTGCGACAATTTTTTCCTTCGCTTCCTCGTCCTCCTTAAGCGCCTTCGCGCCGAGCGCGTATGCCTTCCCGAGTTCTGTAGCAGAAAAATCGCGAGCACCCGCAAATCCAAGCTCCTCCATACCGTAGAGGGCGCACGCCACATGCATACCCACATCTCCCTGGTAATTCACCCGCTTCACATCGGCACCATTTGCCATAAAGAGTCGCGCAACTGACTCGCCCACCGAGTTGGTGAAGAGGTGTCCGACATGGAATTCTTTGAACGGATTCGGATCGGTGTATTCAACAACAATCTTCTGCCCTTTGAGAGATTCGTTTGCTCCCCATTCGCATTTTGCTTCGCGTGCGTTCGCGATTTTTTCTTTGAAAAAATCGCGACTGAGATGAAAGTTTATGAAGCCTGGTCCCGCCACCTCAATTTTTTCTACCACATCCATTCTCCCTTCGAGAGAGGTGACTATCTTTTCTGCAATCTCACGCGGATTTGTTCCCCCTTGTTTGGCCGCGACCATCGCCACGTTGCAGGCGTAGTCACCGTGAGAGAGATCACTTGGATGTTCAACAGTAAAATCAATCTCGGCAATGCCAAGTTCTTTGAGAACATTTGTCACCTCTACTTTAATTTCTGGAATCACCTCCTAAGCATACAAAAAATACCCCGCGATTGCGAGGCATTGCTGCGCCCGGGCCGAATTGCCCGGGCGCAGCGTTGGCTACTTATCGTCCGGCTTGGTGAAGTTGCGCCTCCGCACAACACTTACCTCCACCTTGCCCATGTCGGCCTGGCCGACAGTGAACAGATTTCCGCCCGGGTATTTACCGAGACGATTCTTGCAGGTTTCTTTCGAGAGCTGGTTTGCGATGCGCCGAGGCAGCATCGAATTCGATCCACTATATTCCGTCATTTAATCCCCCTTTTTAAGAGCTTTAGAAGTCAATGATAACACTGAACAATATACTTGTCAAGCTATTCAACCCGCGTTACGATATTCCCCTTCGAACCTTCCTCGATACGGAAATTCTCCCCGCCGAGCACCTGGCCACGTGCGGTCTCAACGCGACACCGCCACTTCCCCGGCGTAAAGTTCTGAATGAGCGTATACCCACGAAAACCGCTCCCCTGGCCACCCTCAATCGGATAGGAAATGCGTGCGTGCGTCACCCACTCCTTCTGCTCTTCATCGTAGTATTCAAAACGATGATAAATATCCGTCGAAAGTCTCGCGGGCGCGAAGACCGACGCAAAGCAAAAGACGTTGTCCCCCTCCTCATAATGGAAGGTCTTATCTGAGTGCCGCCAGAACTGCCACCACGGGGATTCCTCGTACGAAAGTTGGTACTCACCGGTATCAAATTTCACAACGCTGTGGTAAATGCCGATGTCTTTGAGTGAGAGCGGAATCGGCGGGATGATGTTGGTGAAGTAGAGTACGTTGAAGGTGACGTAGAGAATACCCACTGTAAATACGAGTGGCCGGGCGTGGAGCTCGATAAAGCGCGGCACGATACGCCTGAGAAGTCTTATGAACCCATACATGATCATGAGCGCGAGAATACCGCTCGCTACGAAGACGAGCGCACCCATAATGCCGATCACAACGGGCACGATGAGTACGACGTACGAAAAGAGCCCCACAAATAGAATTGCCACGTTGAAGAGGAGCCTGCTCGTGCGGTCGTGAATCATTTCATTGCCAAAAATCACGCCAAGGATAATGACCAAAAACGGCCAACTCTCAAACCACGATCCACTTCGCCCGTAGAAAATGAGCATCCCGGAGAGGAGACCTCCAAATGCGTACTGTCCGAGGAGCGGCGCGTACTTTTTTCCAAGTGGTTGTAACTTCTCCGGCAGCTTATCCGCCGCGGCTGCGTAGAGTACGAGAAGGCTCGCCATCGCCAGCACGACATACGTGGCGAGCACCACGTTGTCAAAAATTTGATCGACACGGTTGAGCGTAAGGTTGTCGACTACAAAACCGAGTAAAAAAGCAATGGTGAGCCAATGCTTCTTGTGGCGGTCGATGATTTTCTGAACTCTTTGAGGGACAACCTGCATGAGCTTCATTGTAGCAGAATAGAAAAGGACGTCCGAGATCACCCGGACGTCCGCCTTTCCGAACAATGCGCATAGGAAGGATGCATACACACATGCATCACGCCGATAGACGGCTCATGTACGTGGTTCAGAAACCCGCGCTCTGAGAACATATCCAGCGTCTCCTGTAGCGCTCTGTACGCACGCGGTCGGTGCTTCAAGAACCACGCGACCGCAATATCAAACGCCACAAGTTTCAGGTGTGTACTGTCCTCAACCGCAGGAAATCCACGGCGTCGGAGTAGCGCCTGCCGTTGTGGTGTGCGCGCAAGCGACGAGACAACAAGGAAAAGTTCTTCGTCGTCCTCTTCAAGCTTAGCGTGCCACATTTCCGCAACATCCCGCAAGAGCCGATACGCGCACGCGTCCAAGACGTGGAGCTGTTTTGGCGCACGAGCAGATATCCGATAATGCTTTCCTTTCAACGGCACACGCACAGCAACGCCATTCCTTACCGCACTGCTGACGTCTGCTTGAGAGCGAACGGGTGTTCTGTGCTTCCACCACTCACGCTCCACTTCAACGCCCTGCCGTATGATTGCCAACTCTACAGGAGGCACTTTCGACAGACTTGTCACAGCACTCATGTACACCCTCCTTTTCTAATGATCCCACGAGCTAGCCTACCTAATAATACTTATATAAACAATAGATGGTTTTACAGGACAGGTACTTATCGAACAGACAATTCAACTGCACTCTTCACCTCCTGATACACGTCATCAATCGATTTAAGTGCGTCGATAGTGACGTGATTGTACTCCGGAAGATGTTTTTTATACCCCTCGCGGACGCGCTCATGAAAGGCGAGTTTTTCTTTTTCAAGGCGGTCAAGCTTTTCGCCACTGTCGTGAGTGCGCCTCAGTCCTTCCTCAGCAGGACAATCGAGGTAAATAACGAGGTCGGGACGCGTACTGCCAAACGCATAGTTACTCACCTTGCTCACAAACTCAATATCGTCGAGACGCTGGCGTCCATATATCTGATACGCGATCGTAGAAAGATCAAAGCGATTTGCAACCACGTGCTTCCCGTCTTGAAGCGCGGGCTCGATGACTTCCGCGGTGAGCTGGGCGCGCGACGCGAGGTAGAGAAAAAACTCCGCTTTCTTCGAGACATCATCTCGATAGAGGATTATTTCGCGAAGCTTCTCTCCGATCTCTGTACCGCCCGGATCTTTCACAAACACAAACCGTTCAGGGTCAACATCCTTTCTGAGGAGCGCAATCTGCGTATCCTTCCCTGCGCCGTCACCTCCCTCGATAACGATAAATTTTCCTCGTGACATAATCACTACTATACCAAAGCCCAGGAGTGAATTTTCTCGAAAATCGATGAGGTGCGCGAAGTGCAAGAAAAATGACGCGAGTGGGACAAAATTAGTCCAGTGAGCGTTATTTTTTGCAGCACGACAATGCAGATCGCGATTTTCGAGAAAATTTAGACAAATGAATCAGGAACCGGAAACGCTTCGCAGAGTTCTTTTACCTCAGCGCGAAGCACCTGTTTCTTTTCACCGTCGTCCTTATTCTTGAGCGTCTCAATCATAATTTCTGCAACGCGCGCAGCTTCCTTTTCTTTCATATTGCGCGTCGTCATCGCAGGCGTTCCAAAGCGAATGCCGGATGGGTCCATGGCGCTGCGCGGATCATCAGCAATCATGTTCTTGTTGAGGGTAATACCAACTTCGTCAAGAACCGTTTCCGCCTCTTTTCCGGTCACTTCGAGTGACCCGAATACATCCGCAAGAATGAGGTGGTTTGATGTACCGCCGCCGAGCATGCGTACATTCTCGCGTTTGAACACCTCCTCCATCGCCTTTGCATTCCTAAGAATTTGCTCGGTATACTTCTTGAATGCCGGTGTAAGCGCCTCGCCAAAGCACACTGCTTTTGCGGCAATCTGGTGCATGTGCGGCCCGCCCTGGAGCCCCGGGAAGACGGTCTTGTCGATTTTCTTTGCAATCTCCTCGCTCTCACGCGTCAAAATCATGCCGCCACGAGGGCCACGGAGTGTCTTATGCGTCGTGGTGGTAATCACATCAAATCCATCATCGAATGGATTCCGCGCGGCACCACCGGCAATAAGTCCCGCAATGTGTGCCATATCCGCGACGGTATACGCACCCACCTCCTTTGCGATTTCAACAAACTTTTTGTAGTCGAGCTCGCGGCTGTATGCCGAAAATCCCGCGAGAATAATTTTTGGCTTGTGCTCTTTTGCGACTGCACGGAGCTCATCGTAATCGATTTCCCCTGTCTCAACATCTTTCATCTTGTACCGGACGAAATTAAAGATCTTGTTGATCCAGGTAGTTGGATGACCGTGCGTAAGGTGACCACCGTGCGAGAGATCCATACCGAGCACAGTCTCCCCCGGCTCCATAAGCGCAAAATACATCGCCACGTTCGCCGGCGCTCCCGAGAGCGGCTGCACGTTCGCATACGCGCAGTTAAAGAGCTTCTTCGCGCGTTCTATCGCAATGCGCTCAACTTCATCGGTGTAGTCCTGGCCGCCATAATAACGCTTCCCTGGATAGCCCTCTGAGTATTTGTTGGTAAACACCGAACCGCCCGCTTCGCGCACCGCGCGCGAAACATAATTTTCACTTGGAATGAGCTCGAGCCCCTCGGCTTCGCGCTTCTCTTCCCCCATGACAGCATCGTAGATGTCGCTGTCCTGCTTTTTTATATAACTGTAGTTTTCCATACAAGAAATGTTTGAATTAATTCATGAATTAAATGTACATTTAAATTGCCATTTAAATGTGTATTTCTTTGTACGGTCGCTAAATCATATTGGAGTTATTTTCTATTCTACGAGTGGAGTTTTTTGTTGAATCCTCCCACCACGGCAAGTTCGGCCTTAATTGGCGGGTGTGGATCGTACCCCTCTAGCGTAACATGCTCCGGCAGGAACGAATCAAGCGATGTGGTTTCATCGCTTATGTTCACGCGCGGGAAGGATCGCGGATCGCGGCTGAGTTGTTCTTTAATCTGCTCGCGGTGCGTGTCGTAGAAATGCACGTCGCCAAACGTGTGTACAAACTCACCGGGTTCATACCCCGTTACTTTCGCGAGCACTTCAACGAGAAGCGCGTAGCTCGCAATATTAAACGGCACACCAAGGAAAATATCAGCCGACCGCTGGTAGAGCTGCAAACAGAGTTTCCCGTCTTTAATATTAACTTGGTACATGTTGTGACAAATCGGAAAACGGCACGCCTTCCCGGGCGCTGCCATGGCATAGAGATACTCGGGATTCCAACTTGTCACAATGGCATTATGGCAACTCGGATCTTTCTTTACCTCATCGACCACCCATGCAAGCTGGTCAATAGTCCTTCCCTCGCTCGTTGGCCATCGTCGCCACATTTCTCCATAAATATGTGGGAGTTCTCCGTACTTTTCCGCAAACGCAACGTCGGTTGCAATCTGATCTATAAACTCCTCTTTGGTGAGTTCGGGAAGACTTTCTTCTTCTCGTTTATCATTGTAAATGCGATACGGGTAGTCGTCCCAAATGTGGACGCCGTTGTCAACGAGATATTTGATGTTCGACTGTCCCGACATAAACCAGTAGAGTTCATGGAGTACCCCTTTCCAAAACACCTTCTTGGTAGTGAGAAGCGGGAGCCCTTCTGAGAGATCGTAGCGCATTTGCTTTCCAAACAGACTATACGTGACGTCTCCTGTGTCGTTATCTTCCTGTCTATCTCCTTTATCGAGGAGCTCCTGCATTAAATCGAGATATTGGTACTCTGGGTGTTTTTCTGACATGGTTATTTCTTGCGTTTACGACTAACAGTCTTTTTCCGCGGCTTCCTCTTGCGCGCGAGCGGTCCCGACTTTGGCGGAACGTAACCCGTGATGTTATTGAGGTGGTAGCGACCCTTTTCTTTGTAATCGGTTTTCGTTTCGGAGGATAGCGGTGAGAACGTGAGTTGCGCGATTTCCATGCCCGGGCGCAGCACAATCGGCACGTTGTTGAGATTACAGAGCTCGAGCGCGATGTTGAGGTGGTGCCCCGGGTTTACGAGCCCCGCGGAGTTGTGGACCAAAAGGCCGATGCGCGCGAGACTCGATTTGCCATTCACCTCAATGAGATAGCGGTTCGAGCCAAAGAACTCTTTCGAGTACCCGAGGATGCTCACGCCGGGGTGCAAAATGAACTCCTTGCCGTCCTCCACCTCCACCGAGTGAGTGTTCGGATGAATGCCCTTCACCGGATCAATGAGTCCCGTGGTATGCGGATCGTTGATTATGAAAATATTGCCGAGTTTAATATCGTAGCTTGCGGGTTGAAGGCGCTTTGCATCAAAAGGCTCGAGTGTAATGTCACCTGCCTTTACCGCTGCCTTAATGTCTTTGTCAGAAAGAAACATATTAGAAATTATTATGAGCAACGCGAATTAGAATTTCTTATACCCCGCCCCATTTCGGGCGAAACACGCGCCGAATAGGCAGAGTGTAGTGTGAGCCCGTAACAAGAAATGGGGCGGGGTAAATTATGACTTAAAGCGTTTTTCATATTCTTTACAAAAAGTGAAGTCGGGCAATTACTCCACAACAAACGTTTTTTCAGTCCCGTAGTATTCCGGCCAATTCTCGTTGTAGTGCGCAAACATCCGCTCAAGCCTCTCCTGCGGAAGCTCCTCAGCGCCGAGCTCATCCATGAGCGCTGTGAGCTCCTCCCGTGCGCTGTCACACATGTCCTCTCCCTCAACAACTTTTTCAAATTCCGCGAGATAGCCATACCCGGCATTTTTGTCGAGACACACGGTCGCACCTTTATAGTTGTACTCTTCTCGCTCGCGTGACCACTTCGCTTGAAACTCAAATCCGGCGGACTGAACGCGTTTGTCGAGCTCATCGAGTGACACATCAACAGGTTCTTCAAACTCAAGGCGCGACACGGTGTTGTCGCTCGTCCCTTCGTCAACTGACGCTTTTACTACAAGAAGCACCTCATCGTTTTTCTGCCGCGAACGCACCGAGAAGGAAGTGCCTTTTTCAATCACTGCCTTCAACTGCTCTTGTTTTTCCGCGTCAAAGAGGTCCTTCGTTTTAGAAAACAGCTCATCCATGTCACCGCCTTGGAAATAGTGATTCAATTGTTTGTTACGCGCGGTACAACCACACTTTGGATCAAGCTCGCACATCTTATCGCGAAGCGCTACCGCATTCTTTGCGTCTCCGAGGAGACTCTTGATTTCGACTTCGTAATGCGCCATAGGGTTCTCATTATACCGCCCGATCTTCTTATCACACCAACGACAGCAAGGGCTCTCTATGGCATAATCCCTCAATGTCTAAGCCACGAATAAGTGCCATAGCGGCCATTGGGGAAAACCGCGAGCTCGGAAAGGCCGGAGGGCTCCTTTGGCACATCCAATCCGACATGAAACGGCTGAAAGAGCTCACGATGGGCCACCCACTTATCATGGGGCGTAAAACGTATGAATCTATCGGGAAACCTCTTCCGGGGCGCACAATGATTGTGGTGACTCGAAATACCTCATACGACGCGCCCGGCTGCATCGTCGTTCATTCCCTAAACGATGCACTGAAGACAGCGCGCGAACTCGAGGACGAAGAAATATTTATTTTTGGTGGGGCGGAATTATACAAAGAGGCGCTCCCCGTCACCGAGCGGCTCTACCTCACACTCGTACATGCAAGCGACCAAAGTGCCGATACCTTCTTCCCTTCATACGAAGCATTCACAAAAGAAATAACACGCGAGGATCACTCCGACGATGTGTTGCCATTTTCATGGGTCACACTGGAGCGCGATTAGTCTCCGTAAAATTTTTTCAGAAGCGGATAATACAAATCTTCCTGTGGTGGAATGAGCAGTTCCTCACGAGTGTCGTTTTCGGTAAACACCACTCCGGGTACGCCGCGTGCGATAACGACCGGCGTTGTCTCGTCACACTCGCCACACACCACGCCGCCCGCGGCAGCCAGACCGTCAACGATGTTCGTTGACGAAAGCCGTATTTCTCTCCCGAAGAGATCACGTTTTCCCTTGTGTGACACAACCGGCTGGAAGCCACAAAACGCAATAGAAACACCCATGACGCCGTATCGAAGCGGAAGTGAGTGACTATCGGTTATTATCACTCCAACGTCGTGCACCCCAAAGCAATTTCGGATGAAGCGCCACAGATTCTGCGCTGCAGCGAATGGATCTTTCGGTAAGAGAATGTAATGCCCATTGCCGTTACTCTCATCGATTCCAGACGCAAAGAAGAGCGCGTGGTGCTTGATGGTGAGCGGCGAACTGTAGGCAGGATGTTCCGATGGAATATGCGCCTCGGCCTCCTTCATAACGAGTACTTCTTTCTCCACTTCCCCCGCCGGCACACAGTCACCCTGGTGAATTGACACCACCTTTGAGGTGATGAGTATGATGTCTTTCTCCTGTACGTTCGTCAGCGACTGTTTTAGCACACGGGTAAGGTCATCTTTTGGAGGACGAAGGACGTCTGTTTGGATCGGTATCATTTCCATGGTCGCAAGTGTTATGTACACAAAAAACACCCCTGCCGGGGTGTTTTTTGTGTACAACTAAGTAAAAATGAGCACCCCGACCTTTATCGGAGTATATGCACAAAACCTGACCAGGTTGTCCGCACGTTGGTGAGTAACATACGAGTATTATACTACCCTCTCACGTTACCCCGTAACGTGTATTCCTTACAGGAACAGTACACCTTGTCGATATTTTATTGTCGGCTAGCGCCTCATAAAATATCAGGCAAGGTCGGTACACATTACCCCGTAATGTGTACCCCCATGCTCTTGCAGGTGCCCTCAATGATTTTCATTGCGGCGTCAACATCGTTGGCGCTCAGGTCTTGCATCTTTTCTTCTGCAATCTCGCGAATCTGCGCCTTAGTGATATCGCCCGCTTTTGAGACAAGGTTCTTACCTGAGCCCTTGTTCTTGCCGATTTTCTTGAGAATAAGTCGTGACGCAGGTGAGGTTTTAATAACCATGTCGAAACTTCGGTCTTCATAAACCGTGAGTTCAACCGGGACAACATCGCCCATACGATCACGAGTCTGCTCGTTGAACTGGTTTACAAATTCACCGATATTGATACCGGCCTGTCCGAGTACAGGGCCAAGTGGTGGGGCTGGCGTTGCCTTCCCTCCCACAGCCTGTACCTTCAATCTTTTGAGTACTTCTTTTGCCATCTTAGAAATTCTTACGAATGATTAACGAGTTAGAAGTTCTTAGACCCAGCCCCATTTCGGGCGAAACACGCGCCGAATAGGCACAGTGTAGTGTGAGCCCGTAACAAGAAATGGGGCTGGGTATTAGACTATTCAATTTTGTGCGAACTGACGTTCCATAGCCACCAATTCACACTTAGAAGCGCGCGCATAATACAAGAATAGAGCTAAATTGACAAGTCCTTGCAATTGTTTTAGTTTGTAGCGTAATTCTGATCTTTACACACTCAATGCATGAGACGAGCTTTTTGCGGCTTATTTTATAGGCAGCAGGAAGCTCGTCTTATTCTACGGACAAGCCGCACACTCGAGCGATTCGAGCAAACCCAGAACAGTAGGAGGTATGCCATGAACACCATGGTGAACCGCACTCTGTCAGTGCACAAGGAGCACGAAGTGCTCCTCAAGCTCGAGGCCGCGGGTCTCGACGACGAACTCGCCCAGAAGGTCATCGACTCGAAGGGTAACGATCTCGCCACCAAGGTGGTGCGTCTGATCGAGAACGGCGGTTTCGAACCGTCGATCTCGCAGAAGCGTGCCCGCGAGATCATGGGCCGGAACTTCTTCGGTATCGAGGAAGCGATCAAGCACTTCGGGGTCAACCCCTCGAGAGCCCAGACCGCCGCCCTGTCCGAGGTTCCGTTCACCGAGGAAGTGTTGGAGTCCGTGAAGGACACCCACGTCCTCGTCGCCGTGTTCCCGATGTCGGTCCTCGATATCCGTGGCAAGGTCGAGCGCAAGCTCTTCTACAATCACGCGAACTCCTGTTACAAAAAAGAGGCCTTCGCCAAGGACAGGAGTAAGACCGCTTGGCGCCTGATCCGTAAGACCTCGGTGCTCGACTCGACCTCGAAGACCTGGAACGGACAGCAAGGTCTGCTCGACAAGAGCGAGGAGACGCCCTCGGCACAGGTGATGGTCTACACGATCGTCGGCCACTACCTCGCCACTGGCGAACGCCTGTTCGAGAACGTCTACGTCCGCACTAGTTCCGTCGATTCGGACGGTCTCCGCGTCATCGTCGGCCGCTTCAACCAGGACGGTCTCGACGTCAACCGCTGGTGGGATTACGACCGCCGCGACATCCTCGGTGTCTCGTCGGCCCGGAAGTCATGAGCTTTGATTTCTTGAACCTCCGCGCAAATTTTTTCCGCTGTTAATTCAGTTGGGAATGTTTGCCGGAGGCTCTTTTTATATTCTGTAAATTCGGATCAAAAACCTCTTGGCTAAAATTTTAAAAAATGGATGGATAGCGAGGAACCTAGACAAAAATGACCCAAGCGGGGCAAGTGCCCAGTGAGGGTCATTTTTGTTGTAATGACAAAGCTAGGCGCCAGTTTTAAAAATTTTATATTTTTTTAACTTGGAGAAAATCGAGTTCTACCGGAGTTTCGCGTCCAAACATCGACACGAGCACTTTCACCTTACCGCGGTCCTCATCAATCTCACCAACCTTTCCTTCAAGCTCCTTAAACGGTCCGTCAGTGATGGTCACAAGGTCGTCGATCATGACGTCCACCTTGTGCTTTGGCGCCTCACTCTCCATGCGGTTCATGAGCGCGTCAAGCTCGTCCTTCTGAAGCGGCACCGGCTGCGTACCACTTCCGACAAACCCCGTCACCCGCGGCGTATTTCGCACCACGTACCATGATTCGTCGGTCACGATCATTTCCACGAGTACGTAGCCCGGATAGATACGTTCTTCTTCCACTACACGCTTGCCGCCCTTCACGCGAATTTTCTTTTCAGTCGGTACGACGACATCAAAAATGCGGTCCTGCATACCAAGTGAATCAATACGCTGCCGAAGGTTACGCGCAACCGCGTTTTCATATCCTGAGTATGTGTGGATTGCGTACCAGTGACGCTCTCCCGTTGAGTGCTGTTTTGCCATCTTAGATTTAGTTACGAATGAAATGAGTTAGTAAGTCTTAGACCCAGCCCCATTTCGGGCGAAACACGCGCCGGATAGGCAGAGTGTAGTGTGAGCCCGTAACAAGAAATGGGGCTGGGTTACAGAAAGTACAGACATATGCCCCCTTATCTTAGAAAGAGGTTAAGTCCTTCCGTGAATATAAAGTCGAACAGGCCGGTGTACGCCGCCACAAAAATTGAGATGCCGACCACGAGCGCTGTATAGATAATCGCCTGCCTTGTCGTCGGCCACGAGACATGCCGAAGTTCACTGCGAGTATCACGAAGATATTGTATAAGATTAGCCATAAATGATTGGTGTTTGGGTTTTAAAAAACCCCTCCCGGGGTTGAGAGGATGAATATATCACGTAGCCAAAGGAAAGTAAAGTGCCAGGTTTCTAAACTCACTACGTTCGTTAAGAACCTCCTACCCGACCTCACTCGTGCTCGCATTAGGAATAGCTCGCACATCGTTCCGGTTCACAAAACGCAAAAATCGAGACGAAGGTCTCGATTTTTGTCCGTTTTGTGCCCCCTCGGGGTTGTTGTGCTCTAGAGCATACCATGTCTCCATAAAAAAACAAGACTTCGGCATTGCCGAAGTCTTGTTATAGCGCGGTGCGCTATCTATCTCACTTCGTAACTGACATTTACCGTGGCGCTTACAGTGTTCTCGCCCGCCGGAATCTTCGGCTCTACAACCGAACCGTCATATGAGGCCGTCTCCGCCCGTGCGTAATCAACGCCACCATATCCGTACCCTGCGTCTTCCCAGAATCCCGACATACGCACGATTCGTACATCGAGGTCATCGGCAAGCTTCTCCGCTTTTTCACGCGCATCTGCAATGGCCTGCTCACGTGCATCTGATTTGAGGCTGTCCTCGTCGTCAATTGTGAACTGAAGACCGGAGATATTCGTCGCGCCCCGTTCGCCCACACCAGAGATCAATTCCCCTGCCTTGTCGGTGGCGCGCACCTTCACTTGAATCGTCTGATTTACTTGGTACCCCTTCAGCACGCGCTCGCCCGGAGGACAGTATCCGCCTGAGAAGCAGCTCGTCTGCTGTTCGTATTCATAGCGGGGACTGAGATTGTAGTTTGATGTCTTAATGTCACGGTCTTCAATCCCTGCGCCGGCAAGATACTCTGTGATGCGGTTGACCGCTTCGGCAGAATTCGACTGCGCAAGCACGGCATCACTTCCTTCCGCATACACTGAGAATGAGAATGTTGCGATGTTAGGGACTGCAGTCACCTCGCCCTCACCGCGCACCGTGATAATGACCGGGCCGCTATACGTGTAGCGAGCCTCTTTGAGTGTGAGGTGTATGTATGCTCCGAGTGCACCGATCACCATAACCGCTGCGATGGGAACGAGATACCTCATATATGGTAGTGAAAACATAGATAACGTATTACTTAACAATATTGATATTTTTCTAAGCGAACAACATTCTACCACCGAAAAGGCCACCACGTGAACTCGCCCGTGCCACACACCCGCGTAAACTCCTCTTTGTCGGCATCTGTGAGGCCTGTGCGTAGACTCTGGTCACCCATGAGGTAGTGCATGACCGAGGTACTCCCGGTCACATGGTCGAGACCAAGCGCATGACCCATTTCGTGCGCAAGGACAAGCCGAAGCTCCTCACCATCGCTAAACTGGTAGATGTTGATCTCCTTTCCTTGGTAATCTCCTTGAGTAAATTCACGCTCTTTGCCAAACGTATTGTTATAGAGATTGACCACATTGTTATACGCCGACACGAGTACATTCCCTCGTTCACCGAGTTCGTTGATTTTTGCAACGATATCGTTGAGTTGATGTCCTTCGCTATTAAGTTCTTGCTGTGTTTTTTGCAGTTCCTTCTGCTGTTCATCAAGCTCTTGGTACACCTCTTCCGGCGCGCCACCGCGTTTGTTCCACTTCTCTACCTCTGCGTTGTACGCCGCGAGATCAGTTTCATACCGGTCACGTTTCGCTTGGTATGCATCGGCAAGTGCCTCATACTTTGTGAGCAAATTTTCATACTCCGCCTTCACTTCTTCGCTCATGGAGCGACTCTCCGCAAGGCGGTCACCGAGCTCTGTCGCTTTATCGGTTTGCGCTTGGCGAGCATCAAATATGAAATTAACGGTGAATACCGCCTCTTCGTCGTACGAGAAGAGATTACGCCCTGTAGCATCTTCCCAGAGCGACTCCGCATCGGTGATCGCAGCGCGTGCTTCACCTTCGGAGAGATTGAACGAGTCATCGAGCTCCCCGATTCGATACGCAATCGGCACGTCGCACACCGCCGACGCGGTGTGATAGAAGTACCCGCCCGCAAGCACTGCGATCAATATAAGCACTATAGGAAACCTTGCTCTCATAGAGCCAGTATAGCAAATTACCCCTTAGCCGGTATAACAAACTAAAATTCAACTGTAAGCGCCTTGTGATCTGAAACAATGTCGTCCAGTACCTGGAAATTCTTTACCTCAATACTTGGACTTGTGAAAATATAGTCGCACGCTTCTGTTTTATGCGTGAGCGGAGTGCGGGTAGTTACCACTTCCCGTTCTTTAACGTGGTTTACCAGAACTCTGTTTATCTGTTCCAACGACTCACTATCCGGCACCAAATTAAAATCTCCACACAATACAACCTGTCCCTCCAAATTTTTCACATAATCAGCAATCATGCCGCATTGACGCATCGTCTCCTCGTCGCCATTCTTATGACCGTGATTATGGTGACCATGATGGTTAAGAATATGTAATGTATCCGATCCGTTCTCAACCACTACATGCTGGAGCACACGACCACGGTTATAGTCATCGTTTTCTAAAAAATCAAAATTGTTAACCATTTCTCCATATGTGTACTGATCATTGGTGTCGACAAAAGGAATCCTACTTAAAATACAGTTTCCCCAGCTAGCCTTGCGGTTCATGTAGTTCATCACACCAGAGGGAGTATGGTGAGCATGTGGGTACTTGGCATGTTCCTGCAGCTCTTCCATGTCTTCAAAGAAAAAACTCTGACCCCCAGGAACTGAAACGATTTCCTGAATACATACAATGTCAGCATTTTCCCTGACAAACAGCTCCGACACAACTGAGCCAAGTCTACCGCCCCATACGTTGAGTTGGAGAATTTTCATAGGTTCAAAAGCTTATCTAGTGAGGTCTAATTTTTGAGTAAGGTGGCCAAGCTGGAATGAGGAGCGCGTCGGAGCCGTATTAAACATACGGCGACAAGCGCAACGAAGGAAGCTGGCCAGATTGCCAAAAATTAGGCTTCACACGCTGCGCAGATCTTTTGTCGGGTAAGCGCTTGCGCAGCATTCATCGAATGCTGATAATACAGTGCCTTAATACCCTTCCGCCATGCGAGAAGATAAAGCTCATTGATTTCCTTTGGCGAAACCGACGGAGGTACCATGATGTTGAGTGACTGCCCTTGATCGATATACATCTGACGCACCGCGGCCTGCTCGATGACCACCGCCTGGTCGAGTTCTGCAAACGTGCGGAAGATGTCCTTCTCTTCTTCACTCAGGAAATCGAGGTGCTGCACGGAACCGTCATGGTCTCGAATACTGCTCCACACGTCCCGCTCATTCTTCCCTTTCTCTTCAAGGAGCTCCTCGAGGAATGGGTTGCGAATCGTCACTTTGAGCTTTGCGACGTCCTTCACGTAACAGTTACTCCACACCGGTTCGATACTCTGCGAGACCTGCCCCAAAATAAACGCTGACGATGTTGTCGGTGCAACCGAGAGAAGTGTTGCGTTGCGGCGGCCATAGCCTTTCAGAATCTCCGGCTCACCAAACTTCTCGGCGAGCTCTTTCGATGCTGCGTCCGCATTTGCGCGGATACCCTTCCAAATATCGACGTTGAGCTTCCCGGCATCCATACTTTCATACGGAATCCGTTTACTCTGAAGGAGTGAGTGCCACCCAATAACACCGAGGCCGAGTGCGCGGTTCTCTTTTGCAAACTTATACGCTCGCTCCATAAAGAGAAACGCTTGCTGGTCTGCCCGGTCGTCCGAGTCACGAAGTGTCTCAAGACGCTCGCAGAACTCAGTAATCACCGCGTCGAGCACCTTAATCATCACTTCAATAAGATCGGTGTCTTTCCAGTCGTCATAGTGAAGAAGGTTTACCGATGAGAGACAACATACGAACGACCAATCATCATTCGACGGTAGCATGATCTCGGAGCAGAGGTTGGACGCGAGAATCTTGAGTCCCTTATCTTTATAGACATCCGCTGCGTTCTTATTCGCGTTCCCGGTGTACATAATGTACGGATACCCGAGCTCGCCGCGTCGTTGCAGAATCTTCGCCCAAATCGCGCGCTTCTCTTCGTCACCCTCGATCATCGACTCAAGCCACTCGTCACCCACCGTGACCGCGTGTGTCATATTTTGGATTGGATTACCTTCGGTACCGATTTCAAGAAAGTCCATGATATCCGGGTGTTCAACCGGAAGATACGGAGAGAACGAGCCTCTGCGCACCTTACCCTGCGAGACGACATGAATGAGCGTTTCAAACATCTGCATGAAGTGCACCGGCCCGTTTGAAGTACCGTTATTTTTGATCTCCGACCCGCGCGCACGAAGATCACCGAAGTAGCCGGATGTACCGCCTCCATATTTACTCATCATGCCGTTCTCCGCGTGCGTATACATGATGCTCGACATGTCGTCGGAGATATATGAACCGAAACAGCTGATGGGGAGCCCCCGGCCGAGACCGAAGTTTGCCCAAACCGGTGTAGAAAATGACACCCACCCGCGTGAGACATAGTCGTAGAGCTTATCCGCGAATCCTTCCTCTTTCAAAAGTTCCTCGGCGCGGTCAGCGATCTGACGGACGCGCTCTTCGACGGTCTGCCCTTCGAGCGTGTAGCCGCGCGACATAAACTTACGTGTGTTGTCGTTGAGCCAGTACCACGGTTCTTTTCTGTTTACGGTGTTCATAGTGTAGTAGATGGTGAATAGTAGCTAGTAGGTAGAGCAGAACGGAAAAATATTACGATTGAGATTTCCAAAATTGGGGAGGTGACGAGGAGTCTAGGTCAAAATCATACGAGCGGGGCAATGATAGTCCAGTGAGTATCATTTTGACCGTAACGACGAAGCTAGAGCCAATTTTGGGAATCTCAGAAGAGGTCGTTTGCGGTAACGCTGGTCTGCCGCTTGTTGTAGTTAATCGAACGCTTATCGAAGAAGTCAACGTGCTTTGTTGCAATAACCTCATCGTCAAACCAGTCGGTCTTCTCAAGAAGCGCGTCATCAATGCTAAATACCGGTGACATACCGATGCCCGCAAGCGCTTTGTTGAGACGACCCTTAATAAACTCTTTCACCTCCGCTTTTGGCAAGAAGTCGAGTTCCCCGTCTTCGAAGATCCAGTCCACGATAGCACTCTCCGCCTGGTACGCTTCGATACAGAGTGTCCGCACCGTCTCGCGATGGAAATCATCAAACCACTCAGGGTGTTCTTTCTTAATGATGTTGATGAGGTCGGTGCCAAACATACCGTGAATTTGCTCTTCCTTTGAAGTCGCTTCAACGGCGTTTGAGATACCCTTGAACAAGTTCTTGTACTTGTTGAAGGACATCATAATAAGGAACTGCGAGAAGAGCGAAACGTGCTCAATAAAGAGAGCAAAGAGGAGCACCGCCATGGAATACTCGCGGTTCTCGTTGGTGCGCGAGAGTGCGTTGATTTTGTCGAGGTACTCGATGCGCTGCTTAATGACCGGTACTTCGCTGAGCCCTTTAAACGCGCTGTTGAGGCCGAGAATCTCGAGGAGATGTGAGTATGCATTCATGTGACGCACTTCACTCTCGGCAAAGGTAAAGCCCACTGCGCCGATTTCCGGCTTTGGCATTTTGCTGTAAATGTTGCCCCAGAAAACTTTCACTGCGACCTCAATTTGAGCAATGGCGAGCATCGTCTTCTTGATGGACTCTCGCTCCGGTGCGCTCACACGTGTCTTGAAGTCGTCGATGTCGCGAGAGTAGTTGAACTCTGTATGAATCCAATATGAATGCCGAATGGCGTCCACATACTCGGCAAGCTCGGGGTACTCGTATGGTTTTAAGTCCGTTCGTTTATGAAAGATGTCACGTTCACGAAGTCGTTTACGTGAGGCACGATAGATGATGTACGCTTTCGCGGTGTCAAAGTAATCCATCTCCATGAGCACTTGCTCAACGATGTCTTGGATTTCTTCAACGGTCGGGTGTCCGTCAACGCACTTCTTCGCTATCGGATCATCGGGAAGTGCGGCGGCGGCCTGTACGCACATTGCAACGGTCTTCTCGTGAACACGCTTTGCAACACGCTCGGCGTCTTCTTTGGAGTCAACACCTGTTTCTTTCAGTGCTTTAAAGACTGCGCTGGTAATTTTTTCTAAGTTGAACGGCTGAACGGAGCCGTCTCGCTTACGAATTCGCTCAATTTCCATACGAAATATAGATAAACTGCTTGCTTATAATGTGGGGGACGGACACGTTTCAGGGAGCGCTAAGGAACGAGCCATGCGAGCAACATGGCGCTGCATAAAGCGCGTGTCCCGACCCCGACACACGAAGAGCATGAAGAGCGTGTGTTACTCACATTCTAACCCTCGGCGCTCGTGCCGTAAAATATCGCTACCGTACGGCAACGACATGTGGGATAGGTTGAAAAATAAGGATGATTGGTGGCTCGCTTGCTTGCTCGTGAGCACCGTTATCCACAGATGCTCGCATTCGAAATCATTTTTTCGTCTTTGCATAGAGTCACACAGAAAGAAAGCCCGGGCGCTCCGCGCCCGGGCTTTCTCTCCTCCTCCTACCGCCTCACGGCGTCCCGTATCTCCCGCAGGAGCTGTACTTCTTCCGATGGTTCTTTCGGTTTCATCTCTTTTTCTGCTTTCTCCTTGAGCTCTAAGTTATTCATGACTTTGATTGCCACAAAAATCGCAAAGGCAATGATAATGAAATCGACAATCGACTGAACGAATGCGCCATACTGCACCGACTGTCCCGCGACAATGACCTCAAGCTCCGCGAAACTCACCCCACCGGTGAGCACGCCAACGAGCGGCATGATGATGTTGTCAACGAGCGACGACACAATCTTTCCAAACGCCGCGCCAATAACGACCGCGACAGCAAGGTCAACCACGTTGCCACGCATCGCAAACCTCTTAAATTCTTCAAAAAATTTCTGCATACGTCTCTAGTATAGCCTAATGAATATGCGAATGCCCATGATGATTCTCGTGCACCTCCCTCCCATCATACCACCACGCAGCAATCATGGTGGTGAGTGGTACGGTGAGAATAAGTCCAATTGAACCAACGATGATCCGCACAATTTCGGCCGCCACCATTTCTTGGTTGACGAGCATTCCAAACGAAGCATCGGTGCGCGCAAGGAGGAGTACGAGCGGAAGCGCCGCGCCAACATAAGCAAACGCAAGTGTGTTGACGAGTGATGCCACATGATCGCGCCCTACACGGATGGCTCGTCGATACAAGTCTGCCTGTCTGAACATTTTGTTTGCCGCCTTGAGCTCTTCCACCACTGACACTTGGGTCACAGCGACGTCGTCCAGTACGCCGAGCATACCGATGATAATGCTCCCAAGGAGCAGCGCCGAGAAATCGAGCGTGCCACTTGTACTAAAGTTAAGGTAAATAGATGCATCCGACCCAAAACCGGTGAGACGCGCTGCACCCACCCAGAGCGTTGCGATCGCACTGGTGACAAGGACTGCTGCAAACGTACCGCAGAATGCAATGGCACTGCTGGTACGGACTCCATGTGTAAGGAAAAGTGCGAACGCGAGCACCACACCCGCAATGCCAATACTCGCCAGCACCGGTGGATACCCAGCAAGGAGCGCGGGGACGAGAAGAAATAGAATCGCCACGATACTTCCCGCCAAGCCAAGGAGCGCCCTCACTCCCTGCACCCCCGCAAAGAGCACGAGGAGGACCGCGAGAAGCAGTGCGAGTCCTACGAGCACTCCTCGGCGGTCAACATCTTTAAACTCGTAATACTCATCACCATTTACCGTGATGAGGTGGTTCACAAAAATGGTATCACCCTCTTTTAAAACAGTGAGATCGTTATCAAAATTCACGAGCGAGCCCTTTTCCTCCCCCGAGAGGAGCTGCACGCGCACGGTCTGCACGAGCGCGGTTGCCTCAGTGCCGATAATCTCGCGCTCCGTTTCAGCGAGTATCTCCACCACCTCTGCACGCTCGGTACTCTGCAGATCCTGGTGCACTACCTGCGCAGACACGCCAACCGGCGTGAAGAATGCAACACATATAAGGCTGTACAAAACGATTTTCACCTGCCGATTATACCGTTTACGCACACGATTTACAGCGACCATAGAACATCACCTCATGACTACACACTTCTTTAAAATCAGGGTGGCGAGGAGTCTTTAGTCCATGTTCATTGCACGGAATATGTACCACCCGCTCACATTTGTTGCACACCAGATGGTGGTGGTGCGAGTCAGCAAACGCATACGTTGTTGACCTCTGCGGAAGTCGTATCGACTCCACAAACCCCTCTTCCTCAAGCACACGCACCGTTCGGTACACACTCGCTTCGTCCGCATCCACTTTCTGTGCTAAGTCACTTATGGTTTGTGGCTGCTTGACTCGAAGTAACTCCGCAAGCACACTAATGCGTGGCGCAGTCACTCGATACCCGCGCTCACGAAGTATTTCCACCACTTTCTCTATTGCGTTATTCATACCCCCATGATATCTTAATGCAAATAATTTGCAATAAGATATCAATACCATGCTATACGCATTTCTCGCCTCCGGAGCCGTCGCGCTCTGTTCCCTCGTTGGGATACTTTTCTTTAAAGACACTGGCACGATGCGCGGTGCCCACCGCTTTATTCTCCCCTTTGCAGTGGGAGTCTTTCTCTCAATAATCTTTCTTGAACTCGTGCCCGAAACACTCGCGGCAGCACCAAGTGCGGGACCGCTTACCATTATCGCCGGCTTCTTTCTCTTTTATTACCTCGCACACGTACTCACCACGTATCACCACCACCACAATGAAGGGTGTGAGGACTGCGTTGACTCCACCGGACGAATGGTACTCATTGGCGATGCAATTCACAATATCGCAGATGGTGTCGTCATCGGGTCCGCATTCCTCCTCAATCCCTCGCTCGGCATCGTAACAACGATCGGTATTATCATGCACGAACTACCTCAGGAAATTGCGGAATTTGGCGTCCTCATAGGCTCCGGATACAGTCGCTCACGCGCACTTTTTCTCAACTTTCTCTCGGCGCTCAGCGTCATACTCGGTACTGCGCTCGTGTTTCTCTTTGCCGCGCACGCCGCTGCATACATATGGGTACTCACGGGTGTTGCGGCCGGCAACCTCCTCTACATCGCGACGAGCGATCTCATTCCCGAGCTTCAGCGTACCCACCGCCACCACTTCTACCAGGTGTTTGTCGCAGCGCTCGCCGGTGTGCTCCTCATTTTTTTCTCACTCTCACTTGCACACACATACACTGAAGAACATGGCCTCGAGCACACCGATGGGCATGAAGCTGCTGTCCTCTAATTAGCCAAAGAGAAAACGTGCGGTGTAGTAACCGGTCACCGCGCCGAGTGAAATTACAAGGATGATGTAGAGAATGAGGTCGTTGCGCTCCATGTTGAAGATATTGTAGCAGGGTTTTTTATACAGAGCAGCTACCGTGAAAGCTTAAAGCCAACCCAAATTCCGAGTATGCCTCCCGCAGCGCTAAGGAGCACTGAGGAAAGCGAGAACGCCGAACCGCCCCAGAGGAGCGGCGTGTACCCACCGAGTGCCCCACCGACAATCATAAAGAGCCAGATGATTTTTTTCTGTGATTGCATGCCAATAGTATAGCAAGCCCTTTGGGGCGACGTCGTAGAGTGAGAAAGTTTGGGAAACTTTCGCATGAGGTTACCAGCTGCGAATGTAGCGACAACCTGAACAGCGTCTGTAAGAGGTGTTCGAACTATATATAAGGAATATAACAACTCAACAATGTATATTCCACTGCATTCCAGAAGGGGCAACAGGAAGAATCTTTTTTATTTTGTTGGCTTTTCTTCAAGAGCGCGCGTTTGTTGCTAAACTAGCCAGCGCTGTCCAGAAAGTGACTCACTGGTACTGAATGTAGATTGGTTTGGGGGTAAATTCGAGCACCTCTTCAGGTGTGTACATACCCGTACTTGGCGGTTTCAGATCATTTTTATAGAACAGTTTAATACCGGTGAATTCAACCGGCTCAGGAACTATGACCCGATGATACGTTGCACTTTTCAGCTCCTTCGAACCCCAGCCGTCCATGTCTATCACAACTTGGACTTCGGGAGTTGGCTCGATGTCTTTGTAGTTTGTGATCATATCTTGGGTAAAGCGGTGTACAACAAGTATTTTCGGGGGCAAATGTTGATTTCGCACGATCTCCGTGAGCCAATCGATTGCGTAGTTAATGTCTGATGCATCGTAAGTGCCAATGACAGTTCCGGGCGGCTGTCCGCCTTTCATTGAGAACTCCGGGTCAATACCGAGATGTACGTCGGGACGTTCAAGATACGTGCGAAACTTCGGTAATTCTTCTGGAAGAGTGCTTCGCCCGACCTGGAGATCAAGGAATAAGACGCCATCAACTTCATGTGCGAGTTCGTACGCTTTTTCTATTTCCTCATCCGGCATGACCGCGCGGTACATATTGTCAGCTCCCGCGCTACCTTGAGCAACCATAGCAATATAGTGAATGGCAGGAATTACGGGAGTATTGGGATCAGCTTTCTCCCATGCCATAACAGTGTTACGAAGGTGTGTGATAAGCTCGTTGCGCGGCAGTTCTCCGAGAATGCCCATGTAGCGGGAAAGGAAGTTGCCATAGTAGGCGACAATGCGATGGAATGGTAGTAGCGCGCCGCCATTCGGATAGAAGTTCGCTGCCGGCCAAGTCTGACCTTGTATTGTTGTGTTGGTTGTACTGCTCGTCACGAGTCTGTACTTCAGTTCGGTTGTAGTGCCGGTCGTTGATGTTACGACAATACGTTCGGCAAGTGTGCTGTTGGTAAAGCCGGAAAGTGCAAGGAGGCGAGCGTTATATTCTTTCGTATCGAGCTCAGTTGGCCACGATGAAGAAGTCGGTACAGTTGTTGTTGCGTCACCAGCTTTCGCAGTAGTATTAGTATTTCCATTCGAAAAGGTTACAGCAGTCAGTTTCGAGAGCACTACATCTGCAAGTAGTAAAAAAAATATCACCACGATGATGGCCGCGAGGCGTATCAATAAATTTTTATACAAATGTAGTTTCACCTTCTCATGCTATCACGCAGGATGTATTTCTACGATACACAGGCTTCAAAATGGGCGGTTATCGGGAGTCGACCACCGATTACTAATTCGCTTCGCTCATAAGTATCTTTGGTCTGGGCTCAGCTCTTATTCGTCCCCCGGACGCGAGCCTCCGCCTTTCGATTCCCGATAACCTGACGTCGACATCAATAAAACCTGCTTTATGCAGGTTTTATTGTGTCTTTGGGCGACGTCGTAGAGGAAGTTCGAACTGTGTTTGAGAGGTTGGGGAATGAGAATGTTTATATTCCTGACTGCAGTAAAGTATAATGAGATTGATGAAAAATTACCTAGAATATTATGTAGACAAAGTTAAAAGAGACCGTGATACAAAAAGTCTGTTTTTGATTTTTTCTCTGGTTTTGACATCCGTAGCTGTTTTGGTTTTGTCTCAATTGCTGCCCGCAATAAAAGAAATGACAGGGTTGGCGGTTTATGATGCCAAGACAATTAATTTAGTGACAGGAGTAAATATTTCCAATCAGTTACCAATTATTGATGCAATCACGTTTAGCTTGCTGGTGTCATTGTGTCTCGGTTTTTCTTCAAGTCTAATCTCCAATTTATCTTTCCGAAGCTACTTTCTGGCTTTTGCAGCTTTTTTTACTACGGTAATTATCCTTGGATTACTGTTTGGCTCGAACTAAAATTATTAGGAATGCCAACGTGAAATACGTGTCATTTTCACTAGGGCGGTTATCGGGAATCGAACCCGAATTGCCGGTACCACAAACCGGAGTAATAACCGTTATACGATAACCGCCATGTGCGAAGCATAGTAGCCGTTTTTTTAGTGAAAGTCGAGGTGTCTTCGCTAGATTTGCTATACTCTCTACTATGAAACTCTTAAAAGAAATTAGTGAAGGGAGCCTCGGTCTCACTGACCAATTTGAGCAGTTGGGAGACAAATACGAGTTGCGGAAGAGTGCGCGGGCAATTGTTTTAAACCGCGAAGGAAAAATGGCCACTCAGTATTTGCGCACATATACGTTCCACAAACTACCCGGGGGCGGTGTCGATCCGGGCGAGACGATCAAAGAGGCCCTTAAAAGAGAGGTTCTCGAAGAAGTTGGATGTACCTGCGAAATTATCGATGAAGTTGGAACGGTCATCGAGTACCGAAACAAATACAAGCTCCTCCACATTTCTTACTGTTTCGTGGCCAAAGTAGTTGGCGACATTGGAGAGTCAAGGCTCGAAGAAGCTGAGATCGAAGAGGGGCAAGAAACTCTCTGGCTCCCTCCCGAGGAGGTCCTCGAAAAAATGAAAGCTGACGTACCCGAAAAATTCCAAGGGAACTTCATTCTCGAACGAGAAAAAACGTTCCTTGAAGCATTTCTGACGAAAAAGTAAAATTCTCTACCCTTTCCAGTCTTCGATAATAAGGCGTTTGCCGTCGCGGCGGACGGTGAGCTTCTGCCCTTCCCGCCATCCAAAACCACGGATGTGCTCAATCGGCAGCACGATGCTATAACTCGAGCCACCCGTTTTGTTGAGCTTGCGGACGTCTCGGTCTTCAAATTTGTTTCTTGACATGTTTTCAGTGTATCACAAATCTATATATTAAAATATATATTAAAATATATATTTTAATATATAGATGGAAATAGACGATAACCCAAGACTAGACGTGTGGTTGATTAGACTGCGGAATACCATTCCTCGCCATTTCTTTACTTCGGCTACTGAGAAGATAGATCAAGTAACCAAGACCCACAAAATTCACAATTGGAACCGGTATAAAAGGCAGCAACGTATACAACGCCGACTTATTTCTATCTCGTAAGCGCCTCACCTGAAGCCCTACTAGGATGAGTGCGGAATACGTAACCCACACGTACGTCACAAGTCCTACGAACGAGCCGGAAAGGGCACTCGGAATAAAAAATAAAAATATGAGTCCCGAGAGTGGCATAAGAGCCATGACGGGCAACAATATAAACCCGCCTGTAGTGTCATAGAGTAACACAAAAATGAAACTCAGTGCGTCTGATTTATCTCCAAAGAGACCAACGACAAACACACTCACTATTGTAACAACAAGAATGCTCAACCAGTACGCACGACGAGAAATGGTCCCTGAAAAACTAGGAAGTAGTATATTTTTTAACATGGATTAATTAGGTAACGCCTCACACCAATTTACGAGTAAACCTCCACCGCTTTGTCTGTACACAATATCACAACCGCTTGCAAGGAGATAAATATCTTTTCCATTCGCTTCAATAATTCGCTGCCAGCGATTTCCATCTGAGTTTAAAACATATAGCCCTTCGTAGTCCACTTGATCAACTGATGTCCCCTCTACCGAAGCAAATACTCTGTTGCCGACAAAATAGAGCCACACCTCGGGATAACAACCCTTTGCACCACAAGCAAACCGATCGGAGCCGAGAGCATGCTCGTCATTCCAAGGACCGCCAGGAAATACCATGGGGTCTTCTCCACCGAACTCATACTGGTGATTATCATAGTTGTATTCATTGGTTGCATAGTAACGTTCAATTCCCTGAACATTCGTACGAACTCTCTTGCACACCTCCTCACTTTTATGTTCTCCCGATTCAAGAGTGGCGACTCTTAAATTGCAGCGTTCCTCTGTCACAGGCAACAGCACGTCATTAAATTCTGAATCAGAATATTCCCTTTTCGGCTCTAATAGATTCTGGTTGTCTACAATGTCGCTCTCCAAACTTGTCACACTATCCACCTCTTGAACATGCAGATACACCCAAAAAAGCAGTACCGATACGACAATCACTGCAATCGCCATCATTTTTCTTCCGCCGACAAATTTAAAAAAGTACCTTAAAACAAGCAGGAACGTGAGCAGATTTGAAAAAAGAAACGCGTACAAAAATATATTTAATATACCGTTGCCGGCAGTGAAAGGACTATCCTTTGTTACAAACATATAAGCCCACAAAGATACGGCCAACAGAGCTGTGGCAATTTGTAAGAGCTTACCTATTTTTGTATCCAACACCTCGTTAATTGATTTGTCGTAGAAAGTATTCATTGTTTTTAGTGTATCACAAATCTATATATTAAAATATATATTTAAATATATATTTTAATATATAGATGGAAAATGGTGTGTTTAGTTCGATATGTGGTCACGAATCACTAATTCAACCCGTCACTGACGTCAGATCACTAATTCGCTGACGCTCATAAGTGTCTCCTGTCCGACCTCACTCGTGCTCGCATTAGGAATAGCTCGCACATCGTTCCGGTTCACAAAACGCAAAAATCGAGACGAAGGTCTCGATTTTTGTCTGTTTTGTGCCCAGGACTGGAGTTGAACCAGCACGTCCATTACGGACACATCCCCCTCAAGGATGCGCGTCTACCAATTCCGCCACCTGGGCATGTCGCGCCATTATGCCTGATGACGCATACTTCTTCAAGAAAGTTACTATTCCTTCTTGTCTTCTTCTGCTCCCTCCTCCTTTGACTCCTCCGCAGGAGCTTCTTCTGTGGTTTCTTCCGCTTTCTCGGCTTCAGCAGCCTTTGCAGCCTCTTCAGCTTTTTTAGTCTCCTCCTCTTCGGCCTTCTTCGCCTCTTCCTCTGCACGCTGCGCTGCTTCCATTTCTGACTCAGTTGCAAGATCCATGAGGTGCATACGACGCATCTGGCGCTTAATTTCGCGTGCCACCTTCTCCCGGATGTAGTAGAGCTTCGCGCGACGCACCTTCGAACGCTTCACCACCTCAATCTTATCGATCATCGGCGAGTAGAGTGGAAAAATCTTTTCAACACCGATACCATCCACCACTTTTCGCACGGTAAAAGTCGCCCCCGGCTCATTGCCATGCTTTCGCGCAAGCACGAGTCCTTCAAATATCTGAAGTCTCGTCTTATCCTTATCTTGAATTTTTTGATGCACACGCACCGTGTCTCCCGCCTGGATCTTTATCTTCTTTCGATCCTCCATGTTGACCGGAGAAATGCGTACGTTCTCAAGCACTGTATTCATATATCAAAATCTAAAGTCCGCGTACTCTACCACACTAAACTAGAGCAAACAAGCGCTATGTTTGCCTGTGGTACCTTACTTCAAAATCATCAAATCGCTCCTCCGGCGTTCGCCACGACACCGCCACCGACTCTACTTTCGCGAGCACCGAGCCCTCATTCAGCTCCTCGACGAACTCTTTGAGCTCATCGGGGATTCCCTGCGCCACGAGCTCAACACTCCCGTCGTCCTTATTCTCTACCCAGCCTGTAAGGCCGCGCATTTTTGCAAACTGACCCACAAAATCACGGTATCCAACCCGTTGTACCTTCCCTTCCACCCGACAATGTATTTCGGTAAACATATACGCATTATATTGCATGTCGCGCACTTTTCGCTATACTAGCCGATACATTCTTTAATACACGCGGTTAGCGAAGGTGGTGGAGGTAAAAATGTATGGGATACATTTTTACCGTTTACACATGTAAACGAGTTGTCTTCAAAGCGAACCGGTAATTGGAGATGTATTGCACAATATACATATGCGCGGTTAGCTCAGTTGGTAGAGCAGCTCGTTTACACCGAGAAGGTCGGGAGTTCAAGTCTCTCACCGCGCACATCTTCGATACCCTATCCATACCTTATGGATAGGGTATCGTGCTTTACAAAGCACGACTTTATTTGTATTGTTTGCGGCAGTTTCTTAGGTCATCTGTGACCAATAGTTCCACCACAACTTGAACAGGAGGATAGAAATGCCCAGTAAGAAACTTGAGCTCACCATGAGCTACCACAAGCGTTCTGGTCGGTGGTTGATTCGGAATACTGAAGACGAATCGATTCAGTTTCCGTCCAGTGACCAAATCTACACGATCTGGAACGAGCTCTTCCCAAACACTGACTTCTTCGTCGGGAGCAGTACCGACTATCCGAACATCGACTTCTACGCAGAGATCGGCGCGGGCACAAAACCGAAGGATCGCCAGAGGTTCTGTGATGCTCTGGCATCTGCCATTGCACGACAGGTACCCAACCAGTGCCCCGAGGCGGCGGCGCTCTACAACCGCATCAACATCATTGCCGGCAAGGTGCCGAATGATTTCCCGGGCAAGGAAACACTGACGATTCGGCTGATCGACCGTCGCAGCTCAATTCCCTACACTGCGCCGGAAGTCATCGGAATGCGGTGGAACGAAATCGCTGCAATTTTGTCGGACAGTCTCCCTGACCCAGAGTCGACAGTATGGGCGAGGGAGATCGCAGAACTTTTCGGACAACCGGTCAACTAATCGCCCGTCCCAATGTCCTAGCCGCCCCCATCTTTGGTGGGAGCGGTTTTCTTTTTGTATACAACACCCTCTCAAAATCTAGGCACCAGAGTATCAGTGGATACTTCGTGTAATAGTTCTGGGTGGAAAAGCATCGCGCACTAGGATAAGAAAAGCCGGCTCCTTGCCGGTTTTTCTTATGCTTGTGTTGTTTGATTGAGAGAGACTTGAAAGGCTTGCGATATGAGGAGCTATTCCTAATGCTCCGAAACAGCAAGCCCGGGCAGGTAACTCTTATGAACGTAGTGAATTAGAGTTGGACGCCAAGTCTCTCAACCAATAACTTAGTAACTCGTGACCAAGTCTCTCACCGCGCACAAAGAAAACCCGCCTCCGGCGGGTTTTCTTTGTGCGCGGTGAGGAACTTAAAAGCTATGGACACACCCGGCGTTCCCTTTTCTGTGTACAACTTCCTTTCACCTTTTGATGAGAGGAGTATGGTGTGGATATGCCCGAGTCGGTCGGGCAAAACATTTGGGAGAATGCCATGATTGACCGAGCCCAAGAGCGAGCGCTGTTCTCGACGAAAGACGGCCCTCCCTACCACGTGCAAGTCCCGAGCAACGAGGATCTTGCCCAGGAACGAGAGCAGGCCGACCGTCGAAGACGCGAGCAGCCCAGGCAGTCTGCCGGGTAAGTCCATTTGTCCTTGTTTCTGGTCACCTCCGGCGTCGCACCGCGGCGCCTTTCTTTTATACCGTTTTGTGGTCACAAATCACTAAGTACAATTTCTCGCTATATTGCAGAACCAGAAATCGTCCCCGGAATTCTAAATAAAATGTTCACTACGTTTGTGTCTTTGTGGGGTCAAGTTGCTAACTATAATTGTTCGCTTCGCTCCAATTCTAGTAAGCACTTCCTCCCCGAGCTCGCCCATTTTTGCTCTGAGGACGAGCAAAAATTACGGCTCCGCTTAGC
>Ga0070729_10000744_pt1 | contig 61544 bp, 57 predicted proteins | sample tdDd472_FD_66725 | JGI IMG/M metagenome (GOLD analysis project Ga0070729, IMG submission 66725) | Marine sediment microbial communities from the Atlantic coast under amendment with organic carbon and nitrate - tdDd47.2 | ecosystem: Environmental > Aquatic > Marine > Coastal > Sediment | place... | reverse complement strand
GCGGCCTCGAATCATCCGGAGGATTGCATCGTCTGGGCGGCGCGGGGCGCCGCCCCTGAGGCGCGATGTCATCCTCAGGGGCGGCGCCCCGCGCCGCCCGCGTTGCGCGCATGCAACAGACGTCTCGAGGGCGCCCCCCCCCGGGGCGCCCTCGCCTTCGTTTCGAATCATCCGGAGGATTGCATCGTCTGGGGGGCGCCCCGCGCCGCCCGAAGGGCCTACGGCGCCGGGATCCGGCTCCATCCGCGCTGGGTGCCCGGCGCAACGCGATCCGCCCAGAAGCCGCGGACGGCGTCCGGGGTGTGGCGTTGCGTGCGGAGCAGCTCCGGGAGCTCGGCTTCGAGCTCGAGGGACCGGGAGTAGCTCGACCAGCTTCCGTCCGAGTCGGCGTACGACGCGGGCATCGTAAACTGAACGAAGAGGCGCAGAGCGCCTTCTGCGTCCCAGGCCACCCTCGCCGCCGTGGCGAACACCTCGCCGGGCTCGATGTGCACGCCGTCTCGGGCGGCAAAGGCCGCCATCGCACGGTCATAGAGCACGTCGGGGACGCGGCCGTCATCGAAGATCTCGTCGATCGGCACGGGCGATTGCAACGCGATGTTCCACAGCTCGAAGCGACACGTCGTCGACGGGTGGGCGGACCCGCACGCGGTCTCGTCGATGCACCGCTCGAGAAAGACGAGCGGACCGACGGTCCCGCGCAGGGTCCAGCTTCGATGCGACTGGCCCCACGTCGTGAGGTCCGCGGCATCTGCGTCGGCGCGCAGGTCGATGCCGTCATCGAGATGCACGAGCCCCGGTGTCACCACGGGGACGTCATAGATGCATGCATCCGGCGGTTCGGAGAACCCGTCCCAGCCTTCGCACTGGCAGAAGAGTTCGCGCCCGGGGCGGGCGACCTCGGTGGCCTCCCACAGGCCATCGGGCGATCCGAGCCAGAGCCCCTCTCGCTCGGCGACGACTTCGTACGTCGCTTCATCGTCTGCAACGAGCCACGCGCTCCAGACCCGGTCGCCGTCGGCGACCCACGTGACATACCGCGACTGCGCGTCGGCGCGGTTTGGAGCCAGAATCGCGAACAGTGCGATGAGGCATAGTGCGGACGAAGCGACCTTCGTCATGTTGACGGCTCGTCGCGGACGGGTCCGGGGATGACCTGAACGAGGGTGCGCGGCTTCCAGGTGATCTCGGCAATCGAGGCGTTGCGGACGAACTCGGCGTGACCGAGCTCGGCGAGCAGCACACGTACGACGCCGCCGTGGCAGAACGCGAGGTGCGTGCCGTCCGGAAGCTCATCGAGGAACGCGTGGACGCGGTCGCGGAGATCGACAATCGACTCTCCACCTGGGGCACGGAATCCTTCGAAGTCCTTCACGCGCTCACGAAGCGACTCCGGCATCTCGGGCCAGGTCATGCCTTCGAGTTCGCCGAAGTTGATCTCGCGGAGGCGCTCGTCGATGCGGGGCTCGCCCCACGCGATTCGTGCCGTGTTTGCCGCGCGCAGCAGGTCGGACGACCAGACCGAATCGAAGGTCCAGGCGGCGAGCCGCGGCCCGACCTGTTCGGCCTGCCACCGCCCGAGGTCCGTGAGGTCCGGATTCGACCAGCCGCTGAAGCGATGCTCGAGGTTGAAAGTGCTCTGCCCGTGGCGGACGAGGACGATGCGCTTCATGTCACGCCTCGGTCGATACAGGGACGCCGTCGACGCGGACGGCTCGCCCGAACAGAGAGTGACTCGTCGCCGACTCGATCTCGACGGTGACCATCGCGCCGGCGTCTGCGCCGGGGACGCCGGGGAACACCGTCGTCTTGAAGTCGCCGGACTTGCCGAACCGGTGGTTCGGGTCTCGCTTCGAAGGCCCTTCGACGAGCACGTCGACCGTCGTCCCGACCCGGGCGCCGTATCGCACTGCGCTCGAGGCCTCCTGCAGCTGGATGATGCGCTGCAGGCGCTCCTTCTTCACCGCCTGCGGGACGGTGTCCGGGATGCGCTTCGACGCGAAGGTGCCTTCGCGCTCGGAGTAGGCGAAGAGGAAGGCGAAATCGAACCCGATGTCCTTCATCAGGTCGACCGTGCGCTCGTACTCCTCGTCCGTCTCGTCCGGGAACCCGACGATGACGTCCGTGGACAGGGCAATGTCGGGCATCGCGGTGCGCAGGTCGGTGACGATCGTCCGGAAGTCTTCGACCGTGTAGCCGCGCTTCATCCGCCCGAGGACGTCGTTGCAGCCCGACTGCACCGGCAGGTGCAGGTAGTTCGGGACCTTGTCGAGCTCGGCCAGCGTCTCGATGAGCTTCGGCGTGAAGTCGACCGGGTAGGGCGACGTGTACCGGATGCGGTCAATCCCATCGACCTCGGACACGGCGCGCAGCAGGTCGGCGAAGTCCACGTCCTCGTACCGGTACGAGTTCACCGTCTGCCCCAGCAGGGTGACCTCGCGGTAGCCCATGGCTGCGAGCTCACGCGCCTGCCGCAGCACTTCACGTGGCGGGGTGCCACGCTCGCGACCGCGGGTGTAGGGAACGATGCAGAACGTGCAGAACTTGTCGCAGCCGCGCTGGATTGTGATCCAGCCGGACACCCCTTCGCCCCGAGAGGCGACGAGGCCTTCGTACGTCTCGTTCTTGTCGAGGCGCGTGTCGATCACCGGGTGGTCGCCGCCCACCTGGTCGAGCAGGTCCGGCAACCGTCGGTAGGCGTCCGGTCCGACGACGAGGTCGACATAGGGCGCGCGTTCGATGATGCGGTCCTTGAGGTGCTCCGCCATGCATCCGGTGATGCCGAGCACGAGGTCCGGGCGGGTGTACTTGAACCGCAGGAGCTGGGACGCGCGTCCGTAGATGCGCTCTTCGGCCTTCTCGCGGACGGCGCAGGTGTTCAGCAGGATCACGTCGGCTTCGTCCAGCCGCTCGGCGATCTCGTACCCGGTGCCGCGGAGCTGACCGAACATCAGCTCGGTGTCCGCGACGTTCATCTGGCAGCCGTAGGTTTCGATCCACACCCGACGGGGCGGGGACGCGGTTTCGTCGTGGGCGCTCACGGCGGGATCCTCCGAACAGGGGCGGCGATGGGCGAGGGGTCTCGTCGGCCGCCCGAGGGGGGCGCAACGTGTCACGAACCCCGCGTCATTTCAACCGAAGATCAGGCCCTGCTGGCCGTCGCGGACCGCGGCCTGGAGCTTCTGCATGAGCCGTGAACGAGCCAGCGCGTCGAGCTCCGTCGGGTCCACCCAGCGTGTGCGGGCGTAGGCCTCGAGCCCCGGCGCATCGGGCGGCGTCGACACCGTGACGGCGACGGGCGTCGCGGTCAGGTGGATGTGCGAGAACACGTGCACGACGTCTGCCAGCGTGGTCGAGGACGCGACCTCGCCGACGATGGACCGGATCTGCGGGTCGAGGTCCTCGGGCGTGAGGAGCGGGAACTCCCACAGGCCCGCGAGCAGGCCGGTGCTCGGTCGCTGGGCGACGAGCACGCGACCCGCGTCGTCTCGGGCGACGAGGGCGACGCGCTTCTCGACCCGGGGCGGCGTGCGCGGGCCCTTCACCGGCAGCGCGTCGACCCGGTCGTCGGCGAGTGCGACGCAGTCGCTGGCGACCGGGCACCGTTCGCAGCGTACGGCGCGGGCGTGCAGACCGTGGCGCCGAGCTCCATGAGGGCCTGGTTGAAGTCCCCGGGTGTCTCCGCAGGCACGGCAGACTCGCACCATGCCCACACCGCCCGTTGCCCGGCCGACCGCCGCATGTCGTCGTCGATCCCCAGCAGACGCGCGACGACGCGGATCACGTTGCCGTCGACGAGGGCCGCACGGCGCCCGAACGCGATCGAGGCGATGGCCCCCGCCGTGTAGGGGCCGACGCCGGGCAGGGCGCGCAGGCCGTCGACGTCGTCCGGGATCTCGCCGTCGTGGGACTCCACCACGGCACGGGCGGCGCGGTGCAGGTTGCGGGCGCGGCTGTAGTATCCGAGCCCCTGCCACGCAGCGAGCACGTCATCGATGTCGGCCTCGGCCAGCGCGCGGACCGTGGGGAACCGCTCCATCCACCGTTCGTAGTACCCGCGCACGGTGGCGACCCGGGTCTGCTGGAGCATGATCTCGGACACCCAGACGGCCCACGGGTCGCCGACGTCGCGCCAGGGGAGGTCGCGGCGGTGTTCGGTGTACCAGTCGAGGAGCCGCTGTCGGACCCGGTCGTCGCGGTCTGTCGTTGCGTCGTGCATGGCCCGTACGGTGCCCATCCCTCGTGCGGGAAGCAACGCTGTGATCGGCCTGTCCGGTCGTACGGGGCGATGCCGCGGCGCGTCAGAACCGCTTGCAATCGTGCAGGTTCTGTCACAGAAGGCCGAGGTCCCGCGCGCTTCGCGCACCTGCACCCTCGAGACGCCATGATCGCCATCCGACGCCTCGCTGCGACCGCTGCGGTGTTCGCCCTCGTTGCCGCCTGCAACGACGAACGCCCCAACGACGACATCCTGCCCACGGACACCGGAGCCGACGACGTCGGCGCCGATGCAAGCGCGGATGCCTCGGCGGACGCCAACCCGCAGCTGGACGTCGGGCTGACGACGTGCTCGGGCGAGGACCAGCTGTCGTACAACCACGACGCAGACACGGCGACCGACCTCGGTGGCGCAGCCCTCGATCGGGACGACCTCTACGTCTGCGAAGGGTTCGACGACTGGTACCGGATCGACGCCGAGGCCGGTCAGCGCATCCGTGCCTCCATCTCGTTCTCACACCGTGAGGGCGATCTCGACCTGTACCTGCTGCCCGGCTCGGGCACGCTCGAGCTCGACAGCGCCGTCGCCCAGTCGGCGACTCAGGAAGACGAGGAAGCGTTCGCGTACGAGGTCGCGCGCGCCGGGACGTACTACGTGGTCGTCGACGGGTTCGAGGACGCCTCCGCGGCGTATGCCATGACCCTCGCCGTCTCGTGCGCGTCGGACGCGGACTGCGCGGACGGGCTGGCGTGTTCGTACCTCGACGGCGGCTGCATCGAGCCGCTGCCCCCGATCTGCGGCGACGACGCGGACGAGGTGAACGACCTGCCGTCGTCGGCCACCGTGGTCGACGTCACGATCGACGAGCAGGTCCTCACCGGCCTCGCCGTCTGTGAGGACGACGACGACTGGCGCGTATTCGAGCTGACCGAGCCGACCTCGATCGAGGTCATCCTCTCGTTCGACCGCGACCGCGATCTGAACATGGGCCTCTTCGACGACGAGGGGCGGCTGGTGCAGGTCGCCGCGACGACGGACCAGCAGCCCGAGGTCCTGCGCATGCCGTACCTGCCGGTCGGCACCTGGTACCTCGTGGTCGACCACAACCCGACCGGGCTCGGCAACGACGTGCCGTACACGCTCGAGGTCTTCGTCGAGGCCGAGTCGTGCAGCTCCAACAGTGACTGCACGAGCAACGGCCGCCAGCAGTGCGTCGACGGCGGCTGCGTGCCGTACACCCCCGACGAGCCGGCTGGCCCGGGCGGGCTGTGCGACGCCACGAACGACTGCGAGGACGGCCTCGGCTGCTTCCAGGGCGAGCCGGGCATCGACGACAATTTCTGTACGACGAACTGCGAGTCGAACGCGGACTGCGCCGGGTTCGACGACGGGTACTGCCTCGACATGTTCCAGACGGCGCTCTGCTTCGACGCGTGCTCGAACGACGACGACTGCCCGTCGCTCTGGGCGTGCGACACGGGTTCGGGGCGCTGTGAGCTCTTCGGCTGCGCGACGGACGCGGACTGCGCGGACGGCCAGCTCTGCCACCGCAGCGAGCAGCAGAACGCCGGGTTCTGCACGTCGACCGCGTTCGCCGGTTGTGCCGAAGACGACGAGTTCGAGCCGAACGACACGAACGGGTCCGCCGAGCTGCTCGAGCTCGGGGACGAGGTCCGCGGTCTCGTGATCTGCGACGACAACGACGACTGGTTCGCCGTCGAGGTGGCCGAGAACGGCACGACCCTCGAGGTCGAGGTCGAGTGGGACTCGTCGGCCGACGTCGACGTGTACGTGTTCGACGCCGACGGCAACACCGTTGGCGCCGCGACCGAGCCGGACGCGAACCCGGAGGTCGCCGTCGCCTCGTACCTCGCTGCGGGCACGTACTATGTGCGGGTCAACCAGTTCCCCGGCGACTCGGACGTGGCGACGGTCTACGACATCTCCATCGGCGCGTCGTCGGACGCCTGCACGACGGACGGCGGCGAGTGCCTCGGCCTGAACCCGCTGCGGATCGTCTGCGACGACGACTCCGGGGCCTGTGAGTTCTTCGACGGCGACGGCTCGGTCGAGCTCGGCGGCACCTGCGACTCCGCGGACGACTGCGACGCGGACGCAGACTTCTGCTGGGCCTTCGAGCTCGCCTCGGAAGGCCGCAACATCTGCACGCGCCGCTGTGGCGGCGACGACAACTGCAGCGACGTGCCGGGCACGGTCTGTCAGATCTTCGGCCGCGGCTTCGGGGCCTGCCTGCCCGAGTGACGTCGATATCCGGGGCGGAGCGGATCGCCGGGGACCGAAAAACGGTTTACACCCGGGAATTTTCTGCTAGAGATCGCCGCCCTCGACTCTGAGCATCCCATCGAGAGGTTGATTGTGCGCGAGCGTCGAACCGCAGAACAGGAACTGGGCCCCATCGAGGTCCGCGTCGAACGTGACAACGTCAACCGTGCGCTGTCGCAGCTCAAGCGGATGATGGCCCGCGAGGGCGTGCTCAAGGAGCTCAAGAACCGCCGGTACTACGAGAAGCCGTCGGTGAAGGAGAAGCGCAAGCGTCGTGACGCCGAGCGTCGTCGCCGCAAGGAGCTGCGCAAGCGCCTCAGCCGCCGTCCGCGCTGAGGACGTTCGCGCCTTCGGGCGTGAGATCCCGGCGAACGCGCCTCGGACTCTGGTCCGGGGCGTGTCGCTGTTTTGCCTGCCAGTGCCCTGATCGGCGCACGCCAGAGCGACTGACGCCATCAATGGCCCGTCGCCAAGGCGTCGGTGCAGTGGACGCCTCGGCACGCCGCATGCGACTCCGCAGGGCATCGCGCTGAGGCGCTGCGCGTGCGCGGCGACCTCGGAGCAACCCCGCACGCCGCGCGCGCCGGGTCGGCCGCCGATCGTGTCGGTGCCTATCCGTCGTCGATCGCGCCCGGAGCGCCGGGGCCCGTCAGTCGTCGATCGCGCCCGGAGCGCGATACGTCGCGAAGAGCGAGTCCTCATCGAGGAACGAGCGGACCGCCCACAGGAGCGGGAAGGCGCGCTTCGACAGGGTGCTGGCGAGGTACTGCACGCCGGGGCTGCCGCCGGTGCCCCACTTGCTGCCGATGATGCGTTCCACCACGCGTACGTGGTGATAGCGCCAGATGCCGATCCACTGGTCGATCGCGACGAGGGTTTCGAGCAGCTGGTACAGGTCGAACCACTGCTCGGTCTCGGAGTACACCGGCAGCAGCGACCGGATCGCGGCTTCGAAGGCGTCTTCTTCGTCGTCCACGGCGTCGGGGATCGAGAAGCCCTGGCGGCGAAGCACGTCATAGAGGGTGTCGCGCAGCGACGGCGCATCGAGGCGCTGCTGCAGCCGCTCGCGGTCTTCACTGCCCTCGGCGAGGTATCGCAGGTAGCTCTCCGCCTTCAGGCCGCAGACGAACTCCACTTCGCGAAACTGCACGGACTGAAAGCCCGATGCCGGCGTGAGGGCCGCGCGGAAGTGGCAGAAGTCCCGCGGGGTCATCGTCTCGAGCACGTGGATCTGCTCGACGAGGACCTTGAAGATCGCGATGACGCGATCGCCGAGGCGGTGCGCTTCCTTCAGATCGCCGCGCACGAGCAGACGCTGCATCGTGTCGAGCTCGAAGAGGATCTGCTTGAACCAGAGCTCGTAGGCCTGGTGGATGATGATGAAGAGGAGCTCGTCGTGGCTGCGCCCGGGGACCCGGGGCTCCTGCAGGTCGAGCAGCTCCGGGACCTTGAGGTAGCTGCCGTAGGTCAGCTTCCCGAAGACGTCGCGTGGAGACAGGTCGCCGGAGGTCGAATCGTCAGACGTCATGTGGCCTCGATGGGGCGCGGTCAGCGGGTGGGGCGGCGGACGATCTCTCCTTCGAAGAAGTCGCCGTACCGGGTGAACCCGAAGTGCTTGTAGGTGCGGATCGCCGGCTCGTTGCCGTGCTCGACGTCGAGGGTGACGAGGTCGACACGGTCGAAGACGTCGTGCAACAGCGTGGCCGTGCAGGCCTTCGCGTAGCCGCGCCCGCGCGCGTCCGGGTGGGTGACGAGGTTGCCGATGGCGGCGACACCGCTGCGCTGGCTGACCGCGTGGATCCCGGCAATGGACGCGAGTCGGTCCCCGTCACGGACCCCGAAGTAGAACCCGCTCTCGAGCTGGAACGGCTCGAAGAAGTGGTCCGGCCAGTGGGCGTAGAGCGCCATGATCGCGCCGGTGTCGGCGTGGGTCAGGCGGTCGACGGTGACGTCCGGCGGCGCGTCGAGGTGGGCGTCCTCGCGACGCAGGCCCATGCGCATCATGCGGCGCAGGGGGCGCGGCGCGGCGTAGCCGATCTGCACGGCCTCGAGGTGGCCGCTGTCGATGTGCGCGGTTGCCCGATCGGGCAGCTCGTCACCGAGCTCGCGCAGGATCGGGCGGATGCCCCCCTCCCAACCCGCGGTGAACAGCCCGGGACGGCTCAGGCCGTCGTACACGAGGACGAGCGTCTCGAGCTGGTCGTCTTTGGAGAACCCGAACCACGAGGAGTGTTCGGACCATTCGCCATCGAGATACCCGAGCAGCCAGGCGTTCTCGACGGGGTGATCGCTCAACGCGCGGTAGATGCGATCCCGATCTTCGATGCGTCGGACGGACATGATGGCTCCAGAGCCGAGGCCACACCGACGGGGGCGCGGCGCGGGCGCTGGAGGGTGCCGTAGTACGTCGGGCAGCGTACGTCCAGCGGCCCGATATGGCGCAGTGCGGCGCGCCGCGGTATGGTCCCCGTTCGACGCGATCGGACCGGATTCGGGGCGCGCACGGTGGACGACAAGACCCGCGAGATGGACGCGCCTGCGGAGGCGATGTCCGCGACGGACGACCCGCTCGTCGGGTCGCTCATCGACCGAAAGTACCTCGTCGAGGGGCTCATCGGTCGTGGCGGCATGGGGCGCGTGTACCGGGGCCGCAACATCCGCACCGAGAGCCCGGTCGCGATCAAGACGCTGATCCCGGAGCTCGTCACCGACGAGTCGCTGGTGAAGCGGTTCGAGATCGAGGCGAAGGCTGCGTCGAACCTGCGGCATCCGAACACGATCCGGATCTACGACTTCGGCCAGGAGGGCGACCTGCTCTTCATGGTGATGGAGCTGCTCGACGGCCAACCCCTCGAGGCGCTCGTGCGCGAAGGACGGGTCGAGCCGGCGCGGGTGATCCGGATCCTGAAGCAGACGTGCGCAGCGCTCGCCGAGGCCCATGCCGTCGGGCTCGTCCACCGGGACCTGAAGCCGGACAACATCTTCCTCAACCGCGTGGGGGGCGAGCCGGAGTTCGTGAAGGTCCTCGACTTCGGTGTGGCGAAGCTGCGCGACAAGCGGTTCGGCAACGCGACGCTGACGCAGGCAGGGATGATCTTCGGGACGCCGCGGTACATGTCGCCGGAGCAGGCGCGCGCGCAGGAGATCGACCAGCGGTCCGACATCTATGCCCTCGGCGTGATTCTTTACGAGGCGCTCACCGGTCTGCCCCCGTTCGACGCGGGCGACCCGGTCGCCGTGCTCGTGCAGCACGTGCAGGAGCCGCCCAGGCCGTTCGCCGAGATTGCCCCCGATCTCGCCCCGATGCCGGCCCTCGAAGCGGTGGTCATGCGGTGTCTCGCGAAGAGCGCCGACGACCGATACGACACGGTGGCTCAGCTCGTCGCGGCGCTCGACGCCGCGGTCGAGGCGCCCGGTATGGGCGCGTCCGCCTCGTCTGCTGCGCCCGCTGCCAGCACGATGGCCGTCCAGTCGGGGCCGGCCGAGACGTCGGCGATGAAGCCCCCCGAGACGCCGAACCCTGCGGCGTTCGACCGCCTCGGGATCGACAGCGCAGCCGGTGTGTCCACGTACGACCTTGGCCGATCCACGCTGCACGTCGAGCCCGGCGCGCCGCCGGACCGTGGTCGATCGCCGATGATGGCGGTCGGCATCGCCGTACTGCTCGGTGTGATCGGTGCCGGCGTCGCGTTCGCTGTGATCGGAGGCCGCGACGAGGGGCCGCCGCCGCCGCCCGAATCGGAGCCGGAGGTCGCGGATCCGACGACGGACCCGCAGACACCGCCCGTGCCGGAGGCGTCCACTGAGGTCGAAGCGGCCCACGTCGCGGCGGTCGACGAGGCCGAGGCGCGGGTCGCGAACCTCGAGGTCACGATCGCAGGGGGTGTCGAGGCCATGGTCGCCATTGCGGGCCACGAGCCGGCGCCGGCGCCGGCCACGTTCGCCATCGCGTGGGACCCGGACGCGCCGAGCGCGATCGAGGTCACCGCGACCGCCAACGGTCACGAGCCGGCGACGCAGTCGGTCACGATCGACGGTGCGTCCCCGACGGTCGAGCTGGCGCTGCAGCCGGTGGCGGCCGCGCAGCCTGATTCGCCGCCGCGCCGGGATCCACCCGAGCATCGCCCGGATCCGCAGCCCGCTGGGCGCGACACCGGCACCACGCCGCCGGCGACGGTCGATACGGGACCGGGCCTCGCCGATCCGTACGCCAACCCCTGACGGGGCGCCTCAGCTGCGCTGGTTGCGCAGGTACATCAGGCGCAGCCCATCGAGCGTCAGGTCGGCATCGAACGCCTCGATGCGCGTGGCCGCGTCGGCGAAGAGCGGCGCGAGTCCGCCGGTCGCGATGACCTGCATCGGCTCGCCGTATTCGTCGATGATGCGCTCCACCATGCCGTCGACGAGCGACGCGTAGCCGTACACGATCCCGGCCTGCATGCTCGCGACGGTGTTGCGCCCGATGACCCGCGCCGGGCGAGCGATCTCGACGCGAGGCAGACGCGACGCGCGCGAGAAGAGCGCATCGGCCGAGATGGTCACGCCCGGCACGATGGCGCCGCCGAGGTACTCGCCGCGGCTGCTGATGGCGTCGAAGGTCGTTGCGGTACCGAAGTCGACGACGATGCAGGCGCTGCCGCACCGTTCGAACGCCGCCACCGCGTTCACGATGCGATCGGCGCCGACCTCGCGCGGGTTCTCGTACAGGATCGGCATGCCGGTGCGGATGCCCGGACCGATGACGAGCGGCGCGATCCCGAAGGCGGCTTCGACCATCTGCACGAATCGCGTCTGCATCGGCGGCACGACGCACGACAGGATGCACCCGTCGACCGATCCCCGGTCGACGTCGCCCATGGCGAAGAGCTGCTGCAGCAGGACGGCGTACTCGTCGCTCGTGCGGGACGGCGACGTCTCGAGGCGCCACCGCTTCGCGAGGGTCTCGCCGTCGTAGAGCCCGAGGACGGTGTTCGTATTGCCGACATCGATGACGAGGAGCATGGCGCGCCCGAGTCGAGTGGGGGACACACGGTGGGATCGAGCGGCGACGCTCGTCAAGTCGGGTCGAGCCGAGGCAGCGGGCGTTCGCCGTCGAGGCGGATGCTGCCACCGAACACGACGGTCTCTTCGCCGTCGATGTCGATGACGAGGGGGCCACCCTCGAGGACGTCGACCGCGCGGCCTTCGCGCCACACCCCGGCGAGCTCGACCTCGACGCGACGCCCGATCGTCTCGTCCCATCGGCACCAGCTCGCGCGGGCCTTCGACGGGCGCCGGATCGCGGTGTCGCAGGCGTCGAGCACCTGCGTGCGCAGCTTCGCTGCCCAGGTGGGCAGGTCGCACGGCGACCCGGTCTCAGCGCGGACGCTGGTGACGCGGTCGCGCAGGGGTTCGGGGAACGCGTCGGGCGGAGTGTTCAGGTTCAGCCCGATGCCGACGACGACGACGTCCTCGAGGCCGGGGTGCGACACGCCCTCGCAGAGGATCCCGGCGATCTTGCGCCCCTCGACGCGGACGTCGTTCGGCCACTTGAGCCCGGGGCGAAGCCCTGCGTCCGCCGCCAGCAGCTCGGCGACGGCGACACCGGCTGCGAGAGGCAGCCGCCCGACGTGGGCGCGTACACCCGGGACCCGCAGCCCGACGCTCAGGTAGAGGTTGTGCCCCGGGGGCGAGAACCACCGACGGCCGCGCCGCCCGCGTCCGGCGGTCTGCGCGTCCGCGTACACCGCCGTCCCGTGGGGCGCGCCGTCGCGCATGCGCTGGGCGATCGTGTCGTTCGTCGACGCGACGGTGCCGAGCCGTTCGAGCAGCGGGGGCAGGCTCACGCCTCGAACCGGAGGCTGATGTCGACGTTCGGAGCCGAGTGCGTCAGCGCGCCGGAGCTGATGATGTCGAGGCCGACATCGGCGAGCTCGCCGAGCCGCTCGGCGGTGATGTTGCCAGACGCCTCGACGATGGCCCGACCACCGACGCGGGTCACGGCCTCGCGCATCATCGGCGTCGACATGTTGTCGAGCAGCACGGCGTCTGCGCCGGCCGCGATCGCCTGATCGAGCTCGTCGAAGTTCGTCACCTCGACCTCGATGCGCGTCAGAAAGGGCGCGTGATCGCGAACCCGCTGCACGGCGAGCGCGATCGAGCCGGCGGCGGCGATGTGGTTGTCCTTGATCATCGCGCCCGAGCCGAGGTTGTACCGGTGGTTGAAGCCACCACCGCAGCGGACGGCGTACTTCTCGAGCTCGCGAAATCCGGGGGTCGTCTTGCGGGTGTCGACGAGCCGAGTCGTGCTGTCGCCCAGGAGATCGACACAGCGGCGGGTCAGGGTCGCGACGCCGGACAGGTGGCGCATGAAGTTCAGCGCGGGTCGCTCGGCCTTCAGGACGGACCGCACCGGGCCCTCGACCGTCCCGATCGTGCCGGGTTCGACCCGATCCCCGTCTGCGGCGCTCCACGTGAACGTGCAGTCCGGGTCGACGCGCTCGAAGACGGCGCGGACGATCGGCAGGCCGGCGACGACGAGGGGCTCCTTCGCGACGAAAAACGCGGTGACGCGGTCGTCGGGCGCGAAGATCGCGTCGGTCGTCACGTCACCGCTGATCAGGTCTTCGAGCAGGGCGAGGCGAATGAGATCGCGGGTGGCTTCGCTGAACGGGATCGCGGCGGGCATCGGTCTCGTCGGGTCGGGCGGCGGCGCGTCGCGCGCCCGGGTCCCCGGGGCGCTCTCGGCACGGTGCCGCTTGTCGTGGGCGCGTCGCGCACCCATCGTGGCCGCGTCGCGCGCCCAGGATAGTCCGTGACGATTCGAACCAGCAACCTCGCATCGCTCGTGCTCGCCGCCGTCGTCGGTGTGCCCGCGGCGGCGTCCGCCCAGTCCAATGTCGCCGAAGCCGAGGCGCTGCTGGAGCAGGCGGACCGCATCCTGCTCGAGATCGAGCAGTACCGTGGCGTGCCGGCGACCGGGCCGGTCGCTCGAGCGGTACAGACGCGGGCGAGCCTGCGGGATCGCCTCGTGGACCTCATCCATGACGAGTACTCGCCGGCCGAGCTCGAGGCGATGCAGGGGATGATGGTGGCGCTGCAGCTTCTGCCGCCGGATCGGGACTACATCGAGCTGACGCTGGAGCTGCTGAACGAGCAGATCGCCGGGTTCTACGACGACGGCGAGGCGGTGTTCTACATCCTCGACGACATGGATCCGGAGATGCAGGGCGCCGTGATGGCGCACGAGCTCTTTCACGCGATTCAGGATCAGGTCTGGACCATCGCGGCGGTGCGTGGCGAGACGAAGCACCTCACCGACGCCAGCCTCGCGCGAACGGCGGTGCTCGAGGGCGACGCGCTGGCGGTCATGGTGAGCTGGATGCTCGGCGGCGCGGTCGATCTGTCGTCGATCCCGATGATCGACGCGCTGCTCGCCAACGCGACCGGCGACCCGAGCACGATGAGCGATGTCGACGTACCACACGTCATGTGGGAGCAGCTGCTGTACCCGTACACCGGCGGGCTGACGTTCGTGATCGCGGTGCAGCAGGCCGGCGGTCTCGACGCCGTGAACGCGCTCTACGTGGATCCGCCGTCGTCGACCGAGCAGATCCTGCACCCGGACCGGTACCTCGACCGGGACGAGCCGACCTGGCTGACATTCGACGTCGAGGTGCCCGGCGGAGAGATCTATGCGCAGGACGTGTTCGGCGAGCTGACCCTCGGGGCGACTCTCGCGCAGCTGCTCGACGGCCGCGTGTCGTCGGGATCCTGCGCGCGTGCCGCCGACGGTTGGGATGGGGATCGTGCCGTCTTCGTGCGCTTCGACGACGCGCCGGACCGCCACGCAGTGGTGCACGTCTCGGTGTGGGACGACGAGGACGAAGCGGGCTCGTTCGCCCGCGTGGCGGCGCGGCTGCCCTTCGTGTGGCTCGGCAACGACGCAGAGCGGGTGCACGAGACAGGGGACCACGGCGAGGGCTGGTCGTTCACCGCGCCTTCGGGCGCGGCGTCCGTCGAGCGGTGGGGCGACCTCGTCGTCGTCGCCGTCGATCACGGCGGCGACGCCACCGGTCGTGTGGACGCGCTGGCCACGACCGTCGAGGGTGTCTGGTCCAGTCTCCGTCGGTCGCAGTACCCGGACCTCACCGTCCGCGCGGACGAGGTGGCTACTCGATCGGGGCCGAGTCCAGCAGCTGCTGAATGAACTTGCCGAGCTGCTGGCCGAGGTAGGTCGCCACGTTGGCGTCGCCCTGCGAGTAGAACGTCCGGCCGTTGCGGTCGATCAGCAGGAGAACGCCGAACGCGCGGTCGTTGTGCTGGATCGGCGCGCAGAGGACAGACGACTCGCGGATGCCGATCTGCTCGAGCTCGGGGCGGTGCCGCTTGTCGTTCGCCGGGTTCACGAGGGCGATCGACACGCCGTTCTTGAGCGCGTTGGCGGGGATGCCGTCCTTGATCGAGAGCTGCAGCGGGTGCCACTGGGCCTCGACGGGGCTGCGTGCCGCGGCGACGTAGAGGTGGTCGGCCTGATCGCTGGCGAAGAGCAGGGCCCCGTGCGCGGACGGCACGTAGCGGGTCGCGAGCTCGATCACGTAGTCGATGGCGTCTTCCATCGCGTACCCGGGCTCGAAGATCGTCATGATGTCGAGGAAGACATCTTCGAGCGCGGAGTCGCTGACGGACTCTGCGGGCAGGCTGCCCTGCGGCTGGTGCGACGCCACCGGCGGGATGCTCGGCTGCACCGTCTGCATGATCACGCGGGGCGCCTCGGCGGCCGGCGCGGCCTCGGCGGGCGCGTCCTGGCCCGTGGCGGCCTGCGCCTGCTGGGCCTGCTGGATCTCTGCGGACCCGATCGCGCGGAACGCGCCGGTGGACTTGTCGGTGAAGCCGACCGGGCCGGTCGGGCGATTGCGCACCGGCGGGGGCTGCAGGTCCTCGAGGCGGAACGCCCCGGTCAGCGCCTTGATCACGTTGGAGTCGCGGGACTCGGACTCCTCGAGGCGACGCATGCGCACGCGGCGCCGGGCGCCGGGTTCGGTCACATGGATCGTGCCCTCGCCGATGTGGACGAAGGCGCCCTCGAGCACCGGCGTCGAGCCGACCTGGCGCAGCGCGGTCGCGTAGGCGTCGCGCCACGAGCGGGCCGAGACCTGGAGGGCGTTCTCGTACCCCCCCTGGTCCGTCGTCGGAATGATGATCTCGTAGAGCATGCCGGGGTCCCCGTGGGAGGTGTCTCGGGCAGAATCAGGCCGCGCAGGTCGAGCTGCTCGCACAGCTCGAACATCCGCCGCCGCCGTCGTCGTCGCCGCATCCGGCGGACGGAATCTCGCGCTCGACCGTCCAGCCGAGCGCCTTCAGCGCGACCGCGCCGAGCTCACGCACCCGGACCTCTGCACGGAGGCCGAGCACGGTGCTGCAGCGCGCGCACACGAGCACCCACTCGTCGTTCTCGTCGAGGTCGCGAGCGACCACGCCGTCCCGCGCGCAGGCGGGGCAGTGAGCAACGGGGAAGGTGACGGTTTCGAGCACGGGCGCCTCGACGAACGAAGAGTGCCCCGAATGCTACGACCCGGGCCGCGCGCGGTCAACGCAGGGCCCGGGTCGTCGAAAACGCCGAGGGGGGGATCAGCTGCGGGACTTGGCGAAGTACCAGTCCGTCACGTCGAGGGAGTCGTCGGCGAGACGTTCCTGCGCGTCGGCGACCGTCCCCGGGGGCGGGATGATGACGGGCTCGCCGGGCGACCAGTTCGCCGGGCACGCGACGCCGTCCCGGTCCGTCGTCTGCAGCGCGTCCACGAGGCGCAGGATCTCGTCGAAGTTGCGCCCGACGCTCATCGGGTACTCGATGCGCGCGCGCAGCTTGCGATCCGGGTCGATGACGAACACCGAGCGGACGGCGGCGGTCGTCGACGCCTCGGGGTGGATCATCCCGAAGGACTTCGCGACAGCCATGTCCAGGTCGGCGATGATCGGGAACCCGATGTCGATGCCGAAGTTCGCCTTGATGCTCATCACCCAGCCGATGTGGGCGTGGATGCTGTCGATGGACAGACCGAGCAGCTCGACGCCGCGCTCGGCGAAGGCGGCCTGACGTTCGGCGAACGCCATGAACTCCGTGGTGCACACCGGCGTGAAGTCCGCGGGGTGCGAGAAGAGGATGACCCACTTGCCAGGCTTCCAGGTCGAGAGGCGGATCGGACCGTGGGTGGTCTTCGCCTCGAAGTCCGGGACGGGCGCTTCGAGCGAGACGGCGGGGGCGGCGGGGGCCTGCGTTTCGGCGGTCGTCATGGCGGACTCCGTGGTCGTGCGCGGTGCGCAGTGTGCGTCGGATGCGACGTGGTTTGCCTGTCGGTCCCAATCAGACTTCAAGGGCCGTGCCACAATGGTCGAGCGCGATGCGGTCGCAGGGTTGGAGTGATTCCAGCATTCAACGCGTCTGCCGTCGAGTGTCATGTCGCGAAACGACGGGACGTGTCTCGCGAAGATGAGCCGCAGTTTCGGGAACGGACCGCAGGGTGAGCACGAACGGCACGACGCCCGAGCTCGTCCGAGCCCGGGCGTCGCAGGTCTGCAAACGACGGTGGGTCAGTCGATGTCGTAGAAGCTCACCGTGCCCGACGCGAGGTCGTACATCGCGCCGACGATCTGCAGGTCGCCGTCGGCCTCGCGCTGACGCAGGATCTCGCTGCGCTCCCGGATGTCGGCGACGGTGCGCTGGACGTTGTGGTCCGAGACCGCCTGCACGTGCTCGGGGTTCGACGACGAGCAGGTCTCACCCTCGGGCGTCGCTGCTTCGACGGACGGCGCGATGGCGGTGACCAGCGAGGTGATGTGGCCGAGCTCGACGCCGTCGCACGCGCCCTTCACGGCCCCGCACGAGGTGTGCCCGAGGACGACGATGACCTTCGCGCCGGCAACGGCGGTGGCGAACTCCATGCTGCCGAGCATGTCGTCGTTGACGAAATTGCCGGCGACGCGACCGACGAAGAGGTCGCCGATCCCGACGTCGAACACCTGCTCGACCGGGACGCGGGAGTCGACGCAGGCGAGCACGAAGCCCATCGGGAACTGCCCCTCGGCCGCCGTGATCGACGCCTCGGCGAGGTGGTTCTGCTGGGTGAGGGCGCCAGAGGCGTACCGGGCGTTGCCCTCGCGCAGGCGGTCGAGCACCTCGCTCGGGGTCATCGAGGCCTGCGCGTCGGCGTCGATGACGCCACCCATGTCCACGAGGGCCGTCTCGGACGCGGTGGCCGAAGTCGTCAGCGCGAGACCCGAGATGGCGAGCAGGGTGACGAGAAGCGTGCGAATTCGCGACATGAGACCTCCGTGGGTCAGCTGGGCCGAGAGCGGCCGGTAAGAAATTGATTGTTTCAATGCAAAGTCATGGTGCCCGCGATTCGTTCACATCCACGGGCGTCATCGGTGTCGTGCATATACCTATGCAGCGGTGTGAAGTTGGAACCATTGATTCTTTCGCTGAATTGCATCGAAGTCTTTAGCGGTTGACCGGCGCGGTCGAGGCCACCACCGTCGCGGCACCTGTCCTGCACACCCCGCTCACCGCCCGGGAGTCCCCATGCGCCCCTCGTTCGTCCCTCGTTCTGCTCAACGTCTCGGCGTCTTCGCCGCAGCCATTCTCGTGCTGGCCGCGCTGCCCGCGCTGGCGGACGATGCGCCCCCGAACGTACGCGTCGGACCGGGCGGGCTGGGTGTGACGTCCGCAGATGGGGAGTGGGGCCTGAACCTCACCGGATGGACCCAATCGGTCGGGCGGATCTATGCGAACGACGTCGACGAGCGCGGCACGAGCGGATTCGCCGTCCGGCGCCTGCGCACGGACCTGCGCGTCACCGCCGGCGAGATCGTCAGCGGGCGGATGCACCTCGCCTTCGAGGGCGGTCGCGCCTCGATCTTCGACGCACTGCTCGCCATCGACGCGACGGACCAGGTCACGATCGTCGCCGGCCAGCAGGTCGTCCCGCTGGGTCTGGAGCTCACCCAGGCGCCGACGGCTACGCTCTTCGTCGAGCGGAGCCTGCCGTCCACGCTGGTGCCCAACCGGGACGTCGGACTCACGGTGAACTACCGCACGCCGAGCGGGACGGTCGGCGTGAACGCCGGCCTCTTCAACGGCGCGCCGGACAACAGCAACGCAGCGCCGCTGGTCGACGAGGCACTCGACACGGTCCTGCGTGTCTGGACCCGCCCGCTCGCCGGGTCGGACGGCGCGCTCTCTTCGCTGCAGATCGGGGTGGGCGGCATGTGGACCCCGGGCAACGACGACCTCGGCGGGCGCCCGCTGGCGTCCGGCTACCCGACGACGGGACGCTTCGTGATGACCCGCCCGGGCGCTGACGTGTCTGGCGCACGAGGCGCGGCGTACCGCGGCACGGCGAACCTGTGGTGGGCCCACGAGCGCACGCGCGTCCTCGCCGAAGGGACGGTGAGCAGCAACCGGTACACGAACGGATCCGAGGAGGCCGAGCTGGCGAACGTCGCGTCGCACTTCGGGATCGGCTACGCGATCGGGGGTACCGCGGCGTGGGGCGGCGTGATCCCGGATCGGCCATTGCCCTCGGGCCCCGGCGCGTTCGAGATCAAGGCGCGGGTGGCGTCGATCCACTTCGGCGAAGACACCGAAGGCACGATCCTCGCGCCCGGGTCCGTCGACAGCGCCGTCGAGGTGGGCACCGGTGTGTCCTGGTGGGCGACGCGGACGGCGCGGTGGATGGTGGACGTGCACCACACCACGTTCTCGGCCGCCAACGATGTGCCGGCGGAGACCGTCTTCATCAGCACGGTGCAGATCGGGCTCTGAGGCCCGGGCGCCGTGCGGTTAGAGCCGTCCCCAGCGTCGGCGCAGCGACCACTCGGTGCCGAGCAGCAGGATACGGTGTACCTCGGCGCCCTGCAGATCGGGCGCTGATGGCCGCGCCTCGGGTTAGAGCCGTCCCCAGCGTCGGCGCAGCGACCACTCGGTGCCGAGCAGCAGGATGAAGAGGCCCAGCACCCACGGCGAGGTCCACAGCTCGACGACCTCGCGGCGGTCGACACGGCGGACCCGCGCCGGCTCGAAGTGGAGTCCGCCGAGCCGCGACGGCAGCACGCGGTGATCGCCGCCCGATGCCGTCGCGATGGCCTCGAGCAGGTCCGGCCGGGGCTCGATGTGGCGCGTCTCGGCGCGGGGTGGGACGGCGATGAAGAGCCCGGCGTCCGTCAGCGGATGCCCGGCTTCGAGCTCGACGGTCGCTTCAATGCGCCAGGCGCCCGCGGTGTCGGCGGTGATCTCGAACGGCACGCGCCCGCGGGCGTCGGTGCGGACGGGCAGCTCGTCGACGAGCACATCCTCGGCGGTCGGGTCCTCGAGGGGGCGCCGCCAGATCTGCAGGGTGCCCTCGACGTCCGCGGCGGGGGCGTAGTCGTAGCCGAACACGCGGACCGTGCCGGCCACGGTGTCGCCCGGAGCGAACTCGTCCTCGGGGATCTCGACGCGCACGAGGTTCAGCTCGGGATCGCGGATCAGCCAGCGCATCGCGCCGCTGAAGAACCGGGCGTACGGCTGGCTGGATGCGCCGTCACCGACGCTCTCGAACGCCCACCGCCACGCGTCGTCGATCGTCATCGCCATCGTGCGCCCCTCCCCGCGATCGGCGACGGCGACGACGGGCATCGCGGCGCCATCGGCCCCGAGCAGCGTCGGGTGCGTGGCCAGCACGGTCGCGCCGTCGGCGGGGCCCTGCACGATGTTCGTGCCACGCATCGGGGGCAGGCTCGCCCACGTCTCGCGGTTCGCCGCCGGGTCGAACTCGAGGCGGGTCACCGGATGTCGCTGCCCCGCGTCGGTGAGCTGCGGGCGAAACGACGTGAGGTCGATCGCCACCGAGGGATCTCGCGCGGCGCCGATGTCGACGGCGAGGATGTCCTCGATCTCGGTCCCAGCGTACCCGCCCACGGAGTACGACTGCTCGCCGCCGATCATCATGAAGCCGCCGCCGCCGAGCACGTACTCGCGTACCCGGGGCAGGTACTGGCGCATGTCGTACGGCTCCCAGGTGAAGTTCTGGAAGATGACGAGGTCGAAGCTGCCGAGCTCTTCGTTGAACAGCTCGTCGGTGGGGAAGGGGATGAGCGACATCTCGCGGTTCGGCGCGCGCTGCACGTCCTCGTTCGACCGCAGGATGAAGAACGAGATCAGGTCGACGCTCGGGTTCTGCTTGAGCAGCTGCCGCAGAAAGCGGACGTCCCAGCTGGGGCGGCCGACGACCTGCAGCACGCGGATCTCGTCGCGGATGATGTCGAGGACGAAGTAGTCGCGGTTGTTCTCGGCGACGGCCTCGCCATCGAGCAGCGGCACCGCGACCTCGTAGATCTCGCGGCCGAGCTGCTCGGGCACGAACTCGAACGCGACGCGCTGCCGCGTCTGGTTCGGGTCGATGATGAGCTGTCGGGTCTGCAGCACATCGGCGCCGCGCCGGAGGGTGACCGGCAGGGTGCCGCTCTCGTACCCGTGCACCTCGATCTCGGCGACGACGGTGACCGCGTTTCGGACGAAGGCGAACTCGTCGTAGAGTACCCGCGCGATCGAGACGTCCTGCAGGGTGCCGGGTTCAGCGGTGGCGAGCGTGTGCACCGGGCCGCCGATGCGCTCGAGGCGCTGGAGGGTGCCAGCGTCGAGCTCGCCGCCGGGCTCCCACCGCGTGCCGAGGGCGCCGGTGTCGACGCCATCGCTCACGATGACCACGCCACCGAACTCGGTGGTCGCGGCCTGCTCGTCGAGCTGTTCCAGGGCGAGGTCGAGGCGGGTCTCTCGCCCGGTCGGGGCGTCGAGCTGCAGCAGGGCGTCGATCGACGACGGCGTCAGCGTCTCGCCGAGGGCATACACGTCGAAGATGTGCTCGCCGTCGTCGGACTCGATGCGCTCGCGCAGGTCGCGCAGGGCTTCCCGCGTGCGGTCCCAGCGCCGGTCCTGCGCGTCCGCGTCGAGGTCCTGACTGGCGGACACGTCGACGACGATGGCGACGTGATTCGGGACACGCGTGACATGCCGCAGCTCGACGGCGGGCTCGGCGACGAGCGCCACGGCGAGGGCGAGCGCTGCGCCCCGCAGAGCGAGCAGGACCGCGCCGCGCCGGCGCGGCAGATCACGCAGGTCGAGCCAGGTGATGCCGAGCACGAGCAGGGCGAGACCGACGAACACGCCGAGGGCCAGCCGGCTCCAGTTGGCGAGCAGCAGGACGTCGGCTTCGTTGAATCCGGCGGGCAGGGCGTCCATCAGTCCACCCGCCAGCGCCGGCGATCGAGCAGAAAGGGCACGTGCACCTGGTCCGCCTTGTAGTCGAGGCAGAGGGCGTACATCGCGACGTTCACGGCGAACCGCATCGCCATGTCGCGCTGGCGCTGGCCGCCGGGATGCACCTCGTACGCCCAGGCGCCGAGCCCGTCGCGTTCGAGCGCGCCCATGATGTCGTTGTGGTTGATGATGACCGCGAGTCGGTCGTCGAACGTGACGCCGTACAGGTCCGTCGTGACCTGTTCGCGCCCGGGGGCGCCGTCGACCAGGTAGAACGAGCGATAGACGACGTGTTCGTCGGGCACGACCTCGACGGCGTGGCCGGGAACGATCGCGTCGAGCTCCCGGCGGATCGCCGCGTCGAATTCGCCGTCGTCGCGCCCCTCGCTGCCATCGACGAGCAGGGTGCCGCCAGCGGCCAGCCAGAGCGCCAGCGCGTTGCGATCGGCGTCGGGCCACGGATCGAACCCGCGGTCCCCGGCGACCACGAGTAGTGGGCAGTCCCACAGCGCCTCGGCGGTGGGCCGTACGATCGTCTCGTTCTGCGCCGTGAGGATGCTCGTGGTCTGCTCGAGCTCGCGCAGTACGCGGTACAGCGCGTTGGGGCGCGGGTTCCAGGCCGGGGCGTCGTACTCGAGCAGCCCGACGCTGAAGTCCGAACTCTCGCCGAACGCCTGCGCGGCGCGCGGAGCGAACGCGGCGCCCAGCGTGGCGGCGACCGCGGCCAGCCACTCTCGTCGCGACCACGTCATGCGTCGGCCTCGTCATCGAGGTCGACGTCCTGCGCGAGGGTCGCGTCCGGCACGTCCTCACCGAGCAGCTCACGCCGGATCTTCGCGACGAACTCGGCGTTGAGCTCGCGCTGCTTCTCTTCGGTCAGCGTCTCGTCGGTGCTGCGGTAGTTGCGCACGAGGCGGTCGGGGATGTCGGCGAGAAAGCGAGAAGGCTTGAGCGGTTCTTTGGCGTTGCGCTTCAGCACGTACCGAGCGCGCGACAGGATGAGTTGCTGACGGGCACGGGTCATTCCCACGTAGCAGAGACGGCGCTCTTCATCGACGCCGCCCGGCTCCTCGAGCGCGCGAGAGTGGGGCAGCTGGCCCTCGTTCATGCCGACCATGAAGACGACGTCGAACTCGAGGCCCTTGCTCGAATGCAGCGTCATCATCGTGACGCGCCCGCGGGCTTCGTCGTCGTCGTCACTCGAACCCTTCGGGTCAAGCGAGACCGCATCGATCCAGGACGCGAGCCGGCTGCGCGCGGTCTCGCCCTCGTGGGCGTCCACGCCGGCGACGAGCTCGGCGAGCATGCGCACCTTGGCCCGGGCGATGTTCGCGTTCTTCTCGTTCGATCGGATCATCGCCGGCACACCGGTCGCCTTCACGTACGCCTCGACGAACGCGCGCGTCTGGTTCGCCGGGGTCGTCCGCAGCCGCTCGCGCCACCCGTCGAGCAGCTCGAAGAGCGAGACGAGGCCGGCCCGGGCGCGGGACGAGATCGTGTCACCGAGCTCGCCGGATCCGGCGCGCAGCGCGTCGACGAGGGGTTCGCCCCGCTGGCGGGCCCACTCCGCGAGCCGGGTCTGGGCCGTCGTGCCGACGCCGCGGGTGGGCACGTTGACGATGCGCCGCAGCGACATCTCGTCGCGTTCGTTGGTGAGCAGGCGCAGGTAGGCGACCGCGTCGCGGACCTCCTTGCGGTCGAACACGCTCTGGCCGCCGAGCAGCCGGTAGGGCACGCGAGCATCGCGCATCGCCTGCTCGAACACCTGGGCATACCGGTTGCTGCGAAAGAGGATGGCGAACGCGTGCAGCGGGCGCCCCTGCGTGTGGGCCTGCCCGGGGATGCGTCGCGCGATGTACGCCGCCTCTTCGTAGGGGTTGGGCAGCTCGATGCTCTCGATGGGTTGCCCAGCGCCCAGCTGGCTCCAGAGGGTCTTCTTGCGGCGCTTCACGTTCTTCGCGATCACCGCGTTCGACGCCTCGAGGATCGTGCCCACCGAGCGGTAGTTCTGCTCGAGCGCGATGACCTTCGTGCCCTCGAAGAACTCTTCGAAGCGCAGGATGTAGTCGCTGACGGCGCCGCGGAACGCGTAGATCGACTGGTCGTCGTCGCCCACGACCATCAGGTTGTAGTGCGGGGCGCCGACGAGCTGCTGCAGCAGCTGCAGCTGGATCGGGTTCGTGTCCTGGTACTCGTCGACCATCACGAACCGGTACCGCATCCGCCACTTGTGGCGCAGGTCGCCGTACTCGCTGAGCAGCCGGGTCGGCAGCAGCAGCAGGTCGTCGAAGTCGACGGCGTTCAGGTTGCGCAGGGACTGGTTGTAGAGGTCGAAGATCCGCTGGGCCCGCGGCATCTCGGGGTTGTACCGCGCCTCGGGCAGGCGCGCCGGCGACGACATCGCGTTCTTCGCCTTCGAGATGATCTGCAGCAGGTTCGCCTCGTTCGAGCGGGTGCCGCGCAGGTTCAGCTCGCCGAGCACGTCGCGGACGATGCGAAACCGGTCGGCGTCGTCGACGATCGCGAAGCCCTTTCGGTATCCGAGGCGGGTGATGTCCTCTTTGAGGATGCGCAACCCGAGGGCGTGAAAGGTCGACAGGGTGACCTTGCGGGCGTCCTTCTTCGCGACGAGGCCGGCGACGCGCTCCTGCATCTCCTTCGCGGCCTTGTTCGTGAACGTGACGCCGAGCAGGTTCGACGCCGGGATGCCCTGGTCGATCAGGTGCGCCATGCGGAAGGTGATGACGCGGGTCTTGCCGCTGCCGGCGCCGGCGAGCACGAGAGCCGGGCCGGTGACGTGGGTCACCGCTTCGCGCTGCTGCGGGTTGAGGCCGTCGAGGTCGATCATCGGTCCGCCGTGTCGTGCACGAGGGGTGGCACGGGTGGGCCGGGGGCGCAAGGTGGGGCGCCGCATTGACGCACCGGCAGGGGTCGGGGCACGCTGCCGCCCGCACCCCGGAGGACCCATGCACGCTGACCTGCTCGCCACCGTTCACCAGCTCTTCGTCGACGGTGTCCGCGAACCGACGGACGCCGCGCGCACCGCAGTCGACGCGCTGCTGACCGCGCTCGAGGCCGGCGAGGTCCGCGCCGCCGAGCGAGGCGAAGATGGCACGTGGTCGGTCGTGCCCGAGGTGAAGGAGGGCATCCTCGTCGGGTTCCGCATCGGGCGCATCGTCGAGCAGACGACGGCGACCGACCCGCTGCCCTTCGCCGACAAGGACACCTTCCCCGTGCTGCGTCCGTCGTTCGCCGAGCGAGGCACCCGCATCGTGCCCGGCGGATCGAGCGTCCGGCGCGGGGCGTACCTCGGCCGTTCGGTCACCTGCATGCCGCCGATGTACGTCAACGTCGGCGCGTGGGTCGGCGATGGCACGATGGTCGATTCGCACGCCCTCGTCGGCTCGTGCGCCCAGATCGGCGAGCGGGTGCACCTGTCGGCGGGGGCCCAGATCGGCGGCGTGCTCGAGCCGATCGGCCTGCGCCCGGTGATCATCGAGGACGACGTGCTCGTCGGCGGCAACACCGGCGTCTACGAGGGCACGCTGGTCCGCGAGAAGGCGGTGCTCGGCGCCGGCGTCGTGCTCACGGCGTCGACGCGGGTGTACGACCTCGTGCACGAGCGCGTGCTGTCGGCGACGGCGGACGAGCCCCTCGAGATCCCCGCCGGCGCGGTGGTCGTCCCGGGCAGCCGCCCGGCGCGCGGTGCATTCGCCGAGGCCAACGGCCTGCAGCTGTACTGCCCGATCATCGTGAAGTACCGCGACGAGAAGACGGACCTGCGGGCCGCGCTCGAGGGCGACCTGCGATGACCGCCCTGCGCCCGGCGCGACGCATCGAGGGGCTCGGCATCACCCTGCTGCGGACCTTTCTCGCCGGGGCTCCCGACGACGCCGTCTCGCTCGGGCTCGGGCAGGTCGATGCGGACGTGTCGCCGGTCGTTCGCGCGGCGCTCGCGCAGGCCGATGCGGCGACCCGTGCGCCGTATGGACCGACCGCCGGCGATCCCGCGCTGCGGCGTGCCATCGCCGCCACGTACGGGGTCGATCCCGACGCGGTGCTCGTGACGTGCGGCGTGCAGGAGGCGCTCGCCGTCGCGCTGCTCGGGCTGGTGAATCCTGGCGACGAGGTTGTCGTGCCGCGCCCTGCGTTCCCCGTGTACGAGACGCTGACCCGCATCGCCGGGGGCGTCGTGCGCGGGTGGGACCTCTCGCCGAACGACCGCATGCGGCCGACCCTCGCGGGGCTGCAGGCGGCGGTCACCGACGCGACGCAGCTCGTGGTGCTCGCGTCGCCGGGCAACCCGACCGGCGCCGCGGCCAGGCCGGCGGAGTGGGCGCGCATCGGTGCGTGGCTCGAAGACCGCGGCATCCCCTGGCTGAGCGACGAGATCTACGTACCGCTGCAGGGCGCCGGTGGGCATCCGTCGATGCGGGCGCACGGCACGGGCGGGCTGGTGACGGCGGGGCTGTCGAAGACCCACGCCCTCGCCGGTTGGCGGCTCGGATGGCTGATCGTACCCGAGGCCGTCCGCACGCCCCTCACCGCGCTGCACCAGCACCTCGTGACGTCCGCGCCGTCGCTGACCCAGCAGGCTTCGCTCGCGGCGTTCGGGGACGAAGGCGCGGCCGAGGTCGACGCGCTCGTCGCTACCCTCGATCGCCGTCGCGCGCGCGCGATCGCCGGCCTCGAGGCGTGCGGATTCGAAGTGCTGTCCGGCGACGCCGGGCTCTTCGTCTGGATGCGGGCCCCCGAGGGCGACGACGACGAGCTCGCGCTGGCCACCGAGATCCTGCACGACGCCCGGGTCATCCTGATCCCCGGCCGTGCGTTCGGACCGGCCGGGCGCGGGCACCTGCGCGCCAGCATCGGGGTACGGGACGACGATCTCGACGAGGCGCTGCGCCGTCTCGCCGGCTTCGCGCGGTCGCGGGGCTGGCGCTCGCGATCGTCGTGACGCACCGTGGGGGCGGACGAACGCCCCGGATCTGCCATGAACCGCCCGTTGACGCCGGATGAGCTCGTCTCGATTCGTCGAGACCTGCACAGCCACCCCGAACTGTCGCACCGCGAGTCGCGCACCGCCGACGTGATCGCGGCCCACCTGCGCACCCTCGGGCTCGAACCCCGGGTCGGTGTCGCGGGCCACGGCGTCGTCGCCGACGTGGTGGGCGCACACGATGGCCCGACCCTGCTCTATCGCGCCGACATCGACGCCCTGCCGATTCAGGAGGTCGACGGCCGCGCGTACGGCAGCCAGAACCCCGGGGTCATGCACGCCTGCGGGCACGACGTGCACACGACGATCGGCCTCGGTGTGGCCTCGGCGATCGCCGCACGGTCCGCCGAGGTCCACGGCCGCGTGCGCTTCGTGTTTCAGCCCGCCGAAGAGGCGGCGCCGCCGCCGGGTGAGGTCATCGGCGCCGAGAAAATGGTGGTCGAAGGCGTGCTCGAGGCACCGGCGGTCGACGCCGCGTTCGCGCTGCACGTGATGCCCCTGCTCGACGTCGGCACGCTCGGGTTCACCGGCGGCCCGGTGTGGGCGGCCAGCGATCTCTTCGACATCCACGTGACCGGCGCGATGGCGCACGGCGCGTATCCCCACGAGGGCGCCGACCCGATCGCCGCGGCGTCGGCGATCGTGCAGGCGCTGCAGCAGATCCCGTCGCGCAACGTCGACACCCGCGACGCCTGCGTCGTCAGCGTGTGCCGGTTCCAGGCGGGCAGCGCGTACAACATCATCCCCGACGGGGCGCACCTGCAGGGGCTCGTGCGCACGCACGACGAGGGGGTGCGTGACCTCGCGCTGCGTCGCCTGCGTGAGGTCGCCGAGCAGACGGCCCGGGCGTGGGGCTGCGAGGCGACCATCGAGACCGTGCGCGGGACGTACGCCACGGTGAACGACCTCGCCCTCGAGCAGTGGGTCGTGGACCGGGTCGGTGCCGTCGACAACGGGCTCACGCCGACTCCGTTTCGGCCGCAGATGGGCGCCGAAGACTTCGCCGCGTTCAGCCGCCGAGTGCCGGGCTGCTACCTGCTGCTCGGCGTCCGCAACGAGGCCCGCGGGATCGTGCACATGATCCACACGCCGGGGTTCGACGTCGACGAGACGTGCCTGCAGCTCGGCGTCGACGCGATGGTCGACGCGCTGCTGCACACCGGGGCGCACTTCGAGACGCTGCGCCCCCAGCTGGGCGCGGGCGCGTCGGCGAGCTGACCCGGATTCGCGCGCCGCACGGGGCGAGCGCGCGCCGGATCAGCGCGGCATCGAGAACCAGAGGGCCAGGACGGCCGCGACGATGATCGCGACGGCGATGACCATGCCGATCGCCGAAGCACCCGGGGCGTCTGCGTCCGTGGGCGGTGCGGCCGCGACGGGAGCATCGCCCGCGTCCGGAGCGCCTTCGGGGGCCGCGTCTGCCGTGGCCTCGGCCGGTTCGGGCGGCGTGGCATCGACGGTCGCCTCGAGGCCCGCGAACGGGTCTTCGAGATCGCCGTCGGCGTCGGGCGCGTCGAATCCGGGGTCGGTGACGCCGGCCGGGTCGACGTCGAGATCCGAACCCGCGGCGGGCGTCCCGCTCACGAGCGCGTCGATCGTGTCGAGCAGGTCTTCGTCGGCTTCGAGGTCGGCCGGATGCGTGGGGCGGTTGAACGCGTCCCCGGGGGACGAGTTCTCGGCGCGCTCGCGCAGGGCGTCGATGCCGTCTTCTTCGATGTCACCGAACACGGGCAGGTCGAGGGTCTTCTTGACCTTCACCCGCACCTTCTTCGGCTTCAGCATGATCGCCGCGAGCGGCGTGGCCGGCGGACGCGGCTCGTCCGGGATGACCGCATCGTCGTCCGCGAGATCCTCGAGGCGAATGCGTCGCGGGGCCGCCTGCGGCAGCGACGAGTTCTCGTGCAGGATCTCGTGGGTGAGGTCCGGATCGGCCTCGCCCGACAGGTTCATCGCCGGGTGGTACAGCAGCGGCGTCCAGTGCTGCAGATCGCTCGACGCGGACTCGTATCCGGTGAGCTGCCCGCCATCGAGCAGCTCCACCAGCCGGTCCTGCGTGATCGGCCCGTACACGGTGTTCTCGAGGCGGATGTAGACGTCCTCGGACATGAACGCCTTGCGGCGCCCGAGGGCTCGGGGCACCGACCCGCCGAGGTCGAACTCGGCGGAGTACACGCGGCCATCCGGCGGGCGTTCGAGTCCGGCGACTCCCTGGCCTGCGAAGAGGCTCAGGACGCTGGACGCGATCTCGTGCGAGAAGTCCTCGGTCTCCTCGAAAGCCCGCGAATTGTACGGCGTGTCGGTCATCACATCCGGCGAGGGCGTGCGGCGCGTGGTCCGCGGGGCGTGGCTCCCGGCCCTTCGTCTCGCCCCATCGTGCCGTCGCACGGACCGGGGCGCAACCTTCGCGCAGCACGCACGGCGATCCGCCCGTGCGTCAGCGTCCCTTGAAGTTCGGCGTGTCCTTCGCGACGAAGGCGCGCAGGGCCTCGAGCCGGTCCTCGGTCGGGATCAGCACCTCGTACGCCTTGCGCTCGATCGCCATGCCGGTCGCGAGGTCGACGTCGGTGCCGTACCCGATCGCGAACTTCGCCTGGGCGATCGCGAGGGGCGCGCCGAGCGCGATCTCGTCGACCACCTCGACGCAGCGATCGACGAGCCGGTCCGCCTCGACCACCTCGTTCACGAGTCCGATCCGCTCGGCCTCGACGCCGTCGATGCGGCGCCCGGTGTAGATCAGCTCGCGGGCCTTCGCCGGCCCGACGACCCGGGGCAGGCGCTGGGTGCCACCGGCGCCGGGGATGATGCCGAGGCGGACCTCGGTCAGCGCGATCTTCGCCTCGGGCACCGCGTACCGCAGGTCGCAGGCCAGGGCGAGCTCGAGCCCGCCGCCGAGGGCGTAGCCGTTGATCGCGGCGAGGATCGGCTTCGGCATCCGCTCGACGGTCGACATCGTCGCCTGCAGGCCCGCCACGAACGTGCGGACCTCGTCCTCGGGCATCGTCGCCCGCTCTTTCAGGTCGGCGCCCGCTGAGAAGGCCCGGTCACCGGCGCCGGTCAGGATGATGCCCCGCACGCTGCCGTCGGCCTGCAGCTCGGCGAGCGCGTCGGCGAGCGCCGTGGCGAGCGCGCGGTTGAACGCGTTCATCCGGTGCGGCCGATTCAGCGTGACGATGGCCGCCGGGCCGCGGCGTTCGATCAACAGGACGGGGGCATCGGACATCGGACGGTCCCGGTTCAGCGAGGGTCGTGGGCTTCGACCCGGGGGCTGCGTCCGGCCCGCGCGAATCGATAGAACGCGGAGTTGAGGGTCGCGCCGTGATCCAGCTCGAGCCGGCGCGAGACGTCGAGCAGGGCGTCGAGGTCGACCCCGGTCGGCACGCCCATGGCGTCGAGCATGTGCACGAGGTCTTCGGTGCCGAGGTTGCCCGCGGCGCCCGGCGCGTATGGGCAGCCGCCCATGCCGCCGACCGACGCGTCGAACGTGCGGATGCCGGCTTCCCACGCGACGAGGGCGTTCGCGACGCCGACGCCGCGGGTGTCGTGCAGGTGCAGGGCGAGATGCTCGGTGTCGAACCGCTCGAGGGCCGCGACCAGCGACGTGCGCACCTGCATCGGCGTGCCCATGCCGGTCGTGTCGCCGAGGGACACCTGGACGGCGCCCAGCTCGAGCAGCGCGTCGGCGATGTCCATGACCTTCGCGAAGTCGACGTCGCCCTCGTAGGGGCAGCCGAACACCGTCGAGATGTACGCCCGGACCTCGAGCCCGTGGTCCTGAGCGCGCTTCGCGACGCCGCGGATGTTGTCGAGGCTCTCGGCGATCGTGCGGTTCAGGTTCTTCTTGTTGTGCGACTCGGACGACGACATGAACACGGCGATCGAGCGCGCGCCGGCGTCGAGGGCGTTGTCGAGCCCGCGGTCGTTCGGCACCAGGGTCCAGTAGTGCACCCCGTCGTCCGTCGGCAGCTGCCGCACGACCTCGGCGGTGTCCGCCATCTGCGGGATCCACCGGGGATGCACGAACGATCCGACCTCGACGTGACGCAGCCCCGCGGCGACGAGGCCGCGGATCATCGCGAGCTTCTGCTCGGTCGTCAGGCGCACGCGTTCGTTCTGCAGGCCATCGCGGGGGCCCACTTCGACGATCGTCGCGCTGGGGGTTGTCGGGTCGGAAGCCATCGGGACTCGGCGCCAGAGGCACACCCGGCATGTAGGGTCCGGCGGACGATCGTGTCAACGAAGAGCGGGCGGTGCCCTTTTCGTCACGCACGCGTTGGGGCAGGGTGGCGCCGACGGTGCGTCACGCGCCACTCCCCGAACCCCCCGGCTTCGTCCCATGCCCGAGATTCGCATCGGCTGCGGTCCGTTCCCGTCCGCCCGCAAGGGCTACTTCGACCGCTTCGGCCTCGTCGAGCTGTCCGAGATGTACTTCGAGACCGTGCGGCACAACACGCTGACCGGCTGGCGAAACAACCACGACGAGGACGCGTTCGACTTCGTGCCGGTCGCGTGGAAGTGGCTGACCGTCGATCCGCTCGACGTGGACGAGGCCCTGCCGTTCGAGGCCCCGAAGCGCGACTTCGGCCTGCTGCAGGACACCGACGCCAACCGTCGGGTGTGGGACGAGGTGAAGGCGATGTGCGACGCCGTGCGCGCGAAACGCCTGCTGCTGAAGACCCCCGCCAGCTTCTCGCCGTCCGAGACGTGCCGGGCGGCGCTGCGCCGCTTCGTCACCGAACAGGCCGGCCCGGCGGGCCTCACGGTGGTCTGGGAGCCCCGGGGCATCTGGACCCGCGAAGAGCTGCTCGAGATCGGCGCCGACCTCGGCATGATCATCGCGTCCGACCCGTTCGGCGAAGACGACTTCCCCCCGGTGCCCGAGGGCGACGCGTGGTACGTCCTCACCGGCCCGCGGGGACGGCGGGACTTCTCGGAAGACGATCTGCTCGATCTGTACGACTTCCTCGCCGACCACGAAGGCCGCGTGGACCTCGTGTTTCGTGGCTCGGATCGCGAGCGAAACGCCGAAGCGATGCGCCGTGTCGTGCTCCGCGAGTCCGGCGGCGCCTGAACTCGTGGGAACTCCGGGGCGCGCGCGCTGTCCCTCTCACGTACCCCCCGCGACCCCGACCCCGGCCGTCCCGGATGAGCGCCGAGTTCGACGAAGCCCGACTCGTACGCCGCTTGCGGCGACGAGACGAGCACGCGTTCACCTGGCTCGTGCGCACGTATCAGGACCGGGTGTTCGCCCTCGTTTTTCGCATGCTCGGTGACCGGGCCGAGGCCGAGGACGTGGCGCAGGAGGTGTTCGTCACGGTGTTCAAGCGCATCGACCAGTTTCGCGGGGACAGCCAGCTGTCGACGTGGATCTACCGGATCGCGACGAACCACACGCGCAACCGCATCAAGTACCTCGGCCGGCGGCACCACAAGCGAAAGCAGGACATTCAGGACACCCGCGAGAGCGACATCCAGCGCCCGATGACCGACCCGCACCCCCGCCCCGACCGGGCGGCCGAGGGGCGGCAGTTCGAGCGCATCCTGCAGCGGGCCCTCGCCGAGCTCGACGACACGTGGCGCGAGGTCATTGTCTTGCGCGATGTCGAGTTGCTCTCGTATGCCGAGATCGCCGAGATTCTCGGCGTCGCCGAAGGGACGGTGAAGTCCCGACTCTTTCGCGCCCGTACTGCGCTGCAGCAACGCATCGAGGCCCTGACGGACGGATGACCGAGATCGACGACCAGACGCTCGAGCGGATCATCGCCTGGACCGACGGCGAGCTCGACGACGAGGCGCGCGCGGACTTCGAAGCCGAGCTCGAGCGCGACGAGGCGCTGCGCGAGGCCGTGGCGTCGTACCGCGCGACCCTCGACGCGCTGCCGACGCTGAACGTCGAGGCGCCGGTCGACTTCGAGCAGCGGGTGCAGCGGCGCATTCGTCGTCGGTCCCGGGGCCGGTTCTTCAACCCCGAGGCCCAGCAACAGCGGATGCAGGCGGCGGTCTTCGCCGCCATCGCGGCGCTGCTGCTCGGTGGCATCGCGCTCTTCTCGAGCTCGGGCCCGATCCGCCTGCTGTGGACGGACGAGGGGTCCGGTGAGGTCGCGCCCGGCGAAGGCTCGGGCGAGGACGCCACGGGCGAGGACCGGACCGCGCCGTTGGACGCGCCCCCGGCGGACGAAGACGCCGACACCACGACCGGCGACGGTGTCACCCCGGCGCGTCTCACCGACCCGCCGCGCCCGGATCCGGGCACCCCGGAGGCTGGCTCAGGCGCCGCGACGTCAGGCCTCGAGACGGTCGACCCGATGCGGGTCAGCTGGGCGTACACCGTCCAGACCGACATGGACATCGACGCGCTGCGCACGCGGCTCGGCGACGAGTTCGGCCGCGCCGTGCGCATCGCCGACGGTGGATTCGAGGTCGTCGTCCCGGCGCGCGAGCACGCCGAGACCCTGCGCGCCCTCGGTCGTCTGGGCGAGGTGTCTCGCGAGCGCGTCGAGCGACCGGCCGTGCTGTCCGAGCGCGTCTTCGTCGTGCGACCCGCCCCCTGAGCGTCATCGGCGACGCCCCGGTTGCGTCGACGGCGCCTCGCGCGCACGATCCCCTCACTCTGCAACCGCATCCGGAGCCCCCGTGGAGCGTCTCGAACGACACCTGAAGAGCATCCAGACGCGCATCGGCGCCAGCATCGTCATCTACCTCGTGTTCGTCGTCGCCGCGATCGCCCTCGGCATCCGCGGCGGCACGTTCGATGACGACAAGATGCTGCTGTGGATGGTGCCGCTCGTCGGCGCGGTGGTCGTACTGCCGCGGTCGACGATGCTCTCGCGGTGGCCCACTCCGGACGACGAGGACGAGGAGATGCGGATCGAGATGGCCCGCAACACGCTCCGCGCCGCGAACGGGCGCGTCATCGTGATGCGCGTCGGCTACCTCGTCGGGGCTGGCGTCGTGCTCGCGCTCCTGCCCATGCTCGGAGTCTGACATGCCTCGCCATCTCGTCATCATCGGTGCCGGTCCCATCGGACTCGAGGCGGCGGTGCGCGCGCTCGATGCCGGGCATCGCGTCACGCTGATCGAGCGGGACCGCGTCGCGGCGAACGTCCGGCGCTGGGGCCACGTGCGCTTCTTCAGCCCGTGGTCGATGAACGTCTCGGATCGGGGGCGCGAGATCTGTGCGGCCGCCGGGCACGATGCGCTCGACCTCGACGCGTTCCCGACGGGCTTCGAGTTCGCCGATGCCTACCTCGAACCCCTCGCCGCCCACGTGCGGACGCACGGCGCGCTCCTCGAGGGCGTGTCGGTCACGTCGATCGGTCGTCGCGAGCAGCTCAAGGGCCACAACGTCGGGTCCGACGACCGGGCGCGCACCGGGTTTCATCTGCACCTGCAGGACGCGTCCGGCGCCGAGCGGTACCTCGACGCCGACGTCGTGCTCGACTGCTCGGGCACGTTCGGCAACCCGAACTACCTCGGGCCCGGCGGCGTGCCGGCGCTCGGCGAGCGTGCGCTGCGCGACCGCATCTGCTGGGTCATCCCCGACATCCTCGGCGATGACCACGACGACTTCGCGGGGCGCACGACGATGGTCGTGGGCGCCGGGTACTCGGCGATCACGACCCTCAACCTGCTGCTCGAGCTGGGCAACCAGGCGGTGGGCACGCACATCGTCTGGGTGACGCGTGCGGGCGACGCGCCGTACGACCGCGTCGCGGACGACCCGCTGCCCGAGCGGGATCGGCTCGCCGCGCTCGGCAACCGGCTCGCGACCGAGGACGACAACGTCGACTACTTCGGCGACGCGTGGATCGAGTCCCTGCACGCGACGAACGACGGGCGGATCCGCGTCCGCCTGCGCGAAGACGGCGATCCGACGGTCGAGGTCGTCGTCGACAACGTCGTTGCGAACGTCGGGTACCGCCCGGACACCGATCTGTACCGCGAGCTGCAGGTCCACCAGTGCTACGCGTCGGACGGGCCGATGAAGCTGGCGGCGAAGCTGCTCGCCGAGAGCGGCGCCGGCGGTGACTGCCTGCAGCAGACGTCGGGCGGGGTCGAGGTCCTGTTCAACCCCGAGCCCGACTTCTACATCCTCGGCTCGAAGAGCTACGGGCGGAACTCCGCCTTCCTGCTGCGCATCGGTCTGGAGCAGATCGACGCGGTGCTCGAGCACATCGGCGGCGAGCCGGCGTCCGCGTGACGCAAACGCCGGCGCGCGCGGGCACGATCAGGCGGTGAACGCCGGCGTGCCGTTGTGCGTGTAGAGCTTCTCGACGTGCATCCAGTCCATGCCGTCGGGCAGGGCCTGGAGGGTCTCGCGGATGTCGGCGTTGTCGATCGGCTCCGTCGACACGTACCGCAGCCGCCACCAGTCGACGAGCTGGGCGCGGACGTCGGCCGGGTCGTCGACCCGCGTGCCGCGGTTCGCGCAGCCGTCGAGGCGCAGCTTGCCGAGCTTCGCCGGAGCGTCCGGCTTGCCGGTGCCCGAGACGTACACATCGACGCCGACGAGGGTCCGGGTCACCTGCTCGCTCGTACGGCACACCGCCTGCGCGATGCGCGACGGCACGACCGTGCGCTCTGCGTCGACGGTCTCGAGGCGCGAGATGACCGCCTCGGTGAACGCCGCGGTGTTCAGCGACCCGCCGAGGTCGCCGGTCTTCTCACCGGCTTCGAGGGTCGCCCACAGGGCGGACTCGATGTTCGCCGCCGCGGCGGTCTCGCCGAGGTACCGCAGCATGTGGATCGCGCTCGACAGCAGGGCCGTCGGGTTGGCGATGCCGCGGCCGGCGATGTCCGGCGCCGAGCCGTGCACCGCCTCGAAGATCGCGAGGTTCGGGCCGATGTTCGCGCCCGGCGCCACGCCGAGGCCGCCGATCAGGCCCGCGCAGAGGTCCGACACGATGTCGCCGAACAGGTTCGGCAGCACCATGACGTCGAACTGCTCAGGGCGCGACACGAGCTGCATGCACGTGTTGTCGACGATCAGGTCGTTCGCCTCGATGTCGGCGTACTCGTCGGCCACTTCGCGGAACACCTTCAGGAAGAGCCCGTCGCTCATCTTGTGGATGTTCGCCTTGTGGATGCACGTCACCTTCTTGCGGCCCATCTGGCGGGCGTACTCGAAGGCGTACCGCACGATCGCTTCGGACCCGGGCCGGGTGATGAACTTGAACCCGAGGGCGACGTCCGGCGTCTGCATGTACTCGATGCCGCCGTACGTATCCTCGACGTTCTCGCGGATCGTGACGATGTCGATGTCGTCGTACCGCGTCTTCACGCCGGGCAGGGTGCGGGCCATGCGCACGTTGGCGAAGAGGCCGAGCGCCTTGCGGATCTGGACGTTCACGCTGCGGTGACCGCCGCCGACGGGGGTCGTCGTGGGCCCCTTGAGCGCGACCCCGACCTCGGCGATCGTGTCGAGCGCTTCGGGCGTCACGGCGACGCCGTGCGCCTCGATCGAGCCGAGGCCGGCGCTGACCGGCACCCAGTCGAACTCGAGGCCGGCAGCTTCCAGGATGCGGGTGACGGCCGCGCTGATCTCGGGGCCGATGCCATCACCTTCGATGAGGACAACGCGATGCTTCATGAGTGTCTCGTGGGGGGGCGGGCGACCCGGGGATCGGCACGATCCCGGGCGCAGCAACGAAAAAAGGGCGCCTCCCGTGAGGCGCCCTTCTTCGGGAGGCGTGCCAACGCGCGATCGGCGTCGGCGGCCGAAATCACATGCGCTTCGAGTAGTACTCGACGACGAGCTGCACGTCGACGGGGAAGGGCACCGACGAGGCGGTCGGCAGCATGCCGATGCGGGTCGTGCGCTTCTTGTCGTCGAACTCCATCCACTCGGGACGGATGAGCGACATCTCGCCGAGCGACTCGGCGATCGACTGCAGGTTGAGGCTCTTCTCGCGCGGGCGGATCACGTCACCCTCGCGGACGCGGAACGACGGGATGTCCGTCCGGCGACCGTTCACCGTGAGGTGGCCGTGGGCGACGAGCTGACGCGCGGCGGGGATCGTCGGGGCGAGGCCCGCGCGGAACACCACGTTGTCGAGGCGACGCTCGAGCAGCTCGAGCAGCTTCTGGCCCGTCGCGTCCTTCGAGGCGCGCGCTTCGGCGACCAGACGGCGGAACTGCTTCTCGCTGAGGCCGTAGTTCAGGCGAAGCTTCTGCTTCTCCTGAAGCTGCTTGCCGAAGTCCGACATCTTGCGACGGCGCGCCTGGCCGTGCTCGCCCGGGCGGTACGGACGACGCTCGATCGACTTGCGCGAAAGGCCCGGCAGATCAACGCCGAGGGCACGCATCTTCTTGACGCGGGGACCCGTGTAACGACTCATCTCAACTCCTGATTGCTGACAACCTGCCCTCCGTCCCGGACCCCTCGCGGCGCGAGGCGGGCGGAGTGATTGCTCCCCGGTCTGATTGGCTGGACATGCAGGCGCCCAGCAGGGAGGCCGGCGGGATACAGGATCCGCACCGGTCGATCAAGTTGATTCCGGGCCGGGTTGGGCCGCTCAGCAGCCGTCCACCGAAGCCGCCATGGCCTCGGCGCGCGGTCCGGGCCCCTCACGGTGCTCGGTGTCCTGCCACTGCATGATGTCGTCGATCGCGCGGCATCGCGACGTGTCGCCCCGGGCGGTGAAGCGCTCGAGCACGGCGAGCCGGGCCTCCGGGTGCGCGTCGTCGTCGGCGAACACGGCCTCGAGGCGGTCGTCGAACGCAGCGGCGCACGCGTCGCCCCCGATGGCGTCGAGCTCGGCGTACACGAGGCCGGCCGTCGGGAAGGTCCCGCGCTCCGCGTACCCGAGGTCCGCGAGCTCGACGAGGTCGTCGCACGCCATGCCCTCGGCGCCGGCGGCGACCCGCTGGCGCACGCGGGCGAAGACATCCTCGCTCACGTTGAGGCGCGAGCCGGCCGACAGCGCCTGCACGGCCTCTTCGGTCGTCCACTCGTCCGCGCAGCGGGCGATGTACACCGGCCACGGCGAGGCGTCGTCCGTCGGCGCGACGTCGTCCGAGAAGTACGACCGGTACACGAAGGGGCGGATCGTCGCGAAGGTGCACATCGGCCCCTGCGCGCCGCGCGCGATGGCGAGCCGCGTCTCTTCGGCGATGCCGATGTCCGTCATGTCGACGAGCACCGACTCCATCATCTGGTCACGGCGGGGGTAGTCCGCCGACCCGATCCACCGGGCGAGCGCCTCGGCGGCTTCGGCGTCGAGCTCGCCGGACCGGATCAGCTGCACGCCACGGCGCGGCCCGGACGCGTCGTCCATCGGCGCGTCGGCATGCTCGAGCAGCGCGAACGCGTCGTCGCTCCCGTCACAGCCGAGCTCGCCGGCGGCGCAGCGCAGGATCTCGTCGCCGGACCAGATGCCGCCCGCGACGAGCGCGTACCGGCCGTCCTGCGTCGCCGCGGCCTCGTCGGGGTCCAGCGACGCGGCCCACGCGTCGAGCGCCGGGTCGTCGGGGTCGAGCTCGTACAGGTACGGCTCGCTGTATCCAGCAAGGGGGTCGAGGGTCCACGCGAGGCCCATGCGCACGATCTCGATGCGGTCCTCGAGATCGAGGTCGGGCAGGGCCGTCCCCAGCGCGGTCTGGGCCGCGATCGTGAGCGCGACGGCGAACGAGGTGCCGTGCGCGTCGCGATTGAAGTGCTCGCCGAACTCACCTGCGATCCCGCGGACGACGTCCGGCCGATCGGCGACGGCGTGGATCAGCTCGGCGACCCAGGCGCCGTCTTCACGATCGCCGGCGGCGAGCACGCACGCGGTGACGGCGGCGGCAGCGTCGGGCGTCATCACGTCGGCGTTCACCATCGCCCCGCGGCAGACCGGAGCCGCCTCGATCGGATCTCGGGTGACCCAGCACGCGGCGCGGGCCTCGACCCGCGACGACGACAACCCCTCTTCGAAGGCGACACACTGGTCTTCGGCACGATTCTGCCCGCCACCGCACGCCCCGAGCAGGGCGGTCGAGGCGACGAGGGCGGCGGCTGCGGCGGTGCGCATGGCAGGCACAGGCATTCTCCGTTGGGGCAACCCGGCGGTCGGGCTCACGGGGTGTGGTTGAGGGCGTCGAGCGTCCAGCCCATCCACCCGTGCGAGAGCCGGGTCAGGCTCAACGGTTCGACGTGCAATCGGGTCGCTGTCTTCAACGGCGCTTCGAGGACGTGCAGGACGATCGCTCGAATCACGTCCGGGTGGGTCACGACGATCGCGTGGTCCCACCGGGGCCGGTTGCCCAGCTCGGTGAGCATCAGCTCGGCCCGCTCGGCCACGTCCTTCAGCGACTCGCCACCGGGCGCCTTGCCCCGGGCGTAGTCGTTCCAGAACGCTTCGGTGCGGCCGGGATCCGTCGACCGCACGTCGGCCCACGTCTTCGCCGTCCACGCGCCGTAGTCGCGGGGCAGCAGCGCGTCGGCGGTCTCCCACTCGATCTCGGCGGCGATGCGGCTCGCCGTCTGCTCGGCGCGGCGCACCGGCGAGCGCAGGCAGAGGGACGAATCGGGTGCGGGCAGCGCGTCGCGCATCCGCTCGTACGCGGCGCGCGCCGACGCGCGGATCGTCACGTCGTCGGAGTGGCCGGCGATGATGTCGTCCGCGCCGGTCAGCCGGTCTTCGCACACGAAGTACACGCGCCGAGCGCGCAGGGGATCGGTCGATTCGCCCATGAGGGTCCTCGCGTCAGGACGCGCCGAGGTGTTCGAGCAACCCTTCGACGGCTTCGGTCAGGTCCTGACTGATGCGCGTCGCGAGGGCTTCGATCTCGGGGGTCTGGGAGTTGCGGTCGGGATGGTACCGGCGCATCAGGTCGCGATACGCCGTGCGCACGGCGTCCGCGTTCGAGCCCGGCGGGATCTCGAGCCGGGCGTACCACTGCCGCACCTGGAGCTGGTAGTCCGGGTTCAGCGGGTGACGACCGGACGCGATCCGCTCCTCTTCGTTGCGGATGCGATCGGCGACCCGCTCGACGACCCGCTGCACGCCGCCGTCGCGTTCGAAGTCGACGATGCGGTCCTGCAGGCGGTTGAGGCGATCGCGCGCCTGCTCTTTCAGTCGTTCGGTCCAGCTCGGCATGGCCTCACCGTGCCTGTGCCCTCGCGGGCGGTCAATCCCGGGTCGCGTCCGGACCCGTGCGACGTAGCGTCGTGGCGTCGTCCGCTGCGTAGGTGGCGCCGCAGGCGTCGCAGGTCAACGCCAGACCCCCTGCGATCTCGCGCGCGAGCTTCTCGCCGCAGTGGCAGCGCCACCCGACGATGCGCGCCGGCGTGCCGATCACCTGGGCGTACGCGGGCACGTCGCGGGTCACGACCGCGCCGGCCCCGACGAGCGAGAACGTGCCGAGCTCGACGCCGCACACGACGGTCGCGTTGGCCCCGATCGTCGCGCCGCGGCGCAGCCGGGTGGTGCGAAACTCGTCCTTGCGTTCGACGTGGCTGCGCGGGTTCACGACGTTCGTCAGCACGCAGCTCGGCCCGAGAAACACGTCGTCTTCGACGATGACCCCGGTGTAGAGCGACACGTTGTTCTGCACCTTCACGCCGTCGCCGATCTCGACCCCCGGCGCCACGTACGTGTTCTGGCCGAAGACGCAGCGCGCGCCGATGCGGGCGCCGGAGCTGATGTGGCTGTAGTGCCAGACCTTCGTGCCCGGACCCATCGTGGCCCCGTCGTCGATGGTGGCGGTGGCGTGGGCCCAGGCGTCCGGCAGATCCTGCGGGTCAGTCATGACGGTCTCCGCGGTGCGGGTCACTGGCGTCGAGCGATGGGGCGCACTACCGTCCCGGCGCGACGCCCGCACAGTGTCACCGATCTCGCGCCGATGGTCATCCCACTCCCACCCCCCGCCCTCGTCCCCGTCGCTCGGCTCGCTGCCGACGACCTCGGGGTGGGCGAACCCGTGTTCGGGACGACCGACGTCGACGGGCGCGCCCTGCGGTGGGTGGCCGTCCGCCGCGTCGACGGCGCGATCGCCGCCTTCGTCGACCGCTGCCCGCACTGGTCGGTCTCGCTGGCCTCCGCCGGGTCGGCGCCGGTGGACGATACGGCGATCTACTGCAGCCGGCACGGGGCGCGGTTTCGCCTCGCCGACGGCGTGTGCGACGCCGGTCCCTGCGAGGGGCGCGCGCTCGTCGCGCTCGACGTGGCGACCGACGCCGGCGCCGTCACCCTGTCGCTGATTCGTGACCGCCTGGCACCGGGACGCGCGTGATTCGTTCTGCTCGAGGTTGCCTGCTCTTTTCGCTGCTCGTGCTTGGCATCGGCACCGGATGCCCGTCCGGGACGGACGCACCCACCGATACGCCCGAGGCGCCAGAGGGCTCGGCCGCGTCGGGTTCGGCCGGGGAGCCGGCACCCGAGGGGTCGGCCGAACCGTCGGCCGGTGATCCCCCCCCGACGACCGACGAGGTCGCCGAGGTCGCGGACACCCCCGAGGTGCCCGAGCCCCCGCCGCTCGTCGAGATCATGCGCCGCGCGGGCTACACCGACGCCGCAGACGCCGACCTCGCCGAGTTCGTGCACGTGCCCCCGGGCGCTGAGGGCGAGGCCGGCAGCTTCGGCGACGGCGAGGGCGAGGCGAGGGTCGCGTTCGTCCGCTATCCGAACGATCGCTACGCGCGCCCCCACGTGACCGACGTCGCCGAGCGCCGACGCATCCTGCCCGAGCTCGGCGAGGCGATCGTGGCCGAGGGGCGGTTCGTCGCCCACGTCCGCGCGGTGGATCGCGTCACGGCCGACGCCGTCGCGAATCGCATCGCCGACAGCCTCGGCTGGTCCCCCGTTGCTTCGCCCTGATCCGGGCAGCGCGCTGCCCCGACAGGCTCTTTCAAACCCGTCGCAGCCCGCGCCGAATCAGGCGTCGCCGCCGCCTCGGGCGTAGTCGGCGACAATGCGGTCCACGAGCGCGCGGGACTCGTCGGTCAGCTCGATGAAGCGGACGCCCATGCCCTGGCCCGGGCCGTCGGCCACGACGCGAACGACCTCGCCGACGCCTTCGATCGTGTGGAAGTCTTCGAGCAGGATCGTGAAGTGCAGGTCCACCCGGGTGCCGATCGGCAACGGGGACCGGGACCGGATGAACACGCCACCCTGACTGATATCCGTCACGTACTCGGCGATGAAATCGTCGAGGGACGCAAACTCACGGTTGATGAGCAACCGCGGATGTTCCCGCTGATCTCCCATGGTCGGACCGGACTTCGAGGGTGCTACGCGCGTCTTTGCGCGGCATGGTGACGCCGAATCCCCTTTCGGTCAACGACGACCGGACCCGGACGCCTTCGAGCGCTTCTTCGACCGCTGGTTGCCGCCGGCGATGTCGAACTCGGTGACGTGACGGCTGCCGTCGGGCTTCACGTGCAGCTTCTTCTCGTACCGCAGCTCGAGGTCGCGCAGCGAGTCGCGCTCGCGACCGAGCAGGAGCGTCGTGACGTGCGGGTGCGCGAGCACGTGCACGTCGAACGCCTCGATCGCCGCGAGATCGCGATGCAGCTCGCGCAGGAGCTCGCAGGCGACGGTCTCGCGGGACTTCACGATGCCGAGCCCCTCGCAGTGATCGCAGGGCTCGCAGAGCATCTGCTCGAGGCTCTCGCGGGTGCGCTTGCGCGACAGCTCGACGAGGCCGAACTCGCTGATCGACGAGATCTTCACGCGACCGCGGTCGCCGGCGAAGGCCTTGTCGAGCTCCTTCTCGACCCGTCGACGGTTGGCCGCCTCCTCCATGTCGATGAAGTCGATGATCACGAGGCCGCCGATGTTGCGCAGCTTGAGCTGGTACGCGACCTCGTGCGCGGCCTCGACGTTCGTCTTCACGATCGTCTGTTCGAGGTTCTTCTTGCCGACGAACCGACCGGTATTGATGTCGATCGACGTCAGCGCCTCGGTCTTCTCGATCACGAGGTAGCCGCCGCTGGGCAGCTGCACCGTGCGCGACAGCGCGTTCTTGAGCTCGGACTCGATGCCGTACGCGTCGAAGATCGGCTCGGAGCCGACGTAGAGCTCGGCGCGGGACGCGAACTTCGGCATGACGTGCTCGATGAACGTCATGATCCGGTCGTATTCGGTGCGGCTGTCGACGACCAGGCGGTCGAGGTCGGCGGTCGCGAGATCGCGGGTCGCGCGCAGGATGAGGTCGAGGTCCTCGTAGAGTCGGCTGGGCGACTCGACCCGGTCGTACCGCTCCATGATGCGGTTCCAGAGCCGGATCAGCACGCCCATGTCATGGCGCAGAAGCTTGCGCGACACGCCCTCGGCGGCCGTGCGGACGATGAAGCCGCCGCCGGCGGGCCGCATCTCGTTGGCGATCTGGCGCAGGCGCTTGCGCTCGCGGTCCCGGGCGATCTGCCGCGAGATGCCCACATGGGCGACCGTCGGCATGAACACCAGGTTGCGGCCCGCGAGGCTGACGTGACACGTCACCCGCGCGCCCTTCGTCCCGATCGGGTCCTTCACGACCTGGACGAGGATCTCCTGGCCTTCCTTGAGCTGTTTCTCGATCGGCGGGACGTTCTTCGCGTTGCGCCGCCGCCCGCCGCCGCCGTTGTCGCTGCCGGCGTCGTCGTCCTCCTCCTCGTCGTCGATCGAGTGCGTCTGGTGGTCGTTGTAGACGTCCGAGACGTAGAGGAAGCCGGCCTTCTCGAGCCCGATGTCGACGAACGCGGCCTGCATCCCGGGCAGCACGCGCAGCACGCGGCCCTTGTAGATGTTGCCGACCACGCCGCGGTGGCGGCGCCGCTCGATGTGGAAGTCACTGATCGAGCCGTTCTCGAGCGAAGCGACCCGGGTCTCCTGGGGGGTCGCGTTGATGACGAGGACGTTGGACATGAGTGCTCTCGCTGCCCCCGACGGGGCGCGGGGCATCACTCCGAAGACACGCCGAGGCCGACACGTCCGCGGGGGACGTGCATCGGGGTGCGGATCACCCCGCGCGCCGGGTGGCGCCGGGAGCCCGTCGAATCGGTCGGAGGATACACGTGGTAGATTCCAGCGCGCCTGCCAGCGCAGACGCTGTAAATTCGGGTCGGTGGGGGCCGTGCGGAGCGCTCGCGGGTGCGGTCTCGACGCCATGGCTTCGAGGATCGAAGTAACACCGTCCGGGATTGGCAGCAAGTCCACGATCCTCTGAATCCCCCTGACAGAGATGTCAGAATCCGCCGCAACACGACGCGGACCTTCCGGATTCCGAGCAGGCGGGATCTTTCTGGAAAGTGCAGTGAAGTCATGGTTTTGACGTTTGAGTCGGGTCGCTGTGGGCCAGGGGGTGGCACGCACCCTGCATAATGCGAGGGCGAGTGTGTCAGCATGTGCTTCCCCTCGCTTGCCCGACCCTCGAGTGACCTTCGACGCCGCCGCGGACCTTCCGCGGCGGCGTCTGCCACTTTTGCACCGTCCGCGCGCGGTCCGGACGCCGCACGCGCGCGTGCTCGGAGCCGGTCTGCAGCGTCCGATCGCAGGCGATGTGCGCCGTAGCCCTTGCCACGGGCGAAAGAGCGGATACGGTCACGGAATCCCCTCCGACCGGGTCCATCTCGCGCGCCTCTCCCCCGGCACGCGCCCCGGTCCACATCCCGCGAGTCGATTCATGAAGAAGCAGATCAAGGCCGCCGTCGCGGCGGGGTTCGTGCACGCCACCGATGGTGGGCACGTGCTCGAGCTCGAAGGCATCCGCACCGCGTCGACCGACGCGCTCTCGTCGCTGGCGAAGGACCTCGGCGTCGAGAATCCGTCCGGCGTGCGCAAGAGCGACCTCGTGCTCGCGGTGGCCCGCGCGCTCGACGGCGATGGCATCGAACAGCGCGGTGGCGGCTGCCTCGACATCCACGAGGACGGCTTCGGCTTTCTGCGCGCGCCGGAGCACAACTACCTGCCGTGCCCCTATGACATCTATGTCAGCCCCTCGCAGATCCGCCGGTTCAACCTGCGGACGGGCGACACGGTGTCCGGTCGCGTGCGCCCGCCGAAGGAGAACGAGCGCTACTACGCGCTGCTCGAGGTCGGCGAGGTCAACGGCATGGCCCCCGAGAAGGCCGCCGAGAAGCCGCTCTTCGACAACCTGACGCCGCTGTATCCGATGGAGCGGCTGCACCTCGAGCACGACCCCGAGAACATCTCGACGCGGACGCTCGACCTGTTCACGCCGATCGGCAAGGGCCAGCGCGCCCTGATCGTCGCGCCGCCGCGGACGGGCAAGACGATGCTGCTGCAGGCGATCGCGAACGCGATCACGCACAACCATCCAGACTGTGCGCTGCTCGTGCTGCTCATCGACGAGCGGCCCGAAGAGGTGACGGACATGGAGCGCCACGTCGACGGCGAGGTCGTCTCGTCGACCTTCGACGAACCGGCGGAGCGTCACGTGGCCGTGGCCGAGATGGTGCTCGAGAAGGCGAAGCGCCTCGTCGAGCACGGGCGCGACGTCGTCATCCTGCTCGACTCGATCACCCGCCTCGCCCGCGCCTACAACACCGTCGTGCCGCCGAGCGGAAAGATCCTCAGCGGTGGTGTGGACTCGAACGCGCTGCACAAGCCGAAGCGCTTCTTCGGCGCGGCGCGCAACATCGAGAACGGCGGCTCGCTGACGATCATCGCGACCGCGCTGGTCGACACCGGCAGCCGGATGGACGAGGTGATCTTTGAGGAGTTCAAGGGCACCGGCAACTGCGAGCTGCACCTCGACCGCAAGCTGATGGAGAAGCGGATCTTCCCGTGCCTCGATCTGCAGAAGTCGGGCACGCGAAAGGAAGAGCTGCTGCTCGAGCCCGACACCCTCGCGCTGATCTACGTGCTGCGGCAGCACTTCCTGACGCCGCTGAACCAGGTCGACGCGATGACCTTCGTGCACGATCAGCTCGCGAAGACCGGGTCGAACGCGGAGTTCCTCGCGTCGATGAACTCCTGACGGGATCGCTTGCCGGCCGGGCGCGTTCACCCGGCCGGCGCGCCGTCGAAACCGGCGCAAACCCGGATCGATGGCTTGACATGCCCCCTCGCGACCGGGTAGTGCCCCTGCTCCCGAATCGCGCCCGCGCGAACCGACCGGTTCCAGGTCGTATCCCGCGAATCCCACGAGGCGAATCATGAAGGCCGAAACGCATCCCGAATACCACCCCGTCGTCTTCGTCGATGGTGAGCACGAGTTCATCACGCTTTCGACGATGAAGAGCGGTCGTACCCGCGACATCGACGGCGTCGAGCACTACGTGGTCGACATCGCGCTCAGCTCCGCGACGCACCCGTTCTGGACGGGCCAGCAGCGCGTCGTCGACAGCGCCGGTCGCGTCGAGCGCTTCAACCGCAAGTACGGTCGGGTCCAGCGCAACAAGTGAGGCGCCGGCGCTTCGCGCGCCTGCCCCACCGCCGCTGGCGGACCTCGCGCGCCGCGCCGCCCTCGTCGGGCCGCGCGGCGCTCGTGCGTGGACGCCAACGCAGGGTACCCTGCGGCTCGACCCCCGATTCCCCACCCGGTCCCAGCGCCCCCGCCCATGTTCGCCCAGCTCGACGAGGTCGAAGCTCGCTACGAGGACCTGCAGGCCCGCCTCGCGGATCCCGAGGTGCTCTCGGATCCCCGCGCGTTCGCGAAGCTGAACCAGGAGATCGTCGCTCTGCGCGAGGTCGTCGAGGTGTGGCGCGAGCTGCGTGACGTGCAGTCCGCCATCGACGAGGCGAAGGAGCTTCGGGCCGAAGAAGACGGGGACATGCGCGAGCTGGCCGAAGCCGAGCTCGAGGAACTCGAACCCCGCGTGCCCGAGCTGGAGCACCAGCTCAAGCTGCTGCTGCTGCCGCGGGACCCGATGGACGGCAAGAACTGCGTCCTCGAGATCCGGGCGGGCACCGGCGGCGATGAGTCCGCGCTCTTCTCGGGCGATCTCTTCGAGATGTACTCGCGGTTCGCCACGTCGAAGGGATGGAAGGTCGAGATCCTCTCGTCGAGCCCGGGCACCGTCGGCGGCTTCAAAGAGATCATCGCTCTCATCGCTGGCGCCCGCGTCTGGTCGCAGCTGAAGTGGGAGTCCGGCGTGCACCGCGTGCAGCGCGTGCCGGCCACCGAGAGCCAGGGCCGCATCCACACGTCGGCGTGCACCGTCGCGATCCTGCCGGAAGCCGAGGACGTGGACGTGCACATCGATCCGAACGACCTGCGGATCGACACCTTTCGGGCGTCCGGGGCGGGCGGGCAGCACGTCAACCGGACGGACTCCGCCGTGCGCATCACGCACGTCCCCACCGGGGTCGTCGTGTCGTGCCAGGACGAGAAGAGCCAGCACAAGAACCGCGACCGGGCGATGAAGGTGCTGCGGTCTCGGCTGTACGACATGGAGCAGCAGCGCCTCGCCGCCGAGCGCGCCGACGACCGGCGTGCCCAGGTCGGATCGGGCGACCGGTCCGAGCGGATCCGGACGTACAACTTCCCGCAGAACCGGCTGACCGACCACCGGATCGGGCTCACGCTGTACAAGCTCGATCGGGTGGTCGCCGGCGATCTCGCCGAGGTCGTGGACGCGCTCAACGCCCACCACCAGGCGGCGCAGCTCAAGGCGGCGGAGTCCGACGGCTTCTGAGTCGGGCGTCGCGCGTCGCGCGGGTCAGCCGCGGGATTCGAGCCGGTCGAGGTAGTACTTCACCAGCTCGCCGTGGAACCACCGCTGGTCGAACCGGCGGACGATGCTCGGACGCGACGCGGCGCGCAGCTTCGCGAAGTGCAGCGGATCGTCGATCATGCGCTGCATCTCGTCGCGCAGGCGACCCCCGTCGCGCACCGGCACGAGCACGCCGTTCTCGCCGGGCACGATGACCTCGTTGCAGCCGTTGATGTCGGTCGCGATCGAGGGCAGGCCCATCGAGCCGGCTTCGATCAGCGAGTTCGGCAGCCCCTCGCGATAGCTCGGCAGGACGAACACATCGGCGATGGACGCCCACGGGCGCACGTCGTGGGCGAACCCGGTGCGCCGGATCCCCGGGTGGTGATCGAGGGCGTGCGCGGTCGCGGCGTTCACCGGATCGAGATCGGGCTCGAAGTCGCCGACCATCAGCAGCTTTGCGTGCGGATGCACCCGGTGGACGGCGTCGAAGGCCTCGACGAGCTCTTCGACGCCCTTGTCGCGCACGATGCGCCCGACGAAGAGGAAGACGACGTCGTCGGGGTCGATGTCGATCGTCGCCCGGTGGGCGTCGCGCTCGGCGTCCGACATGCGGCGTCGCCACGCGGCGGTGTCGACGCCGTTGATGCTGCCGTGCCCGATCACCGTGATCGGCTTGCGGGTGAGGTGGTCGTGGACCCAGGTCCGCAGCCCGGTGCTGTTGCTCGTCAGGTCCGTGGCGCAGGCGTAGGTGAGGCGCTCGGTAGCGGTGAGGATCGCGGCGCGGCGACCGGTCGCCTCCATCAGCGGCATGCCGACGATGCCGTGGATGCGATGGGGCACGCACGCCGCGCGGGCGGCGAGCATGCCGATCAGGCCCGCCTTGGGCGTGTACGTCTGCACGATGTCCGGACGCTCGCGGCCGAAGAACGCGGTGAGCGCGGCGAGCGCGGCGGCGTCGCTGCGCGGCGTGATCTGCCGCGTCATCGGGACGATGCGGATCGGCAGGCCCTCCTGGCGCAGCACGCGGTCGACGAGCGGCCCGTCCGCCGTCACGAGGTGCACGTCGAAGTGCTCCGCGAGCGCGCGGGGCTGGCCGTGCAGCAGCGTCGCGAGGGACAGCGGGACGGTGGTGACGAGGTGAAGGCGGGGGCGGCTCACGCGCGGGCCTCTGCAAGGACGTGGTCGACGACGCGGATGAACCCGTCGGGGTCGACGTAGCGAGACAGGAGCTCGACGTTCGCCGTCGACACGCGGATCTCGTCCCGTCGGATCGACGACGTCGGGATGCGGATGCCGTGCAGGGCGAGGGCGTCGATCAGGTTGCGGATCGACACGCCGACGCCGGACGCGACGTTGACCACCGGCACGCCGGGGGCGTCGAGCAGGGCGAGGTAGGCGCGCACGACGTCGTCGATGTGGACGAAGTCGCGGATCGCGTTGCCCTCGTTGACGAGCGTGAGCGCCGAGCCGTCGCGCGCCGCGCCGATCACCTTGCTGATGATCGAGAACCGGTCGTCGCCGCCATACATGTTGAACAGGCGGACGACGGTCGCGTCGATGCCGTGGCCGGTGCACACCTGCCGAACGAGCGCCTCGTTGGCGACCTTGAGGCCGCTGTGCAGCCCGCTGCCCCGCGGGGGGTCGGATTCGCGGCACTCGATGTTGTCGCCGTACACCGACGCGCTGCTCGTGTAGAGCACGCGGGTCACGCCGCCGGCGCGGACGCAGGCCTCGAGGGCTTTGGCGGTGGCCCCGATCGCCCGGTCGACGTAGCCGACCGGGTCGTCGACATCGCGGAGCCGCGTCGCCGGCTGAAAGCTGTTGAGCACGAGGCGCGTCGGCCCGCCGTCGAGACCGAGGTCCGCCTCGCCCGCCAGCAGTGCGCGCGCCGAGATGAGGTGGGCATCTGGCAGGTGCGCAGCGAGCGCCCGCGACAGGTTGCTGTCCCGACCGAGGAGGATCGTCTTCACGATGGCACCTCGCCCCCGGCGTTCATGATCTTGTCGGGCACGGTCTCGAGGACGTCCTCGTCCCACTCGGTCGCGTGCTCGAGGGAGCGCGTCCAGGCGTCGATCGCCTCCTCGTTGCGGCCGAGGGCGTGCAGAATGTCGCCAAGGTGGTCGAGCAGGACGGCGTTGTCGGGCTGATCGGCGACGACCTGCTGCTGCAGCTCCAGCGCTTCTTCGTAGCGACCCATCCGGAACCAGACCCACGCCAGCGAATCGAGGATGTTCGTGTCCTCGGGCCGCAGCTCCAGCGCGCGCTGGACGTACGACTCGGCGCGTTCGAGGTCGACGCCTCGCTCGGCGAGGTCGTAGCCGATGAAGTTCAGGGCATCGAAGTTCGCCGGGTCGACGATGAGGATGCGCTCCATCAGGTCGATCGCCACGTCGAACGCGTCGGCGCGGTACGCCGTCCAGGCGGCGCCCATGACGCTGCCGACGTTGCGGGGTCGCAGATCGGCGACGGTCTCGGCATAGAGCACCACGTGGGCGGCGCGTCCGGCGTCGTCGAGGGCGGCTCCGGCGCGGCTGATCGACCGGCGGCTGCCGCTGGTGCGCCGCGCGAGCTGCTCGATGTAGTCGGCCGCGTCGTCGGCGACCGGGTCGCCCTCACTGCCGTCGTCCATCAGCGCTGCGGCGAGCGCATAGCACTCGATGTGCTCGGCGAACCGATCCACGCAGTCACTCGCCGCAGCGGTTGCAGCCGCGGTGTCGCCCGACGAGCGCAGCGCGCGGGTGGCCTGTTCGGCGTCCCACGGGTCGCCGCCGGGCAGGTGTGACGCACGGTCGAACGCGTCGGCGGCCTCGGTCCACTGCTCGGCGTCGCGCAGGGCCATGCCGAGGCGGCGCCACGAGCGAGGCAGGTCGGGCAGGGCGTCGGTCATGCCGCGCGCCGCTTCGATCGCGAGCGCGTCGTCGTCGGACCGCTCGGCGAAGCGGATCCAGCCGATCCACCACGACTCGGGCGCGCCGGTGGTGTCGGCGGTCTGCCAGGCTTCGCGGGCGCCATCGAGGTCGTCGGCGATCTCGCGGACGGACGCGCGGGCTTCCGCCACGCGCCAGGGTGCCATGCCGAGGGTGTCGGCCACGTCGAGGGACGCCTCGGCGCGGTCGACGTCGCCGGCGCGCCCCCAGGCAAGCCCGAGGTCGAGGCGCAGCCGGGCGTCGTCGGGGGCGAGGGCCACGGCAGCGCGCAGCTCGGCGACGGCGGTGTCGAGGTCGCCGTCGACGGCGGCGAGGTGGCCGCGCAACCAGCCGGCGTAGAGCCCGGAGGGGACCCACGGATCCCCGTCGGTCGTCGTCGCGGGGGTCGCCGGGGCGCCACCGCACGCGCCGGTCACCGCGGCGAGCGCCAGAGCGGCCGCACCGCGAGCGAGGCGCCGCTGCCAGCGCGCGTCAGGCACGGCCAGCGTCGAGGGACTCGGCACGCAGCGCTTCGATGTCGGCGATCGTCTTCGGGACGCCGGACGTCAGCACCTCGGGGTCGCCCTCGGTGACGATGACGTCGTCCTCGATGCGCACACCGATGCCGCGCAGCGCCTCGGGGGCCGTCTCGTCGTCGGCCGGCACGTAGATGCCGGGCTCGACGGTCAGCACGACGCCGGGCTCGAAGGGCACGGGTTCGTTCGCGGCGCGGTAGTACGCGCCGACGTCGTGCACGTCCATGCCCAGGTAGTGCCCGATGTTGTGCATGTAGTACTGGCGGTAGGCTTCCTGCTCGATCAGGCCGTCGAGGTCGCCCTCGAGCAGCCCGAGGTCGACCATCGACGCCGTCAGCCGGCGGACGGTTTCGTCCTGCAGCGACTGCTTCGAGGCGCCGGTCCGGCAGGCGTCGACGATGTCGATCTGGGCCTCGAGCACGGCGGCGTACACGTCGCGCTGCGGGCCGCTGAAGGTCGCGCCGACCGGCCACGTCCGGGTGATGTCACCGGCGTACCAGTTGAGCTCTGCGCCCGCGTCGACGAGCAGCAGATCGCCGTCGCGCAGGACGTCGCGGTTCTCGATGTAGTGCAGCACACAGGCGTTCGCGCCGCCGGCCACGATCGACGCGTACGCCGGCGCCTTCGCGCCGCCGCGCATGAAGGTGCCCTCGACCACGGACTGGATCACGTATTCGTGCAGTCCCGGGCGGGTCGCCTTCATCGCCGCGAGGTGCCCTTCGGCGCTCAGCGCGCCCGCGGCGCGGAGCGCGTCGAGCTCGCCGGCGTCCTTCACCCGGCGCATGTCGTGAAGCAGCGGGCGCGGGTCGCGGATCGTGCGGGGCGCGCGGTCCGGCTGGCTGCGCCCGGGGCCGAGCGCGTCGATGAGGGCGAGCATCCGGTCGTCAAACGCCCGGTCCGTGCCGAGGCCGTACCAGAGGGACTCGGCGCCCGCGAGGTACTCGCCGAGGCGCTCGTCCAGCTCGTCGATCGAGTACGCGGCGTCCGCGCCGAAGTCGGCGATCGCGCCCTCGGGGCCGGATCGGCGGCCGTCCCAGACCTCCATCTTCGGGTTTCGCGGCCGAACGAACATCACGAACTGGTGCTCGGGATGGTTCGGCGCGAGCACGACGACGCACTCGGGCTCTTCGAACCCGGTGAGCCACAGCACGTCCGACGAGGGTCGGTAGACGTACAGGGTGTCGTTGCTGCGCTGTCGCTCGGGGGCGGTCGCGAGGACGAGCACCCCGTCGCCGAGGCGCTCGAGGACCCGCTCGCGGCGGAGGGCGTGGTTCATCGTCGAGCCGGGGACGTACGTATCCATCATCTCCGGTGTCTACCCGCACCCGGGGACCGGTCGCAAGAGGGACCGGCGTGCGACCGGTCGTCGTCGAGGGTCGAGGTGGGCGGATGTGGGCAGGGGCCCGCGTTGCGCTTGCTCATCCTTGTTCGGCGTGGCACACCCGGCGCGCCCTCTTTCCATCGCGTGCGCGCGCACGTGCGCGCGGAGCCAACCCCCGCAGGTCTCTTCACGGAGCAACCCATGGTCGCGACGCTTCGGTCCATCGCGGACTCGACGTGGTTCCAGAACTTCGTCACCGCCGTCATCGTTCTCGCCGGCATTCTCGTGGGCATCGAGACCTACGAGAACATCGCGCACGAGCACCACACGCTCCTGCACACGCTCGACAAGATCATCCTCGGCATCTTCATCGTCGAAATCGCGGTGAAGATGGGGGCGGAGGGGGCGAAGCCCTGGCGGTACTTCCTGGACGCGTGGAACGTCTTCGACTTCGTGATCGTGGCGGCCGCGTTCATCCCGGGCATGGGGCAGTACGCCGTCGTGCTTCGACTGCTGCGCCTGCTGCGCGTGCTGAAGCTCGTCCGCGCGCTGCCGAAGCTGCAGGTCCTCGTCGGGGCGCTGCTCAAAAGCATCCCGTCGATGTTCTACGTGTCGCTGCTGCTCTTCATGCTCTTCTACGTGTACGCGGTCGCGGCCGTGTTCCTCTTCGGGCAGAACGACCCGCTGCACTTCCGCAACCTCGACGCGTCGCTGCTCACGCTCTTCCGCGTGGTCACGCTCGAGGACTGGACGGACATCATGTACATCCAGATGTTCGGCTGCGAGGCGTACAACCTGGAGATGGACCAGGCGATCATGTGCACCGAGCCGCAGCCCCAGTACTGGCTGGCGGTGGCGTACTTCGTCTCGTTCGTCCTGCTCGGCACGATGGTCATCCTCAACCTGTTCATCGGCGTCATCATGAGCGGCATGGACGAGGCCCGCCTCGAGACCGAAGAGGGCAACGAGAGCGCCCGCGCGAAGGAGCAGGGTCTCGAGCCCGGCGAGGAGTCGGTCGAGCACGAGTTCTTCGAGCTGCAGCAGCAGATCGAGAAGCTGCAGGAGCAGCTCGGCATCGTGCAGACGAAGATGATCGCGCGCCTCGGCGAGACCGGGAAGGAGCTGCCGCCCACGCTGCGCGGCAACTCGCCCATGTGATCACGCGTTGCGTAACCGGGGGTTCGGGCGTGCCCGAACGCCCCTGAGAAGCGGGGTCGTCCACGTCGGTGGCGACCCCGCTTCGAGTTCGTGCTCATCGATGTGCCTGCCCGATCGGACAGGACGGCGCCGATGGGGCGTGACGCGGCGCGTCAAAGCATTGACCGGGTCGATGCACATCTCTACCGTGCGGTCGGCATGCTCGGCTCCACCGTGCACGCTCCCCCCACCATGCGCCCCGAATCCCACCATGCGCAGCCCTCGCCTCGCCGTCCTCCTCGCCCCGCTCGCGCTGGTCGCGTGCGACGATTCGATGTCCGTCGACGAGGCCCCGCGCACCGTCGACCAGGCCGCAATCTACGGCGACGACGACCGGCAGGACTGGTACGCGCATCCGGACGAGGACCTGCGCAACCTCACCGAATTCTCGATCGTCTCGTTCATGGACCCGCGGGTGCTGAACGACTCGGACCCGAACGACGTGACGATCCGCTCGGGCACCCTCGGCGATCGTTGGGGGCTCTGCAGCGGCGAGCGCTTCGCCGACCAGCCCACCGCGTCCGGTTGCTCGGCGACGCTGATCGACGATGACCTCGTGCTCACCGCTGGTCACTGCATGACCTCGCAGCGCGCCTGCGAAGGCAGCGTCTACGTGTTCCGGTACTTCATGGAGTCCGAGGACGCGCTGGCGACGATGGCGGTCGAGGACATCTACGAGTGCGACGAGCTGCTCGTGCAGGAGCTCTCGCGCAGCCGCGGTGGTGAGCAGGACTACGCGATCTTCCGCCTCGATCGGCCGGCGACGCCCGAGCACATCCCGGCGCCGGTGCACCCCGCGCCGGACCTCGACGAGGGCGACCCGATCGTGATGATCGGGTTCCCGTCCGGACTGCCGGCCAAGATCGAAGACGGCGGCCGCATCACGAACACCCGGTCGAACACCCGCGACTACTTCGAGGCGACGACCGACTCGTTCGGCGGCAACAGCGGCAGCGGCGTGTTCGACGACGAAGGGCGCGTCATCGGCATCCTCGTCCGCGGGCAGAACGACTATTACCAGGACGGGCGTTGCGTCCGCGCGACGACCTACCCGGACGACGACTCGCGCGGCGCCGAGTCGATCAGCTACGCGATCAACGCCGTCGAGGACCTCTGCGCGATGGGGTACCCGAGCGAGCGGCTGTGCAACGTCGAGCCGGTCTGCGGCGACGGCATCTGCAGCCCCGGCGAAGCGGACTCCTGCCCGGACGACTGCATCGACGACGGGCCGCCGGCCGAGTGGCGCTGCGACGACGACTGGTACGGCACCGGCGACGGCTGCGACTGCGAGTGCGGCACGTGGGACCCGGACTGCGAAGACCCACGACAGGAGATCCTGAACTGCGACGAGGGCGAGGTGTGCAGCACCGACGGCACCTGCGTCGACGACGGCGAGCCCGACCTGCCCGCCGAGTGGTCCTGCCCCGAGGAGTTCTACGCGGCGGACGACGGCTGCGACTGCGCCTGCGGCGCGTGGGACCCGGACTGCGAGGACCCGCGACAGGACGTGCTGAACTGCGACCCGGGTCAGATCTGCGTCGAGCCCGGCGTGTGCGAAGGCGACGAGACCGGCGACGACACCGGCCCGGGCGGTGAGGACGCCGGCGGCGGCGACGACACCGGCGCAGACGCTGGCGGCGAAGGCAGCGGCAGCGGCATCATCATCGACGGCGACACCGGCGGAGCCATCGGCGGCACCGGGTCGTCCGGCTGCGCCGCTGCGAACGGTCCGGCGTCCGGCGCGGGCTTCGTGCTCACGCTGCTCGGCCTCGCTGCGGTCCGTCGCCGCCGCGACTGAGGCGGGTCACGACAGGGCGCGCACCGCGGCCTGCCAGACCCGGCCTCGCTCGGCGAACCCCGAGAACCAGTCGAAGCTCGACGCCGCCGGCGCGAGGGTGACCGCGTCCCCCGAGCGGGCCGCCGCAGCCGCGCGTCGGGCCGCGTCGTCCATCGATGTCGCGACCTCCCATGTGACGACGCCGTCGAGGCGCGCCCCGAGGCGGTCGGCGAGCGCGCCGATCAGGACCACGTGCCGCGCGACATCACCGAGCGCCGTGACGAGGTCGTCGAGCTCGAGGCCCTTGTCGACGCCGCCCACGACGGCGACGACCGGCCGCTCCAGGGCGCGAAGCCCGATGACCGCCGCGTGGACGTTCGTCGCCTTCGAGTCGTCGTAGAACCGCACGCCGTCGCGCTCACGGACGAACTGCACCCGGTGGTCGAGGCCGTGGAACCCGCGCACCGCATCGGCGATGGATTCAGCGTCGATCGGCCCGTCCACGAGGGCGAGGGTGGCGAGAAGAGCGGCCTGCAGGTTGCGGCGGTTGTGCGCCCCCGGCAGCACCAGCGCGTCGCGCGGCACGGCGAGCGTCCGCCCGTCGAGGTGCGCTTCGATCGTCTCGCCGGTGTCTCGCGCGTAGCCCGCCTCGTTGCCCGGCGTGCCGTCCACGCGGGCCACGCGTCCGCCCGAGGCCGCGAACGCGTCGGCGGCCGCAGCGAGCCGCGCGTCCCCCTGCCACGGCACGAAGAGCCCGTCGCCGAGGTGGTCGAGGATGCGCAGCTTCGCCGCCACGTAGTCGTCCTGTGTCGCGTAGTGGTCGAGGTGGTCGTCGGCGATGTTCGTCAGGACCGCTGCGGTCGGTCGAATCGCGTGGCCCGGCCAGAGCTGAAATGCGCTGATCTCGACGATCGCCCCGGTCGCGTCGGGCTGCTCGAGCACACGCGCGCTCATCGGGGGCCACGAGTTGCCGCCGAGGATCGTGTCTGCGCCGGTCGCCCGGACGAGGGCTGCTGCGAGCGCGGCGGTCGTCGACTTGCCGTCCGTGCCGCCGACGCTGACGAAGGGGCGCGCGAAGGCGGCGCAGGCCGCGTCGACCTCGGACACGAGCGCCAGCTCGCCCGCGTCCGCGCGGTCGTAGATCGGCCCGAGCTCGGGATGCGCACGGTTCTCGGGCCACTCCGGGTTCAGCGCGGGGGACAGGATCACCGCGGTCGCGTCGTCGATGTCGTGCGTGCCCGGGTGGACGGTGGCGATGCCGGCGAACGGCGCCGGATCGAGGTCGGCGTTGCGGTCCGCCGCGATGACGCGCTTGCCGAGCCGGTGGGCGAGCCGACAGGCGGCGCGTCCGGTCGCGCCGAGGCCGAGAACTGCGACGGTTTCGTGGCGGTCGAGGGGGTCGTGCAGGGTCACGCGGCGTCCGGGGACGGGGGGCGTCGCCATTGTGCGAGAACGGATCGCTGGCGTCGATCCCCGACGCCTCGTCGGATCCTCGAGCGGCTCCAGGGGTGCGGAATCTGTACCTTCGGGGCGGGATCACAGCTTGACATTCGCCCCGGTGACGGTATGGTCCCGCGCCCCGGCTGCATGCGGACCCCGTCCGCCCCGGGCCCCGAAGCCACACCCCGCCGCGCCTCGTGCCGGCGTCGACGAGTGAGGACGTCGTGAAGAGAACGTTTCAGCCGAGCCGCATCAAGCGCGCCCGCACGCACGGATTCCGCAAGCGCATGAGCTCCAAGAATGGTCGCGACGTGATCAAGCGTCGTCGCCTGAAGGGCCGCAAGCGCCTCGTGCCGACGACCTACAAGAAGTGATCGTCGCGGGGCCATCGTGCCCCGTGTCGCCTCCGTTCGGAGTCGGATCGTGAGCGCGCCCCCCCCTGCGGACGACGCGGCGCGCCCGGATCAACGGTTTCGGCCGCACGAGCGGATCAAGAAGCGCCGGGAGTTCCTCCGCGTCCAACAGAACGGACAGCGATGGGTCTGCCGGCGTCTCGTCGTTCTTGCGATGCCGTCCGAGGTCGGTCGCACGCGGATCGGCTTGACGGTGTCGCGCAAGGTGGGCAATGCGGTCGTGCGCGCGCGGGTGAAGCGTCGACTTCGCGAAGCCTGGCGCCTGCACAAGTCCGAGTGGCCGCCTGACACCGACGTCGTCGTCATCGCTCGGAGCGCCGCTGCGGCGGCGTCCATGGCTCGTCTTCGCGACGACCTCTTCGCCTGGGCGCGACACCACCGCGCCGCTGAACGGCGCCCCAACGCATGAAGGCCCTCCTGCTCACCGCCCTCCGATTCTACCGTCGCGCGATCTCGCCGATGCTGCCGCCGGCCTGCCGGTTTCAGCCGACGTGTTCGCGGTACGCGATCGAGGCGATCGAGACGCACGGGGCGATCCGGGGCTCGTGGCTGGCGACGAAGCGCGTGGCGAAGTGCCACCCGTTTCATCCCGGCGGGTACGACCCGGTGCCCGGCCGCTCCGAAGCGCTCCCTGACCCTGCAGACCCGACTGGTTCGACATGAGTGAGTTCCTCAACGACGGCCAGGCGAGGTACGACAGCGCGCGACGCCTCTTCTTGACGGCGACGCTCGCGATCGGCGCGCTCTTCGTCTACCAGTCCTTCGTCACGCCCCCGCCGGCGCCGGACGCCGATGTCGCCGAAGGCAGCGGCGAAGGCAGCGGCGAGATCGCCGACGCGGACGCCGAGGGCTCCGCCGATGCGCCGACCGAAGGCTCTGGCGAGACCGTCGCCGAGCCGGTCGAGGTCGATGAGATCGAGGCGCTGCGCGACGTGCTTCTGCGCACCGAATCGATGCACGTCCGTCTGTCGAACGACGGGGCGCGGCTCGAGCACGTCGAGATCATCGCCCCCGAGCGGTACCAGCCCCACGAGGACCTCGCGGGTGTGTTCCCGGTCGAAGACGACGAGTACCTGCCTCTGGTCGTTCGCATCGGGGGGCTCCCCGACCTGACGGCCACGTCGCGGTTCGCCATCGACGCGAGCGTCGGCGAGGTCGTCGAGGCGCTCGATGACAGCGATGTGCGCGACGAGGTCGCCTATCGCTGGCAGGCGCCCGACGGCCTGATCGAGGTCGTGAAGCGGTTCGCGCCGTCCGAGCTCCCGTACGGGACGCGGATGGAGGTGACGGTCATCAACCGCAGCGATCGAGAGCGGCGGTTCGACGACTTCGTGCTCGACGTCGCGGGCTCCTACGACCCCGACGCCAGCGGCGGCATGTTCGGCGTCGGCAGCAGCCAGCTCGGCGCGGTGTGCGCGGGTGAGTTCGGCACCGAGCGCAAGCCGGCGCCGAAGGTGAAGGACGACGGTCGTCACGCGTTCGTCGGGGCCGTGCGCTTCGCCGGCGTCGCCGAGAGCTACTTCATGACGGCCGCCATCCCGGACGCCGACGTCGAGACGATCGGCTGCCGGTTCGACGTGATCGACGATCAGCACATCGTGACGCACCTCGACGCGGACGGCTTTGTCGTCCCGGCGGGGGGCGAGGCGACGTTCGGGTTCACCGTGTTCACGGGACCCAAGGACGAGCGGTTCCTGCGCGAGTACGGGGACGCAGAGCTCACCGATGCGGTCGACTTCGGCTGGTTCAGCTTCCTCGCCGTGCCGATCCGCATCCTGCTGCTCTTCTACCAGGGCCTCGTCTTCAACTGGGGCCTCGCGATCATTCTGCTGACGGTGACCATCAAGGTCTTCCTGTTCCCGATCACGCACAAGTCGTTCAAAAACATGGAGAAGATGCGGGAGATCCAGCCGCAGCTCCAGGCGATCCAGAAGAAGTACGAGAACGACCGGATGAAGCTGGCCGAGGAGCAGATGAAGCTGTTCCGCGAGGCCGGCACGAGCCCGCTCGGCGGTTGCCTGCCGATGGTGCTCCAGATGCCGATCTACATCGCGCTCTACCGCACGATCTGGGGCTCGACGGAGCTGTACAACGCACCGTTCGCGCTCTGGATCACCGACCTGTCCCAGAAGGACCCCTACTTCATCCTGCCGATCGCCATGGGTGCGATCATGTTCATCCAGCAGCGGCTGATGCCGCAGGCGGTGGACAATCCGCAGATGAAGATGATGCAGACGATCATGCCGGTGATGTTCACCGCCATGATGCTCTTCCTGCCGAGTGGTCTGGTGTTGTACATCCTGGTGAACATGCTGCTGTCGATTGCCCAGCAGCTCTGGATTCGCCGTGGGATGAAGAAGCCCGAGACGACGAAGAAGACCTGATTCGAACCGCGGCCGCCCGGCCGCCCTGATCCACGGACCCGCATGGCCACCTCGACCTCCCCCCGCGTTCACGAACTCGCGAAGCGCCTCGGCGTCGGCACGAAGGAGCTTCGCGATCGCGCGAAGGCCGAGCTCGACATCGAGTACAGCAACCACATGAAGCGGGTGACCGCGGACGAAGAGGCGCGCATCGTCGCGCTCTTCCAGCCGGCGGAGCCCGCGAAGGGCCGTCTCGTGCGTGAGCTGGCGAAGGACCTCGGCGTCACGAACCGCGTCGTCCTCGACGCCGTCGCCGAGCACCACGCGGACTGGGGCGTGAAGAGCCACGGCAAGCGCCTGACCCCCGAGCAGGACGCCGCCCTCGTGGCGCTCCTCGGCGGCGCGGCCGCGGCCTCGACCGACGAGGCGCCAAAGAAGAAGGCTGCCCCGAAGAAGAAGGCCGCCGCGAAGAAGGACGAAGCCGCCGACGAGGCGCCGAAGAAGAAGCGCGCGCCCCGCAAGAAGAAGGCGGACGCCGCGGCCGAGACCGCCGAGGCGGCGGACGAGGCGCCGAAGAAGAAGCGCGCGCCCCGCAAGAAGAAGTCCGACGCTGCCGCGGAGACCACCGAGTCGGCCGAGGCGTCGACCGACGAGGCGACGAAGAAGAAGCGCTCGTCGCGTCCCCGTCGGGACGAGCGGCCCGAGATCACCATCGACCTCGTCGAGGCCGCGCGCGAGTACCTGCGCCCGATCCTCACCGGCATGGGCATCCCGCGGGTGCGCATCGGCGGTGAAGTCCACGGCACCCACCTCGACGTGTCGATCAGCGGCTACGGCGTGCACGCCCTCATCGGGTCCCCGACGTCCGCGGCGCGCACGGACCTCATCGAGGCCCTCGAGGTCGTGACCCACCGCGCGGTGTCCAACGCCGCCGGCGACTCGATCCGCGTGCGCATCGACGTCGACGGGTTCCGCGCAGGTCGGCGCGACGCTGTCAGCGCCGCTGCGGACCGCCTCGCCGCGTGGGTGCAGAAGACGGGCCGCTCGGTCCGGTTCGCCGCGATGAACAGTTTCGACCGGTATGCCTTTCACAAGGCGCTCGGTCGGGGCAGCGGCGTGAGCACCGAGAGCGACGGCCACGGCGTGTTCCGCCGTCTGGGCGTGTACCCGCGCGACTGACGCGGTGGTCTCGAGCGCCGTCGACACGATCGTCGCGGTCGCGACCCCACCCGGGATCGGGGCCGTCGGCGTCGTGCGCCTTTCGGGTCGTGACGCGGTCGCTATCGCGGACGTCGTCGCCCCCGGCGTCGCGGCGTGCCCGCCTCGCCGGGCGTCGGTCCGCCGGGTGATGGACGGGGACGTGGTCGTCGACGAGGTCGTCGCCATCGTGTTCCGCGGCCCGGCGAGCTTCACTGGCGAAGACGTCGTCGAGCTGCAGGGGCACGGCGGCGCGGTCACCCTGGACTGGATCGTCGAGCGCTGTGTCGACGCCGGGGCGCGTCCGGCCGAGGCCGGCGAGTTCACGCGGCGGGCCGTGCTGAACGGGCGCCTCGACCTCGTGCGTGCCGAGGCGATCGCGGACGTGATCCACGCCCGGGACCGCGCGGGTCACCGGCTCGCGCAGGCTCACCTCGCCGGCGCGCTCTCGCGTCGCGTCGATGGGCTCAAGGATGCGCTGGTCGCCGTGCTCGTGCAGCTCGAGGCGGCGATCGACTTCTCGCTCGAAGAGCACGTGTACAGCGTATCGCCGAGCGACGTGGCCGATGGGCTCGCGCCGGTGTTCGGCGGGTTGACGGCGCTGCTCGATGGAGCGGACGACGGGCGCCTGCGGCACGACGGGGTGCGCGTCGCCCTGACCGGCCCGCCGAACGCCGGCAAGTCGACGTTGCTGAACGCGCTGCTCGGGGACGACCGGGCCATCGTCACCCCGATCGCGGGCACGACCCGCGATGTGGTCACCGGCGAGGTCGTCGTGGGCGGCATCCGGTACGTGCTCTCGGACACGGCTGGGTTGCGCGAGACCGACGATCCGGTCGAGCGCATCGGCGTCGAGCGCGCCCGGTCGGCGGTCGACGCAGCCGATATCGTCCTCGACGTGCGGCGTGCCCCGGATGGTGAAGCCCCCATGCCCGCGTACGCGTGTCCGTCCGTCCGGGTGTGGACGCACGTCGACGTGCAGGATGCGCCCGCCGCGCCCGAAGACGCCGTTGCGTGCGCGGTGCCGACCGGCGCGGGGGT
>Ga0070729_10000741_pt1 | contig 61672 bp, 61 predicted proteins | sample tdDd472_FD_66725 | JGI IMG/M metagenome (GOLD analysis project Ga0070729, IMG submission 66725) | Marine sediment microbial communities from the Atlantic coast under amendment with organic carbon and nitrate - tdDd47.2 | ecosystem: Environmental > Aquatic > Marine > Coastal > Sediment | place... | reverse complement strand
AAGGTTACGTTCAGTAAACGGGTATGTTCCTCCACTAAAAATGGGGATGGCAGCTTGAACAAGAACTCAAATGGGGCGTTCTCTATGTCCACGATTCGTGGGCAAGGTCACCACTCAATTTCCTGACGGGGCACAGTGCCCTCACCCCGCCTCCGGCGCGCCCTCTCTCGTTAAAAATTGAAAAAAGGAGAGGGCTCATTGTTATGGTGCCGGTTGATTTTTAGAAGAGCTGTCCATGATCGCTTCTTTAATTCTATGAAACAAAACATTTATATCAGTATTGGTCTCTTCGTTAGTCACCCTGATAAAACGTATTCCTTTTTCTTCTATAAGAATTTGACGAAGATAATCATATTCTTTTTGTTTTTCATGAATTTTCCCGTCTATTTCTAGTATCAGCTTAAGCTCATGACAATAAAAATCTACTACAAAACCCTGTAATACATGCTGACGCCTGAATTTCAGGTTTTTATACTGTCTGTTTTTTAATTTCTCCCACACCAGTTTTTGCTCGCAGGTTGAATTTTTCCTGAGTTCTCTGGAAAATATTTTTTTATTGTAATACATTGTATACCTTCTTTCTCCACCTCTCCTTTTCTTTTACTAAATGGGAGAGGGGGCCGGGGGGTGAGGGCATTACGTCCCTTTGACAGATATACGAATAACACAGCCAATTAGTAAAAATATTTTAAAGATTGCTTTAATCGCTATCAGTTTCCTGAAGCTTTTGGGATATCGTCGCCTTTAGGGGCCAACTGCCGGCATCATATTTTGAAAAAATCCCCCCTTTTTTCCAACTTTCCCACATAATTTGCTTCCCATCACAGCTTTCTTTCATTAAAATAGAAACTTATTATATATTTATCGTTCCCGGAGAACTCTTTAGCCCGGTGAGCAATTTCAGCTGAATGGAGATAGACAATGAAACGAACAGCATATGTCTTTATAGCGTGCCTGGTTCTCTTGGGAGGAACAGGCGTCCGGAGCCAGGGGGCCATGGAATCCCTGGTGCCGGCAGATACCCGGGCTTTTCTCAGAAGCGCCCCGGTTGGTACCGTGGTAAACTCGGTCAATACTTTTCTTAATACCGGCATGACAGCCAAACAGCGGCAGGATTTTTTAAAGGATATTCTGCAATTTAAAAAAGATACCGGCATTAATCCTCTCAGTGTTTCCTCATTGAGAAAAACCGGTATCGATACCTCTCTCCCCTTTGGCTTTGCTTTTGTTAAAGGCAAGCCGGGTCCCGAGAAAATGATGGTTCTTCTTCCTGTTTTGAACAGTAAACGGTTTCCCCTGAAGTTTATTCAGATTCTTAAAAAGACCAAAAAGGGAAAAAAGAAAAAAGACATCTATCCTGTAATTACCCGGTATAAAAATAACCGTATCTACCAGGTTCAAAAGGATATGTTCTGCGCCGCCATCGGCAGTTACTTTATCATGACTTCCCAGGGCGCTATGGTGAGACAGGCAATAGACCGGTCAGAATCGGGGGGAAGTTCACTTTCAACACTAAATGAATACAGCAGTTTTACCGGAAAAGTTAATCCTAAGGCTGACTTTGCCCTTTATATGAACAAGGTTTTTCTTGGCGAAGCCTTTGGGAAAATTCAGCAGGGATTTATGAGAAGAAAGCAGCCTCATAGCCCCTATAACAGAAGACGGGGCATGAACGAGAACTCCGGATCCATCATTCCGGCACAGTACGGAGGGACCCGTCACTATCGGGGAACTCCCCGTTATCGCGGCACTCCCTATGGAATGCGCGAGCAGCGCGGTCCTTCCCCCATGGAAGCTGTTGACTATGCCTCGATGACCCTGACCCTTGGTCGTTCAAAGGTGGTTTTTTCTCTCGGCGCCCAGCTAAATAACAGCAATCCGCTTTTTACCGCTCTTCTTGATATTCTTAAAACAGGCATGGGATCATTCTCTCTTTATTCGAACTCGTCCTTTGTCTACGGACATGCGGCCCTTGACCTCCAGAAACTCGACAAACTGTGCCCCGGGCCTCTTCCCATCTGCGGTCAGTATCAGAAAACAAAGATGGAACTGAAGCGTGAAATGGGTATTGATTACAACCGGGATGTGCTCCCTGCAATCAGGGGATCTGCAAATGTTATCATGGATACGATGAACATGACCGACATGGTTATTTTTGTTCCCTACAAGAGCGCAGCCAGGGGACGGGCTCTTTTTGCCAGAGTCAAGCGAACCATGGCAAAAAACATGAAGCGGCAGAAAAGATACGGCTCCACTGCAGTGGGTGGCAAAAGGGGATTCTGGATTCTTGACAAACAGAATAAAAAGATGTACGCCGTCCAGGATAACCGGGGCATTTATATCTCGAACAATGTTACTTCTCTCAAAAAGGCCCTTCGTTACCGGACAATCGCTCAGAGCCGGGGCCGCAGTACTCTTCTGAAAAAACTTTCAGGCAATGTTTTTCTCATGGCCTTTGTGAAAAAGAATCCTTTTGTTGGAGGTCTCCTGGCATCAAAGGCCCCGAAGAAGGAAATGAAAGAAATGAGCTCAAGTATCGGAGATATCTATGTTACCGGCAGTAAGGCAGACAACTTTCTGAATATTGAATTAGACGTAACAATAAAGCCTTCGGGCCGCTAAAAGAAATACGTTAAAAAAATACTTTAAGAAATCCAGCGCCGTCATAGACGCATGTCAATGACGGCGCTTTTATTTTATGGAAAATATACAATGAAATATCTTTTTGGTCCCGTTAATTCCCGCCGTCTCGGTATATCTCTCGGTGTTGACCTGGTGCCTCACAAGACCTGCAGCTTGAACTGCATTTACTGTGAATGCGGAGCCACAACCCTTCTGACTACCGAGCTGAAGGAGTATGTCCCGGTCAGTGAAGTGATCAATGAGCTCGATGAGTTTCTCTCTCAAGATCCTGAGCTCGATGTACTTACCTTTTCCGGGTCAGGGGAACCGACCCTGCACAGGGGAATCGGTGAAATTATTGGCTATATCAAAAAGAATTATCCCCGCTACCCGATATGCGTTCTCACAAACGGCACACTGTTATGGAAGGAAGAAGTCAGGTCGGCACTCCTGAAAGCCGATACGGTGGTTCCCTCGCTTGATGCGGTTTCAGAGAAAGTCTTTAAAAAGTTAAATCGTCCTGCCCCTGACCTTGATCCGGCCAAAGTAGTTAAGGGGCTGGTTGCCTTTCGAAAAGAATACTCCGGGAAAATAAATCTTGAGATTTTTCTTGTGCCGGGCATCAATGATACCCCTGAAGAACTTGCGCTGATCAGGGAGGCTGCTCTTCGAATTGCTCCCGACCTGGTGCAGCTCAATCGCCTCGACCGCCCCGGAGCGGAAGACGGAGTAAAGACTTTCCCCTACGAGGAGTTTCTGCGGGTCAGGGACTATCTGCAGCCCCTTAATGTGGAAATTATTGGAAAGCCCGATACTTCGCGGGCCGCCAATGCAACGGTTCATGAACAGCTTGAAATGGTCAGGGCGGTCTTAAGGCGCCGACCCTCAACGGTAGAAGATCTTACATTGATGCTGGGACTCAGGCCTGCTGAGGTGAATAAACTGCTCAGGCACCTTGAGGCTGAAGGCTCCCTGAAACAGAGTGAAATGGAGAGAGGGACTTTTTACCAGATCAGTGATGAATAATGGTATATTTTAAAGAGGAAGAACGGGGCCTCCGGGGAGCCGTATACTTCCTCTTTAAAAAACCTGCTTAGTGAACCATGGGTACGAGGATTCGCGCGTAGGTTTTACTTCTTTTGTCAGTACTCACCATAAAATTTTTATGAGAGATATCGATATTTTTTAGAAGCACAACAATCATTGAAAGGCCAAGGCCCATACCTTCCGCCTCGGGATCGGGATTTTCCATGTAGAATTCAGCGATATTATCATACTTTGAAGACTGCTCAATTTTATTGCCGATTTTTTTCAGTTCCTTGTCTGAAAGGGGAATATTATTGATTACTTCAACAATCAGGTTGTTGTTTTGAACCTTAAGATAGATGCGTGTGGAAAGGTGTTTTTCCTTTGCTTTGATACCGTATTCCCAAAGCGCTTCTTCATTAAGAATCGAGCGGATCTCCTTGACGACCTGTACAGGGTCATCAGGATTGGTTATTTTGCCTTCATCGATGAGAATTTTTTTAGCATTTGCCTTGGTGGCGTTGGCTATCAGTTCTTTAATACAGGAGAGAACAGGGGTAAATATTTCCTGCCGGTTGAAGCCTTCAAGTATTTTTATTAGTGAGAATTTTATTTTTTCTTCAGTATCTTCTATTGCTGAATAGGTGATAAAAACAATATCGTCACCATTCTTTATGGCGGTTATAACATTGCGCTGGAAATCACGGTCAATTTCCGTGGTTTTTGTTGCTTCTGCGGCTGTCATAGCTGGAATTATGCTCCCTGGCTTAAGTATCGTCGATCCTTTATTTTTATGTAACTGCATCATAATACTGATAGGATCAAAATTTTTTCAAGTAGAAAAAATTTAGTTAAACTCGATAGTGCCTTATTTAGTACTATGGACAGGGGCATCACCGGGGAGAGATACTCCCATAATAGCCGAAGAAAAATTACCGTGTTAAAATAGAAAAAAAATTATTTTTTCTGGTAAATTGAGCGTTGTATATCTAAAATGACCATCGGATTTTCTCTTTAAATAGGAAAAGGTCCCTTTATAGTGCAATAATTCTGCACAATATCAGGAAGAGTGTTTAACTTTCCCCAGAGGGGATGCAGCTTAGAGGTTATTTATGATAGAAACCATATTTCCATCTCCATCCGCTTTATTGACCCTAATGGGGATCGGGCTTTTTTTCGGCCTGATACTCTCTATTTCTAAAATAAAACTGGCGGTAAAAAGGGACCCTAAAATTGAACTGGTAACTGAAGCCCTGCCGGGGGCAAACTGCGGCGCCTGCGGGCTCCCCGGCTGCCAGGCCTATGCAACAAAAATAGTTGAAGAGCAGTATGAAATATCCCTCTGTCCTGTCGGTGGGGATGATACAATACAGAAGGTTGCGTCAATTCTCGGCCTTGAGGCTGTAGAGAGTGCTATCCCCATGACTGCCCGGGTTCACTGCCAGGGGGGTGATGCGGCGGTGACCCGCTTTGCCTATAATGGTCCCCGGACATGCTCTGCGGCAACAAACACCATGGGCGGTTTTAAGACCTGCGAGTATGGATGCCTCGGTCTTGGAGACTGTACGCGGGTTTGTCCCTTTGACGCTATTCACATGGGAGAGAAGGGGCTGCCGGTTGTTATTCGCGAAAAATGTACTGGATGCAATAACTGTGTTGATGTCTGTCCCCGGGATATTATTACTTTGGTTCCCGAAACAACAGATGTTCATGTCATCTGTCTTAATGAAGAAAAGGGACCCCTGATGAAAAAGGGATGTGCCGTGGGCTGTATCGCCTGTAAACTCTGTGAGAAAAATTGTCCTGAAGAGGCAATTACCGTTATTAACTTCAGGGCAATCATCGATTACGACAAGTGCACCAACTGCCTGACCTGCGCGGAAGTCTGTCCCGTGCCGGTTATCGATCCGGTAGAGATATCAAAGAAGTATAAAAAGATGCAGGAAAAGAAAACCGAGGAAAAACAGCCTTCAGCGGAAGTGACCGCTCCATGAAGTCAATATATGACATGAACGGTAGTGAGAGGGCGGCGGCTCTGCTTATTGCCCTTGGGCCTGATATTGCCTCTAATATTATAAAGCATCTTGACGAGGAGAGCATCGAGAAGCTTTCTGTTGAGATGGCTCGACTCGATCAGCTTGCTCCCGCGGAGAAAGAAGACCTTATCGGTGATTTTATGATTTCTTTGAAAAAGGAAGGAAAAAAACTCACTGCGGGACCCGGAAGCGCCAGAGAACTTTTAGCAGCAGCCTTCGGTGATGAGAAGGCCGATGAAATTATTAACAGGATGCCGCCTGTTGATGTGAAAAAAGAATTTTCCTTTCTCCATGAACTGGAGCCGGCAATAATCAGTCAGCTTTTAGTTGAAGAGCTGCCTCAGATCATAACGGTTACCCTGACGTTTCTGCCGTCTCATATTTCCGCCGGGGTAATGAAAGAACTTCCCCGTGATACCGCGAAGGAAGTAGCGGTCCGTATGGCGAAAATGAAAACCATCATACCTGAGGCTGCAGTGGAAGTTGCAAAGGCCCTGAAGAAAAGATATCAGAAGTATCTTCAGGAAGGAGTTATCAGCGGTCAGACAGAAGGGCTCAATTCTCTGATTACAATCCTGGGGCACATGAATGGTGAACAGGAGCGGGGAATATTAAAAGAGCTGGATGAATCGATGCCGGCCCTTTCTGAAAAGATACGTGATGAAATGGTTTCCTTTGAAAAGATCGTTCATCTCACGAACCAGGATGTGAGGGTGGTTATCGATGAGATAAATAATGATGATGTTCTGGCCCGGGCTTTGAAGGGAGCGGGTGATGATATTCGCTTTAAGTTTGTCCGTAACATGAGCCAGAACCGGGCAACGGATATTCTTACTGAAATGGACACCATGGGTGCCATACGGTTAAAGGAAGTAGAAGAATGCCGCGGTGTAATCGCGGACATAATGAGAGATCTCTACGATAATGGAATTATTGATTTTCGGAGAGATGGAGAAGTCTACGTTGAATAACCGGAAAACTAAAAATTTAAGAAAAATTGAATTACTCAAACAATAGAGAGGAATATGAAATTCGAGGAACTGAATTTAAACGAAAACCTTTTAAAAGGTATTAAAGAGACCGGCTTTACTGATGCAATGCCGGTCCAGGAACTGACCTTCGCGGAAACATTTAAAGGAAGAGACGTTCTAGTCCAGTCCCAGACGGGATCTGGAAAAACAGCCGCTTTTTTGATTACTGTTTTTAAATTATTTCTTGAGGCGGAGAATCCAAAAAGCAAGAAGGCCCTTATCATCGTACCAACAAGGGAACTTGCCGTTCAGATTGAGAAAGAAGCGGAGCTTTTGGGACGCTACCTTGATTTTACAATTGGAAGTTTCTACGGCGGTGTCGGTTACGTAGGGCAGGAGAAAAAACTCCGGGAAGGCGTTAACATTATGGTCGGAACCCCGGGAAGGCTTATTGACTTTGGAGAATCAGGTAAACTAAAATTTAAAGATATTGATATGCTGATAATAGATGAAGCAGACCGTCTCTTTGATATGGGGTTTTACCCCGATATCCAGCGGATGCTTCGAAAGATGGGAACAATTGATGAGCGGATGACCATGCTCTACTCGGCTACCCTGAGTACCCGGGTGAGAGATCTTTCCTGGGAGCATATGAAAAATCCCGCAGAGGTTACTATTAACCCTGAAGAAGTAACTGTCGAGAAGGTTGAACAGGAACTTTTTCATGTGGGGCGTAATGAAAAGATGAAGCTTCTTCTGGGGCTTCTGAAAAGAGAAAATCCCAATAACTGTATTGTCTTTACTAATACCAAGCAGGCGGCCTATGAAGTTGCCCACCGGCTTGAACGGAATGATATTGAAGCCCAGTATATTATTGGAGACCTTCCGCAGTCAAAACGTCTTCGCATCATTGAGGATATGAAACTTGGAAAGATTCCCGTACTGGTGGCCACCGATGTGGCTGCCCGTGGGCTTCATGTTGATAACCTTGACCTTGTTGTTAATTATGACATTCCGGAAGACTGTGAAAACTATGTGCACCGCGTAGGACGTACAGCCCGTGCAGGAAAAACCGGTAAGGCGATCAGCCTCTCCTGCGAACGGTATGTCTACGGCCTCGGGGCGATTGAAGCTTTTACAGGTATAAAAATTCCTGTAGGCTGGGCGGAAGATGGAGATTACCTCGAAGACGCCAGTCGGGGCATGTACTTTGATCTTCAAAAAGAAAGAGGCAGAGATAAAGACGGCCGGGGCGGTTCAAGACAGGGTGCCAGACAGGGCAATAGAAATAAGCCGAAGGAAACCTCTCAGCGTCAAAAGACCGAACGTAAACGTCCCCAGGGTGCCGTCAGCGCGTCTGGTGTCAAGAAGCATGTCAGTGACGAAGAGAGAGCTCCAGCCAGAAGTAAGGCCACGGATAATAAAAACAGAAATAGAAATAACCAGCAGCGCAAGAGACCGGCAAACAAGCCAAATGCTCCAAAGCAGAATCAGCAGCGGCCTCAAACTAAAAAGGCAGCTCCTGCTTCTAGAAATGTACGGGCAAATCCGAAGGGTTCCATGGATGAACGGCTTGCTTATTACGAACAGAAATACGGCGAGTCTTTTACCGCTGATAAAAAGTCTTCAAACAAGTCAAAAAAGAAAAAGTCTCTTGGCGATAAAGTTAAGGGAATCTTTTCTCGAAAGAAGTAAAGCCAGGAGGCCGCTGAAAACTGCCTTTTGTTGCAAGTATATTCTTATCGTTCAGGGACCCGGCGCCGGGTCCCTTGTAATTGCACGATACTGTTTTTTTCTTTTCTTATCCGGCTTAATGAACCTCCATCAGAACTCCTGTTGATACTCCACGAATCTTCCAGGTGATCGGTTTCTGGTGTTGTCAGCCATCCACTGTCTGCATTGCAAATTCTATTCTGAATTTGTTTTATTGATACATTAACCGCTTTTTTAATTAGACAATTCGAGGTTGTCTGTTCCAACAGGTAGAGTTTATCTGTGTGGGATTTTGTTCCCTTTAAACCAAAGGCTTCAATCCTGAAATGTAATTGACACAATACAATTTGGGTAGGATACTTATGTAACTTTATTTGATAAGCATATAACCTCATTGAAAAATTTTAGGGGGTACTGGTGGGCTAAATGAAAATGAAACTGGGGATAAGTTCATGCCTGCTGGGTGAGTCTGTGAGATTCGACGGTGGACACAAACTTGATCATTTTCTTAAGGATACTCTGGGAAATTTTGTCGATTTTGTACCTGTATGCCCTGAATTTGAAGCAGGTTTTGGTGTTCCTCGAGAAGCCATGCGTCTAGTGGGAGATCCGTCTGCTCCACGTCTTGTTACCAGTAAAACCCATGTTGATTGCACCGCTCGAATGCAGTTGTGGACTGAGAAAAGACTTGATGGGTTAGAGGATGAGGATCTCTGCGGTTTTGTTTTTAAGAAGGATTCGCCTTCCAGTGGTATGGAACGGGTCAGGGTATATAATGACAAGGGTTTTGTGAAGAAGAAAGGTGTTGGGCTTTTCGCGCGGGCATTTATGCTTCGGTTCCCCCTGGTGCCGGTTGAAGACGAGGGGCGGCTGCATGACGACGTGCTTCGAGAAAACTTTATCGTAAGGATATTTGCCTACCGACGCTGGAAAGATCAGTGCACTATGGACACAAGGCCTTCTGCGCTTATCGAGTTTCATGCAAGGCATAAATATCTCCTCATGGCCCACAGCCCTTTTAACCAGAAAAAAATGGGAAAACTTGTTGCCCGTATAAAGGATGTCTCGCCCTCTGAATTCTGCACGATCTATGAATCCCTTTTTATGAAAGCCCTGAAATATGAGGCGACGGTTAAAAAGAACACCAATGTGCTCTCGCATCTTGCTGGTTATTTCAAAGACAGGATTACAGCCGAAGAGAAAATAGAACTCCATGAAATTATTGAGCAATATAGATTGGGCTACATCCCGCTTGTTGTACCAGTTACAATTATTAACCATTTTGTGCGCAAGTACAATGAGCAATATCTTTCTTCGCAATATTATCTCTATCCTCACCCCCTTGAGTTGAAATTGAGAAACCATGCCTGATGATAAGTTGAAGCATCTGCTGTAGAGGTATTTTGTGCACAGGTTATCACGTTTTAACTGAAGTACTGCCCAGTCATTATATTTTTCAAAGAAGGGTATGGAACACAATAGCAACAAGAATGTATCCAGGAAAGTTTTATTGATTGAAATTCCATCCAATGAAGTTTTAGATAAATCAAGCACACAGAAGTATATAAATAATTTTAACTCATTACGTGTATCCATAAACAGGGGGACAGCTGATGAAAATATTACTTACCGGTGCAACTGGTTATATTGGAAGACGCCTTACATATGTACTGCTATTAGACAATTCACTGGATATTCGAATACTTGTCCGTGATAAGAATAAGCTAACTGAAAAAGTGAGAGAAAATTGTGAAATTGTTGAAGGTAGCACATTTGATTCTGTTGCTTTATTTAAAGCAGCAGAAGGTGTTGACGTTGCGTACTATCTTATTCATTCCATGGGATCAAAAGGAGATTTCGAAGAAAAAGACCGCATAAGTTCACAAAACTTTCTCGCTGCATGCCTGGCCGGAGGAGTAAAACGGATTGTTTATCTCGGCGGACTTGGGGATCGTAAAAATACAAGCAGGCACTTGAAAAGCCGTATTGAAACCGGGGAGATTCTGTCATCACAACCAGATAAAATTGAAACCTTCTGGTTTCGCGCAGGAATAATTATAGGTTCAGGTAGTGCCAGTTTTGAAATTATCAGGAACCTGGTCCAAAAACTTCCTGTATTGATTACTCCTAAATGGGTAAGAAGTAAATCTGAACCAATCGGAATCAGGGATGTTCTTCTGTACCTTTTTGCAGCCCTTCATAATAAATCATCTGGATCACATATTATTGATATAGGATGTGGAGAGAAAACATTTCAGGGTCTTCTGGAGGGGGCTGCAATAAAAATGGGATTAAAAAGATGGATAATACCAGTCCCTTTTTTTTCACCTCAGTTATCATCGTACTGGCTCGTTTTATTTACTCCAGTCCCCTTTAGTATCGCATCAGCTCTAGTGGAGGGATTGAAGTTTGAGTCTATTAGAAAGAATAATACAGCGTATGAAATGTTCCCTGATATAACGCCTGATAGTTACAATAGAGCCCTTGACTTTGCAATTGAAGAGATTGAGAGTAATCAGATACTGAGCAGATGGTCAGACAGCAGTGATAGTGAAGATGCAATTAGTGTCATGAATGAAGAAATGGGGAGTGCTGTTTTTAGCTATGAGGTCAATCGTAAAATTACAGGGATTACTGAAAAAGATTTGTTTTCTATAGTGAAGACGATTGGTGGGGAAAACGGATGGTTTCGATATCATTTTTTATGGGTTTTAAGAGGTCTTTTAGATAAACTTGCAGGGGGGTATGGATTAAACCGTGGGCGAAGACATCCTTCTGATCTGAGAACCGGAGACAGTATTGACTTTTGGAAGGTTGTTGACTTTAAGGATACTAGCAGGCTTCTTCTCTATGCTCAAATGAAACTTCCAGGAAAGGGATGGCTTGAGTTTGTGGTAGCAAAGGGGCATTATATTCAAACTGCATATTTTCTTCCAAAAGGATTATGGGGACGGCTTTACTGGTTTGGGTTTTTGCCGGTTCACAAGCTTATTTTTTTAAATATGGCTAATCAGATTATAAAAAAATCAATGAGTAAAAAATGAAATCCTGAGAGTATGTGACAAGTAGAACCTTTTGTCGAAGAGGGAAGTAGTTGTTTTTTATTGTTTATTCATCTGGAAGTCATACATTTCAGTTTTCTTTTTAAATATAATGGATTTTTCATTTTCTTTGACCTTGATCCAGCCGATACCATCGCATAAGTTACACTTCACATACTTGGTTTTAATTTCCACCTGCGGACGGTAGGGGAGTTCCTTCGGATTTTGATCGGTAATTTGTTTGGCTTCAGCATGCTCTTCAAATTTTTCGTATTGATCTGTTGCCACGAAGGGACAGAGCAGGCATGATCGATCGTTGTCTTTTTCCCTGTCCCGGCCTTTGGATGCTTTTTTAGCATATGACTCCTGAATTACTCCATAGCCTCTGCAGCGGGGGCATTTTTCCCACAGGCCCTCTGAGGGCATTTTCTTCATTTTATAGGTTGTGCATGAGAGGGAGATGAGGAGTGTCAGTAGTGCTGAGAATGTTTTTTGTTTTGTTGTTTTCATATGTCTAATAATTTCCTCATCCTGCTTTCATGCCGGCCGACCCTTTTGAGTTCAACTTTATGCATAAAGTAATAATATATTAATGCAGTCACGCAAATAAATAGTAAACTTAAAATAATATCATCAAACGCCCCCAGCAGAAGCGAAGGTACAAGAATAAAAAAGATATAACTCTGGGCTATCCAGTGATTGTCCCAGTGAATGGTCACTTTTGCCCTGTCGCTACTGGTATAATCAATGACGGTTCTAAACTTATAAAAGGGATCTCCGGGTGTGAATTTAAATACTCCTCTCTTGATTGATATCAATATATGCTTTTTGAATTTAATGTCTCTTAAAATAAATTCACTTTTTTCAAGTTGAACCTGTACTGCATCAAGGTCTCTTTTGTAATCAGCTGATATTATCCTTGAATGACCTGCCTTAAATGAATTTAATGAAAAACCATCAAGGCCGATTAGTCTAAATACGTGTATGAAGAATAAAATTCCCCATAAGCTGAATAGTAATATTGCTGTTATTGTTATCAGCAACAGATTCTCCTTCATGTATTGCAGTCATGCTGCCTGCAGAGGGAATTTTTTTTAATTTACAATCTACAGTTGAAAGATATTTTCCTGAAAACTCAAGCAATAAAAAACTGATTTGAAGTGTTTCATCGGAAGGAAGGTTGGTGTCAGTTGTGAACATAGTGGGAAATTTGTCACTATTTGCCAGTATGATGCGCTTAATTGGAACCGCCTTAACTTCCTCACCTATACTTTAAATGAGTATTTGCTGCTGCAGGCTCAGAACCCCGTCGTGAGAATGTAAATTATCATTGAAAATAAACAGATCGTAACTATCATGGGTTACGTTTCATGAAATCCCTGCCTTCGAGAGGGGGAAGGGAACTGAACCGGGATGAAGAGAGCGAGAAGACTAATATGAAGATAATTGTACATGTAACAGCCGCGCTGCTGTTTTCACAGGTCCTGATCTCAGGAGGCCTGCAGGCAGAGGAGAAAAAGGTCTCTACGGAACCTGAGGCCCTGAGCACCATTGCCGGTGCAATTGAAACCTACAGGAATAAAGGTGTCACCATGACTCTTCGTCTGAAGATCTACGATACGGTCTTTGATAAAATAGTCTTTTATGATGAGAATAATCACGATATAGAATTTCCCGTTGAGGTAAAAAAGATACCAAAAAGCCTGAAGCGGCAGCTGATCAATCTTCATAACGGGATGCTCTACCGGGTCACCTTTACTGTCAGGTCGGTCGGCGCCCTGGGACTGGTGACAGGGGACCTGGTCTCTTTTACGCCCCTGGTGATGGAGAGGCTTCCGTAGTGTTTGTTTTCGCCTTTGAAAGTATGAAAAATGGCTGCCGAAAGAGCGGCAGCCATTTGACTTTTATTAATTAACGAAGGCAGAATAGCTGGGCGGCTATTCTGCCTTCCATGTAACGCAGTGCCAAGTTTTCAATATGATAGTATCGGGAGGGAAACACCATATTGTCACTTGTGACTTTATGATCGGATCTGAGAAGGGATTTCTTGACTGTTTTTTTTGAAAAACTAAACTTTTTTTAACGGATGTACATATGCCCCAGGGTCACATAATCAAGGTTTTTGGACGTTATTATACTGTTCGCACAGAAGAGGGTGATCTTAACTGTGTCCTCAGGGGCCGTCTGAAAAAGGATAAGCGTCTGAAACTCTACTCTGACCCCGCGGCAGTGGGGGATGTTGTGGAGTACGAAGTGACCACTGATGGTTCAGGGGTTATCGAAAGTATTGCCGAGCGGCGGACTGTTTTTTCCCGAAAGGACAAGGGGCACAAGAAAGAAGATCTTATCGCCGCCAATGTTGACCAGATTCTTGTGATTCAATCCTTTTATGATCCTCCCCTGAATCTTCGTTTCGTCGACCGGATCGTGGTGCGGGGAGAAAAAGAGGGGGTTCCTGTTATTCTCTGTGTCAACAAGAGTGACCTGGCTATAAAGGGTGAAGCCGAAGATGTTCGTCAATACTACCGGGGGGCCGATGTGACGGTTCTGGTGGTGAGCGCCTTGAAAAAAAAGGGCCTTGCTGAATTGAAAAAACAGACAAAAGGTAAATCATCGATACTGGTCGGTTCTTCCGGTGTGGGGAAATCTTCTCTCCTGAACAGTATTTATCCCGGCCTTGAGCTTCGCACCAGTGAGGTTTCTGAAAGTACCGGCAAGGGGCGTCATACCACGACAAATGTAGAGAAGGTTGAGATAGACGAGAATACTTCCTTTATCGATACGCCCGGGGTGAGAGAATTCGGTCTGATGGATATTGAGCCTGAAGAACTGGAAAAGTTTTTCAACGAGTTTCGTGAAGCCGGTGACTGCCGGTTCTCTCCCTGCAGCCACGATCATGAGCCGGGCTGCAGGGTGAAAGAGCTGGTTGATGAGGGAGAGATCTCAGAAGGCCGTTATGTTTCATACCTGAATATTCTTAATTCACTGAGAGAGTACTATGCAAATCTTTATTGAGGATACGTCTGCATGATTGCGATTAAAGATATGATTGTCGCCTTTGACCGAAAGGTTATCCTTGACGGGATAAGTCTTGATGTCAGTGAGGGGCAGACTATTGTGGTTCTCGGCAAGAACGGCTCTGGTAAATCAGTTCTTCTTAAGGCTGTCGCGGGACTCGTGGAAACCTACGGCGGCACCATATCGATTAATGGATCAGGAATTACTGAATTTTATTCCTCCCGGGAGACACATGAAGAGGAGAGCATTGAGGATTTTCGTCTCGCTTATGTGTTTCAAAAAGGCGGCCTCTTTGACTCAATGAATGTTTTCGACAATGTAGCCTTCGGCCTTCGAAGGATGGGGGTAGGGGAAGAGGAAGTCAAGGCCAGGGTCGCCTCGGCAATTGCCCGGGTTGGTCTCGCGGGCAACGATAATAAACTTCCCTCGGAGCTTTCAGGCGGTATGCAGAAGCGTGTCGGCCTTGCCCGGGCAACCTGCATGAATCCGAATATTATTCTCTACGATGACCCGACTGCGGGACTGGATCCCATTCTTTCTGATTCTATTGCCGACCTGATACTGGAGTTCCGTGACACCATGAAAACAACGTCAATGGTTGTGACCCATGACCTGAAGGTCGCCGAGAAGGTTGCCGATTCGATAGCTCTTCTCTACGGGGGAAAAATTGTTTTTCAGGGTAAGGGGGAAGAGTTTTTTGCAATGGATGATGAATATACTTCCCAGTTTGTAGAAGGGGATATAGAAGGACCAATAGATATTTTTTAACAAATTGTATTGATTGTTGTCTTACTTTCATCGATACAATCTGCTGAAAGAGAACCGGAGGGTTATATGAAAAAAGTATTATTCCTGCTGGCGCTTACCGGGATTTTTATAACCGGATGTCTTCCGAGAACCGAGGGGCCTCTTATCTATAAAAAGTTTAAAGACAGAAATACTTTTATGATCGCCTGCAGCGGCAGCGCTATGGCCGATGCGAAGGGGATTGCACGTTTTGAATCGGCTAAACGGGCAGCCCTGATGAATGTCTACTATTTTGTTCGGGAAACCTTTCATGATTCGGTGTCTCCTGAGCGTGACGGCAGGGTCGACCGGGTCGAAGCGGCAGGGGATAGTGCTGTTGTGCATTATATTATCAGAAAGAGAGATTTGAAGAGCTATTTAAAATAGGGAACAGTAAGGATATATTTTTACTACATCATGATAGACTACAACAAGATCATTCTCGACAGCATCGCTGATGGTGTTTTTACAATAGATATGAATTTTCAGATTACCTTTATCAATCATGCGGCGCGGCGTATTCTCGGCCTTGAAGAGGGAGAAGCCCTTGGAGAATTTTGCAGCGATGTTTTTCATGCTGATATCTGTGAACATTCATGCGTGCTTCGGGAAACCATGGCCACAGGGAATAATATCATAAACAAATCCGTTACCATAGTGAATCCCGATGGTAACCGGATTCCCATCAGTGTCAGTACCGCCCTCCTGAAAAATGAAGAAGGAGAAATTATCGGCGGTGTTGAGACCTTCAGGGATCTCTCTGAAGTAGAAGAACTGCGTAAAGCCATAGAGAATTCTTACGATTTTGAAGACATGGTGAGTAAAAACCACCAGATGCAGGAGATGTTCAGTATTCTTCCCGACATTGCTGAAAGTGACAGCTCTGTGCTTATCGACGGTCCCAGCGGCACGGGAAAAGAACTGGTTGCCCGGGCGCTGCATAACCTGAGCCCGCGAAAGGGAAAGCCCCTCGTTGTGATCAACTGCGGGGCTCTGCCGGACAATCTTATTGAATCAGAGCTCTTCGGCTATATGGCCGGGGCCTTTACTGACGCAAAAAAGGACAAACCGGGAAAAATCGCCCTTGCAGAAGGGGGAACCCTCTTTCTTGATGAAGTGGGGGAACTGACTCCCGCGGTACAGGTAAAACTTCTCCGATTTCTCCAGGAGCGGGTCTACGAGCCCCTGGGGGGCATTGATACCCGGAGTGTCGATGTCAGAATCATCGCGGCAACAAACAAAGATCTTCATGGCGCAATAGAGAAGGGCGTCTTTCGAGAAGACCTCTACTATCGTCTTAATATTATTAATGTATCCCTGCCGCCTCTTAAAGAGCGGATTGAGGATGTACCTCCCCTGACGGGACATTTTATTCGTCATTTCAATGTACTGAAAAAGAAAAATATTGAGGGGGTCAGTGACGATGTTATGAATATCCTGCTGGCCCATGACTATCCGGGGAATATTCGTGAACTTGAAAATATTATTGAGCATGCCTTTGTTCTGTGTAAAGAATTCAATATACAGGTCTCCTGCCTTCCGAAATACCTCCAGCCCGCTGAAGATGCAGCCGCTGGTCATCTAACCCTTGAAGAAATGGAAAGGGTTCATGTTTTTCGAACCCTTGAGCGGAATGACTGGAACCGGAAAACCAGTGCAGAAGAACTCGGTATTGATGCCTCAACCCTCTGGCGGAAAATAAAACGATATAATCTTGAAGATTAATTTAAGGTAATGCAGAAAATGAGTTGTAGATTTTCACCACTTTTGTACAACGTCACTTGTAATTAGTTTTTTTGCCATTGTCTCAGGGACATTTCATGTGGACGGGGGCGCCGCTGGCGCCCCCGTCCACATGAAAAAGTCTCAGGAACGAAATTTTAAATTTGATTCGGAGTCCTCTATGACTGTATATGTAAATGACAATGCCCCTCTTGATGTTGTGGGTATCGGTTCTGCCCTTCTTGATCTTATTGTTGAAGTAGATGACAGCTTTTTGGCCGACCTTGAACTGACTAAGGGCCAGATGCACCTGATAGATGAAGAGACCAGCCGTAGTATTCAGGAAAAGATTCAGGGCATGCCTATAGAAACCGCCCCGGGTGGAAGCGCCGCAAATACCCTTGCGGGTGTTGTCACACTGGGGGGGGCATCACTGCTGCTTGGTACGGTGGGCGATGATGATCATGGATCTTCTTATATAGAAGAATCTGAAAAACAGGGGATGATTACTTCAATCGGGAAGAAAAACTGTCTCACGGGACATGCCATCACCTTTGTGACCCCTGATTCAGAACGAACCTTCGCGACCCATCTCGGCGCCGCCCTTGAATTTGATGATAGTGATATACCTGACGGCGACATTGCCCGGGGAAAGATTCTTCATCTTGAAGGGTATCTCTTCGAGCCCGATAATCTTTATTTTGCCTGCAGAAAGGCAATGCATATTGCCCGGACAAACGGGATGGCAGTTTCCCTTGACCTTTCCGATCCGGGACTTATCGGAAGAATACATGACCGTTTTAAGCATGCCCTTGAAAACTATATATCGATAGTCTTTGTCAACGAAGATGAAGCCACTGCTTTTACCGGCAGCTCCCCCGAAGAGGCGCTTCTGGAACTTGGTGAAGTCTGTGAGTGCGCCGTGGTTAAGCTGGGTGCCGAAGGCAGCATGATCCGTACCGGTGGAAGAACATACCATATCGATGCGGCTGAAGCTGATGTTGTCAATACGAATGGTGCCGGCGATATGTATGCCGCGGGTATTCTCTACGGTATAACCCATGGTTTTCCCATGGATGAGGCGGGAACTCTCGCAAGCTATGCCGCCGCCCGGGTCGTCTCTCAGGTGCCGGCGCGTCTATCCGAAGAAATTGACCCGGAAGAGGTGCTCGACTGATTTTTCAGTAACCGGGAATCAACGGTGCCTTTATTTTTTTGAAAGGAAGTTAAGGAGGGCCTCCCGGTTCTCTCTGACTTTTATGCCGGGTTCATCCTTCAGGCTGCGATGGAGGCTTCGCACAAGGGCGACCATGACCTCCAGCTCTTCTCCCTCAATGCCTTCAGTACAGGGACATGCGAAATCATCATTAAAGAGAATACCGGTGCCGTGACAGTGGATGCACCGGGAAGGGTCTATTTTTGCTTTCATCGTTTTAGTTACTTCCTGCCTGTATCGGGCTTATAGATAACTTTCTGCTTTTTAAGGCTGGTTCCTGTTAATTTCTTCGTCAATGGTTTTTTGATTTTGTCGTGCAGGTTGCAAAGAGTTTACCTGATAGTCCGTGCATTTTGCAATAGAAAAGGGACTGAAGGGAACCGAAACGCTTCTTCTCCTTCACTTTCTTATACTTCCTATCAAATATTTTTTCTTTTTTATTATCGTGCCCTCCCCAGAGAGGGCTCTGAGCCCCTTTTTTCGTCAGAACAGGGATAACCGGATATACAAATAAAAAATCTAAACTTTTTGGCATGAAACATGCTTTTATACTAGTTATGAAAGCACGAATACTTATTCCACGGTGCAGGGGACGTGTGGCACCTCTATTTGATGTTGCTGCGGGGGTGACTGTTTTTTCCACTGATGAAGGGAAAGTCAAAGAAGAAACCGAAGTCTCGGTGGAGAATGTATCACCCGCAGGGTGGCATGCATGGTGTGAAGAGTATGGTATTACGCACCTGATCTGCAGCGCCATCAGCCGGGGGTATAGCGACTATCTTCATGACCGGGGGATCGATATAATTCCCGGTATCAGGGGGAACGTGGGTGATGTGATCGAGGCATGGGTTAACCGGCGCCTTACCGTTCAGAGTTACCAGATGCCCGGGTGCCGATGGCGGAGAAATTTTACCGGCGGCCAGTGCCCGCGGTATCGTGATATTCTTAAGGTTTATGAAAATAAGAGAGAGGTTAATTCAATGAAAATAGCAATATCTGCAGAAGAAAATAATCTTAACAGTCCGGTTGATACCCGTTTCGGCCGGGCCCGGGGATTTATTATTTATGATATCGATTCAGATGAATTTGTTTATAAGGCAAATGATCAAAATCTGAATGCTCCCCAGGGAGCGGGCATCCAGTCGGCAAAAAATGTTATTGATGCGGGAGCCGGAGCGCTTTTAAGCGGTCATGTGGGCCCGAAGGCCTTTGCAACCCTTGAGGCCGCGGGTGTAAAAATGTATACAGGTGTTTCGGGTACAATTGCCGAAGCTGTAGAAAAATATAAATCCAGTGACCTTACCCCCTCGGCGGGGGCGGACGTTGAAGGACACTGGTAGGAGAAAAGAGATGCCAGGTGGAGATAGAACTGGACCGGAAGGTAAAGGAAGTATGACCGGGAGGAGCCTTGGACATTGTTCTGGCTCAGGGACCCCGGGACGGGAAGATTATGCAGTCCCCCGCCGAGGGCTTTTGGGAAGAATAGGCGGTGGTCGTGGTTTTCGCAATATTTTCAAGGCAACCGGTAAGACGATGACGCAGCGCAGTCTTGATAATGGAGAAGAAGTATTTCCCCGGGGCGGCGGCATGGGCCGTGGAGCCGGCAGGGGACGAGGTGGCGGCATGGGCCGTGGTTTTTCTTCTGTTAATACAAATAAGGAAGAAAGTTCATGACCCTGAGGATTGCTGTTGCAAGCGGTAAGGGAGGGACGGGGAAGACAACTGTCAGCTGCGGTCTTTCATGGCAGGCTTCACGGGATGGAGTCCCCGTATCCCTCGTTGACTGTGATGTAGAAGAACCGAATGTGAATCTTTTTCTCAAGGCACCCCTTGAGAAGAGTGAAGATGTCACGGTGCTTAATCCTGTTGTTGACATGGAGGCCTGCACCGGCTGCGGTCTCTGTGGTGACATATGCCAGTTCAGCGGCATCGTTGTGGTAAACGGGAAACCTCTCGTGTTCTCTGAAATGTGCCATTCCTGCGGGGGCTGCACGCTCGTGTGCCCCGTTAAGGCCATTACCGAAAAAGAACGTCCCATTGGTATTATAGAATCAGGCAGCTTTGGAGATATCCGTTATACCGGCGGAAGAATGAATGTTGGAGAGGCAAAGGCGCCGCCCCTGATTAGCGCCGTGGCGAAAAAGGCGGGAAATCCCGATGTTCTTATCTATGATGCCCCGCCGGGAACCTCGTGTCCGGTTATTGAGACAGTAAGGTTGTCTGATTTTACGGTTCTTGTGACAGAACCGACTCCCTTCGGACTCAATGACCTGGTACTTGCCGTAGAGATGGTACGGGCTGTTGGTCTCCCCTTTGGTGTGGTCATTAATCGTTCTGACGCCGGTGATGATTGTGTCGAAAACTACTGCAGTGAAGAAAAGATAAATATTCTGGGCCGTATTCCCTATTCGAGAGCTGTTGCAGAAGCCTATGCTGAGGGGAATGTTATTGAGACTCTTGTTGATACATTTGGACATGTCCTGGATGACATTCTTGAGAATAGTAAAAAGGGACAGGGATAAAATAAATGAAGGAACTAGTAGTTATCAGCGGCAAGGGGGGGACTGGTAAAACCAGTGTAACCGCCTCACTGGCCGTTCTCGCCAATGACCCGGTTATTGTTGACTGTGATGTAGATGCGGCGGACCTTCACCTGGTCATAAAGCCTGATATTGAAAAAGAACATGACTTCTTTTCCGGGAGTGTCGCAACAACAGACCTCTCGAAATGTACGTCTTGCGGCAGGTGCCGGGATTTGTGCCGTTTTGACGCGGTACGGGAAGATTTTTCAATTGACCCGATTGCCTGTGAAGGGTGCAGTGTCTGTGTTGAGTTTTGTCCTGAAAAGGCAATAACCTTAAAAGAAAAGATGGCCGGCAGGTGGTTCGAAGCCACAAGTGAATATGGTGCTACATACTTTGCCCGTCTCAATATTGCCGAGGATAATTCGGGTAAACTTGTTTCTGAAGTGCGCAACAAGGCGAAGATTTTTGCCCGGGACAACAACAAAGAATTTGTAATAATCGATGGTCCTCCGGGAATAGGCTGTCCGGTTATTGCAAGTGTTACCGGGGCTTCCCTGGTGCTAATAGTAACTGAGCCGACTGTTTCAGGGGTTCATGATATGAAACGGGTCGTTGAGCTGGCGGAGCATTTTCAGATACCGGTAATGGTCTGTATTAATAAGTACGATCTCAGCAGCAGAGTCACCGCTGAGCTGGAAGAGTGGTGCGGGGAAAAAGGTCTTCCCGTTGTGGGAAAACTTCCCTATGACATGGCGGTAACCGAGGCAATGGTTGCGGAACTTCCTGTTGTTAAATATTATGACGGCCCTGTGGCCTTAGAATTGAAAAAGGTCTGGGGAAATATTATGGAGAAGCTCCTTGATTGAGATAAAGCCCCTCGGAATTATTCACACCCCCTTTAAAAAAATTACCGACGGCGTGCCGATTCAGGGAGCCCGACATCCTGAAGGTGAAGGGCGTGTTGAGGTTTTTCCTGAATATGCTGAAGGTCTTATGGATCTTGAGGGTTTTTCACATATTTACCTGCTTTACCATTTTAACCGATGCAGTGACGTTTTTTTGAAGACCCGGCCCTATGCCGACGATTGTGAACATGGTATCTTTGCTATCCGGTCGCCTCACCGTCCCAATCATATCGGCCTGACAGTGGTAGAGCTCATTTCTGTAAAAGAAAATGTTTTGATCGTTAAAGGCGTTGATATGCTTGACGGCACACCACTGGTTGATATCAAGCCCTATAATCCGGCTATAGATGTCGCCCGTGATGTGCGTATCGGCTGGATGGAGAAGCCCTCAGAGAAAAAGGGCTTTGAAAAAAAAGTTCAAAGTACTGAATCCTGGCGTCATGAAGCCGGGTACGATGATGAGAGAGGAAACAATGAATGATCCAAAGAGTAGCGGGAAACCCCCGGTTTTTAATCCTGAAAAAGCAAATGAAGAAACAGAACTGAAAGAAGTTCTTGGGCGTATAAAAAATTCCCTGGTAGTATTATCGGGAAAAGGCGGTGTGGGGAAAAGTACCGTGGCGGTAAATCTCGCTTCTGCACTGGCGCGACGTGGTTTTAAGACAGGGCTTCTTGATGTCGATGTACATGGACCGAGTGTTCCCGGTATGCTCGGCCTTGCGGGGAAGCAGCCCGTTGCCACGCAGGCGGGCAAACTTATTCCTATTGAGCATGAATCTTCTCTGAAGGTTATATCTGTTGGCTTTTTGATGGAAGACCCCGACGAGGCTGTTGTATGGCGTGGTCCCCTCAAGCACGGGGTTATCAAGCAGTTCATCAAGGATGTTGAATGGGGCGACCTCGATTATCTTATTGTAGACAGCCCTCCCGGAACCGGTGATGAGCCCCTTTCGGTTATCCAGCTTCTTGAAAATCCTGACGGCGCCGTTATCGTGACCACGCCCCAGGATGTCGCCCTGAGTGATGTAAGAAAATCTATCACCTTTTGTAAAAAACTCGAAATACCTGTCGCGGGAGTTATCGAAAACATGAGCGGATTTACCTGTCCCCACTGCAATGAGCGGGTTGATATTTTTAAAAGGGGCGGAGGGGAAGACATGGCAAAGCAGATGGGTGTTCCGTTCCTGGGAGATATACCTGTTGAACCCGGTATCGTAAGCGGTGGAGATGAAGGGAAGCCTTTTGGTCTTGAAAAAGAACCTGAAACAGGGGCAGCAGCAGCCTTTGATGCTATTGTGGAAAAGCTGATAAAGAAATAAAGTTACTTGAACAGACCGCCGACTACTTCGAGGGCGAGCCTGTAGGTTTCTTCAAAGGGAAGTTTTGACTTGAAGCCGGCGGCGTTTTTATGGCCGCCGCCGCCATTTTTCATGGCAATATCAGCGACATCGTATGGTCCCTTGGTTCTCATGCTTACCTTTACGGGGCCGCCGAAATCCTGTTTGACAAGTACGCTTGCGATTACGCCTTTTACAGTCAGGGGCAGGTTGATTGTCGGTTCGCCCTCGGTAAAGGTGGCACCGGTCTCATCGAGCATTTCAGTTGTCAGCTGCATGGCAATCATTTTGCCGTCATGCAGAACTTCCATCGATGAAAGGATTTTTCCCCGTAAAGCAAAACTCGACAATGAATTGCTTTCATAGAGATGTTCATAAATCTTAAAGGGATCAGCCCCCATCTCAATGCAGTGGGCCGCTATTTTATAGGTAGATGGAGATGTTTTTGGATACCTGAAACTTCCCGTGTCAAAGAGCATTCCCGTGTAAATAGCCTGGGCTGCCTTGAAAGAGAGAGGCTTGTCATAGTGGCTGATGATGTCATAAATTATTTCAGATGCTGAAGATGCTTCTACCTTTATGAAGTTTGATTCAAATTTATCCCGGTCTCCCTCATGGTGATCTATAATGAAGAGATCCTGCACCTTTTCTTTCAGCCCGTGGTATGCAGCTCCAATATTGTCGTAGTCATTGGTATCAAGAACAAACTGGGCATAATCGTTTATGTCTTCAGGGAGGTCGAAATTTTCTGAATAGATATTAAATTCATTGTCGATGTCGATGAATTCAACGGTGTCGGGAGTGGCGTCTGAATTGATAATAATTGCGGTTTTACCAAGAGCATGCAGCAGCTCCAGTAAAGCCAGTTCGGCCCCGAGGCCGTCAGCATCGGGACTTTCATGGGTTGATATTATGAACTTGTCGTACTTTGAGAGATATTTTTCAAAATTCTTAAAGCCCTTTTCCATTATCCTTCCGTTGTGGGTGCACCCTTGAGAAGAGGAAATCCCATTTCTTCCCTGATTGCAACATATTTTTCTGCGCAGCGGCGCGCTATATTGCGAACACGTGCAATGTAACCGACACGTTCTGTAACGGAAATTGCTCCCCGGGCATCAAGCATGTTGAATACATGAGAGCACTTCAGGACATAGTCATAAGCTGGAAGAACGATTGAGGCCTGCTCATCATCAAGTATTGAGAGGCATTCTTTTTCATAGAGATCAAAAAGCTGGAAATGGAGCTGAACATCAGCAACATTAAAGTTATAATGAGAAAATTCATATTCGCTTCTGTGGTGTACATCACGGTAGAGAACCTTGTCGTTCCACTTGATGTCAAAGACATTGTCAACACCCTGGATAAACATGCAGATTCGTTCGAGGCCATAGGTCAGCTCAACTGATATGGGATCAAGATCAATACTGCCGCACTGCTGAAAATAGGTAAACTGGGTGATTTCCATACCGTCAAGCCAGACTTCCCATCCGAGACCCGCAGCTCCAAGGGTCGGGGATTCCCAGTCATCTTCCACGAATCGTACATCATGTTCTTCAAGCTTGACTCCAAGATACCTGAGAGAATCAAGGTAGAGGTCCTGAACATCAACAGGTGAGGGCTTTAGTATTACCTGGTACTGGTAATAATGCTGAAGCCTGTTGGGGTTCTCACCGTATCGGCCGTCTGTGGGTCGACGGGAAGGTTCTACGTAGGCAACGTTCCATGGTTCGGGACCCAGTACACGGAGAAAAGTAGCGGGATTAAAGGTACCGGCTCCCACCTCAAGGTCAACACCCTGGATAACGATACAGCCCCGTTCTGCCCAGAATTCATTTAATTTTGAAATTATATCCTGAAAATGCATGAATAATATCCTGTTAATGAAAATTATTGCCCATACCTACCGACGGTTCACCTTTCCGTCAAGTAATTTAATCAAGGCCCCCCCCGGGGCGCTCATCGACGGGACAATAAGTTTCAGCCTTCTCCCTTATATGAATCCTTTAGTTTCTGGTGAATTGTTTCGAATGTTTCTTTTTCTGTCAGGTTCATCTCTTCGAGTACGTCTTCATCTATAATTTCAAACCTGGTTTTTCTGTTTTCAATATCAACCATTACATTTGAAAGGTACACAATGTAGACAAGATGCTTCAGGTGATCCGGTGCCATGTGGGGGCGGTTATGAAGCTCAATGGCCGTTGTCAGGGCTTCGTTGAACTTCCATTTTTTTCCTATCATTGCTCCCAGGGTGCTGTGGCTCAGGCCGAGACTGATTTCTTCAAGGAGGTTTGAATCATCAATCCCCTTGAATCCGCCAATTGTTTTCAGTCTTCCAATCAGCTCTTCATCAATTGCGAGAAGCACCATGTTGCCGATATCTGCAAGAAGGGCGGCAAGATAGGCAAAGTCGCTGATCCGGGGCTGCTGTAGTTTGGCGCAAAGCTTCTGGGCGTAATAGGCCCGTTTATAGCTGTTTTTCCATAGCTTCTCGAAACGTTTATATCGGGAATCAATGATTTTGAAAACACCCGAGGCGACCAGGAGGGTGTTGATTCCCTTCATGCCGATTTTCATGACAGCTTCTTCAATAGTATCGACTTTTCTGATCGTGAGGTAGCCGGCTGAATTGGCAAGTTTCAGGATTGAGGTAGTCAGACCCGGATCCCTTGAAATGCTGTCGGCAATGTTTTTAATGGGAGTATCAGGGATACTGCAGAGTTTCTGGATTTCCGTGATGTTGTCGGGAAAAGCTGGAATCTCATCGATTTCTTTCAGGATGCGTTCGGTTATTTCATGCCTGGACCCCTGGGGTGTGAGTATCTTGGGGATTGTCAGGGTGGTAATTGTAAGGTTTTCTTTTTTGTAAATTTTAAAATTATCGGCTCCAAGACCGGTATTCCGAAAGAGCATCATGGCCATGATAAGCCCGAGACCGGCGCCTTCTGAATCATCGAGGACATCTTCAAAGGCTTCTGAAATATCTTCGTATTTGTAGGCCTTTGTCACCCGTGCATTAATTTTGTTTAATTCCTGGTCAAGTATCGGAATATTATTGATAACATTGATATGGATATGTTCTTCAGAGGTTTTAAAGGCAACCCTGACTACCAGGTTTGAATGCTCAAGCTTTTCAAGGAATGGCATTATATCTTCCTGGTAGGTTTCATCCTTGAATGTTTCCATGCCGGTACGGTAATCATCAATTTTATCGATATCGAGATTTTTTAGTTTAAAGTAGAGCCTTTTCAGGTTTGCCTTGACTGCGTTATTGATGAGTTCCTTTACAATGGTAAGAATTGTGTCTTTAATGTAAAGGATATCATATTCCTGAAGGTAGCGATGTATGATACGGGTAACCAGGGCTTCTGTCTCTCCGGTTACCTGATGGAACTGGATAAAAAAATCTTTCTCCTGTTTTATTGCATCTTTAAAATCAGGGGGATTAATTACCAGATTTGACTGCTTTACAGTGTTCAAAGCAGTATTCTCCTTTATATATATAGATTTGCTCACAGTTTATTTAATTATCGGAAATAATCAAGTCTTTTACTCGAATTTTTATAGATAACCTGAAGTTCTTGTATCATGCTTTTTTTACTTTAACTTGACAGAAAAACCGGTTAATCCGTAACATTCATTTTTATGGCCTTGCTGTCTTGAGGGGGCTATGGAATTCCAGTCAGGAATCTCAAGTAACCCTTAAAAGAGTTGTTTTTCATATATTTTTTATAAGAATAAATAGAAAGGGTTTTTAAATTGACAATTCACTTTAAGTATATAAAAAGATATAAGTAAGGATAGTAATTATTCCTTAAACTTTTTCAGTGTAAATAAACTCCAAAGAGGGTGTGTGGCCCCCGCAGGGGCCACACACTCTCTTTGGAAAAAATGTTGTTTAAGAATAAATACTGAAATAAGGATTTTTTTTACTTACTTTAAGAGACATTGATTTTATGAAGATTATTGAATTAATCTTTCATGGAGTTTGCAGATGGCAAAAGACGGATCATTCCCTAATCTAAATGCAAAGAGTTCAGATGGTTTGAAACCCGGGGGAAAGCCCTACCGGGTACTTGTTGTTGATAATAAGGATTTTCAAAGAAAACAGCTGGTGCAAATACTCGAATCTGAGCAGTACAAAATTGTTGGAGCTGCCGGTAATGGGCGGGAAGCTCTTGATCTCATCGACAAATTGACACCTGCCCCTGATTTAATAACCACAGACCTGGATATGCCGGTTCTTGATGGCTATGCCCTGATGTTCGAATTGAAAAACAGGGATAAAAGGCCTCCTGTAATATTTATCAGTGAAGATACAACCAAAGGTGTAATGCAGGATCTTATTTCCATGGGTATAGCAGATTTTATACTGAAACCGATAAACCGCAGGGTTGTGCTTGAGAGAATTAAAAAGGTTCTCAGTGCGCAGAAAGACTAGAAACGATTAAATAGCGGCAGCAATACATACAGTAAATTCAGCATCAAAAAAAGGCAGTGTAGGTTTTATGAGTGATACATTAAAATCAGCAGCAGATTCCCTTGCTGAGCAGACACGAAAACTTGATATAGCCAGTTACTATACCCATGGAGATATGGAGAAGGCAAAACAGATGGTTTCCGGGGCGTACCTTGATCTGCAGGTTTTAAAAATCCGCTTCTCTTCTTCGTCTGTCTATGGCGCAGCCATTGTATTCTTTAATACAGTCTATGTGAAATTTAATCATCTTTATATAATCGTTACCCCCTCTTTTGTTGTAGAGGATATGAAGACCAATATCAGCTGGAAAGAATTCGAGAAAGATATTGAGGCCCTTTACAGCAAAAATGAACATGATACGGTGCTTTGCAACCATGCCCGGGAAGAGCTTATAGCGGGAGCCACCATCGAATTTGGCAGTGATCTTAAGCGACTGCTGGAACAGGATGATGCTATTGGTATAAATCATAAATTTAAGAAGTTTCTTGGTGACCGCGTCGGTTTCCAGCAGATAAAAATATCTGTTGATTATGAACCTTCTTCTTCTCTTCAGATGGAAGTCCATTCTCTCAGTTCGATGAAAATTAAAGCGGATGATATTCAGGATGCGGCAGATGTTGAGAAGAAAAGAAACGCGGCTATTGACAATATCAAGGTCGACGAAGATGATCCCCTTGCTCAGAGGGAAGTAAAGCTGATCCTCCATGGAAGCCTTATTCTCTCTCCAATTAAAGGTGTTGATATTTCCACCCTTGAAATCGGAACCCGTATAAAGCTGAAAATCGTGGAAAAGGGGCCCAAGGCTGTATCGGTTGCAAAGGCCTTTAAGGCTTACAACGAAGAGACGGGTGAAATAGGAGCCATTCAGGGCAGGATTATTTCAATCAAGCATACTGTTAAAGATGGCCACAGGATCTTTGCTGTTATTGCCAAGGGCATTTATGTAAAGATTCTTGAAGAGGAAGATAACATCAAGGTGGCGATTGCAGAGGCTCCCGGCGCCGCTAAAAAGGATAGTGAAGACGAAGTGAAGAAAGTGAGTCTTCCCCTTTTGCTGGGACTTATTCTCGCCTTTATCGGTATTGTTGCCACCATTATAGCACTGGTGGTGTGATGCCTTATTGTGCAACGGGGCGGATCGGAAGCCCCCGGCGTGACAGCTCTTCCTTTACTTCCTTTATCGAAATTTCCCTGAAATGAAAGATTGATGCCGCAAGAACCGCGTCGGCCTTACCTTCAGTCAGTCCGTCGTACATGTGGTCGATGGTGCCCACGCCCCCTGATGCTATTACCGGTATGTCGATGGCCTCTGAAATTGTGCGGGTGAGGGGAAGGTCATAGCCGATCTTGGTACCGTCCCGGTTCATGCTGGTGAGGAGTATTTCTCCCGCCCCGAGTTCACGGGCCCGGCGGGCCCATTCAACTGCGTCAAGCTCTGTAGGAGTTCGTCCCCCGTGAAGGTAGACGGTCCAGCTTCCCGCGTCATTGGCCTTGGCGTCGATGGCCACAAGAATGCACTGGGAGCCGAAGCGCTTTGCCGCCTCTTCGATTATCTGAGGATTTTCCACGGCGGCAGTATTTATCGATACCTTGTCGGCGCCGTTTTCAAGTATCATGCGTACATCATCAACAGTACGGATTCCCCCGCCGACGGTGAAGGGAATGTGGACGGTTTCTGCCACATGCTGCACCATTTCAAGAATGATGTTGCGCCGGTCAGAAGAGGCGGTGATATCGAGAAAGACCAGTTCATCGGCCCCCTCCTGGTCATAAAAATATCCGTTTTCCACCGGGTCGCCGGCGTCTATCAAGTCGACGAAATTGACGCCCTTGACCACGCGGCCGTTATCAACATCAAGACATGGTATTATTCGTTTTGCCAGCATTCCCTTTTGGCTCCTCGTTTCAATTGATTTATTAAGTACATAGTCTGCATTTCGGGATATTTTGCAATGTTTTTTTAGTTGAAGTCCCAAAAGCGACGAAGGGCATCGTCGTCTTTAAGGCTTGAGGAAGCCGGCAGGTGGGCATGAAAAGCGATGGATACTCACTTTTTTTTTAACTTCCTCTCCCCTAAAAAAAACTTGCCATAAAAACCGACTGACAGGTAGATATACCTATAAACATAACAGTGTAATTATTTTGTGTGGAGGAACATTATGGCTCAATACATCAAAGAATCAGAAAGAGACTGGGACGTCGAACTGGCAGCCTACCTTAAAAAAAACAAAACCCTCGCCCAGCTGATGCTGAAAAACGCGGAAAAGTTCGGCGAACGTGAGGCTTTAGCCTCTAAAGTGAATGGAAAGTGGGAGTCTATGACCTGGAAAAAGCTCGGGGAAGATGTCAAAGCCGTAGCCCGCGCCCTGCTCGAAATGGATATACTGCAGCCGGGAGACATGGCTTCGATTTTTTCACAGAACCGGACTGAATGGGCAGTAGCCGACCTGGGGATACTTTCCGTGCGGGGCGTATCAGTACCGATTTATGCGACCAATTCAGAAGACGAAACTGAATATATAATTAATGACGCGGAAGTTTCAATCGTATTTACCGGCGACCAGGGTCAGTATGATCATGCAAAAAAGATCCTTGGGCGAAACAAGTATCTGAAAAAGATTGTCGCCTTTGACCGTGAAACAAAAATTGAAGGCGATGAGTCTATCTATTTTGATGATCTTCTAAAGATTGGATACGAGTCTTCAAAAGAAGAAGAGCTTCAGGAGCGTCTCAACGGGGTTGATCCCGAGGATACCCTGACGCTGATATATACTTCCGGAACCACGGGGGCGCCGAAGGGAGCCATCCATACCCATCGTAGTTTTCTAAACGGTATTTTTCCCACGGGTCAGCGGTATGTCAATGATGTTGGTGAAGATACGGTATCTCTTGCGATACTTCCCCTCAGCCATGTTTTTGAGCGGATGTGGTCATACGGCTGCATGTCCCTCGGTGTGAAGATAGCCTACTGTCCCGATCCGAAACAGTTTATCGAAGTGATGGCGGAGTTAAAACCCCAGTGCATGACATCGGTTCCCCGGATCTGGGAAAAGGTCTTCGGCACCATCCACGACGGATTAAAGACCGCCTCACCGTTGAAGAAAAATCTTTTCAACTGGGCTCTGGGTGTCGGCCTGAAAGTCTACCGGAATAAACTGGAATATGAAAAATCAGGGCTCATGCTGAAGGTTAAACATAGAATTGCCGATGCGCTTATCCTTAAAAAGGTACGTGCAAAACTGGGAACCGAGCGCTGCCTGATCTACCATGTCGGGGGAGCTGCCTTTGCAACAGAAATTAATGAATTTTTCCAGGCCTTCGGCATTAACCTCATCCAGGGATACGGGCTGACAGAATTTTTTCCCGTCGGTGTCGGCTACGGGGATTACGGCCTGCCCGGCGGTTGCGGTCCGAAGATTCCCATGTGTGAGATGCGCATTGCCGATGACGGAGAGATCCAGCTGAAGGGCGGCATGTGCATGAAGGGGTATCATAAAAAAGATGACGCCACAAAGGACTGCTTTACTGATGACGGCTGGTTTAAGACCCAGGATGTGGGAGAGCTTATTGAACGAAATAATGACGGTGAGCCCCATGTCTATGTGAAAATTACTGACCGGATTAAAGACCTGATCATTACCGCGGGGGGCAAAAATATCTCTCCTCAGCAGATTGAGATGCTTCTTGGAGATGAACTCCTGGTTGAGCAGTTTGTCGCCATTGGAGAAGGAAGAAAATTTATCTCTGCCCTGGTGGTGCCGAATTTTGATATTCTCGAGCAGTACTGCAAAAATGAGAAGATTGAATTTTCTTCTCATGAAGAACTGCTTCAGAAGCCTGAGATAATCAAGCTCTATGAAGAAAGGATTGCCGAACGAACCAGTTCTCTCGGCCGGGTCGAACAAATAAAGAAATTTTCATTTATCATGAACGAACTGACCCAGGAAGGGGGTGAGCTTACTCCCACCATGAAGCTGAAACGGAAAGTGATTACTGAAAAGTATAGTGATCTGATTGAAGAGATGTATCTGTAAAAGTTACAAGTATCAAGTAACAAGTATTAAGGTGATGGTGAGCACAGACAGCACCCCTCGATGGTAAGATGTCGGTAATTAGACCTTAAAGGCGACGATGCCCTTCGTCGCCTTTAAGGTTATTTAAAAGGAAGAAGTGCATAGAAGTCCCCCTCAGGGGGATTTAGGGGGGAATGCCGTAAGCCTGCTCGAGCCGGGGGGCGGGGCTGCCGGATTATTTAATAAAGAAAAGATATTGACAGGAAAAAGTAAAAGAGAGGAAAATCTGTATCTATGAATAACCCAAAGGCCTTTACAGATTTTTCAAAAGAATACATCCCTCAAATTGACACCCTCATTAAAGACTATTACCGGGGTAAGACACAGGCCGTCTCTCACGGATTTATGGCTGACATGTACGATGATCTCCTTGAGTATCTCGGCCGTGACGGGAAGCGGATTCGCCCACTTCTGCTTTTAGCTTCTTACCTCGGCTACGCAAAGGGTAAAAAGAATACCGGCGAGATGATGAACCTTGCCTCATCACTCGAGCTGATGCATGCCATGCTTCTTGTGCAGGATGATATCATTGACAAAGCGCCGGTTCGCCGCGGCGGAGCGGCTCTTCACCTTGAGGCTGAAAAGTATGCCTCCTTTACCGGGGTCTCAACTGTGGGCCATGATGTTGCCCTGGTTCTCGGGGATATTCTTTTTGCCAATGCCCTCGAGCTGGTAAGCCGCGCGGATATCTGCAACCGGGCCCGTAACCGTTTCCTGGGAATTTTTTCTTCCACCTATGAGATGACTGCCTGGGGACAGATTATGGACTCACTGCATTCGATGCCGAAGAAGCTGAAGGTTTCTGATAATATTCCCCTGGCAATAAGTACGCTTAAAACCGCCCATTATACCATTTACTATCCGATTCTCATGGGCCATGTTCTCGCGGGTCCCGGGAAAGAAGAAGAAATGGAAACCATTAAGAACTTTACGATTCCCCTGGGGCTCGCCTTTCAGATACGCGATGACATCCTCGGATCATTCGGAATCGAAGAAGATACGGGAAAACCGGCAGAGGCCGACCTGCGTGAAGGGAAGTTGACTCTCCTGGTTCAGGAAACCATTGAAAGCCTGAAGAGAAATGAACGTACCGCATTCATGGATCTTCTCATGAAGGAAAAAAAGACGAAGAAAGATGTCTCTCTGCTGAAAAAAACCATTCGTGAGAACGGTGCCCTTGAGCGGACTGAAAATACCCTGAAAAACTATATTGCCGATTCACGGGAATGTCTCAATGAACTGAAGGTTGCGCCAAAAATAAAAGATGTTTTTTTGGGCCTTATTGCCCGCATCGAAGCATTTGAAATATCAGAGCCGTGATATAATCTTTTGGGCCTCTTCGGTTATCGCCGTCGTCCAGGCATCTGTCTCTGTAATTGTCTGGTCCATGTCGGCGCTCATGGTAACCCCCGCATAGTCGGGAATTATTTTTTTCCCTCTTCCGTCATCTCTTTCTTTTGATATCCGGGTGTTTCGGGCTATTTTTTCTGCAATTACAATCAGGCTTTGCATTGAGTCGCCAAGGGACCGGTCTGACCATTTTTCAGAATCCATCATCAGGCGGGCCTGCTCCCAATCTTTGTTTTTTGATTTTTCTAACAACAGTTTTTTCTCATCGAGAATATCGGTCTCCTTGATGTAATCAAGAAGATTGATGAGAATGAAAAATTCTGTGAAAAGACTGTAAATGTACACAGCAGATTTTCTGTTTCGTTCGGTGATGTAGTTTTTTCCGATTCCCGGGAGATCTCTCTCGAGGTAGATCTCCCGTTTGATGCGGATGTCCGCCAGGCGATCCCGGGCTTCTTTGACGGTTTCTACAAGGTCGTGTCTGAATATTTCCATGTCAGGAAGAAAGCGGGTTGCCCTGTTTCGGGATTTAAATTTGAGCCGGTTTCGCATGATGATATAGAGGTTCATGCTTAAAACCCATCCTGCGGAAAGTTCATTGTATGAAAGGGGCATCTGGTGTATCCGCTGCCCCGGGGTGTTTATCAGAGAAAAAGGGTATTCTACTTTCTGGGGAAGCGTGGTCACTCCTGTGGCAATAATCGAATAGGGAGACTTTTCGTAATTAGCAGGGAATTTTATGCTGCTCCCGAGACCGAAAAACATTCCTTCTCCGACAATGATTTCCTGGTCCGGGGCTTTTCCCGTATGGTTCGAGCCGATATTGGCCCCGTAGCCCACATTACCTTTCCCCTTCGGCCAGAGTGCAGCGATAAGAAGGGACTGGTGATGGAAACCGGTAAAGGGACCAAGGAGAGAGCAGGTGACTTCACCTTCAGCGATTTCAGTATTGGCTCCGATGATACTTCCGGTAACCTTGCCGTGGCGTCGAGCTGAAGCATATTCCATCAGGAGAGACGAATCAACTATTGCCAGGTCTTCTGCTGAAGCGCCCCACTGGAGAGTGCTCTTTCTGACTATAGATCCTCCGGCGACTGTAACGGAATGTTTTTTTTCTGAAAGGAGTACCGAATCTTCAATCAATGCGGCTTCTTTTATGATGCTTCTGCTCCCGATAAAGCTGCCGGTGATGCGGGGGGTGCCGGTTATTTTCACTTCCTTCTCAATAATACCTCCAGGGAAAGTGCAGGCCTTCAGATAGTAGGCAATATGCTTGCCGTAGATGTAGGAAATCTCATCGGTTATCCTGTCTCTGATTATCGGTTCGGCAGCTTCAATGGTAAGTTCTGGAAACAGCATGATCTCCCTGCCTCCCGACTCGCTTCCGGGATGAATCTCTTCGCCAATGCCGAAAGAGCATTCTGGAGGGGCGGCTATAATGCCGCAGTTCAGAATCAGCACATTTTCCATCACCAGGTATCGGGTGACGGGTCCGCTCTTTGAGATCAGGGAGCCGCTCATTATGGTGCTGTCGCCGATAATTGAATCGTAGATGCCGTCAGGGAGCATTACATCTGTATCAACTTCAAACGGATCGCCTTTGAAGAGGCCGAGACAGCAGTGCCCGTGAAACGCTGTGTTGTAAATATGGTCGGGAATAAATTCAGGATGAACCCGTAGGATCGACCAGTCACTGCATCGGCTGCCCTGCAGCTCAAGGTGTTCAATTTCTTTATTCGAGAGGGGGCGCCATCTCACACATTCTGTGCTGAAGGGAAGCCCCCGGGCTGCAGCGATTGCCACGGGAAGTTCGCTTCCCGCTTCGAGTAATTTTTTGATTGTTTCTGGTGATTCTATCATGCTGACTCCCCTTTGTTTTTGTTTCTCATGTGTGTTGACCGGCTGTAGAGTTTTACGGCAATCCAGGCGGTCAGGGGAATGGAGAGAAACATCCCGAGGCTTCCGATAACTGACTTGATGATTTCTCCCAGTACCGGGTTATAATTAAGTATCAGGGTGAAGGGCATTTCCGGTTTCAGTTTCATGGCAATGAGCAGAATGAGGGACATTGAGCTGCCGACATAGGCGAGTATCAGAGTGTTCACCATGGAGCCGAGAATGTCCGTACCGATTGTCAGTACCGAGGAAAAGGCTTTTTTTTCAGGGATATTCGGGTTGGCCCTGTAGATCTCTGCCGCTGATGAAGAAATTGATATACAGATGTCCATGACCGCACCGAGGGCGGCGATAATCATTCCGGAAAGGGCAAGCCCCCGGAGATCAATGCTGACATCAGAGGCGTAGAATACCGTCAGCATGTCATTGGTTACCAGTCCTGAAAGATGCATAAGGGAGCCGAAGAGAAGGGCCAGGAAGGACGCAAGTATAATCCCTCCCGAGGCTCCGAGGATTGCAGCCAGGGTCTTAAGGCGAAGCCCCGCAATGAGCGGCAGGGTAATCAGAATAGAAAGAATCGACAGGCCGACGGCAATGGGAAGGGGCGGGTACCCCTTCAGGGTTGCGGGAATCAAAACCATGAAGAAAAGAAGTATTGATGTGCAGAGAGCAATGAGAGACGTGAAGCCCTTTATGCGGCCGATGCCGACAATGGCCAGTACCATCAATAGAACCAGTATAATGATGTAGAGCGTATTATCAATGTCATAGAGCGAAATGTACTCTGTGGAGCTTTCATAGCCTGCCCGGGCAATACCGATGAATACTTTCTGGCCGATACGATACTGCATGTCCCGGGGCATGTCATTTTCTCCCCCAAAGACAGCCTTTTTTACACTTCCTTTCAATTCACCATCAAGGATTTTCAGCATGATCCAGGTTTCTTTCAGTTTGAGTCCGCTGCCCCGATCCACGGTATGCTCTTCAATGGCAGTAATCTCTGCCCGGGTATAGATGCGGTCCAGGTCCTGGTATTTCTCTGCCTTTAAAACAGCGGGGCCTGTAAAAAGGAATAAAAGTATATATATCAGAATGTGTTTTTTCATATAGTGCATTATGGTCCGGTTCTCTCGGGATGATAGTAAGTCCTGTTCAGGTTATTCCTGTTTGAATGATTAGTAAAGTAAAATATAACCACGCCGCCCTTTTGCGGCAGAAAAAATACCCCCGGGTGCCCATATGCTTGACGGTTTTCAGCAAAACATAGTACCATGAACATGAAAGAAGTAACAGGGTGTGCAGGGTTGCCTTCGGGGACCTCACACTCAATTCTGTTTAAAAAAGGGAGCTGAAAACAAGATGGAAAAAAAAGATATTAAGATAGAAGTTAAGATAGATGAATCAACCGCCCAGGGAACCTTTGCGAATTTCACCAATATCAGTCACACCCCTGAAGAATTTGTCATGGATTTTCTCTTTGTCCATCCTGCGCCGCCTCCCGGGTTTGGTAAGCTTCTGTCCCGGATGATTCTCACCCCGGCCCATGCCAAGCGGCTTCTTATGGCCCTGAATGAAAATATAAGTAATTATGAAAACCAGTTCGGTGAAATTGAAGTGAAACAGCCCCCGGCTCCGATAAATAATATTCAATAAAAGGGAAAGGAAGTAAAGGGAATGAGCGGGAATGATCTGAAAGCGGCAATGATCCAGATGAATATTGCCTGGGAAGACGCCGCGGCAAACCGAAGCCGCGCCGAAGAGCTTATTGGTAACCTGGGCGAAAGGGTCGACCTTGTGCTTCTTCCTGAAATGTTTACCACTGGTTTTTCCATGGACCCGGAGCGCCTGGCCGAAGATATGTCCGGGGAAACTATTGCCTGGATGAGGCGCACCGCATCTGAAAGAGGCGCCGTTGTGGCGGGCTCCCTGATTATTTGTGAGAATAATAATTATTTTAACCGCTTCGCAGCCCTGACTCCCGGGGGCGAAATATTTACCTATGACAAGGGGCATCTTTTTCCCCTGGCACAAGAAGACCGCGTCTTTACCCAGGGTAGAGAGCGGCTCATATTTGCCATCGGAACATGGAAGATTGCTCCCTTTATATGCTATGACCTCCGGTTTCCCCTGTGGACACGAAATCACAAAAATGCCTTTGACTGCATGCTTTTTACCGCTAACTGGCCGGCGACCCGGGCCTCTCACTGGGAAACCCTGTTGCGGGCCAGGGCTATTGAAAACCAGGCCTTCTGCATCGGTGTTAACCGAACCGGTACTGACGGCAATGGCACCGGCTATTCTGGCGGCTCCATGGCCTTCGACTGCCGGGGAGAACTCCTTGCTGATTGTTCAGATGCCGAAGGCTGTACCGTGGTTACCCTCTCCCGTGATATGCTGATGACCTACCGGAAAGATTTTCCTTACTGGAGAGATGGCGATGAAATGTAATACCGGTGTTTTTTTCCGCCGAGTATCTCTGCCCGCCCTTCTGGCGGTGGTGTGTATAATAAACCCGGGCCGCACAGAAGAAAAACTCGTGGGGGGGAAGTCAGAGGCGGGCCCTGTGGCAAACTATTACAATTTGAAAAAGCATTACACCAAATGGCATGAGGGCCTCTGGGGAAGCCGTAAGTACAATGAACATGAACTTGAGGATTTTCTGAAAACCCTGAAGGGGAAGTTTATAGCCACTCCCCGGGAATTTATGCTCCTGGTTCCCGAGAGCCTGATAAAGCCCCGGGTAATCTGCAGGTTTAAAACCTGCCGGTGGCTGAAAATTTACGGCCCCCTTGACCGAAAGCGTCTTGAGGTGCTGGTAAAAAAGAATCCTTCACTTTTGAAAAACTGGTGGCGAAGCAGAAAGCTTCTTTCTATAAAAGGGCGTATCAGAAAGTTTCGCCTCACCAGGGACGCGAGCGGTGATATAATTGAAGTCTGGCTTAAGGAAATACTTCCCCTGCCGTGATCTAAGAAAGAAGAACCGGCGAATTAAAGCATTGAGCAATGAAAATAAGACCTCTTGAAAAAACCGATGATACCGGTGCTGTCGCGGCGTTGATTTATGAAACCGATGCTTTTCTTTTTCCCTTTCTTTTCGGTACAAGAGAAAAGGCTCTCCCGGCATTGAAGGCGCTGATAGAACTTGATAACAACAGCTTTTCTCACCGGCATATCTACTGTGCCGTTGATGATACAATCTCGGGCATTCTCATTGCCTTTGGATACGGGGATGTGGACAAAAAACTTGAAGAAAATGATTACCGAAAAGTTTTTTCTTTCTCACGTCTCATAGTCCTGGGGATAAAGTCGTTTATGCTTAAGGCGCTTTATACCCGGCAGAAAAAAGATGAATTTTATATTCAGAATATATCTGTAGTACCAAAAGTACAGGGAAGGGGAATCGGGTCTCTTCTGGTCGATTTCAGCTTTCAGCTCGCTGCTGAAACGGGGTGCTCTTGTCTCACCCTTGATGTGTCCGGGGATAATCCCGGCGCCAGGAGACTCTATGAGCGTAAAGGCTTTTTCCCTCAGAAAAGTTTTTTTGCTTTTCTAAAGGGAGCCGGTGTCTGCTTCATGAGGGCTCCTGTCAGGGGGTAGGTTTTCAGGGGCTTTTACATGACTGTAACAGGAACATGATAATTTCTGTTTGACAAAAACCTGCTTTTTTAAAGATATTTCCTTTCCGGCATGGTGGTGAGAGGCTGCAGTATATTTTTTGAGAGAGCAGACTTCCTTTTGCCAAAAAAATATTTCAAAAAACAGGATGCGTTTCTATACCGGGTGGAGAGAATGGACTCAATTCTTGAAAAGATCATTAATAACAGAAAAGAACTTCTAGTACAGGAAAAGAAGAACCTTGCACCAAAAGCCCTCCGGGAAATGGTCGAGGCCCTTGATGGGGTAAAGGAGTATCCCCGTTTTCTCGACCTGTATCGCAATGAAGTTCCTTTTCTTATTGCTGAAATCAAAAAAGCATCACCTTCAAAGGGAATGATTCGCCCCGATTTTGATCCCGCGGCTATTGCCCGGGCCTATGAGGCGTCGGTCCATGTGGGGGCTGTGTCAGTACTCACCGAACCGGATTTTTTCCAGGGAAGCTACGGGTATTTAGAATCGGCAGGACATGAATTGACGAAACCCCGACTCATGAAAGATTTTATTGTCGACGAATACCAGGTATACCGGGGGGCTCTTGCAGGCGCCTCGGGATTTCTTCTTATTGCAGCCGCCCTTGATGATAGTGAAATTACCGCTCTTACCGCAGTGGGGAAATCCCTCGGTATGACAGCTCTTCTTGAGGTTCATTCAAAAGAAGAGTACCGCCGCGCTGTCGGAGCTGGTGCTTCATTGATAGGTATCAATAATCGAAACCTGAAGACCTTTGTTACTGATATTGCAACCACGGCTGAGATTATCTCTTCAGAGGGTAAACAAGAGGGAAGCCTCATCATTTCTGAAAGCGGTATCCGAACCTTTGACGACATCAGCGCCTTGAAAAATGCGGGAGCCGACGGGTTTCTTATCGGGGAAACCTTTATGCGTTCTACCGATATCACCGGTGAAATTGATGCGGTTATGACAGGGGTTTCTTTTCGGGAGTAATGATGGGTGTGTATTTTAATTGCTTTTTTTTAGCTCATCTGGTAGCGGTATATAATCTATGAAAGCCCCTCTCGTCAAAATATGCGGAATCACCAGGATGCAGGACGCTCTTTATGCGGCTGAAGCGGGAGCGGATATCCTCGGGTTTATTTTTTACAAAGAATCTCCCCGGTATATAGAGGCAGCTGACGCGGCGGGTATTATTGAAGAGGTCTCACGGCATATGACCTCAATGAGGTTTGCCGGGGTCTTTGTCAATGCAGGGGCTGAAGAAATAATAGAAGTCCTTGAAAGGGCAGGCCTGACAGAAGTTCAGCTCCACGGCGATGAGACGCCCGATGCTGTTGAGAGGCTCAGAGCCTTACTGCATGAGAGGGGCCATAAAGCTGTTCGAATAATTAAAGCCTTTCGTGTCGCCGGTCCTGAAGATGTTGCACTGTCCCTCCAGTACAGGGCGGATTACTATCTCTTTGATGCTTTTGTGGAGGGAGAACGGGGAGGTACTGGTCATGTCTTCAACTGGAAACTTCTTGATAACTTCGGGAAAATGGACATGCTGTTTCTTTCCGGCGGGATAAGTAGCGAAAATGTCCTCGATGCCCTTGAAAAAGTATCTCCCCTGGGTCTTGATCTTTCAAGCAGCCTTGAGAGGGAAAAGGGGATAAAAGATAAAAAAAAGATTGATGATTTCATGTCGCTATTGAGAATAGCGCCAAAATAAATATTTTTACTTTTCAATAGAGTTTTTGGGTTTTATTTCAGGGAAGTGTGTGGGGCCCCTCGGGCCCCGCACACTTCCCTGAAAGTTTAGTTATATTGTGGAGTAGTGAGTAAAAGGAGCAGCTAATGTGTGGAATAATGGGGTATGTGGGCGAACGCAGCGCCTCTGAAATAATTATGACGGGATTGAAGCGCCTTGAATACCGGGGCTATGATTCCGCGGGTATTGCCCTTCTCGGTAAGGATCTTTTTAGTTGTAAAAAACCGGGAAAAATTGCCGAGCTCGAAGGATGCCTGAATTATAAAGAGATGGAGTCATACACCATCGGTATCGGTCATACCAGGTGGGCCACCCATGGCGCCCCGGTTGAGCATAATGCACATCCCCATATAGACTGCAGCGGTGATATCGCCCTGGTTCATAACGGTATTATCGAGAATTATGCGGTTCTCCGCGAAGCACTGATCAAAGAGGGCCATGAATTTTCCAGTGATACGGATACTGAAGTGGTTGTTCATCTTATTGAGCATTATCATCAGAAGGAGCCCCTGATTGATTCGGTTATCCGGGCTTTGAAACGGGTAGAGGGAACCTATGGGATTGCCGTGGTTTCCCTGCGTGAACCGGGAAAACTGGTGGCGGCACGAAAGGGAAGCCCCCTGATTTTAGGTATCTGCGATGACGGCATGATACTCGCCTCGGATGCCAGCGCAATTGTTGAACATACACGTAATGTTATATATCTCGAAGACAATGAACTTGTCGAGGTAAAGGGAAAGCATTTTAAAACCTATGACCTGATGAAAAACCATATTGAAAAAAAAATAGAAGCGATTGACTGGGATATTGCCTCAATCGAAAAGTCAGGCTTTGATCATTATATGCTGAAAGAAATTTACGAGCAGCCTGAAACAATCGTAAACGCCTTCAGGGGACGTATTATTACTGAAGAGGGAAATGTGCGCCTCGACGGCCTGCAGCTTACCAGGGAAGACCTGCTTGATATTCAACGGATTGTTTTTATAGCCTGCGGAACCTCATGGCATGCGGGACTCATTGGCGAATATCTTATTGAAGAGTACGCCCGGATACCCGTAGAAGTTGAATACGCCTCAGAGTTCAGGTACCGGAAACCGGTTCTCAACAGGGGCGACCTGGTTATAACCATCAGCCAGTCGGGAGAGACTGCTGATACCCTTGCAGCCCTGAAAGAGGCAAAGGCCCGGGGTGTCAGGGTTGTCGGTATCACCAATGTGGTGGGGAGTACCATTGCCCGGGAGTCAGACGGCGGTGTTTATACCCATGCGGGACCTGAAATAGGTGTAGCCTCTACCAAGGCTTTTACCTCTCAAGTGACAGTTCTGGTGCTTTTGACAATACTCCTTGCGCGGCATCGAGACATGACGGCCCAGGAGGGAAAAACCATACTGGAAGACCTGGAAAATCTTTCAGGGAATATTAACTCCATCATCAATGACGATACGATTCGTGAAATCGCCGCAAGTAACAGCTCAAGTATGAATTTTCTCTACCTTGGACGGGGGGCCCAGTTTCCCGTTGCCCTTGAGGGTGCCCTGAAACTCAAGGAGATCTCCTATATCCATGCCGAGGGTTACCCGGCCGCTGAGATGAAGCATGGTCCCATTGCCCTGATTGATGAAAACATGCCTGTTGTCTTCATCGCCCTGAAGGATGAAATATACAGTAAAGTCCTCAGTAATATGGAGGAAGTAAGGGCCCGCCATGGGAAAATCATCGCCATTGCCAGTGAAGGAGACCAGGATATCGTGAATTATGCTGATCATGTTATTTATATTCCCCGTGTGCATAATATGCTTGCTCCCCTTTTGACGGTAATTCCTCTTCAGCTGCTTGCCTATCATATTGCGGTGATAAAGGGATGTGATGTCGATCAGCCTAGAAATCTCGCCAAGAGCGTTACTGTGGAGTAGTTGCGCGCCTTGAAGTTTTTTGGCTTGCCCCGGATAAATTATTGACAATTATGTCCCCCGGGCATAGAGTTTTTATTATATGCTTCAATACAGTAGAATACTAATGATCTTAAGTGATCTGAAAAGAATAGAGGTAATTAATGATAGTAATAGAAGGAATCAATTATATTGGATTGACAGTTTCAGACCTTGAAGTGTCGACAAAGTTTTATCGTGAACTTTTTGATTTTGACGTTGTTGATAAAATGAGCGGAGCAGGACAGGCATTTCTTCGAATGGGGGAGATGCTGATCGCTCTTAATGAAGAGGAAGGTTTTCAGAGTCCTGAAAACTCAGGATATGCAATTTCATTTTTTGTTGATGAAGAAGATTTCGATGATGCTCTTGAAGAACTTGAAGACAAGGAAATAAATATTGTCCACGGACCGGAAAATATCCGTAATGGCCAGACTGTAGTATTTATTGACCCTGATGGCAATAAGATCGAGCTTTCATACCCTGCCGCAGGATAAACTGATTTTCCCTTTGGGGGAAAGCCGGTTCTGATAAAAAGGAGATCTCTTCCGTGTGAAGGATCTCCTTTTTGTATTTTTGGGGGAGATTTAGGGGGTCTGGGGAGCGACAGCCGAACTGGCTTGACATATTATCCTATCGGGAAAAACTGCTACTATGAATTTCAAAGATACTATAAAAGCCGCTCTTGAGAAGAGAGAAACCCTCTTTGCTGATGAGTCATCAAACTGCTTCAGGCTTTTCAACGGGGAAGGTGACGGGATACGGGACCTCACCATTGATCGGTACGGGGATTACCTCCTTGTACAGTACTTCAGCAATGACCTGACAGCGGGAAATGAACCGGGAAAGCTTCGGGACGATTTGTTAAAGGAAGTTTCCCGGGTCGCCGAATTGATACCCGTGACCATTAAAGGCATCCTTGTGAAGAACAGGGCTAAAATTGATTCTCCCGGGAGTGTTGACTTTGTGGCAGCCCGAAGAAGCCGGGTTGCCGTCGGTACACTTCCCCCGGCGGGATATACGGTCGTCCAGTGCGGGACCAGCGCCTCTGTTGACCTGGTAGAGGGACAGAGCACGGGCATTTTTCTTGATATGAGGGAAGTCAGGCAGCGCCTGGAAGATTTTTATGCCCGTGAAAAGCCCGCGTCAATGCTGAATCTTTTCAGCTATACGGGAATGTTTTCTGTTCATGCCCTTCTTAATGGCGCGGGGTGCGCCGTTAATATTGATCTCTCCAGGGCGGTCTTGAAAAAGGCAATGGAGAATTATACTCTCAACGGCCTTGCTGCGGATAACCGGGACTTTATCTACGGGGATGCCCTCTCCTGGACAAGCCGCCTGGCAAAACAGAAGAGAACCTTTGATTTCATCGTCATCGATCCGCCGACCTTTGCACGCCATCGTAAGTCGACCTTTTCGGTAAAAAAAGATTATCCCCGGGTTCTCGAAACCCTGGGCAGACTGGCCCCCGGGGGGCACATTCTCACCGCGGTAAATACCGTGTCGATCTCCGCTGATGAATTTATCAGCTATCATCCCCGGGAGTGGGAACAGGTTTTTCTTTCTGAAGAATCATCGGATTTTGTCTATCGGGATGCTCCATACCTGAAGGTGGGTCTCTGGCGGCAGAAAGGGGCCTAAAGAGTAAAATTGAGCAATATTATGTCACATTTCTTCATGATATCATGAAAAAATCTTGACATGTTTAATAAAACATACAAAAAATATTTTGTAATAGAGAAACTGGACACTGTTCATTTCTTTTTATAAAATTATCAATCAGGCTGGCCCCAATGCTCTATTTTTCACTATTTTTTATTCTCTCAGGCGCCATGCTGCTCCTGTATGCGGTGATTACCGGTATTTCTGAAAAGAAGGTATCTGTACCGTCGGGCCGTAAAAAACCAGTCTCTTCCCGGACTTATGAAAAAGTGAGGGGTGAGGAAGAAAGGGCCTTCCATGGTGAAAAGCTTGCCGCCGGTGAAGCAGTGGCAGTCCATGAAGATGGAAAGCCGCTGTCGCCCCGGGTTCATGTTTACCAGGAGATGTCTGAACCTGCTGCAGGTACACCTGACGCAGAGGGTAGTGATATCAGTCTGCTCCAGGGAGATGAAGAAACTTCCTCTACCGTAATAGAAGAAGATCTCGACTCAGCAGGAGCGGTACTCTATGAGGATGCCTCACGCCTTGTGGATTACAGCCGGGAAAAGGGAATCATTGATCCTGACATTGAGCATTACCGTGAAATTCGCCGAATCAATGAGGGAAACCTTGTTCTTGAAAATGAAGGACTTTCGTTTCACTGCGGACGTAAATTTTTCCGCTTTGATTTTATTAAGGTTGAAAAAATATTTTTCAGCCTGAACAGTATTGCAGTCATCTATGGTGCCGGTTCACCGGTGCGGCTTTTTCTATTGAGAGAAGGAACTCTCCTTTTGGAGAAGGCCCGGAACGCCTATGATGAATTTGTAGAACAAAAGACTGCCGGAGAGCAGTAAAACAGAGACAATATATTACAGGACAGGACTTGAGCTAAATGTACTACCGTTACAAGGTTAAAAAGAAAGACAGAAAAATTCTGCCCAAGGTTATCATTCTTTTGATGGTCTGCACGGCAGGGTACTACGGGTATCAGTACCGTCAGTATCTTCAATTTTGGAAATATTCATATAATAAACTCAACAGCAGGATTGAGCACGCTACGGCTGTGGAAAAAAAGCAGACCAAAAGCGAACTCTTTCAGCTGGTTACCCACTTTGAAGAGTATAAGCGGGATAATCCGGTCAAACCTGAGGCTTTCCTCATGGCGGGAAAGGTATTTTTTCTCCTTGCTGAAACAGACATGCCCGGGACATTCTCAGAGCGGCTGATAAACGGGACCACCCGGGACATGGGACCGGAATCTGAAAAATACTTCCTTTCTGCCATTATTAATTTAAAAAAAGGTCAGGCCCTTCTTCACGATGATACTCCTGATGCGGAATATACCCTGATGCTGGCAAAGTCTCTCTATTATCTTAAGTACTGCTCAAATGATGACATAGCCGGGCTGCTGAAGGGTGTTAATGTGAAAAAGCTGCAAAATCGCATCGAAGATATCAGGTTTTTTGCCCTTATGCAGATTCTCAAAGGGGAAGAAAAAGCCGGCTTTGATATAATTCAGCATCATGGGGCGATACTTGATTCTACACAGGGGTGTCTTTTTCTCGCTTCTGTCGAGGTTATTGCGAAGCGTTATACTAACGCCATAATGAATTTCAAGGATGCCCTGGGGAGAAGCCGGGATGACCGGCTGCGAAAACTGATACATATAAACCTGGGGAAAATATATTACAACCAGTCCCTGTATAAAGAATCACTGGGACATTTCACTATTGCCTTGAAGCTAGATGTAAAAGATGCGGCTTCCCGAATCTGGATTGGGAAAAATTACCACGCGTTGGGACAGAAAGAGAGGGCACGGGCAATATGGAGTGAAGCACTCACCATTGACAGGTCGAATGCTGAAATCCGACGACTTCTCGGCGTTATGTGACGCCATCTTTTTGCTCTTAATGTGATAATAGCTTGACAAAAATTTTGGAAATAGTTAACAGAATTGGATGCTCTGTTCTATCAAAATTTTAATGTCACGGCGCCTGAGATGCTTTAGTTTTTCGGGTCAGGTGATGTAGCAGGTAGACAGCAGTGCCGGTTCACTCTGCTTTTTCAGGGGCAGAGTTTATGCAGACATAATTCATTTTGATAATTAAATGCAGGAGAAATAAATGATTTTTAACCAGTTTTACGGGATGTTTTCCAATGATATGGGTATCGACCTTGGTACTGCAAATACCCTTGTCCATGTAAAGGGGCAGGGTATTGTTTTGAGTGAACCCTCTGTTGTGGCAGTTCAGACCAGTACCGCGAAGGTTCTGGCAGTTGGTCACGAGGCAAAGAGAATGCTTGGCCGTACTCCCGGGGATATCGTGGCAATCCGCCCCATGAAGGACGGTGTTATTGCTGATTTTGATACAACTGAAAAAATGATTCGTTATTTTATAACGAAAGTACATAAAAGAAAGACCCTGGTACGCCCGAGAATGGTTATTGGCGTTCCTTCTGGTATCACCGAGGTTGAAAAGCGGGCAGTTCGTGAATCAGCTGAGCAGGCGGGAGCCCGGGAGATATTTCTCATCGAAGAGGCCTTGGCTGCGGCAATCGGGGCGAATATTCCGATTCATGAGCCGGCAGGTCACATGGTCGTGGATATTGGGGGGGGGACAACAGAAATTGCCGTTATTTCCCTCGGCGGTATGGTAATTGCTGATTCTATACGAATAGCCGGTGATGAATTTGATGATGCTATCGTTAAATATATGAAAACCCAGTATAATCTGGTTATCGGTGAGCGAATGTCCGAAGAGGTGAAATTTCGCCTTGGAAATGCTTTTCCTGAAAAGAAGGTTGAAACTATGGAGCTGAAGGGACGGGATGCGATTTCCGGTCTTCCCCGAACCCTCGAAATAGACTCTTCTGAGATCAGAAAGGCCCTGAAAGAGCCGGTAGACCAGATTCTTGACGGCGTTAAGCATGCCCTGGAAAAGACTCCCCCTGAACTTGCAGCTGATATCATGGAGCGGGGCATTGTGATGACTGGCGGCGGATCTCTTCTTAAGGGACTCGATAAATACATCAGTAAAGAGACCGGTGTTCCGGTAATCCTTGCAGAAAATCCCCTTACCTGCGTTGTATTAGGAGCGGGCAAATTTCTTGAGGAGATCAAGAATCTTTACAGGGCTAATTTGAAATAATAAACGTGGAATTCTTAGAAAGAAATAAAACCGTTGTTGCCTTCATAAGCTTCACACTTTTTTGTATTATTTCACTCTCTGTTCAGTCGAGCAGTTTTACATTGACCTTTGAGGGAATTGGAAGCGCCCTGATTATGCCCTTTCAGAAGGGCTATGACGGTATTCAGGGGGGAATCCGGACTATCTGGGCCGGGTTTACCGATCTGAGTGAAGTCCGTGAAGAGCTGCATAAGACACGGGTAAAGCTTCAGAACTACGAGTCTATCAGTGATGATTTCTCGGAAATAAAGCGGGAAAATGAGCGGCTCCGTCATCTTTTAGAGATGAAGGAGCGCCTGACCTTCGAATCGGTACCCGCTTCGATAATATCAAAGGATCCCGACAACTGGTTTAGAACCCTTATTATCAACCGGGGAACCTCTGATGGCATAAAAGAGAACATGCCGGTTATCGCCTTTCGAAAGGGCCAGAAGGCGGTAGTGGGCAAGATAATTGAAGCCCGGGGCAGTATTTCACGAATAATTCCTATAATTTCTCCTGACCTGAATGTTGGCGTGAAGCTTCAGGAGAGCCGTTACCCGGGACTCCTGTACGGTTATTCCAGCAATACGGCACTCTGTAAGGTTGATTATATCAGCCGGGGGGCCGTCATTAAAAAAAATGATATCGTGATTACCTCGGGACAGGGTGGTATCTTTCCCCCGGGACTGCTGGTTGGAAGGGTTATCAAATCTGATATTCTTGAAAGCAGTGCATATCAACGGGCCGTTGTGGTCCCCTTTATTGATTACCATCTTGTCGAAGAGGTCTTCGTCATTAAGCGTGATCCCGATGGTGAAATTTTAAAACTACTGGGAGAGCAGCAATGATTGTCAGTTATATAATAATGGGGATAGTGATTGCTGCATCACTGTTGATTCAGGGGCACCCCTCATTTGATGTTATTCGGATAGCAGGGGTCAAACCCGACATGCTGTTTATTGTTATTGTGTATCTTTCCTACAGTTTCGGCTCTTTCACCGGTGAGGTGACAGGATTTATCGGGGGCCTTTTTCATGATGTGGTATCCCGGTCTCCTCTTGGTCTTCTTGCTCTGCCTAAAGTTGTCCTTGGCTTTCTTATTGGCATGTTCGGCCGGGGAATGTTTAAAAACACAATTGTTACCGTTGCCATAATGCTATTTCTTGCGTCTCTCCTGAAGGGAATAATTACGCTTTTTCTTGCCTATATATTTCACCAGGGATCGATCTCCCAGGTGCTTGATGTTATTCTGCCCGAGTCGTTCTACAATGCCCTTATGGCTCCTTTCATTTTTATTCTCTTAGATAAAATATTTGAAAGAGAGCTTGAGAGAGAAGGGCATCTGTAAATGAGTCAGACATCCTTAAAAACGAGGATGCTTGAAGCTTTCAGGGCCAGGATGTATTTTTACCTTGCCCTTATTGCCACGGTATTTCTTGTCCTGATACTGCAGCTCATCAATCTTCAGCTTCTCCAGGGAAGCGAGTACCTGAAAAAATCACGCCTCAACATGGAGAATAATATTCCCATTCCCGCGTCACGGGGCGAAATATATGACCGTTATTTTGATAATATCGACCGACGAAAGGTTGTTGTCAGCAACAGGGCTTCCTTTAACTTATCAACCATCCCTTCAAGATTTTCTGATAAAAAAAGTTTTTACAAGACCATGGATCATCTTGCCAGGTTATTGAAAATTGATAAGGATGTAATTTTAAAGGAAGTGAAAGGCCATAATCCCTGGGAACGAATTACCCTTGTTGAAGACGTATCTTTTGATGCCATAGTCAGAATCGCGTCACACCGATCTCTTTTTCCCTTTATCGACTGGGAAGACGCGCCGGTGCGGGTCTATACCCATAAGGAAATGTTCTCCCATGCCATCGGCTATATCGGAAGTATCAACAAGGAAGAATACCGTAAGCGCCGCCATACCGGCTACAAGCATTATCAGAAGGTGGGAAAAACGGGAATAGAAAGGCAGTATGACCGGATACTTCGGGGCCAGGATGGATATATTCGCAGAATCGTTGATGTGAAAAACAGGACTGAAGGCGAAGAAATAGGCCTTAAGCCGGTTGCAGGTAACAACCTGGTATTGACTGTTGATTATATGGTGCAGAAAGCTGCTTCAGAAGCTATTAGCGGGCGCCGCGGTGCGGTAATCGTCATCAAACCTTCAACGGGAGAAGTCATAGCCCTGGTCAGCAAACCGGATTTTGATCCGAACCTGATAATTAAAAAAGACAACTCAAAGATTTTCCGTGAGTTATATGGTGACAAAAACCGTCCTTTTCTCAACCGTGTTATTCAGTCCAAGTATCCCCCGGCATCAACCTTTAAGCTGGTTACTGCTATTGCGGCCCTTGAAACAGAAAAATCATACCCCTCTAAAAGATTTTACTGCCCTGGTAAATATACTCTGAAGGGGTACCGGGACAAGGATTTTTACTGCTACCAGACCCATGGAAGCCTTGATCTCTACCAGGCCATTGGGAAGTCATGCAGTGTGTATTTTTATAACCTGGGTTACAAGATCGGCCCCACAAGTATTTTAAAGTATGCAGATTATTTTGGACTCAACCAGAAAAGCGGAATTGATCTTCCCGGTGAGAAGGCTTCATCTATACCATCAAAAAAATGGAAACTGAGAACCTTCGGACAGCCCTGGTTTGACGGCGACACAATAAATCTTTCAATCGGCCAGGGATTCCTTAATGTAACACCAATCGGAATGGCCAACTTTGTTGCCGGAATCGTAAACAATGGAATTGTCTACCGGCCTCACCTGCTCAAAGAGGTAAGGTCACCTGATAACAGCAGAATTCTTTCGGTAACCAAGAAAGAAAAGATTCGTGAGATTCCCCTTTCTCCCCTCTCCCTTATTGCGGTCAAGCAGGGTATGCGTCTTTCTGTTCTCAGTGGTACCTCGGCGAGACTTCGCAGTCTGAAGGTACAGCTTGCAGGAAAGACCGGTACTGCCCAGACCCGGTCACGGAGAAAGGAAGATTCCACTCAGCATGCATGGTTCGTTGGATATGGTCCCTATAACAGTACTCCCGATGAAGCAATTGTCATTGCAGTTATTGTTGAATATGGTGTAGCCGGGGCGGCAACGGCTGTTCCCATTGCGGAAAGGGTATTTCAGGCACTCTATAAGCAGAGGTTTTTTAATGTTCAGTAGAGATAATATGTATAAAATCGACTATTTGCTGGTTACTGTTGTGGCAATAGTTGTCGTACTCGGATGCCTGATGATTTACAGCGGCGGCTTTGATCCGATTGAAAAGATTAATAACGGCATGTATAAAAGACAGCTTTTGTGGTTTATTATCGGTTTTATCCTGATGCTGGGGATGACCTTTATTAACTATCAGCAGATTGGTGATTACGGCCTCTATATTTATATCGGGCTGCTGGTGATTCTGCTTTTTACGACCCTCTTTGGTACTCCAATTCGAAATACCAGGGCATGGCTTAATTTTGGGTATTTTTCCATACAGCCCTCGGAATTCATGAAGCTCGGACTGGTCATAGTTCTGGGTAAATATCTTGAACTGCGGGAACGGGATATCAAGAATTTCAGGGAGCTTCTGGTCCCGGGACTTTTGACCCTGATTCCTGTTATAATTGTCCTTAAGCAGCCTGACTTCGGAACGGCTGTAATTTTTATACCTGTATTTTTTACCATGCTTTTTGTCGGCGGTGCTGATGTTTCTCACCTGATATCTATTATCACCATAGCCGCTATTGCTCTGGTTGTGCCGATGATTCTGACCTACCGGGAGTGGGTTGGGGCCCAGGGGGGTAACTTCCTTCTTGATTTTTTTAATGATGTAAACATGCTCTCCCTTGTCTCGGGAATTATCCTTGCGGTTTCTGTCGCTGCCTTTCTCATCCATTATTTTTATTCGAATAAAGTTTTGCGGCGTCTCTATATATTTGGTTCAGTTATTTCCCTGGGGCTTCTTTCCTCGGTTGTTATTCAGAAGCTTTTTAAAGATTACCAGAAAAAAAGAATTCTGGTTTTCCTTAATCCCGATCTTGATCCCCATGGTTCCGGTTACAATATTATTCAATCAAAAATAGCCATCGGTTCAGGGGGATTTACCGGTAAAGGATTTTTGAAAGGAAGTCAGTCTCAGCTCGGCTTTCTGCCTGAGAAAACTTCTGACTTCATCTTTTCTGTGGTTGCAGAAGAATGGGGATTTATCGGCGCCCTGATCCTTATCGTTCTTCTGGGAATTATTATCTTTAGAGGAATCCAGATTGCCCTCGAATCGAAGGACAAGTTCGGCGCCCTTCTGGCAAGCGGAATCACGACCATTTTCTTTTTTCATTTCTTTATCAATATTGGTATGGTTATCGGCATCATGCCGGTTACCGGGCTTCCTCTCTGTTTTGTCTCCTATGGTGGTTCAAATCTTCTTATGGCAATGATTGGTGTAGGAATTTTAATTAATATTCGCATGCGGAAATTCGTATACTAATCAGAAGGGGAGGTGTGCGAATATGAAAGAGGCAGTAATATTACTCAGCGGGGGCCTGGACAGCGCCACTACCGCTGCAATCGCCAGGGATCAGGGTTTTGGCCTGGTAGCAATGACCTTTTACTATGGGCAGCGCCACGATATTGAAGTTGAATATTCCAAAAAGCTTGCAGGGCATTTTTCTGCATTAGATCATTTTTTTATAGATATTCCCTCTGCAATTTTTAAAACAGCCCTGGTCAGGGATTCAGGCATTGATGTTCCCCATGACCGGGTTTCTGCTGGTGAAAATGATATTCCAGAAACGTATGTGCCGGGGCGAAATATTTTATTTCTATCCTATGCCCTTTCTCTGGCGGAGTCCCGGGGTATCAATCATATTTTTATAGGCGCAAATGCTGTGGATTACAGCGGATATCCAGACTGTCGTCCTGAATTTTTCAGTGCCTTCACTGAAATGGCTCGTCAGGGTACAAAGGCAGGCGTCGGCGGGAATGAGATAGCTATAGAAACACCTCTCATCGACCTGAAAAAGTCTGAAATTATCAGAATCGGCACAAACCTGGGAGTCGATTATTCTCTGACCCACAGCTGTTATGACCCTGCTGCAGATGGATCATCTTGTGGTTCCTGTGATAGCTGTATTATTCGAAAGCAGGGCTTTGTTGAGGCGGGGGTTCCTGATCCGACGAGGTACCGAAATGAAGACTAGTGGACATGATATATTGCAGCATGCTCTGGCCCTTTTTGTTCCTGAGCGGTGTATTCTCTGCGGCAAGCCTCTTCTTTTCAGGGAGCATCACTGCTGTAAAAAATGTCTCTCCGGGTTAGAACCGGTTACCTTTCAGTGTGACCGATGCGGGGGCATTCTAGACGGCGATACCTGTCTCATCTGCAGTGACCGAATGTGGTTTATCAGCAGGAATATATCAGTCCTTGACTACGGGAAAGGACTGAAAGAGCTTCTCTATCAGTTCAAAACACAGCAGAAAAAGAGGCTCCATCACCATTTTGGTGATATTATTTCTAAGAGACTGTTAGAAGAACCTTTTATGGGATCCCTTGATTTGATTGTTCCGGTGCCGGTTTCCAGAAAAAGGAAGCGTCAGCGTGGTTATAATCAGGCCCGTCTGATGGCTGCAGAGACGTCGAGGCGAACCGGTCTTCAGGTAAAAGAAGTGTTGAATACCCTTTCTCGAAAGGGAAATCAGAAAAATATGTCTTATTCCCGTCGGTTTCTCAATGTACCGGGGCGCTTTAGTGTTAAAAAGAGGGCAGATGTGGCAGGAAAGTCAATTTTGCTGGTAGATGATGTTCTTACCACGGGGGCAACAATAAATGAATGTGCCCGAATCTTAAAGGGTGCGGGTGCCGGGGAAATTTTTTCTGTTACCCTTGGGAGAGCGCCCATAAAAAGGCTTGAAAAATAACGAGTGGTGTATCAATATATCTGCATCTTGTGCCACTTTCTTGAAAAAATTGAAACTGACCCTTTAATCTAAAAATAAGTGTGGAGAAGTAATAATGAAACGAGAATCACTCGATAGTGTCGAAATAATTATCCTGGAAGGGCGTATTGACCAGGAAGGGTCTGAAGAACTTGAATCACTACTCCAGGAGTGTCTCGATGATGAGCGGTTGAACATCTGTATTGACATGATTGATGTTAAACATATCTGCAGTTCTGCCCTTGGGGCCCTTGTTGCTATAAAAAGGAAAATCAAGGACAATGAGGGAGATATAAAGCTGGTAATTGTCAACGATAACCTGATGAGACTTTTTCAGACAACAATGCTTGATAAGGTTTTTGAAATATTTGACTCCCGGCGTGAATGCCTTTCTACCTTTGACTGAGAAAAGATGAGAAAATCATTACAGGATATACTGAGTCCCCTGAAGGGAGATCTCGGCAGGGTAGATGAAAAAATTCAATCTCAGTTAAAGACGGGTATTGATCTACTCGATGAAAGTGCGCTGCATCTTTTTTCCCGAGGGGGCAAAAGGATACGGGCTTCCCTGGTTCTTCTGACCAGCGGTCTCTTTGGTGAAATGCCCGAAGGCATTTATGACCTTGCAGCATCCGCCGAGATTGTCCATGCCGCCACGTTGATTCATGATGATATAATTGATCAGGCTTTTCTGCGCCGTGGCGATGAAACAGTATCGGTAAAATTCGGCAGCAAGGCCGCGGTACTTGCGGGTGACTATATGTACACTGTTGCCCTTAAGATCGCAGTTGAAGACGGATGTAGCGATCTTTTCCCTTTTATGGTCTATGGTACCAGGGATATGGTGCAGGGAGAACTCTATCAGCTTCAGTACTCTAATATTGATTCCATCACTGAAGAGCATTACTACAACATAATCAAATTGAAAACCGCAAGCTTTATGGAAACCTGCGCCCGCCTCGGGGCCCGAAAGGCTGAAGTGCCTGTTGATGTGGCAGAAAAACTCGGTCATTACGGTTTGAGTCTCGGATATGCTTTTCAGATTATTGATGATACCCTTGATGTCGTTCAGGCCGATGAGGTTACGGGAAAGGATAGCGGCAATGATTTCCTTGATGGGAAGATTACACTTCCTTTCTTATATCTTTTAAGAAATTCTGATGAGCCGTTAAAAAAAGAACTTGAGGCTATGGCGTCAGAGCCTGACGCGGAGAAATGGCCTGAAATCCGGCAGATGATCATTAATGCAGGAGGCATTGAGTACTGTTTTAATATTGCAAGGGATTATATTAACGAGGCTCTTGATTCATTAAAAGATATTCCCGTGAGTGAAAATCGCCGTATATTAGAAGAACTGGCAAATTTTATTATTGATAGAGACTATTGATCATTATATACTGGTTTACAGTCGCGAAAGGTCTACGGATAAAGTACACTATCTATCAGGGGGCACCATGTTAACAAAAAAAATGGAAGAAGTAGTTAAATATTATAATCTTGGCCTCACATCATACAAGCAGCAAAAGTGGGATGAGGCAATTAAAGCATTTGATATGGCCTTACAAATTGACCCCGACGATGGTCCATCCCAGATATACCTGCAGCGGGCGCAGGAGTATAAACTCACCCCTCCTGGAGAAGACTGGGACGGCGTCTTTACCATGACAACGAAATAACCAGGCCTGCCCGGAGAAGGGCCGGTCTGCTGCAATGGACAAAAAAGTAATGGCTAAAAAAGTTATACAAATTAGTAAAAACCCGGTTTATGATTTCGGAATGATTGCAACAGTATTCTCAAAGGATACCGAGCTTTCCGGTGATCTCTCTTTTAAGAAATCCCTTCAAATAAACGGGACATTTGATGGTGAAATAACTTCTGGCGGCATTCTCGTGGTAGGCGAAGGGGCTGAAGTAAAGGCCAATATCAAAGCCCGGACAGTCATCCTCAAGGGGACTATCAAAGGGAATGTTACTGCTGATGAACGCCTTGAAATTCACCAGGAAGGAAAACTCTACGGCAACATTCGAACATCCCAGCTTAAAATAGCTGACGGCGTCGTCTTTGAAGGAAAGTGCGAAATGATACGTGATGACGAACGGCGCACAAAGCCTAAAAAGCCGGGAGGTCCCAAAACACCGCCTCAACAGCAGGCCTGATGAACACTGAGAGAGAAGCGTCATTCTATCGAAAAGAAAAATCTGAAAGTGTCACATGCCTTCTCTGCCCCCACAACTGTATAATAAAACCGGGAAAAACCGGTATTTGCGGAGTCCGCAGCAACAACAATGGTACCCTCGTTTCTGATATTTACGGGAAAGTGAGCGCCATTGCCATGGATCCCATCGAGAAAAAACCTCTGTATCATTTTTATCCCGGGCGGGAAATTCTTTCAATCGGTACCGTTGGGTGCAACCTCAAATGCAGTTATTGTCAGAACTGGCACATCTCCCAGGATACCAGCGCCCGAACCACCTTCCATGAACCGGAGAAAATTATTGACGCTGCCGGGCAGCGCAATTCCATCGGTATTGCCTATACCTATTCTGAGCCCATCGTCTGGTTTGAATATGTTCGTGATGTGGCGCTGCTAGCCCGGGAGCACAACCTGAAAAATGTTATGGTCACTAACGGATGCATTAATTCTGAACCCCTTGAAGAGCTTCTTACGTTTACTGATGCCATGAACATTGATCTCAAGGCCTTTAAAAAAGAAACCTATCAGAAAAATCAGAAAGGAAGTTTAGAGGCAGTAAAGAATACAATTCGGCAGGTTCATGAAGCGGGATGTCACCTTGAAATTACTACCCTTGTGGTAACCGGAATGAATGATGACATCACTGAGCTGCAGGAGATTGTAGACTTTATTGCTGATATCTCTCCGGCAATACCCTGGCATGTTTCCCGGTATTACCCCGGCTATAAGTATGAGAAACCGGCCACGGACATCGACTTTATAATCGGGGTCTGTGAAAAGGCATCTGAAAAGCTTGACTATGTGTACAGCGGTAATGTTCCCTCAGGTGCAGGGGGAAGCAGCACCCTCTGTCCTTCCTGCGGTGCAACAGTTATTGAGCGTTATGGATACAAAACAGCAGTACCGGGTCTTGATGGAAACCGGTGCACGGGATGCGGAACTTCCCTCAATATTATAAATTGATTTTTTAATCTTCCGGTACGGTGGTCATCACCAGGGTTGCAGACCCTTCAAGAGTAACAAATCCGAGATTGCTCCCGGTAAGTATACAGTCACCGGGCTTCATCTCCCGGGATTCACCCTGCAGAGTTCTGATTGTACAGGCACCCTTCACCGCGAGAAACATGGAAGGCCCCCTGTTTGCCTTCAGGAGGATTCGGCCCTGTACACTTTCAAAGGCTATCTTCTCAGCCCGGTAGTCCCCTGTCTCAGCCGGCAGTTCAGTCTGAACATAACCGGTGTCGGTGGAGAAATACCGTTTTGCCGTTGGAGTGAAATCAGTAATTTTTAAGAGCTCATCGAGATCCCGGTGTTTACTGGTAAGACCGCCCCGTAATACATTGTCAGAAAGAGTCATGATTTCGATGCCTGTACCCTGGAGGTAGCAGTGCATGATTCCTGGTGAAATACTGAAAGCATCACCCGGTTTAAGGTGTATCAGATTGAGAAAGGCGGGGGCCAGCAGTGCTGTATCTTCAGGGTAGAATCGGTGAAGCTTTGTGATCCATTGTGCCGCCGGATCTGTCTCAGTGTATTTTTCGCCATTGGAAAGGGCTTCTGTAATGATTTCGTGCCTGTCATCGGTCCGGGGATCAAGCAGCCGGACAAGAAGTGTTTTCAAGCCTTCTTCGGTCTGATTGACTGAAAATTTTTCTATATCTTTTTTAAGGGATACGGGGCAGAATTTTTCAAGATTTGAAATGATCTCAGGATAGGTGTGGAAACCCCTGAGGGCATAAAAATCGCTCAGGGCCAGGAGTGATTCAGGTTTACTGCTTCGGTCACGGTAATTTCGTTCAGGCGCATCGATGGCAATATTGCTCTGGTTTTCTTTGTCATATCCTTTTTCAGCGAAACTCTTATCGGGATGAACCTGCAGGGAAAGGGGGGCAGCAGCTGAAAGAAATTTCATCATGACGGGAAGGTGCGCCGGGGATTTTTTTTCTGATCCATGAGATGAGAAAATTTCCGGATGCCTGCCGAAAACTTCCCCCATACTTACTTCACCTGTTTCGGTGAGAACCTGTGAAGGAGACGAGGGATGAGCCCCGTACCATATTTCTGCTATTGGTTTTTCTGACTGGTTTTCAATGCCTATGATTTCACAAAGGCCGTTTTGTGAGCCCCAGTGGTAATGTTTGTATATGCCTGTGACAGGGAAGAGTTTCTGCATGGTTTACTGTTTCCTTTTTAAAGCGAAACAGTAGTTTTTGAAACAGCAGAGTGTCAAGACAAATACTATATCTTCCTTGACATATCTGTAGACCCGTCTCTATATTAAGTTTTATTGAATCTTCAGGAAGGTGCCATGATTCTCGGACTCGATGTTGGGGGAACCCATACTGATGCAGTTATTATAGACGGAAACCGTGTAATCTCGTCGTACAAGGCCGTCACTGACCATAAGAACCTCCTTAATTCCATGAACGATGCCCTCGAAAAGGTCATTGAGGGCATTGATAAGGGGAAGATAACCAGAATAAACCTGAGTACAACTCTTTCAACCAATGCAATTGTTGAGAATACCCTTGAAGATGTCGGTGTGCTTCTTTCTGCAGGTCCCGGCATCAACCCGGAAGTTTTTGCCATTGGAAAGCACTGTCAGATTATTTCAGGTTCTATTGACCACCGGGGCACGGTGGTACAGGAGCTCAATGAAGGAGAGTTGACTAAGGCGGTAAACAGGTTCAAAAAAAAGAAACTGTCGGTTTTTTCAGCTGTTACTAAATTTTCCACCAGGAATCCCGACGGAGAGAATCACATCCGTGAAATTCTTGCTGCAGAAACTGATTTTTTAACCATGGGGCACAAGCTTTCCGGGCAGCTTTCCTTTCCCCGGCGTGTAGCTACCGCTTATTATAATTCAGCAGTCTGGAGACTTTACAATCGCTTTGCCGATGCCATTGAGCGCTCTATTGAAAAAATAGGCTTCAAGGCGGACATAAATATTCTTAAAGCTGACGGCGGTACAATGCCTCTTGAGCATTCAAGGCAGGTACCGGTTGAATCGATTCTTTCCGGGCCCGCTGCCAGTATTCTTGGTATTCTTGGTCTTTGTGACATTGATGAAGATGCGGTTATGCTTGATATTGGCGGTACAACTACTGACATTGCCGTGCTTGTTGCGGGAGTCCCTCTTGTCGAGCGTGAAGGTATCTCTTTTAACGGTCGTCCCACCCTGGTTCGTTCTCTTGAAACCAGGTCAATCGGTATCGGGGGCGATTCAGCAATTGTAATTGAAGGCGAAGAGGTTCGGGTCGGTCCTGAAAGACGGGGGCCCTGCATGGCAGAAGGGGGCACATCCCCGGCTCTTGTTGATGCCCTCAACTATTTGGAAATTAAAGAGTTTAAAGACTATAAAGCTTCAGTAAAGGGAATCGAAGAGCTTGCTGCTGACAAGGGAAAAGATGCAGGGGAAACTGCCCGGAAGGCGGTTGAATACGCTGTTGAGGCGATCAGGCAGGCGGTTGCTGATTTTGTTGTCGAGTTGAATGACAAGCCTGTCTATACTATTCATGATATGGTAGACGGCCATGTTATAACCCCCAAATCTGTTTACGTGATGGGTGGACCGGCAGCGGGATTTAAAAGTTTAATCGAAAAAGCCTTTGGTCTTCCGGTAACGGTTCCTGCTAACTATCAGGTTGTTAATGCTGTCGGCGCCGCCCTTGCAAAGACAACCTTTGAGATAGAGCTCTTTGCCGATACGGGGAGGGGAGAGCTTCTGGTACCGAATCTTGATGTTAGAAAGAATATAACGAGCCGTTACTCTCTTGATGATGCAATTGACGAGGCCCATGATTATCTTTTTCAATATGCCAGGAGTATTGACCCGGCAATGCAGGAGTCTGATATCGAAGTGATTGAATCTTCGGCCTTTAAAATGGTGTCGGGCTACAGCAGCTCGGGATACGATCTTCGTGTTAAATGCCAGGTTAAGCCGGGAGTTGTTATGCAGGTGGAGCGTTGATATGATACAGGTTAAGAACAGGGTCGGCATTATTTTTTTTCCCGCCTATGACTGGGCAATCTCTCCCACACATCCTGAACGGGAAGAGCGTTTGCTCTATACCCAGGATCAGCTCCGGGAAGAGGGGGTTTTTGATATTGAGGGGATTACTGAATTCAAGCCAGATATTGCTGTTGAAGAGGATGTCTCGAAAACTCATTTTTGTTTCCCCGATGTGGCGTCTGTCACTACAGAATCCCATATGATTTCCGCAGGTGGAGCAATCAGGGCTGCCCGTCTTGTAATGGAGAAGGAAGTTGACCGTGCCTTTGCTCTGGTGCGTCCTCCCGGGCATCATGCAATGAAATCTGTGCACGGCAACAGGGGCTTTTGCAACATCAATAATGAAGCGATTATGATTGAGTATATCCGTGAGCAGTATGGGAAAAAGCGTATTGCCATTGTAGATACTGACTGCCATCATGGAGACGGTACTCAGGATATCTACTGGCATGATCCCGATGTCCTGTTTATTTCAATACACCAGGATGGGCGGACTCTCTACCCGGGATCAGGTCACCTCGAAGAACTGGGAGGCCCCAATGCCCGGGGGCGTACGATAAATATACCGCTCCCTCCCCGGACTTCTGATGATGGCTTTCTCTATGCCATTGATAAGATGGTGCTGCCGATTCTTGCTGATTTTCAGCCTGACATAATTATCAATTCTGCGGGACAGGATAATCATTATACTGATCCTATTACCAATATGAATTTTTCTGCCCGTGGTTATGCTGTTTTGAATGACCGGCTTAATCCGGATATCTGTGTTCTTGAAGGAGGCTATTCAATTCAAGGGGCACTTCCCTATGTAAACCTCGGTATTGTTCTTGCTATGGCAGGCATTGATTACTCTCACGTTATGGAGCCGGATTACAACAGAGAAGCAATTCTCCAGGAGAAGGAGACAACACGGTACATTAAGCGCCTTGCCGAACCGGTGCTTAAAAATTATTTTGAGCCCCCCCGCGACAGGAGTCTTCCCGCACCGGGACATTTAACCAGAAGGCAAAAAAATATTTATTATGATACCGATGGTATCCAGGAACGTCAGCTTGAATCAGTAATGATTTGCAATGAATGCGCCGGCATGATTCGTTTGGAATCAGTATCAAACAGGAACCCCCTGAGCCTTGGATTAGAAATACCGGTCGGAGCCTGCAGTCACTGTCATGATGAGGGTTACCGGATGTTTGAATCGGGGAAAAAATCAAAAAAATATAAAGTTATACAGATGATCGACCGGGTGGGGAAAAATTATTTTTACGCATAATAAAAATGCAGATTGAGGGTATAAAAAAACGCCGCGTAAGCGGCGTTTCTTTATTATATAAGCTTTGTTCTATCCAATGAAGAGCATTTCCCAGAATTTTGGTAATGCCCAGAGTTCATCATCGACGATAAGCTCAAGGGTATCAATGTCTTCCCTTATTTCTTCCATAAGGACTTTTACTGTTTTGCAGAAGTAATCCGCACAGGCCTGCTCGTCTTCAATGGCGGTTCCTTCCTCATACTTCTCTTTCAGGTTTGCGATGCCGGCAATGATTTTGTTAATCAGGCTGCTGACTTCCTTCAAGATATTTTTCTGAGGAGCAACATCCGCGTCGCCAAGTACCGAAGCTGCAGATGATATAGAAGCTGCAAGAGTCTTCTGATATTTCATGCCTGATGGAATAATCATCGTATCAGCGATGTTAATCAGTGCCTTTGCTTCGATTTCAAGATCGTTGGCATATTTTTCAAGACGAACATTGTATCGTGATTTCATCTCAACGGGTGAAAGTACTTTGTATTTATCGAACATTGAGAGACATTTGTCTGAAATCAGTGCAGGAAGAGCCTCTGGAGTGGTCTTCAGGTTCGGCAGACCTCTTTTTTCGGCTTCCTTGTGCCATTCTTCTGAATAGTTGTCACCGTTGAAGAGAACCGGTTTGATGACCTTCATCTCTTCTTTGATAACTTCAAAGAGGGCTTTTTTGGGATCGCCGCCTTTGGCTGTAATTTTTTCTGCAAGTTCGTCAAGGCTTTCTGCTGCAATGGTATTGAGTATTGTCACCGGCAGTGCTATTGACTGGGATGATCCAACTGCACGGAATTCAAACTTGTTGCCGGTAAAGGCAAAGGGAGAAGTCCGGTTTCGGTCGGTGTTGTCTTTGCTGAGATTGGGAATCTGTGCAACCCCGAGGTCGATGATTTCTTCATCTGATGCGGCGGTTACATTGCCCTTTTCGATATCTTCAAGAATCTTGTAGAGCTGATCGCCGAGGAAAATTGAAATGATTGCCGGAGGCGCTTCGTTTGCACCGAGACGGTGGTCATTTCCTGCTGAACCAACAGATGCCCGAAGGATATCCGCATGCTTGTATACTGCTTTAATTGTGGCAACCAGTACTGCAAGAAACTGTATATTCTCGTGGGGTGTGTCTCCCGGATTGAGGAGGTTGATGCCGTCATCCGTTGAGAGTGACCAGTTAACGTGTTTTCCTGAGCCGTTGATGCGGGCAAAGGGTTTTTCATTGAGAAGAAATGCAAAGTTGTGACGCTTGGCAACCAGTCTCAGGGTATCCATTACCAGCTGGTTGTGATCAACAGCAACATTAGCTTCTTCGTACATGGGAGCGATTTCAAACTGGCTGGGAGCTACTTCGTTGTGTCGGGTCATTGCCGGAATGCCGAGCTTGTAAAGTGCCTCTTCTGAGTCGTGCATGTATG